>Ga0207691_10000684_pt1 | contig 33504 bp, 28 predicted proteins | sample KBSM13metaG_FD_184327 | JGI IMG/M metagenome (GOLD analysis project Ga0207691, IMG submission 184327) | Miscanthus rhizosphere microbial communities from Kellogg Biological Station, Michigan, USA - KBS M1-3 metaG (SPAdes) (version 2) | ecosystem: Host-associated > Plants > Roots > Rhizosphere >...
CCACGTGTCGAGGTGATCCGCTCCTGGAGCGTGCCCATCTCGTCGGCCAGGTTGGGCTGGTAGCCCACCGCCGAGGGCATCCGGCCGAGCAGCGTGGAGACCTCGGAGCCGGCCTGCGTGAACCGGAAGATGTTGTCGATGAACAGCAGCACGTCCTGGCTCTGCACGTCGCGGAAGTACTCCGCCATCGTCAGCGCGGACAGCGCGACCCGCAGCCGGGTGCCCGGCGGCTCGTCCATCTGGCCGAAGACCAGCGCGGTCTGGCCGATCACGCCGGCGTCCTGCATCTCCTCGATCAGGTCGTTGCCCTCACGGGTGCGCTCGCCCACCCCGGCGAACACGGACACACCGCCGTGGTCCTTGGCGACGCGAGCGATCATCTCCTGGATCAGCACCGTCTTGCCGACGCCGGCCCCGCCGAACAGGCCGATCTTGCCGCCCTGGACGTACGGCGCGAGCAGGTCGATGACCTTGATGCCGGTCTCGAACATCTGGGTCTTCGACTCCAGCTGGTCGAAGGCGGGCGCCTTGCGGTGGATGCCCCACCGCTCCTTGACGTCGAGCTCCTCGCCCTCCTCGAGGTTCAGGCACTCGCCGAGGGTGTTGAAGACGTGCCCGAGCGTGGAGTCGCCGACCGGCACCGTGATCGGGCCGCCCGTGTCGGTCACCTGGGCACCGCGGACCAGGCCGTCGGTGGGCTGCAGGGAGATGGCGCGGACCATGCCGTCGCCGATGTGCTGGGCCACCTCAAGCGAGAGCGTGCGCGCCTCGCCCGAGAGCTCGAGCTCGGTCTCCAGCATGTTGTACATCTCCGGCATCGAGTCGGAGGGGAACTCGACGTCGACGACGGGGCCGATGACGCGGGCGATCCGTCCGTGGCCGGCGGGTCCGGTCTTCTGGTCGTTCTCGGTGACGGTGGCAGTCATGGTCTCTCTCATTCCTTGCCGGAGTTGGCGTCGGCGAGCGCGTTGACGCCCCCGACGATCTCGCTGATTTCCTGGGTGATACCGGCCTGGCGGGCCTGGTTGGCGACGCGGGTGAACTTCTTGATCAGCTCGTCGGCGTTGTCCGTCGCGGACTTCATCGCCTTCTGGCGGGCCGCGAGCTCGGAGGCAGAGGCCTGCAGCAGCGCGAAGAAGATCCGGCTCTGCACGTAGCGCGGCAGCAGCGCGTCGAGCACCGCCTCCGCGGAGGGCTCGAACTCGTAGAGCGGGAGCACCTCGTCCTCGTCGGGCTTCTCCTCGCCCTCGACGACCTCGAGCGGGAGCAGCCGCACGCTGTGGGGCTCCTGGACGAGCATCGACTTGAACTGCGTGTAGACGAGGTGCACCTCGTGCACGCCCTCCTCGCCGCTACCCTCGTCGTCCTGGCCGGCGAGGAACGCCTCGATCAGTGCCTCGCCGATCGCGTGGGCGTTGTCGTACTGCGGCTGGTCCGAGAACCCGGTCCACGAGTCCGCGATCGGACGGTTGCGGAACTTGTAGTACGCCTCGCCCTTGCGCCCGGCGATGAAGGTGGTGATCTGCTTGCCCTCGTCGCGGAGCCGCTCGGCCAGCCGTTCTCCCTCCTTCAGCGCGCTGGAGGAGTACGCACCCGCCAGGCCCCGGTCGCTGGTGATGATCAGCACCGCGGCCCGGGTCGGGTTCTCGGGCTCGGTGGTCAACGGGTGGTCGACGTTGGCGTAGGTCGCCACCGCGGACACGGCCCGGGTCAGCTCGCGCGCGTAGGGCGCGGCCTGGCGGGCTCGCTGCTGCGCCTTGATGATGCGGGAGGCGGCGATGAGCTCCATGGCACGCGTGATCTTCTTCATCGACTCCGTCGACTTGATCCGCGCGCGGTACTCGCGCAGCGATACGGCCATGCCCTAACCCCGCTTCTGCTTGACGATCTGCTCCTGCTCGAGCTCCTCGTCGGTGGTCGCGTCGACGATCGGGTCGGTGCCCGCGTGGATCGAACCGCCCTCGGAGGTCTCGAACTGGTCCAGGAACTCGTCGTACGCCTTCTCGAGATCGCTGTTGGTGTCGTCGGTGAAGTCGCGCGACTCGCGGATGCCGGAGAGGAGGCCCTCCTTGGAGCGGCGGAGGAACTCCAGGAACTCGTTCTCGAAGCGCAGCACGTCCTCCACGGGCACCTTGTCGAGACGGCCCGTGGTGCCGGTCCACAGGGAGACGGTCATCTCCTCGACCGGGTAGGGCGAGTACTGCGGCTGGCGCAGCAGCGCCATCAGCCGGCCGCCGCGGTCGAGCTGCTGGCGCGAGGCGGCGTCGAGGTCGGAGGCGAACATGGCGAAGGCCTCCATCGCACGGAACTGCGCCAGGTCGACCTTGAGCGAGCCGGTGACCTTCTTCATGGCCTTGGTCATGGCGGCCCCGCCCACGCGCGACACCGACACGCCGACGTCGATCGCCGGGCGCTGGTTGGACGCGAACAGGTCGGACTGCAGGAAGATCTGGCCGTCGGTGATCGAGATGACGTTGGTCGGGATGTACGCCGAGACGTCGTTCGCCTTGGTCTCCACGATCGGGAGACCGGTCATCGAGCCGGCCCCGCGGTTGTCGGAGAGCTTCGCGCAACGCTCGAGCAGCCGGCTGTGCAGGTAGAACACGTCGCCGGGGTAGGCCTCACGACCCGGCGGCCGGCGCAGCAGCAACGACACGGCGCGGTAGGCCTCGGCCTGCTTGGTCAGGTCGTCGAACACGATCAGGACGTGCTTGCCCTGGTACATCCAGTGCTGGCCGATGGCCGAGCCGGTGTAGGGCGCGAGGTACTTGAAGCCTGCGCTGTCCGACGCCGGCGAGGCGACGATCGTCGTGTAGTCCAGGGCGCCGGCCTCGTCGAGCGCACCGCGCACCGCCGCGATGGTCGACCCCTTCTGGCCGATCGCGACGTAGATGCAGCGGACCTGCTTGTCCTCGTCGCCGGACTCCCAGTTGCTCTTCTGGTTGATGATCGTGTCGATCGCGATCGTGGACTTGCCCGTTGCGCGGTCGCCGATGATCAGCTGGCGCTGCCCGCGGCCGATCGGGGTCAGGGAGTCGATCGCCTTGATGCCGGTCGCCATCGGCTCGTGCACCGACTTGCGGTCCATCACGGAGGGGGCCTGCAGCTCCAGCGCGCGCCGCTCCTCGGCCTCGATGTCACCGAGACCGTCGATCGGCGTGCCGAGCGGGTCGACGACGCGACCGAGGAACTTGTCGCCCACGGGGACCGAGAGGACCTCGCCGGTGCGGCGGACCGTCTGGCCCTCCTCGATGTGGTCGAAGTCGCCGAGGATGACGACGCCGATCTCGCGGGTGTCCAGGTTGAGTGCCAGGCCGCGGGTGCCGTCCTCGAACTCGAGGAGCTCGTTGGCCATGGCCGATGGCAGGCCGCTGACACGCGCGATACCGTCACCGGCCTCGGCGACGTGGCCGACCTCCTCCTTGCTGGCGGCCGAGGGCTGGTAGTCCTCGACGTACTTCTGGAGCGCGTCGCGGATCTCCTCCGGACGAATCGAAAGCTCCGTCATGTTCCCTGCCTCTTCCCTGAATCCGTGGTCTGTCAGTTGTCTGGGTGGCGACTAGCCGGCGATCCTGCGTCGGGCGTCGTCCAGGCGGTTGGCGACGCTGCCGTCGATGACGTCGTCGCCGATCTCGACCCGCAGCCCGCCGACGAGGTCCGGCTCGACCACGACGTGGAGATGGACCGTGGTCTCGTACTGCTTGCCGAGGGCGCCGGCGAGCCGCTGCTCGTCGGACTTGCTCAGCTGCTGCGCGGTGCGCACGGTGGCCACCGTCTCGCCGCGGGCGCCTGCCGCGATGTCCTGGTAGCCACGCAGCGACGCGTCGACCGTGGTGTCCGCGCCGGATACCGCCTGCTCCACCAGCCTGTTCGTGGCCGGGAGCGTCTGGTCGCCCAGCAGCCTCGCGAGGAGGCCCGTGCGGTCCTGGACCGACCGGGCGGGGTCGGACAGCGCGGTGCGCAGCTCCGGGCTCGAGTCGACCAGCTGACGCACGGCGAACAGCTCGTCGCTCACCCGGCTGCCGTCCCTGCCCGCCGAGTGCACGAGCGCGAGGACACCGAGGTGCTCGAGCACGTCGGCCAGGTCGCGGGAGAACGTCCAGCGTCGCTGCACGGCCTCCTTCAGCACCTCGACCGAGTGGGTGCCGAGCGCCGAGCCGAAAACGCTCTCGACGAGACCAACCTTGGCCTCGCCCTCGACCGCACTGTCGGTCAGGACACGGCGGAGAGCCGGCTCGTCGCGCAGCACGCGGGCCACGCCGAACAGCTCCTCCCCGAGCGTCGCGGCGTCGGCCAGCGTCCGGGTCGACCCGAGCTCCTCGCTCAGGTCGGCGAGCGCTTCGGCCGAGGCACCTCGCAGCATCAGCCGGCCCCGTTCGTCTGGCCGGCAGCCTTGGCGGTCTCCAGGGTCTCGAGGTCGGCGAGGAACCGGTCGACCACGCGGTTGCTGCGCGCATCGTCCTCGAGGCTCTCGCCCACGATGCGTCCCGCGAGCTCGGTGGCCAGCGAGCCGACCTCGGAGCGCAGCGTCGTCACCGTCTGCTGGCGCTCCGCCGCGAGCTGCGCGTGACCGTGCTCGACGATCCGGGCCGCCTCCACCTGGGCTTGCTCGCGCGCCTCGGCGATGATCGCGGCCCCCTGCTCGCGGGCCTCCTCGCGGATCTTCGCCGCCGAGTGGCGGGCGTCGGCGATCTGCGCCTTGAACTCCCTCTCGGCGGCCTCGGCGTTCTCGCGCGCCTGGTCAGCCTCGGCGAACTCCTGGCGGATCGCCTCCTGACGCCTGGTCATCGCCCGGTCGATCGGGGGGATGACCCAGCGCCACATGATGAAGACGATGATCGCGAACGCGATCAGCTCCACAAGGAACGTCGCATTGGGGACGAGGAAGTTGTCCGCCAAGGGGACGACGGGACTCGCAACGCTTGCCATCACAGGTTCCTTTGCTTCTGGCGGTGACGTGACATGCGGAGTGCGGTGTGCGTCACTTGCCGAGGACGAAGACGAAGAGCGCCATGAACGCAAGGTTGATGAAGAACATCGCCTCCACCAGACCGACGGTCAGGAAGAAGATGGTCTGCAGTCGACCCTGGGCCTCGGGCTGGCGAGCCACACCCTGGATGTAGGAAGCGCCGGCCAGACCGTCGCCGACACCAGCGCCGATCGCACCGCCGCCCAGGGCGACGCCACCGCCGATGAACGCGCCAGCGGCCTTGACGGCCTCATCGCTTACTGCCATTTGATCTGTCTCCTTGGTTTCCGCGCCGGTCCCGGCGCCTGTGGGTTACCTCTGCTTGGTGCTGCCCGAACGCGGTCAGGACGCGGGTTCGGGTTCTGCTTCCTTCGTGGTCGGCTCGTGCTGATCCTCGTGCTCGTCCTCGTGGCCAGCGCCTGCCATCCCGAAGTAGAGGACGGTCAGCAGGGCGAAGATGAATGCCTGCAGGCCGCCGAGGAAGAGGGTGTCGAACAGCTTCCACACGACGTTGAGCACTCCCGCCAGGACGCCGCCGATCGGGATGTTCCCGGGCGCAAGACTGACCAGGCCGCCGATAAGGGCGATCATGATGCCCCCCGCGAAGATGTTGCCGAAGAGTCGCAGGGCCAGCGTGATCGGCTTGACCAGCTCCTCGAGGACGTTCAGCGGGAGCAGGTAGGGGTAGGGCTCCAGGAAGTGCTTGAGGTAGCCGCGCAGACCCTTCTGGCGGATGCCGAAGCCCCATACGCCGCATATCACGATCAGCGCCATCGCGTACGTGAGGTTCGTGTCTGCCGTCGGCGAGGGGAGCAGGTGGACGTTCTCGTTGAGCTCGGTCGGGATGACTTCGATCCAGTTGGCGATCAGGATGAAGAAGAAGAGTGCCACGGCCAGCGGAACCACGTACGGGTTGACCTTGCCCAGGTTGCCCTCCACCTGTGTGTTCACCTCGTTGACGACGGTCTCCCACACGAGCTGGAGCTTGGTCGGCACGTGATCCTCGGTGTCCTTGGTCAGCTGGGCTCGGGCCCAGAACCCCAACGCGACGACGATGGCGCCGGCGATGACCGTGACCCAGATCGTGTCCAGGTTGAAGGTCATCCCGAACAGGTGGCCCTCCGGGTGCTCACCGGGATGGATCTCGATCTCGAGAGGCGCGAGGCCGATCATGACTCCTTCAGCTCCTTCAGCAGGGTGATGCTGGTCATCATCAAGGCAATCAGGCGGAAGATCGCCAGGCCGAGCAACAGGCCGATGCCGTCGGGCCAGAACATCACGGCGATGGCGACAGCCACCACCGTGAGGACCACCAGCCGGACGATCGTCGAGGCGATCATCTTGTTGCGCGTGGGCTTCTCGCCCGAGCTGATCAGCTTCAGCAGCCAGTACTCGGTGGCGAGGTGGTTGCACAGTCCGAGAAAGACCCCCACGGCGACGCATCCCGCGAGCGCCCACCGGTCGAGCTGACCCAGCCACAGCGCGGCGACCATCATGGCCAGCGCCACCCACAGGGTCTTCCGCTGGTCGCGGACCACCTTGAGGAGCGACGGCCTGGTGCCGGTGGTGGCCTCAGGGGCCGCGGGGTGCACGGTCGTCTCGTTCACGTGAGGACCTCAGTGGCGGAGCGCGGAGCGGACACGCAGCCAGAAGCCGACGCAGCCGACCGCGATGCCGAGGAAGACGCCAGCCAGGGCGAACGCGGGCGAGGTGTGCGCCGCAGCGTCGACCAGCAGGCCGATGACCAGCCCGCCGACGACGGCACCGACCAGCAGCGCGCCGAGCCCGATGAGGTCGCGGCCCCGTAGGGAGTCCTGGTGCGGGCTCTCATCGGACATTCACCCTGGTCGCTTTCCCTGTTCTGATGAACGGTCAGGTGGCTGGCACGTGCGTAGGCGTCGACCCTCTTGCCGTGCAGGGGGATCGACGGACGAGCGTCAGACGTTGGGACGCTACCACAGGGAAAACCGGCTCTCGGAGGCCGTCCGGACGCACTCGCGCGGGGTCCTGGAAGGGGGGCGCGAAGTGCGGTCGTCACGATGGCGGCCGATCTCTCGTCGGGTGGGCAACGGGTGCTTCGAGGTCGCTTGTGAAAAGTAGCACAAGGTCCGCGCGAGGAGAAACCCGTTACGGGACAGAGCCTCAGACGGGCGCCTGACCCGGTCGGTGGATCCGTGGGAGCAGGAACGTCGCGGCCAAGGTGGCGACCGCCCAGGCCGCGATCGCGACCCAGGTCCAGGTGCTCGCGAACAGGCTGGCGACCACGGTGCCGAACGCGATCAGCGAGGCCCACAGCCACATGATCAGCACCGCCCGTCGCTGGGAGTGGCCGATCTCGAGCAGCCGGTGGTGCAGGTGCTTCTTGTCCGGGTGGTAGAACATCTTGCCCGCTCGCGTGCGTCGTACGACGGCCAGGACGAGGTCGGTGAACGGCACCAGCAGGATCGAGATCGGCAGCAGGATCGGCAGCAGCAGCGCGGCGTTGGCGCGGTTGCCGGCGGCTCCGCTGCTCAGGTCGACGGAGCTGAACTGACCGGTCAGGGTGAGCGCGGACCCGGCCAGCACGAGGCCGAGAAGCATCGACCCGGAGTCGCCCATGAAGATACGGGCCGGCGAGAAGTTGTGGGGCAGGAACCCGGCGCAGGCGCCGCCGAGCGCCGCGCACAGCAACGCGGCGGTGATCGCCAGGGTCTCGTTGTTGACGTCGGCGAGCTTGTAGGAGAAGGCGAAGAACGCGACCGCTCCGATGCCGACCACACCAGCCGCCAGGCCGTCGAGGCCGCCGACGAAGTTGACCGCGTTGACCGTGCCGACCACCAGCAGGATGGTCAGGATCATCCCCTGGCTCGGGTCGAGGGAGAACTGCCCGACGCCGGGGAGGTTGAGGGAGTAGAACTGCACGCCGTTGACCACCATGAACCCGGCTGCGAGGACCTGGCCGCCCAGCTTGGTCAGGGCATCGAGCTCGATCAGGTCGTCCACCACACCGACCGCGCAGATGATCGCCCCGGCCACGATCACGACGCCGGCGTCGTGGAACACCTGCTCCCCGGCCAGGGACAGGAACGGCAGGTGATGCGCCACGAGGTAACCCGCGCTGAGGCCGCCGAGCATCGCGATGCCGCCGAAGTACGGGATCGGGATCGCGTGCACGTCGCGGTCACGCACCTGGGCGACGGCGCCCGCGTGCATCGCGAGCTCCCGGGCAACGACGCACAGCAGGTAGCTGACCGTGCCGGCCACGAGGAAGACGACGAGGTACTCACGCAAGGGGCTTGTCGTCCTCGTCCGCCCCCGCGTCTGCGTTGTCGGCGTCCGCGGGGTCGGCGTCCGCGGGAGCGGCGTCCGCGGGAGCGGCGTCTGCGGGAGCGGCGTCCGCGGGGTCGCCGACGCCTTCAGCAACGGCGTCGACATCTTCGCCGTGGTCGAAGACGTGACCCGTGTCCTCGAGCACACGATGGATCTCACGCGCCGAGAGCGCGCCCTCGCGCAGGATGCGCGGCCGGTCGCCGGTGCAGTCGACGATCGTGGACGGCTGCTCACCCGTCGTCTCGCCCGCGTCGAGCACGACCGCGACCAGGTCGCCGAGCATCTCGATCGCCTCTTCGGCATTGGTCGCGGCGGGCATGCCGGTGGTGTTCGCCGAGCTCACCGCCAGCGGGCCGGTGCGCTGGATCAGCTCCAGGGTGATGTCGTGCAGAGGCATCCGCACCGCGACCGTGCCGCGCGTGTCGCCCAGGTCCCACTGCAGCGAGCGCTGATGGGTGCAGACGACCGTGAGCGGGCCGGGCCAGAACACGTCGATCAGCACGCGCGTCCATTCCGGCACCCCGGTCGTGATCGCGTCCAGCGTGGTCACGGCGGAGACCAGCACCGGCGGAGGCATGTCGCGGCCGCGGCCCTTCGCCTCGAGCAGGCGGGTGACGGCGTCGGCGTCGAACGCGTCGCAGCCGACCCCGTAGACCGTGTCGGTGGGAACGACCACAAGGTCGCCCCGCCGGATGGCCAGGGCCGCCGCGGCGAGGCCCCCCTCGCGGTCGGTCTCGTCCGATGTGTCGAAGCGGGTGCTCACGCGAGATCCCCTGCAGGGTGCGGGCCCTTCGACAGGCTCACGAGGGACCGGCGCGGGTGCCGCGTTGGGGTGGTCTTCACGTGGTCATCGTGCCAGCCGCACGGACAGCCGTGCGGTCAGGTAACGGTCACGCCCGGCGAGGTCGCGGTGGTCGCGGACGTCGGCCCAGCGTCCGGTGCCGGAGAAGACGGCCGGTGCGGACGCGCCCTGCGCGTCGGCGTGCTCGGCGCCGACCACTCCTCCCGGCCGCAGCAGCCGGGCCGCGGTCGCCTCGAGGACGCGCACCGCGTCGAGCCCGTCGTCGCCGGACCAGAGAGCGGCCGCCGGGTCGTGGTCGCGGGCCTCACGGGCGACGGACTCCCAGGCGTCGAGCGGGATGTACGGCGGGTTGCAGACCACGACGTCGACGGTGCCGTCGAGCTCCGGCAGGGCGTCGGCCATGTCCGCAAGCGTGAGCAGCACGCCGGTGCCGGCCAGGTTGCGCTCGGCCCAGGCGTACGCGCCCGGGTCGACCTCGACCGCGTGGACGATGGCCGCCGGCACCTCGTGCGCGACGCTCAGCGCGATCGCGCCGGAGCCGGTTCCGACGTCGACGACCACCGGCGCGTCGAGGGCGCGCGCCTGCTCGACGGCCCAGCCGGCGAGGAGCTCGGTCTCCGGCCGGGGCACGAACACCCCGGGTCCGACCGCGAGGTCGACGTAGCGGAACCCGGTGGTGCCGGTCAGGTGCTGGAGCGGCTCCCGCCGTGCCCGGCGCCGGACCAGGTCGCGGAAGGCCTCCACCCGGTCGGCCGGCACGTCGGGCACAGACAGCACCGTGCCCCGCGACGTGCCGAGCACGTGCGCCAGCAGGGTCGCGGCGTCGTACTCGGGGCTGGCGACACCGGCGTCGGCGAGCGCGGCGGCCGCCTCGGCCGCCAGCCGACGAGGCTCAGTCACCGATCGCGTCCAGCCGGGCGGCGAGGTCGGCGTCGACGCTGCTGGCGATCACCGGCTCCAGGTCTCCGCCGAGCACGTGGTCGAGGTTGTAGGCCTTGTAGCCGGTGCGGTGGTCGGAGATCCGGTTCTCGGGGTAGTTGTAGGTGCGGATGCGCTCGGAGCGGTCGACCGTGCGAACCTGCGAGCGGCGCGCGTCGGAGGCTTCGGCGTCTGCCTCCTCCTGGGCGACCGCGAGCAGCCGGGCCCGGAGGATGCGCATCGCCTGCTCCCGGTTCTGGAGCTGGGACTTCTCGTTCTGGCAGCTGGCGACGATGCCGGTCGGGACGTGCGTGACCCGGACCGCGGAGTCGGTGGTGTTGACGCTCTGGCCGCCGGGGCCGCTGGAACGGAACACGTCGATCCGGAGGTCCTTGTCCTCGATCGTGACGTCGACCTGCTCGGCCTCCGGCAGCACCAGGACACCGGCCGCGCTGGTGTGGACGCGTCCCTGGCTCTCGGTGACCGGCACCCGCTGCACCCGGTGGACACCCCCCTCGAACTTGAGCAGCGCGTACGGCGCCTCGCCCGGCTCGGGGGTGCCCTTGGCCTTCACCGCGACGGTCACCGACTTGTAGCCGCCGAGGTCGGACTCGTTCGCGTCGAGGATCTCGGTCTTCCAGCCGCGGGTCTCGGCGTACCGCTGGTACATCCGGAGCAGGTCGGCCGCGAACAGCGCGGACTCCTCGCCACCCTCCCCGGACTTCACCTCGAGGATCGCGTCCTTGCCGTCGGCCGGGTCGCGCGGCACCAGCAGCCGGCGCAACCGCTCCGCAGCGACGTCGCGCCGCGCGGCCAGCGCGGCCGCCTCGTCGGCGAACGACGGGTCCTCCGCGGCGAGCTCCCCGGCCGCCTCGACGTCCTCGGTCAGCTGCTGCCAGTCGCGATAGGTGTGCACCACCGCCGAGAGCTCGGCGTACCGCTGGTTGAGACGCTTCGAGAGCGCCTGGTCCGTGTGGATCGACGGGTCGGCCAGCCGTGGCTCGAGCTCGGCGTGCTCGGCCAGCAGGCCTTCGACCGCCTCGAACATCACGCGCCTCTCCGGACGGGAGAATTCCCAAGGTATCTGGGTTTTCTGGCGCTTCCAGGGGCATGCACGCCGCTGGAAGCGTCAGCTTCCCTCGATACCTTGGGAATTCTGCAGCCCCATAACAACCGGGGCCGAGCTCACTTCTTCTTGGCGTACCGGGCCTCGAACCGGGCCACGCGGCCACCGGTGTCGAGGATCTTCTGCTTGCCCGTGTAGAACGGGTGGCAGTTGGAGCAGACGTCGGCGTGGATGGACGCGTTCTTCGCCGTGCTCCTCGTCTCGAACGTGTTCCCGCAGGTACAGGTCACGTGAGTCACGGTGTACTCGGGGTGGATGTTCTTCTTCATGGTGTCCTCTCGATGACGGTCGCCGGGTCGTCGACGTCGTACGACGCCCACGTGAACCGGAACCAGCGAGTGATTCTGCCACCCTGACCGACTCGGAGGCGAATCGGTGTGGCGGCCAGCAGACGGTCCAACGCCGGGCCTTCGCGGCGCATTCCCGCAGGTCAGTCGTGGTTGCCGTTGCCGTTCGGCGTCGTCTTCTGCACCTGCATCAGGAACTCGTAGTTGGTGGTCGTCTTCTTCAGCCGCTCCAGCAGCAGCTCGAGCGCCTGCTGGCCATCGAGGCCGGACAGCACCCGGCGGAGCTGCCAGATGATGCTCAGCTCCTCCTTGCTCATCAGGAGCTCCTCGCGGCGGGTGCCCGACTGCACGGCGTCGATCGCCGGGAAGATCCGCTTGTCCGCGAAGTCGCGGCGCAGCCGGATCTCCATGTTGCCGGTGCCCTTGAACTCCTCGAAGATCACCTCGTCCATCTTCGAGCCGCTCTCGATCAGCGCGGTGGCGAGGATCGTCAGCGAGCCGCCGTCCTCGATGTTGCGGGCGGCACCGAAGAAGCGCTTCGGCGGGTAGAGCGCCGCGGAGTCCACGCCGCCGGACAGGATCCGGCCGGAGGCGGGCGCCGCCAGGTTGTACGCGCGGCCCAGCCGGGTGATGCCGTCGAGGAGGACGACCACGTCGTGGCCGAGCTCGACCAGCCGCTTGGCCCGCTCGATGGCCAGCTCGGCGACCATCGTGTGGTCGCTGGCGGGGCGGTCGAAGGTCGAGGAGATGACCTCGCCCTTGACCGAGCGCTCGAAGTCGGTGACCTCCTCCGGTCGCTCGTCGACGAGCACCACCATCAGGTGGCACTCCGGGTTGTTCGTGGTGATCGAGTTCGCGATCGACTGCATGATCATCGTCTTGCCGGCCTTGGACGGCGAGACGATCAGGCCGCGCTGGCCCTTGCCGATCGGGGCGGCGATGTCGATGACGCGGCCGATCAGGTTGGTCGGCGTGGTCTCGAGGCGCAGCCGCTCGCTCGCGTACAGCGGGGTCAGCTTCTGGAACTCGATCCGGTCCTTCGCGGCCTCCGGGTCGGCGCCGTTGACGGTGTCGAGCTTGACCAGCGGGTTGAACTTCTCCTTGCGCTCGCCCTCACGCGGTTGGCGCACCATGCCGGTGATCGCGTCACCGCGGCGCAGCGCGTAGCGGCGGACCATGGACAACGAGACGTAGACGTCGTCGGTGCCGGGCAGGTAGCCGCTGGTGCGGACGAACGCGTAGTTGTCGAGCACGTCGAGGATGCCCGCGCACGGCATCAGGACGTCGTCCTCGAGGATCTGGGTGTCGGGCTCGTTGCGGTTGCCGCGGTTGCTCGCGCCTCCGGCGTTGCCGGTGCGGTCGCGGTCGCGACCACGGCGGCGCCGGTTGCGGCGGCCGCCCTCGTCGTCGTTGCGGCTGTCCGCGTTGCGGCCGTCGGCGTTGCGGGTGTCGGTGTTGCGGTCGGCTCGCGCCTGGTTGTCGGCGCGCTCGTTGGTGCGCTCGGAGGTGCGCTCGTTGGCCCTTTCGTTGCCCCGGTTGTCGTTGCGGCCCTGGTTCTCGGTGCGGTTGCCGCGGTTGCCCTGATTGCCTTGGTTCCGCTGGCTGTCCTGGTTCCGCTGGCTGTCCTGGATCCGCTGGCTGTCCTGGTTCCGCTGGCTCTCCTGGTTCCGCTGGCTCTCCTGGCGCTCGGATCGGTCGTCGTCGCCACGCTCGGCCTTGCGGTCCTCGCCCGAGTCGGGGGCGGGCTTCTGCCGCGACTCCGGGCGAGCCTCCTGCCGCGACTCCGGGCGCCGCTCCTCCCGGGCCGAGCCCTTCGTCTCGGCGGCCTTGCCGGGGCCCTGGCCATCGCCCTGGCTGCCGGACTGGCCACCGGACTGGCCACCGGACTGGCCACCGGACTGGCCACCGGATTGGCCACCGGATTGGCCACCGGATTGGGCGGCCTTGATCGCGCCGACCAGGTCGGCCTTCTTCATGCCCCCGGTCTTGATGCCGAGTCCGGCTGCGATCTGCTTGAGCTCGGGCATGAGCTTGGCGGTCAGCCCTCCGCTGCGCGCTCCCGACCGAGAAGCTCCCCGTCCGTCCCCGGACGAAGCACCGGTCGTCGGAGCCCCTGCGTCGTGGCTGTCGATGTCGGTCATGTTGGGGTTCCTTCCCCATGTGTGGGCCGCGGGGCCTGGGCGTCCGGCGGCGTGCGGTGCTGCGTGCCAGCCCTCCGGCCCGGGGATCTGCCCAGGCGGGGCAGGCACCGGCGATGAGGGTTGTGTCAGGAAGAGAGCGCCGCTCGGAGGCCTCGGTTGACCGTAGGGCCGTCCGGCGTGGCGCCTCGCCAGAGTAGCACCGCTCCGCGCCGCCCCATCATCAACCCGGAAGAATCCTGGCGCCCTCGACCCCGACCGCGGGCGTGAGGCTCACCCAGCCAGGTGGCGTACGACGGGCGGTCTCGTCGACGTCCGCCGCCGGCACCAGCGCCAGCACGGTCGGTCCGGCCCCGGAGACCACGGCAGCAACCCGGTCTCCCCGCAGCGACGCGACCAGCTCGAGCGTCGCCGGCATCGCCGGGCGTCGGTACTCCTGGTGCAGCAGGTCGCCGGTCGCGGCCATCAGCAGGTCGGGCGCGCCTACCATCGCGGCCACCAGCAGCGCCGTCCGGCCGGAGTTCGCGGCCGCGTCGCCGTGCCGCACGACCTCCGGCAGCAGCCCGCGGGCAACTGCGGTCTCCACCGGGTCGGGGGGCACGAACAGCACCGCACCGATGCGGCGGTCCACGTCGAGACGCGCGACGGCCACGTGGCCGGCCTCCTGCGTCGCGACCGTGAACCCGCCCAGCAGCGCGGGGGCGACGTTGTCCGGATGGCCCTCGAGCCGGTTCGCGAGGTCGAGCGCGGCGCCATCGTCGAGCCGGTCGGCGCCCTCCTCGAACAGCGCGCGAGCGAGCACGATCCCGGCCACGATCGCCGCGGACGACGACCCCAGTCCGCGGGCGTGCGGGATCCGGTTGGCGCAGGTCAGCCGCAGGCCCGGCGGCTCCTCACCGAGCACCTCGAACACCTCCGACATCGCCCGCACCACGAGGTGACCCGAGTCGAGCGGTACCTCGCCGGCACCCTCCCCCGCGACGGTGATCGCCAGCGGCCCGTCGTACACCTCGGCCGTCAGGGTGTCCCGCAGGTCGAGGGCCAGGCCGAGGCAGTCGAAGCCGGGACCGAGGTTGGCGCTGGTGGCCGGGACGCTGACGCTGACCGGCCCCGCGACGAACACCATCAGAGGCCGGCCGCGCGCGCCGCAGCCTCGACGTCGGCGTCGACCACGGTGTCCACGACGTCGGTGAACGTGGCCAACGCGGTGTCGACGTCCTTGAGCCCGTGACCGGTCACGGTGACCACCACGGTACGGCCGGAGACGTCCGCACCCTCATCGTGCTCGAGGAGGAGCCCGGCGATGCCGGCTGCCGACGCGGGCTCGACGAAGACACCGTCGCGGGCGGCCAGATCCCTTTGTGCACTGAGGATCTGATCGTCTGTCACCTTGCGGAACATCCCCCCGGACTGCTCCGCGGCCTCCACCGCGAGCTTCCACGAGGCGGGGTTCCCGATGCGGATCGCGGAGGCCAGGGTCTCCGGGTTTGCGACCGGCTTGCCGTCGACGAGCGGGGCGGCTCCGGCAGCCTGCCAGCCACGCATCACGGGCTTGCGGCTGGCGCTGCCGGCGTCGGCGGCCTCGCGGTAGCCCAGCCAGTACGCCGAGATGTTGCCGGCGTTGCCGGTCGGCAGGACATGGACGTCGGGTGCGTCGCCGAGGAAGTCGACGATCTCGTACGACGCCGTCTTCTGCCCCTGGAGCCGCATCGGGTTCACCGAGTTGACCAGCGACACGGGGTAGTCGGCGGCCAGTCCGCGCGAGAGCCGCAGGCAGTCGTCGAAGTTGCCGCGCACCATGATCACCTGGGCGCCGTGCACGATCGCCTGGGCGAGCTTGCCGGCCGCGATCTTGCCCTGCGGCACCAGCACCAGCGGCTTGACCCCGGCCCGGGCGGCGTACGCGGCCATCGACGCCGACGTGTTGCCCGTCGACGCGCACACGACGGCCTCGGCACCCTCGCCGACCGCGACGGACAGCGCGACGGTCATGCCGCGGTCCTTGAACGAGCCGGTCGGGTTGTCGCCCTCGACCTTGAGCCACACGTCGGCGCCGAGCAGGTTGGTCAGCCAGCCGCTGCGCACCATCGGCGTGCCACCCTCGCGGAGGGTGATCACGGGGGTGTTCGCCGGGATGTCGAGGAGGTCGCCGTACTCCTCGATCACGCCGCGCCACTGATGGGTGCGAGCCGGCGCCACGGTGTTCACTCCGCTTCGCCCTCGACGCGCATCACCGAGGACACCTCACGCACGAAGGACATCGCGCGGAGCTCCTCGACGGTCGCGGCGAGGTCGGCGTCGGAGGCGCGGTGGGACACCACGACCAGCTGCGCGTCGTCGCCCCGGCCCTCCTGGCGGACGGTCTGGATCGAGACGTCGTGCTCGGCGAACGCCAGCGCGACAGCCGCGAGCACGCCCGCCTTGTCGTCGACGTCGAGCTGCACGTGATAGCGGGTCTGGGTCTGGCCCATGCTCAGCAGCGGCAGGTCGGCGTACGCCGACTCACCCGCGCCCCGCACCGCGGAGAGCCGGTTGCGGGCCACGGTGACCAGGTCGCCGAGCACCGCACTCGCCGTCGGAGCACCACCGGCGCCCGGACCGTAGAACATGAGCTGACCCGCCGCGTCGCTCTCGACGAAGACCGCGTTGTAGGCCTCGCGCACGCTCGCCAGCGGGTGGTCGCGGGGAATCATCGCGGGGTGCACCCGCGAGGCGACGGCCGGGCCGTGGGGACCCTCGACCAGCTCGCAGATCGACAGCAGCTTGACCACGGAGCCCATCTCGCGGGCGCTCGCGACGTCGCTCGCGGTCACCTCGGCGATTCCCTCGCGGTGGACGTCGGCGGCGGTCACGCGGGTGTGGAAGGCGAGGCTGGCCAGGATCGCGGCCTTCGCGGCGGCGTCGAACCCCTCGACGTCGGCGGTCGGGTCGGCCTCGGCGTACCCGAGCGCCTGCGCCTCCTCCAGCGCCTCGGCGAAGCCGCTGCCGGCACTGTCCATGCGGTCGAGGATGAAGTTCGTGGTGCCGTTGACGATGCCCAGCACCCGGGTCACGCGGTCGCCCGCGAGCGACTCCCGGAGTGGGCGCAGGATCGGGATCGCGCCGGCGACGGACGCCTCGTAGTACAGGTCGCGGCCGGCCTTCTCCGCCGCGCGGAACAGCGTTGCGCCGTCCTCCGCGAGCAGGGCCTTGTTGGCGGTGACCACCGACGCACCGTGCTCGAGCGCCGCCAGGATCAGCGACCGGGCCGGCTCGATGCCGCCGATCACCTCGACCACCACGTCGATGTCGCCGCGCGTGACCAGGCCCTGGGCGTCGCTGGTGAACAGCCCGGCCGGCACGTCGCCGCCGCGCTGCAGGTCGGGGCGGCGCACGGCGACACCGACCAGCTCGACGGGAGCGCCCACGCGCGCGGTCAGGTCGGCGGCCTGGTCGTGGATCAGCCGGGCGACCTGGCTGCCGACGACGCCGCAGCCGAGAAGGGCGACGCGGAGCGGCTTGCTATCGGTACTCATGACCCCGACATCCTCGCATCGAGCCTGCCCTCCCCGCCGACGATCCCACTCGCCGACCCGGCGCAGATGGCGGCACCGGACCCGCTGAGCCGTCGCAGATGGCCATCAGGGATCGCCATCTGCGACGGTTCGGGCAGCTTCCAGGCGCCATCTGCGACGGGTCAGCGATCCGGGTCGACGTCGAGGGCGAGCAGGTCGTCCTCGGTCTCGCGGCGGACGACGACCCGGGTGGTGCCGTCGGCAACGGCGACGACCGGGGGGCGGAGGGCGTGGTTGTAGTTGCTGGCCATGGAGCGGCAGTACGCGCCGGTGCCGGGCACGGCGAGCAGGTCGCCGGGTGCGACGTCGCCGGGCAGGAACTCGTCCTTGACCACGATGTCGCCCGCCTCGCAGTGCTTGCCGACCACGCGGACCAGCAGCGTGGACGCCTCGGAGCCGCGGGAGGCGAGGGTGCACGAGTAGTCGGCGTCGTACAGCGCGGTGCGGATGTTGTCGCTCATGCCGCCGTCGACCGAGACGTAGGTGCGTACGGCGCCGCCATCGAGCTCGACCGCCTTCACCGTGCCCACCTCGTAGACGGTGCACATCGCCGGGCCGGCGATCGCACGACCCGGCTCGATGGAGAGCCGCGGGACCGCCAGGTCGCGGGCGGCGCACTCGTCCTCGACGATCTTGGTGATCTCGGTCGCGAGCTGGGCGGCGTCGGACGGGTCGTCCTGTGTCGTGTAGGCGATGCCGAAGCCGCCGCCGAGGTCGAGGTCGGCGAGCTCGACGCCGATCTCGCCGCTGATCTGCGCGTGCAGCGCCAACACCCGGCGGGCGGCCACCTCGAAGCCGGCGGTGTCGAAGATCTGCGAGCCGATGTGGGAGTGCAGTCCGAGCAGCTCCACCCCGGGCGCCGCGTGCAGCAGCCGGACCGCCTCGAGGGCGTCGCCGGCGGTGATCGAGAAGCCGAACTTCTGGTCCTCGTGCGCGGTGGCGATGTACTCGTGCGTGTGCGCCTCCACGCCCGCGGTGACGCGCACCATCACGCGGGCTGGGCGCTGCTCGGAGGCGAGCGCGGTGATCCGCTCGATCTCGTGGAAGGAGTCCACGATGATCCTGCCGACTCCGGCGTCGAGCGCTCGCTCCAGCTCGGCCGAGGTCTTGTTGTTGCCGTGGTAGCCGATCCGGGCCGGGTCGAAGCCCGCGCGCAGGGCGACGGCCAGCTCACCGGTGCTGCACACGTCGAGGCACAGTCCCTCGTCGGCGACCCAGCGTGCGACCGTCGAGCAGAGGAAGGCCTTGCCCGCGTAGTAGACGTCGTACGCCGCGAACGCCTCGTGGAAGGCCCGTGCGCGTGAGCGGAAGTCGGCCTCGTCGAGCACGTACGCCGGCGACCCGTGCTCGGCGACCAGGTCGGTCAGTGCCACGCCGCCCACCTCGAGCACGCCGTCGTCGCGCTTGCGCGCGGTGGACGACCACAGCTGCGGCACCAGCACGTTGGGGTCCTCCGGCTCACGGAGCCACGACGGCCCGCGGACGGAGACCACGGCGTGTGCCCAGCCGGCCTCGTGTGCCCTCATCGAACGACTCACATGCGCTCGGGCGCCGTCACGCCGAGCAGGTCGAGGCCGTTCCGGAAGACGGTGCGCGTGGCGCTCACCAGCACCAGCCGGGCGCCGTGCAGCTCGGAGAACTCCTCGTCGCCCTGCGGCAGCACCCGGCACGCGTCGTAGAACTTGTGGAACGACGACGCGGTGTTCTCGAGGTAACGCGCGACCCGGTGCGGCTCCCGCAGCTGCGCCGCAGCCGCGACCACCCGCGGGAACTCGGCGAGCGCCCGGAGGAGGGCGCCCTCCTTCTCGTGGGTCAGCAGCGCCGGGTCGAACTCGAGGTCGGGCACGCCCAGGTCGCGGGCGTTGCGCACCAGCGAGGCCGTCCGCGCGGCGACGTACTGCACGTAGAACACGGGGTTGTCGCTGGCCTGCCGGGTCATCTCCGCGACGTCGAGGGTCAGCGGCGAGTCGACCGGGAACCGCGTCAGCGTGTAGCGCAGCGCGTCGACGCCGATCAGGTCGACCAGCTCGGCCAGCGTGACCAGGGTGCCGGCCCTCTTGGACAGCTTGAGCTCCTCGCCGTCCTGGAGGATCTTCACCAGCTGGCCGATCATCACCTCGACGTTGCGGTCCGGGTCGTCGCCGGCGCAGGCGGCCATCGCGCGCAGCCGCCCGACGTAGCCGTGGTGGTCGGCACCGAGCAGGTAGATGCACCGGTCGAAGCCGCGGCCCCGCTTGTCGAGGTAGTACGCCGTGTCGCTGGCGAAGTAGGTCAGCTCGCCGTTGGACCGGATCAGCACCCGGTCCTTGTCGTCGCCGAAGTCGGTGGTGCGCATCCAGACCGCACCGTCGGCGTCGAACACGTGGCCCTGGCCGCGCAGCTTCTCCAGGCTGTCGGCCACGGAGGAGTCAGCGTGCAGCGACCGCTCCGAGAACCAGACGTCGAAGTGGGTGCGGAAGGTGTCGAGCGACCTCTGCTGCTCCGCGAGCTGGATCCGGTAACCGGCCTCCCGGAACGCGACCGCCCGTTCATCGTCGGGCAGGTCGAGAATGCCCGGCTCCTCGGCGAGCACCTGCTGCGCGACGTCGTCGACGTACGCGCCCTGGTAGCCGTCCCCCGGGACCGGCTCGCCCTTCGCCCGGGCCTCGACCGAGGCGCCGAACTTGTCCATCTGCGACCCGCGGTCGTTGATGTAGAACTCCCGCTCCACGTCGGCACCGGCCGCGTCGAGCACCCGGGCCAGCGCGTCGCCGACCGCGGCCCACCGGGTATGGCCGAGGTGCAGCGGCCCGGTCGGGTTGGCCGAGATGAACTCGACGTTGATCCGCTCGCCGGCGAGCGCGTCGTTACGGCCGTACGCCGCTCCGGCCGTGAGCACGTCTGCCGCGACCTCTCCCTGGGCCCCGGCCGCGACCGTGATGTTGAGGAACCCCGGGCCTGCGATGTCGACGGCCGCGATCCCGTACGCGCTCCGCAGCCGCTCGGCGACCAGGTCGGCGAAGGCCCGCGGGTTGGTGCCCGCCTTCTTCGCCAGCTGGAGCGCGACGTTGGTCGCGTAGTCCCCGTGCTCCTTGCTGCGCGGACGCTCCACCACCACCGTTGTGGGGACGCCGTCGGGCAGGCTGACGTCGCCGTCGTCGACGAGCGCCTGGAGGACGTCGACGATGGTCGACGCGAGCTGTTCGGGGGTCACCGACCAAGCGTATCGGCGTGGGCGGGCCCGTCTCACGGCGATATCGGCGAACCGATTCGTGACCGGCCGGTCGGCTCGGGTAGCCTTCCTTCGCACCCCATGAGCCCCTGTAGCTCAGGGGATAGAGCACCGCCCTCCGGAGGCGGGAGCGCAGGTTCGAATCCTGCCAGGGGCGCTTGACGGAGAAAGGTCCGCGTGACTCACCGTCGGCGGGAGCACCGCACTCCGCTGGACGGCTGGTGGCCGAGTCGGGCGACTTGTTGCTCGCCGGCGGGTGGAGGGCACGTCGCGGAGGGACCGGTGTCCCGGCGGGTGCACCTGATTGCGGCCGGACGCCTCTGAGAACGGTGGTGACTCGGGCCTCCCCCGGGTGCCCTCCGTTCGCCTGGACGGGGGTCTAGCCTTGACCTCAACCACCACAACCGTGCCCACCGGAAGAGGCGAGACCAGTCGTGCCCGAGTCTTCGGATTCAACCCCTCCGTCCAGCAGCGTGCTCGATGCGTTCGGAGCCAACGAGTGGCTCGTGGACGAGATGTACGAGCAGTACCAGCGTGACCCGAACAGCGTGGACAAGGCCTGGTGGGACTTCTTCAAGCGCATGGACAAGGGCAACGGCTCGCCCGGCGGCGACAACGGCGCGGGCCGGCAGGCCGGCCCCGCGAAGGCCGAGACCCAGGAGAAGACCCCGGAGGTGGCTCCCCAGAGGCCCCGGCAGCAGGCCCCAGTGACAACTACTGCGAAAACTGCTGCGAAGACCGCGGGGAAGGCGTCCGAGAAGGCCGAGCCCGCAGCCAAGTCCGAACCGAAGCCCGAACCGAAGTCTGAGGCCAAGTCTGAGGCCAAGTCTGAGGCCAAGAGCACCAAGACCGAGCCGTCGACCGCGACCCAGAAGTCCACCGAGCCCAAGGACCCGCAGCCGGCACCGAAGAGCGAGGCGACCGACGAGCCGACCTACACCGTGCTCCGGGGCGCCCCCGCCCGCACCGTGCAGAACATGGACGTGTCACTGTCCGTCCCCACCGCGACCAGCGTCCGCTCGGTGCCGGTCAAGCTCCTCTGGGACAACCGGATCGTGATCAACAACCACCTCGCCCGCGCCCGCGGCGGCAAGGTGTCGTTCACCCACCTGATCGGCTTCGCGATGGTCAAGGCGATGCGGGCGATGCCCGAGATGAACGTGGGTTTCGACACGGTCGAGGGCAAGCCCAACCTGATCACGCCGGCCCACATCAACCTCGGCCTGGCGATCGACCTGCCCAAGCCCGACGGCACCCGGCAGCTGCTGGTGCCGTCGATCAAGGCCGCAGAGACCATGGACTTCGCACACTTCTGGACGGCGTACGAGGAGCTGGTCCGCAGGACACGCAGCAACAAGCTCGCGGTCACGGACTTCCAGGGCACCACGGTCAGCCTCACCAACCCGGGCACGATCGGCACCAACCACTCCGTGCCCAGGCTGATGAAGGGCCAGGGCGCGATCATCGGCGTCGGCTCGATGGAGTACCCGCCGGAGTTCCAGGGCGCCTCCGAGGAGACGCTGACCCGCAACGCGATCAGCAAGATCATGACGCTCACCTCGACGTACGACCACCGGGTCATCCAGGGCGCCCAGTCGGGCGAGTTCCTCAAGCGCATCCACGCGCTGCTGCTCGGGGAGGAGGGCTTCTACGACGAGATCTTCCGGTCGCTGCGGATCCCCTACGAGCCGATCCGCTGGGCCAAGGACATCTCCACCAGCCACGACGACGACATCAACAAGCAGGCCCGGATCCTCGAGCTGATCCACGCCTACCGCGTGCGCGGCCACATGATGGCCGACACCGACCCGCTGGAGTACCGCCAGCGCAGCCACCCCGACCTCGAGGTGGAGTCGCACGGGCTGACGCTGTGGGACCTCGACCGCGAGTTCGCCACCGGCTCCTTCGGCGGCGAGCGCCGGTTCATGAAGATGCGCTCGATCCTGGGCATCCTGCGTGACTCCTACTGCCGCACGGTCGGCATCGAGTACATGCACATCCAGGACCCCGAGCAGCGCCGCTGGATCCAGGAGCGGGTCGAGCAGCCGCACCAGAAGCCGCCGCGCGAGGAGCAGCTGCGGATCCTGCTCAAGCTCAACCAGGCGGAGGCCTTCGAGACCTTCCTGCAGACCAAGTTCGTCGGCCAGAAGCGGTTCAGCCTCGAGGGCGGCGAGACCACGGTCCCGCTGATCGACGAGGTCTGCGAGGCCGCGGCGGAGGCCTCGCTCGACGAGGTCGCCATCGGCATGGCGCACCGCGGCCGGCTCAACGTGCTCGCCAACATCGTCGGCAAGAGCTACAGCCAGATATTCCGCGAGTTCGAGGGCAACATCGACCCACGCACCGTGCAGGGCTCGGGCGACGTGAAGTACCACCTCGGCGCCGAGGGCGAGTTCGCCTCCGACTCGGGCGCGAAGATCAAGGTCTCCGTCGCCGCGAACCCGTCGCACCTCGAGGCGGTCGACCCGGTGCTCGAGGGCATCGCACGCGCCAAGCAGGACATGCTCAACCAGGGCGAGATCTTCCCGGTGCTGCCGCTGCTCGTGCACGGCGACGCCGCGTTCGCCGGCCAGGGCGTGGTCGCCGAGACGCTGAACCTGTCGCAGCTGCGTGGATACCGCACCGGCGGCACGATCCACCTCGTCGTCAACAACCAGGTCGGCTTCACCACCTCGCCTGCCGCCTCCCGCTCTTCGCTGTACTGCACCGACGTGGCGCGGATGGTGCAGGCACCGATCTTCCACGTCAACGGCGACGACCCGGAGGCGTGCATCCGGGTGGCCCGGCTCGCGTTCGAGTACCGGCAGGCGTTCAAGAAGGACGTCGTGATCGACCTGGTCTGCTACCGGCGCCGAGGCCACAACGAGGGCGACGACCCGTCGTACACCCAACCGCTGATGTACGACCTGATCGAGCAGAAGCGCTCGGTCCGCAAGCTCTACACCGAGTCCCTGATCGGCCGCGGCGACATCACGCTCGAGGAGGCCGAGCAGGTGCTGCGCGACTACCAGCAACAGCTCGAGCGGGTCTTCACCGAGGTGCGCGAGGCCACCGGCACCCCGTCTGAGTGGACGACCGTGCCGGACTACCCGGAGAAGAGCCACGAGGACTACAGCACCGCGATCTCACGCGAGACGCTCAAGCGGATCGCCGACGCGCACGTCAGCGCGCCCGACGGCTTCACCGTGCACCCGAAGGTCCTCCCCCAGCTCCAGCGTCGCGCGGCCGCGATCGCGGAGGGCCCGATCGACTGGGGCACGGGCGAGATCCTGGCTCTCGGCTCGCTGCTGATGGACGGGCGCCCGGTGCGGCTGGCGGGACAGGACTCGCGGCGCGGCACGTTCGTCTCGCGGTTCGCCACGATCATCGACCGCACCAATGCCAACGAGTGGACGCCGCTGGCCAACCTCACCGAGGACCAGGCGCAGTTCTACGTCTACGACTCGCTGCTCTCGGAGTACGCCGCGCTCGGCTTCGAGTACGGCTACTCGGTGGCCAGACCCGACGCCCTGGTCGTGTGGGAGGCGCAGTTCGGCGACTTCGTCAACGGCGCCCAGATCGTGATCGACGAGTTCATCACCTCCTCCCAGACCAAGTGGCGCCAGCAGTCCGGCGTGGTGCTGCTGCTGCCGCACGGCTACGAGGGACAGGGTCCGGACCACTCCTCGGCGCGCATCGAGCGGTTCCTGACGATGGCGGCCGACGACGCGTTCGTCGTCGCCCAGCCGTCGACCCCCGCGTCGTACTTCCACCTGCTGCGGCGGCACGCGCTCGGCGAGGACCACCGCCCACTGATCGTGTTCACGCCGAAGTCGATGCTCAAGCGCAAGGAGGCGGCATCGCGGCCGGAGGACTTCATGGAGGGCTCGGCATTCCGCACCGTCACCCCCGACGCGATCGCCGACCCGGAGAAGGTGCGCACCCTTCTGCTGTGCAGCGGCCGGATCACCTGGGACCTGATGGTCGAGCGCGGCAAGCGACAGGGCGACGAGCTGACTACCGCGATCGCGCGGGTCGAGCAGCTTTACCCGCACCCGACCGACGCGCTCAAGGCGGAGATCGCGCGCTACCCGCACCTCGAGCACGTGCGCTGGGTGCAGGACGAGCCGGTCAACATGGGGCCGGCACCGTTCTACCGGGTCAACGTGTTCGCCGACCTCGCGGCCGAGGGGCACGAGGTCGAGGTGATCGCGCGCTCGGCCTCGAGCTCGCCGTCGGTGGGGCAGCACTCCCGCCACGTGGAGGAGCAGAAGTCCGTGCTCGAGCGGGCCTTCGCCTGACCGCCGGCCGTGTACTTCACCGACCGCGGCGTCGAGGAGCTCGCAGCCCGGCGGGGTGACGAGGAGGTCACCCTGGCCTGGCTCGCCGAGCGGCTCAGCGAGTTCTGCGACGTGCACCCCGAGTTCGAGACGCCGGTCGAGCGGTTCGCCACCTGGCTGGCGCGCCTCGACGACCCTGACGACGAATGAGGGTGCGTCTGGAGCGACTGGACTCCTACGCGCACGACGGTCTGGTCTTCGATGTCTCCGACCAGGGTCCGCTCGACGGCCCGCCGGTGGTGCTGCTGCACGGCTTCCCGCAGCGGGCGACGTCGTGGAACCAGGTGGCGCCGCTGCTGCACGCGGCCGGGATGCGCTCGCTCGCTCCCGACCAGCGGGGCTACTCGCGCGGGGCGCGTCCGCGGGGGCGCTCGTCGTACCGGATGAGCCGGCTCGTGCAGGACGTGGTCGGGCTCGTGGAGACCCTCGGGCAGGGCCGCGTGCACCTGGTCGGACACGACTGGGGCTCCGCGGTGGCGTGGGTGCTGGCGGCGACGCGGCCCGACCTGGTGTCGACCCTGACCTCCGTCTCGGTGCCGCACCCTGGCGCGATGGTGCGCTCGATGCGGTACGCCGACCAGCTGCGGCGGTCCTGGTACATGGGCTTCTTCCAGCTGCCCTGGCTGCCGGAGCGGCTCCTCTGCTCGCGCCGGTCGGACCTCGAGCGGGAGCTGCGCAGGGCTGGCCTGCCGGCCGACGCGCTGGCGCGGGTGTGGCCGGAGATCATCGAGGACGGCGCGCTGACCGGCGCCCTGAACTGGTACCGGGCGATGCCGTTCTCCGACCCCCGCGTCCTGCGCGGGCGGGTGCGGGTGCCGACGACACACGTGTGGAGCGACGGCGACGTGGCCCTCGGCCGCGAGGGGGCCGAGCTCACCGGGGCGTACGTCGACGCGCCGTACCGACTGGAGATACTGGCGGGAATCAGCCACTGGATCCCGAACGAGGCACCGGAGCGGCTCGCGGAGATCGTGCTCGCGCGGGTGCGGTCCTAGTCCCTGCCGGCCTTGCGGGCGGCGTCGCGGATCTCGAAGACCTCGGTCGCGAACCCGCCGAGCGCCTGCGCCACGTCGCGGACGGCGCCGACCATGATCGAGGCGACCTGACCGACCATGGTGGCGGCGGCCTCGACGGTGTGCTGTACGGCGTCCTTGCCGATCTCGGCCCTGCTCAGGTGCTCGCCCTCGTCCATGTGCCCATTCTCGGTGCCAGGCGGGATCCGGACAACCGGCGCCGGCGCGCCGGGGTGGTCACCGTGCGGGCGGGTCGAAGGAGTGGGTACCGACGAGGGTGACCGTGAGGCGGCGGCACTCCCGGGCCAGCATCACGCCGCCACGCGGGCAGCCGGCCGGCGCCGCCGGTGGCCTAGCATGCGGGGCGTGGTGAGCGAGCCGAACGTCGAGATCGCCAGCCGCCGTGAGCGGAAGCTGCGCACCCGGCAGGCGATCCTCGCCTCCGCTCTCGAGCTGGCCCAGGACACCGGCCTGGCCGGCGTCTCGCTGCGCCAGGTGGCCAAGGAGGTCGGCATCGTGCCGACCGCGTTCTACCGCCACTTCGACTCCGTGGAGCAGCTCGGGCTGGTGCTGGTGGACGAAGCGTTCGTGTCGCTGCGCGCGATGCTGCGCGACGTACGACGGGAGCCGGAGCTTGCCGGTGTCATCCCGTCGTCGGTGCGGATCCTGCTCGACCACGTGCGCCGGCAGCAGTCGCACTTCCGGTTCATCGCACGCGAGCGCAACGGTGGGTCTCCCCCGGTGCGGGACGCGATCCGGCACGCCCTCGACATGTTCGAGGAGGAGCTCGCCGCCGACGTCGCCCGACTCCCCGGCACCGAGGTCTGGTCGGAGGAGGACCTCCGCACGCTGTCCCGGATGATCGTGCACGTGATGGTGGCGACCGCCGAGCGGCTCCTCGACGCCCCGCGCAACCCCGACGCCGAGGCCGCCATCGTGCAGGAGGCGGACACCCAGCTGCGGATGCTGGTGGTGGGTGCCTTGAACTGGACCTCGCGGGGGGAGTGAGGGCGTTGGGGCGCGGGGCTGGATACCACGGTCCCGTGGTATCCGGTCACTTCCCTTGCCGGCTAACCGTAGGGAAGAGGCAGGACGCATAGGGAAGTACGGCGCGTCAGGCGACCTCGAGGCACTCATCGTCGGCCGAAGCCTCGACCGCGTACGGAGCGTCCGGCCTGCCGGGGAGCAGGAACGCCAGCACCAGCACGGCGACGGAGAGCACGGCGCCCACGCCAAACGCCCACTGCATGCCGCCGACGAGGGCGTGCGCTCGGTCGGCGCCGTCCTGCGCCAGCGCGGTCGCTCGCGACGACATCACGGTCACGACCAGCGCCGTGCCGAAGGCGGCGGCGACCTGCTGCAGGGAGCCGAGCAGCGAGCTGCCGTGGGAGTACAGGTGCGGGGGCAGCGCGCCGAGCCCGAGCGTGAAGACGGGGGTGAAGACGGCGGCCAGGCTGACCATCAGCAGCACATGGGCGAAGAGGACCAGCCAGGCCGAGGTGGCCAGACCGACCTGGGTCAGCATCCCGAGCGCGACGACGATGCCGGCGGAGCCGGGGATGACCAGCACCCGGCCGCCGAAGCGGTCGAAGATCCGGCCGACGCTCGGTCCGAGCAGCCCCATGGCCACGCCGCCGGGGGCCACCAGCAGGCCGGTCTGCAGGGCGCTCAGGTGACGCACCTCCTGGAGGTACAGCGGCAGCAGGATCATCGAGCCGAGCATCGCCATGAACGCGACCGCCATCAGCAGCAGCGAGACCGTGTAGGTCCGGACCGTGAGCGTACGCAGGTCCAGGAGCGGGGTGCCGGTGCGCTGCAGCGAGAGCTGGCGCCACACGAAGACCCCGACCACCAGGAGGCCGACCACGATCAGCAGCACGGGCGAGACCGCGCTGCCCGCGCCGCCTGCACCGAGCTGGCTGAGGCCGTAGACGAGGGTGCCGAAGCCGAGTGCGGCGGCGGCCACGGAGAACCAGTCGACCGAACCGGGTCGTGCCTCACCGACGTCGGTGAGCCGGCGGAGACCGAGGACGGTGATCACGATCGCGACCGGCAGCACGATGCCGAACATCCAGCGCCAGGAGAGGTACTGCAGGACGACGCCCGAGACCGCCGGTCCGAGCGCCGGCGCCACGGACATCGCGAGCATCACGTTGCCCATCACCCGGCCGCGGTCGTGCTCGGGGACGATCGTCATCAGCGTGGTCATCAGCAGCGGCATCATCACCGCGGTCCCACCGGCCTGGACGACCCGTGCGGCAAGCAGCACCGGGAACGTCGGGGCAACGGTCGCCAGCAGCGTGCCGGCACAGAAGACGGTCATCGCGATCGCGAACGCCTGTCGCATGGTCACCCGCTGGAGGAACCAGCCGGTGACTGGGATGACCACAGCCATCGTGAGCATGAACGCGGTGGACAGCCACTGGGCGGATCGCGCGGTGACGTCGAACTCCTCCATCAGCCGCGGGATCGCGTTGATCATCACGGTCTCGTTCAGGATCACGACGAAGGTCGCGAGCACCAGCCAGCGGAGCACGGCGTACTCGCCGCCGGTCGCCGGCTGGGCCTTGGTGACGGTGACGGCAGGGCGCTCCGCGTCGCTCAGGATGGTCATGCCACAACAGACCGGGCCTGATCCCCGAACTCATCGCTCCCGCGACCAGAGCCGCTCAAACGGACTTTTTGTGCAATTGCGCATTAATCGTCGCCCAGCGTTTGAGAACCCCCGGACACCGGGGAGAAGGACGAGGTCGGGTGGCAAGACAACGAACAATCTCGGGGGTAATTCCAGTGCGTGGCGCGAACCTGTTCAGCCGGGTGACGCGCGGTCTCGTGGCCGCAGCCGTCGTTACGGCGTCCCTCACCACCGGGGCCATCCTGGCGCCGTCCTCCGCCGCGCGGACCGCCGGCCCCGAGGCGCTCATCCTCACCGGCCCCGCCGACCGCACCGCCGACCCCGACGTGGGGCTGACCTTCGAGAGCTCGGTCCCCAGGTCGACGTACTCGACCCGGCTCGACGGTGGACGCTGGTCGCCGTGGCATCGCACCCCGTCGGCGAGCTACCCCGGCCTCGCCGCAGGAGAGCACCTCGTCGAGGTGCGCGCCAAGTCGCCCGCCGGTGCCGTCGGCGCCGTCGAGCGCGCGCCGTTCACGGTCGACCTCAGCGACCCGCAGACGTCCTTCACCGGCCAGAAGAACGCCGCGACCGTGCTCGACCCGTCGACCGCGATCACGTTCGGCTCCACCGCCAGCGGCTCCAGCTACCGCTGCAAGGTGGACAAGGGCTCGTACCGCACCTGCACCTCGCCGTACGTCGTGGGCGGCATGGGCCCGGGCCGGCACCGGCTGAGCGTCGAGGCGACCGACAGCGCGGGCACCGTCGACCCCACGCCGGCGGCGCGAACGCTCGTCGTCGACCAGGCCGCGGCCGCGGGCACCCTGTTCAGCGACGACTTCGAGACCGGCAACCTGTCCCGCTGGACCGTCACGAAGGGTGGCACCGGCACTGCCGCTGCACAGACCGCTGTGGTGCGCACGGGCACCTACGCCGCTCGGTTCACCACCACGTCCGACGCCGGATCCCGCGCCTACGCGCGCACCTCGCTCACCGCCGCCGTCGCCGACCTGACCTCGGTCGCCGACGTCAGGGTCGACACCGAGGGCGCCTCGGGCGGCAGCGTCCCGTTGCTGCGCTACTTCGGCGACACGGGCACGCGCACCGTCAACCTCTACCGCGCAAACGCCACCGGCAAGATCTGGGTGCAGTACGGCTCGACGTTCGCCGCCACCAGCGGCACCCTGCCGCTCGGCACCTGGGGCAACGTCTCCCTGCGTGCCGCTGGCGGCACGCTCCAGGTCGTGCTCAACGGCACCTCCGTCTACTCCACGACGACCGCCGGCCTGGCGCCGACCCGCACCCTGCAGATCGGCAACGAGGCCGCTGCCCAGCGGGGCACGGTGACCGTCGACAACGTCAGCGCGAGCTCCTCGGGCTCCGACCTGACTCCGCCGCAGACCACGATCTCCGCCGGACCGTCCGCGACAGAGCCCAACGGGCAGGCGACGTTCGAGTTCACATCCTCGGAGCCGAGCTCGACGTTCCAGTGCAGTCTCGACGCGGCGGCGTACACCGCGTGCACGTCCCCGAAGGCATACTCCGGTCTGGCCAAGGGCTCGCACACGTTCAACGTCCGCGCGGCGGACGCCTCCGGCAACGTCGACCCCACGCCTGCGACGCGCACCTGGACCGCCGCCGGCGACCCCACGCCCGCGGTGATGGTGGCGGACAACCAGAACCGCCGGATCCTGGTCACCGACTACACCGGCAAGATCCTCTGGGCCTTCGACAACCCGACCGGTGAGGCGTCGGCGTACTCCGGCCCCCTCGGCGTGCGGCTGCTGCCCAACGGCCACATCCTGGCCACGTTCGGCACCGGCACCGTCGGCGAGATCGACATGACCACCAAGACGTTCGTGTGGAAGGTCAAGGGCTACAACGGCGCCTTCTTCCAGTCCCCGTACGACGCGGAGCTGATGCCCGACGGCAACATCGCCGTGGCCAACGCCAAGGCCAACCAGGTGGTCGTGTTCAACCACAGCACCGGGCAGCTGGTGTGGACCTACCCGATCAACTACCCGCACTACGTGGAGCTGCTCCCGGCCGGCAGGGGCCTCAACACGACCCAGCCGACCCTCCTGACCTCCGGGTTCAGCAAGCTGTCCGAGGTCGTCTACGCACCGGGCAAGCCCGGCGACAAGGCACTCCAGTACCGGTGGGACGCCGGCAGCAACACGCACCGCGCGATCCTCGACCGCGACGGCACCTCGATCGTGCTCAGCGACTGGGACAACTTCATCAAGCTGGCGCGGCCGACCCAGAACATCACCTGGTCGCGCTTCCAGGGCAACTGCTGCAACGGCGAGGTCCGCGGCGTGACCATGACGCCAAACGGGGGCTACGCCATCGGCTACCGCATCTGGAACGGCGCCAGCCAGATCCGGTTCACCAACGGGCAGGGCGTCCAGACGTCGGTGTTCTCCAGCCTGAGCGACGGCACCCGTCTCAACCTGCCCTACGGCGTGCGCTCGCTGAGCTGGCCGGGCTGACCGGTCAGACGGGCCGCACCACGAGGTCGCTGACCGTGGCGTCGGTGGGCAGGTCGAGCACGTGCAGGATCGCCTCGGCGACGGTCTCCGGGCGGATCCACTGGCCGGCGTCGTACGCGCGGCCCTCCTGCTCGTGCACCTTCTGCTGCATCGGGGTCGCGGTGCGGCCGGGGTAGACGGAGGTGACGCGTACGCCGTGCTCGGCCTCCTCGGCCCGCAGCGCGTCGGCCAGTGCCCGCAACCCGAACTTCGACGCGGCGTAGCCCGCCCACTGCGCGTTGGCGCTCAGGCCGGCGCCGGAGTTCACGAACACGACGGTGCCGCGGGCGGCCCGCAGCGCCGGGAGCAGCGCCTGGGTGAGCATCGCGGGCGCGGTGAGGTTCACGTCGAGCTGCTGGCGCCACTGGTGCCAGTCAACCTCGGCGATCGGGGCCAGGTCGACGACGCCGGCAGCATGGACGAGGGTGTCGAGTGCGTCCGGGCCGCCGAGCTCGACCACCGCCTTCGGGTCGGCGAGGTCCGCGACGACGGTGGCGCAGCCTGGGAACCGGTCGGCCAGGTGGGTGGCGCGCTCGTCCGAGCGCGCCACCAGGAACAGCCGGTCGCCCCGCTGGTGCAGCCGGTCGGCGACCACCTCGCCGATGCCGGAGCTGGCGCCGGTGACCAGGTGGGTGCGTGTCGCCTGGGTCACCGCGTGAAGACGACCTTGCCGAAGAGCTCGCCGTCGTTCATCGCCGCGAATCCCTCCGGTGCCCGGTCCATGGGCAGCGTGCGGTCGATCAGCGGCCGGGTGCCCGTCGCGTCGAGCAGGTTGACCAGGGAAGCGAGCTCGGACCTGGTGCCCATCGTCGAGCCGACCACCCGGAGCTGGAGGAAGAACGTGCGGGTCAGCTCGGCGTCGTCGACGTCGGGCCCGGACGTCGTGCCGGAGACCACGATCGTGCCGCCGGGTCGCAGTGAGCGCACCGAGTGCGACCACGTCGCCTTCCCGACGGTCTCCATCACGGCGTCGACCTTCACCGGGAGCCGGGCGCCGGACTCGAAGGCCTCGTGCGCGCCGATCTCGAGCGCTCGCTTGCGCTTGACCTCGTCGCGGCTGGTGGCGAGCACGCGCAGCCCGGCGGCCCGCCCGAGCGTGATCAGGGCGGTGGCCACGCCGCCGCCGGCGCCCTGCACGAGCACGGTGTTGCCGGCCTTGAGCTCGCCCCGGGTGAACAGCATCCGGTAGGCGGTCAGCCATGCGGTCGGCAGGCAGGCGGCCTCCTCGAAGGAGAGGGAGGCCGGCTTGGGGATCACGTTGCCGCGCGGGACGGCCACCTTGTCGGCCATCGTGCCCTGGAAGCGCTCACTGAGCAGCGACCGTTTGGGGTCGAGGGTGTCGTCACCGACCCAGGCCGGGTCGTTGATGACCGAGTGCACGACCACTTCGTTGCCGTCCTCGTCGACGCCGGCGGCGTCGGTGCCGAGGATCATCGGCAGCTGCTCCTCCTTGAGCCCGACCCCGCGCAGCGAGAACAGGTCGTGGTGGTTGAGTGAGGCGGCCCTGACCGTCACGGTCGTCCACCCGTCCGGTACGTCGGGGTCGGGACGGTCACCGACCACCAGGCCGGACAGCGGGTCGGAAGCGGAGAAGGTCTCGGCGTATACGGCGAACATGGCGTTGACCCTAAACCGGCCCGGGCCACCCCTACGCGCGGGTCACCCCGTCGCGGCGGGCGGCCTCGGCGACCGCAGCGGCGACCGCGGGACCGACCCGCTCGTCGAAGGGGGAGGGGATCACCAGCTCCTCGGTGAGGTCGTCCCCGACCAGGTCGGCGAGGGCGTCGGCGGCGGCCAGCTTCATCGACTCCGTGATCGAGCGGGCGCGCGCGTCGAACGCGCCCCGGAAGATGCCCGGGAACGCGAGCACGTTGTTGATCTGGTTCGGGAAGTCGGATCGGCCGGTGGCGACCACCCGGGCGTGCCTGCGGGCGACGTCGGGCAGCACCTCGGGCGTCGGGTTGGCCAGGCCGAAGATGATCGCGTCGGCAGCCATGGTCGCCACCAGCGCCTCGTCGATCACGCCGCCCGAGACTCCGATCAGCACGTCGGCGCCGGACAGCACGTCGGCGAGGGTGCCGCTGCGGCCCGTGACGTCCGCGGTCACGACCGCCAGCGCCTGCTTGACCGGGTTGAGGTTGTCGCGGCCGGAGTGCAGGACCCCACGCGTGTCGAGCACCGCGACGTCCTTGACGCCCGCGGCGAGCAGGATCTTGGTCACCGCCACCCCGGCCGCACCGGCTCCGGAGATCACCACGCGCGTGGTCTCCATCAGCCGGTCGGTCAGCTTCAGGGCGTTCTCGAGGGCCGCGAGCACCACGACAGCGGTGCCGTGCTGGTCGTCGTGGAAGACGGGGATGTCGAGCAGCCGCTTCAGCTGGTCCTCGATCTCGAAGCAGCGCGGGGCCGAGATGTCCTCGAGGTTGATCCCGCCGAAGCTCGGGGCCAGCCGGACGACGGTCTCGACGATCTCGTCCGGGTCCTGGGTGTCGAGCGTGATCGGCACCGCGTCGACACCGCCGAACGCCTTGAACAGGACCGCCTTGCCCTCCATAACCGGCATCGACGCCCGAGGGCCGATGTTGCCAAGCCCGAGTACGGCGGAGCCGTCGGTGACGATGGCGACGGTGTTCGCCACCCATGTGTACTCGTCATGCAGGGCCGGGTCCTCCGCGATCGCCTCGCACACCCGGGCGACACCCGGCGTGTAGGC
>Ga0207691_10000685_pt1 | contig 33454 bp, 30 predicted proteins | sample KBSM13metaG_FD_184327 | JGI IMG/M metagenome (GOLD analysis project Ga0207691, IMG submission 184327) | Miscanthus rhizosphere microbial communities from Kellogg Biological Station, Michigan, USA - KBS M1-3 metaG (SPAdes) (version 2) | ecosystem: Host-associated > Plants > Roots > Rhizosphere >...
GCTCGCCCGGAGGGCAATGGCGAGCGTCAGCGCCGACTTTCCACTCCCGACCTCGCCTCCCAGGACGACCAGGTCTCCACGTCTGACTCCGCCGCCGAGCGCGTTGTCGACGCTCGGAAATCCTGTCGCGATCGTATCGCGCGGCGTAGTGCCTCCGGCGATAGTTTCGATCGCGCGACGCGCCCGTGCTTCGTCGATGTCGCTCATGCTGTCGGCACGGCGAAGGCACGCATGAGTTCGTGCAGCTCGGCGATGGCCATTGCGTCGAGCGGCGGGGTGCACGCCTCCACCACGGCGCGAAATGCCGGCTCCACCGCGTCACGGTCGACCGAAGCCGTGGCATCCACCAGGCGGGCGAGCAACTGCCGCAATGCGGCCGGGAGTGCGAGCGACGCGAGCCACGTGCGAGCACCAACCGCTCGTGTCATGCGAACGCCTTGAGGCAGGGGCTGCGCTGGCAGCGCGCCGACGACGAGCCGTGCCGCCAGGAGCGTCGCCAGCGCTACCTCACGATCGCCACCGAGCGCCGAACGCCCGACGAGGGAAGCGAGTGCACGAAAGCGAAAGCGCGGCGTGGAGAGCGCGTAGGGGGGTAGTAATGGCACGGCGCCAAATCTACGGGCGGGCGCGAGCACAGCAACGCGTCGACGCCATGTCGTCAGTTCGACCGGCAACCCACGTCACGGTGACCACTCTTGCTGTCGCCGTCGTCCCCGCGACGGCTAGATTCACTACATGGCTCCCCCCGTAAAGTCTGTGCTCTGGGTCGATGACGAGGCTGACCTCCTCGAGTCGCACCGCATTTTCCTGCGCGAGAAGGGCTACGAGGTCGAAACCGCAACCAATGCCGACGATGCCGTCGAGCTGCTGAGGCGGCGTCCTTTCGACATCCTGCTGCTCGACGAGCAGATGCCAGGCAAACGCGGTCTCGAGACGTACAAGGAAGTTCGCGAGCTCGCGCCGAATCTGCCGGTCGTCATGGTGACGAAGAGCGAGGAAGACGCGACGCTCCGTGAAGCGCTGGGCGCGAACATCCGCGACTACCTCGTCAAGCCGATCAATCCGCGACAGGTCCTCACTGTCATCACGCGGATTCTCGAAGGCCCACGCATTCGCCAACAGGCGATCGCGCGTCGTTTCGTCGAGCGGTTCCGCGCGATCGAGGTCGAGCGTGGGCGTGTCCTCGACTGGCGCGGTTGGGTAGAGCGCTACATCGAGCTGATGCAGTGGGACGTCGACCTCGCTTCCGCAGGAGAGTCTGGGTTATACGAGTCGCTGCGAGGCTTGTATCCGGACATGCATCGCGAGTTCGCCGAGTACATGCGTCAGGCATATCCAGCGTGGCTGCGCGATCTCGAGGGCGACCGGCCGCCACTGTCGATCGACATCGTCGGGGAGTTCCTGCTCCCGATGCTGCAGCGCGCACGCTCCGCGGTGTTCATCGTCGTGGACTGCCTGCGGCTCGATCAGTGGCTCATCATCGAGCCGCTGCTGGCGCCGATGTTCGATGTCGAGCGCACGCACTACTACTCGGTGCTGCCGACGGCGACGCCGTATTCGCGGAACGCACTCTTCAGCGGGCTCTTTCCCGGTGAGATCGCGGCGCGTTTTCCGGATTGGTGGGGCGAGCGCGAGGACGAGACGCTGAACGCCCACGAGCGCGAACTGCTCGAGGCGCATCTGCAGGAGCTCAACTCGCCGCGGGCGGTCAGGTACGCGAAGATCTCGACCGCCGCGGACTCGGATGAGCTCGAGCGGCACATGCACAGCGCCATCGCGCCCGAAGGCGTGAGCGCGTTCGTATTCAACTTCGTCGACCTGCTCACGCACGGGCGCAGCGAGTCCGCGATCCTGTACGAAGTGGCGCGCGACGAGATCGCGTTACGGCAGCTCACCCTCCAATGGTTCCAGCGTTCTGCGCTCCTCGGCGTACTGCGTGAGGCGGCTCGACGGAAAGTGTCGGTGCTGCTGACGAGCGACCACGGCTCGATTCACTGCCAGACTCCCGCGACGGTGTTCGCGAAGCGCGATGCGTCTGCGAATCTCCGCTACAAGTTCGGCGAGGACCTGCGTGCCGAACGACCGGAGCAGGCGCTGTTGTTCCCTAACGAGGATCTGCTGCGCCTGCCTCGGCGCGGCCTGGGCGCGAACACGCTGCTCGCGGTCTCGGACGGATTCTTCGTCTACCCGACGAAGCTGCGCGAGTACCAGAGCCGATATCGCGGGTCGTTTCTCCACGGCGGCGTTACGCCGGAAGAATGCATCCTGCCGGTCGCGCTGCTGACGCCGAAATGATCTCGTCGCCTCGCGACTGATGTATCGGCGCCTTCTGGTCTTCCTGAGGCCACATCGGTGGCGGATGGTGGGCACCCTCGCGTGCAACATCATCGCCGCCGTGCTGGACGTGTTCAGCCTCACGCTGCTGATCCCGTTCCTCAACCAGCTGTTCGGTCAGCCGAACATCTCGTCGGTCTCGGAGTTCCAGCGCCGCCTGCTCGGCAATCTGTTCGACGTCTCGAATCGGCACGTGGCGCTGAGGAACATCATCGCCGTGATCCTCACGGCGGTCGTCCTCAAGAACCTGTTCGTGTGGGCGAGCGGACAACTCGGTGCGCGGCTCCAGGAGTACGTCACGCGTGACCTGCGAAATGCCCTGTACTCGCACCTGCAGCGCCTGCCGCTCGGTTACTTCATTCGTGTGAAGACGGGCGACATCCTCGCCCGCGTGCTGAACGACACGCAGCAGACGAAGCAGGTCATCACGCAGGCGGTCACGCAATCCGTGCAGAGCGTGGCGAACGTCCTGGTCGCGGTCGTGACGCTGCTGTTCATGTCGTGGCGCCTCTTCCTGCTCGCCGCCGTCGTCGCGCCGCTGCTGATCGCGACACTCCAGCCGCTACTCCGCCGGTTGCGGCGCGGGCATCGCCGACTGAGCAACCAGTACGGTGAGATGACGGCCGTCGTTCAGGAGTCGGTGAGCGGCATCAGGCTCGTGAAGTCGTTCGCGGGCGAGGCCTACGAGGAATCCCGCTTTCGCGAGGAGAGCAGCCGTTACGCACGAGGCATGGTCCGGGTGACCCGGATCTCCGTCCTCGCGCAGCCTATCACCGAAACGCTCGGAACCGCGATTGCCGTCGCCATTCTGTGGGTCGGTGCGCGAATGGTCGACAACGGTGCGATGGACGGCGCTACGCTCATCGCGTTCCTCCTCATCGTCATGCGCACCCTTCAGCCGCTCAAGCAGCTATCGCAGGTGCCGACGACCGCACAGCAATCACTCGCCTCTGCCGAGCGGATCTTCGAGGTCCTCGACAGCCCGACCGAGGCGAGCCTCGACCGCGGAACTGTCACGCCGGCGCGATTCGAGCGAGCGCTCGAGTTCGAGCGTGTCTCATTCGCGTACGACAAGGAGCTGGTCCTCACGGATGTCTCGCTCGTGGCCGCCAAAGGCGATGTCATCGCGCTCGTCGGCGCGAGCGGAGCCGGGAAGAGCACGCTCGTCGATCTCATCCCGCGCTTCTACGAACCGACATCGGGGCGCATCCTGCTCGACGGCGTCGACACGCGCGAGATCGCGTTGCCTGCACTTCGATCGTTCATCGGGATCGTGAGTCAGGATACGGTGCTGTTCAACGATACCGTTAGGCACAACCTCGCGTACGGCGCCGCCGGCAAGTATTCGGACGAGCAGATCGAGCAAGCCGCGCGTGCGGCGAACGCGCACAAGTTCATCGCCGAGCTTCCCGACGGCTACAATACGGTGCTCGGCGAGCGCGGGACGCGGCTGTCCGGCGGTCAACGGCAGCGGCTGTCGATCGCCCGCGCACTGCTCGTCGACCCGCCGATTCTCATCCTCGACGAGGCGACGTCCGCGCTCGACACGGAGTCCGAACGGCTCGTGCAGGAAGCGATCGACCGACTGCTCGAAGGGCGGACTGTGTTCGTCATCGCGCACCGGCTATCCACGATCGCCCATGCCGATCAAATTCTGGTGATGGATCGTGGGCGGGTGGTCGAGCACGGAACGCACAGCGCTCTGCTGGCGCGCCGTGGCCATTATCATCGCCTGCACACCCTGCAGTTTGCCGATGGTCACAATGCCGACGCCGTGTTTCAGCCGGCCGAGTCCCCAGTCCCCAGTCCCTGACCCCCGTCTGATTGCGCGTTCTGTTCTACTACTCGCCGGGTGAGTGGTCGGGAAGCGCACGCGCGTTTGCCGCCGCCGCGGTCGCGATGGCTGGCCGCGGCTACCAGTGCACGTACGTGTGCCGGGCGGACAGCACGGTCGAGGATCGCCTAACGCCGGGCGCGGAGAAGCTGCCGGGTGTGGAGCTGACCCCGATGCCGATGGGCGGCCCGTGGATGCACGAGAGTCTGCGACTGCGGCAGGTACTGCTCGAGCACTACGTCGAAGTCGTGTTCGTGCATTCGGAACGCGAGCAGCTGGTGGCGTCGCTCGCGATTCGTCTCGCCGAACGGGCGGCGCTCGTGCGCCGCGTGCCGGCGGGGATGAAGCTCGCGCGCGGGCCCGAAGCGAAGCTGGGCGAACGGCTGGCCGCCACCGGCTATCTGTTCACGACGGAGCCGCCAGGCGGGAACGGCTCGGTGTCGCGGGGTGCCTTCGAGCCGGTCGCGGCTGACGTCGGCGTCTCCGTCGAATCGATCGAACAGGTTCGCCCCGCACCCATCGCCGCGATCGGCGCGAGCGGCGGGAGTCAGCTCATCGCGTGCGTGTACGATCCGACCGCTCGACGCCGCGTGGGCGCGCTTCTTCGCGCGGTGGCATTGCTCGCGCCGCGCCACCCCGGTCTTCGGCTCGCCATCGTTGGCCCCGGGTCCGAGGACGAGGACCTGCGCATGCATGCCGCCGCGTTAGGGATCACCGAGATCGTTGCGCACCTCGGCCAGCGCCCAGACCAGCAGTCGGTGCTCTCGGCCGCGGAGCTCGCGTGGGTTGCCGCCGGAGGGGACAACGCCGCGTTCGGCTACCTCGACCTCATGGCGCTTCGCGTCCCGGTTCTCGCGGAGCGCGACACACTGTCGCAGCGGTACGTCGCCGACGGCATCTCGGGGATGCTGCTGGCGCAGCCGGATCCCGGCACCATGGCGGCGCGGATCGCCGTGCTGCTCGCGCACGAAGAGCGACGCGTCGCCATGGGGAACGCTGGCCGCGCGCGGGTGAGCCGTGATTTCTCCGAGGAAGGGATGATCGACGGCTTCGAGCGCGCCACCGAGATCGCTCGGGACCGGAAGCGTTGGCGAACGTGACCCGTGCGCTGATGACGCCCGGCGGCGACCGCGTTCCGTGCTCTGTCATCATCGCCGCGAAGGACGAGGCCGACGAGATCGCCGAGTGCATCGCGAGCGTCGCGTGGGCCGCGGAGATCATCGTCGTCGAGAACGATTCGACGGACGACACGGTTGCGATCGCGCGGGAGGCTGGGGCGATCGTCTTCAGCCATCCATTCGAGACCATCGGCTGCCAGCGCAACGCCGCGATCGCGCGAGCGCGGCACGCGTGGATTCTGGTCATCGATGCGGACGAGCGCGGTACGCTTCCGCTCCGCGAGGAGATCGCGAGTGTGATCGCCGCCGCCGGTTCGGACGTCGCCTTTCGCGTTAGGCGACGTAATATGTTCCTCGGCCGCGAGATCAAGCATGGCGGCTGGGAGCGTGACCGGCCGGTGCGTCTCTTCCGCAGTCGCATGCGCTACGACGAGCGCCCCGTCCACGAGCACGTGATGACGGACGGCCCGGTCGGCGAGCTGAAGCAGCCGCTGATTCATTTTCCCTACGCGACGCTGGCCGAGTACTTCGCGAAGCTCGATCGCTACAGTCGCTGGTGGGCCGAGCAGAACTTCGCGCGTGGTCGTCGGACGAGTGCGTGGACGATCGCGCTCAAGCCTCCGGCGCGCTTCCTGTCCATGTACGTGATACGCGCGGGCTTTCTCGACGGCACGCCAGGCGTGATCGTCGCCGCGCTCGCCGCGATGAGCGTGGCGGCGAAGTACGCTCGCCTGTGGGAACTGCAACGGGGATTGGGGACTGGGGACTCGGGACTGGGAGCGCGCAGACACGGTGAAGACGCGGAGCGACCGGAAGAACTCGCGAGTCCGAAATGACGTCGCCAGTCCCCGGTCCCGAATCCCCATTCCCTGTCTCGTTCGCTCACCGCGCCGAGTTCACGGCGCTGCGCGCAGTCGTGAGCACGTTAGGTGCGCTCGATTGGGAGACCGCGGGAAACATCGGAGCCCGGATCGGTGCACTCGGCTATCGCCCACTGGGCATCCGTCGCGGCGTCGTCGAGCGCCAGATCGCAGCCGCCTTCCCGGGGCTCGCTGAGGCAGATGTCCGACGTATCGCGCTCGGCGCCTACGAGAACCTCGGCCGCTCATCGATCGAGGCCGCGATCCTGCCGCGACTCGGCCCTAACGCCGTACTCGACAAGTTCGAGGGCGCCGATGACTACGACATCGTCGAGGAAGCCAGAAGCAAGGGCCGCGGCCTGATCTTCGTCACGGGCCACCTCGGCAACTGGGAGCTCGCCGGCGCGTACGTCGCGGCGCGTGGCATTCCGCTCGACGCCATTGCGCGCCGAATGAAGAATCCACTGTTCGATCGCTATCTCACGGAGACTCGCTCGCAGATCGGTATGCACGTCGTGCACGACTCGGAGGCCGTACGTCGGACGCCGCGGTCGTTGCGGGAAGGGAGGGCCGTCGCATTTCTCTCGGACCAGGGCGTGCTCGGCCTCGCGTCCACGTTCGTGCCGTTCTTCGGTCGCCCCGCGAAGACGCCGCGAGGACCGGCGGTCTTTGCGCTGCGCCTCGACGTTCCCGTCGTGTTCGGTGCCGCTGTGCGTCAGCCGAGCGGCAAGTATCGCCTCGTATTCGAGCGCGTCGCGGTCGAGGACACCGGCGATCGCGACCGCGATGTCGACGCGATCGTTGCACGTTACACCGCGGCGCTCGAGCGCTGGGTGAGGCGCTACCCGGAGCAGTATTTCTGGCACCACCGCCGCTGGCGCCGCCAGCCGCCTGACACCCCGCCCGAGCTGCGCGAGCCATGACGCTGGAGCGCTCGTCGTGAATCGGTCCGTGTGGGCGACGCTCCGGCGCGATACGCGTTCGTTGATCGGCCTCGTGGTCATCGCGCTGATCGTCGCGGGGGCTGTGTTCGCGCCGCTGATCGCCACGGACGATCCGTTGCGGATCGACCTCGTTCGCCGCCTCACGGCGCCGTCGGCCGCGCACTGGATGGGTACCGACGTACAGGGGCGTGACATCTGGTCGCGGCTCGTCTATGGCGCGCGCGTCTCGCTCGCCGTCGGGTTGATCTCGCAGATCATCGCGCTCACGCTCGGCGTCGTGTTCGGCCTTTTGGCTGGGTACTATGGCCGCTGGGTCGACGAGCTCGTCATGCGGCTCGCGGACATCACGCTCGCATTCCCGACGCTGCTTCTGCTCATCGCGATGGTCGCGGCGCTCAACCCGTCGCTCGGTGTGGTGTTGCTCACTATCGGCATCGTGGGCTGGGCCGGGATGGCGAGGCTCGTGCGAGGACAGGTACTCGTGGTGCGTCAGCTCGAGTACGTGCAGGCCGTGCGCGCGCTGGGTGCGCGCGACACGCGCATCATCGCCCGTCACGTGCTGCCTAACGTCGTCGCGCCGGTCGTCATCGCCGCGACCCTCGGCGTTGCCGGCGCGATCATGGCGGAGGCCGCGCTCTCGTTCCTCGGCCTCGGCGTCCAGCCGCCGACGCCGAGCTGGGGCGGCATGATCGCCGACGGACGCGACCTCAATCTCCTGCGCAACGCACCGTGGACGTCCGTCTTCCCCGGGCTCGCGATCGGTGCGGCGGTGTTGGGCTTCAACCTGCTCGGCGACGCGCTCCGTGACGCGCTCGACCCGCGCCGCATCGACGTCGCCGCGCCGCCTGCGACCGCCGGAGTCCCGACAGCCGAGGTAGAACCGTGATCGATCAGTTGCGCGAGCTTCGCGCGCGTGAATTTCCGTGGGCTGTGCGCGGCGACCAGACATTCTTGAATCACGCGTCGACCGGGCCGCTGCCTCAGCGCGCGGTCGACGCATTGCAGGAGCTCACGGCGCTGCGCGCGACGCCGTGGCGGTACAGCCAGGAGATCCAGTTCGGCACGCTGGCAAAAGCACGCGCCGGTTGTGCGCGGCTCATTGGTGCCGCGCCGAGCGAGATCGCGTGCATGGTGAACACGTCCTACGGCCTGAACCTCGCGGCGCGTGCGTTGCCGTTTGAACCCGGCGACGTTGTGATCACGAGCGATCGTGAGTATCCCTCCAACATCTACCCGTGGATGGAGCTCGAGGCGGCGCGGGGTGTGACGCTCGCGCGCGTGCCCTGCGCGGGTACGTTGCCTGACGAGGAAGCGATCCTCGCGGCGCTCGACGGTCCACGCGTGCGGGCGCTCGTGCTGTCGTGGGTCTCGTTCGCGACAGGCTACCGGATCGACGTCGCTCGGCTCGGTCGCGCCTGTCGCGAGCGCGGGATCTGGTTCGTGCTCGATGCCATTCAGGGCGTCGGTGCCGCGCCGCTGGATGTCGCCACGGAGCAGGTAGACATCGTCGCGTGTGGTGCGCAGAAGTGGCTGCTGTCGCCGTGGGGAACCGGGTTCGTCTGGGTGCGCCCCGACCTCGTGCAGTCGCTGCGTCCCGTGGACGTGAGCTGGATGGCCACGCGCAACTCCGATGACTTCACTCGGCTGATCGACTACGACTTCACGTACCGCGATGACGCACGTCGTTTCGAGATGATCACGCTGCCGTACCAGGACTTCGGGGGGCTGAACGCGAGTCTCGATCTCTTCCTCGAGGTGGGCCTCGCCGAGGTGTACGAGCAGGTCGCAAAGCTGACCGGACGAATCGTGCAGTGGGCGTTAGGCCGCGCCGACGTCCGACTCGTGACGCCGGCCGACCCGACCCGTCGCGCGGGCATCGTGGCCGTGGCACCGCGCGACCCAGTCGCGGCGTCGGATCGCCTCACGGCCGCCGGTGTGACGCACTCGTTGCGTGAGGGTGCGATCCGCTTGGCTCCCCATTTCTATAACACCGATGAGGAGATCGACACGGCGCTGGCGCTGCTCGAGGGCTAGATGGACGTCATTCCGAGCGAGCGGAGCGAGTCGAGGAATCGAGACTGTACTGGCAGAGGGGCCTGTCCGCCGAGATGATCGCGATTCCTCGACTGCGGCCCTGCGGGCCTTCGCTCGGAATGACAAAGCTCCGCTCGGTACGACAAGCCGCTCGGAATGACAGCGACGCTCATCGAGTCAGCCTAACGATGCCGATATCGCGCGCCCCTTTGCGGATCACGTAGTACTCCCCATGAATCGCACCCGCGGACGTCAGCACCCCATTCTCCGGCGTCAGCTTGTCGCCGTTTGCGTACAGGCCGCCCTGCTGCAGTAATCGCCGGGCATCCCCCTTGGATTTGACCAGGCCCGTCAGCGTGAACGCGTCCAGCACATCGATCCCCGTGCCTGCCGAGCTTTGCTTCACGGGAATCCGCGCCGCGGTCCCGTCGAACGTCGTCGCCGATGCAGCGTCGGCCGCTCCGCGTAGATCGACGGTCGCCGATGGCAACTCCTCGGTCAGCGCCTCGAGCACGTCGCGCGTGAATTCCCGAGGGTCAGCATTCTTGTCGAATACGAGCGTCGACGCGTCCGCCGAGACCTTCACTGCGCCGGCACCGTGTACGCGTGCCGTGACGTCGGTTGCCAGCGCCCGTTGCGCCTCTCGCGCCTCCGGGCGCTCGACGAGCGAACGCTCGAGCGATTCGATCTCGTCACGCGACAGCAGCGTGAAGAAGCGCAGGTATTTTCCGACATCGCGGTCGTCCGCATTGATCCAGAACTGATAGAACTTGTACGGCGACGTCAGCGCCGGATCGAGCCACACCGCGCCTGCCTCGGTCTTCCCGAACTTGGTTCCAGTCGCAGTCGTGACCAGCGGCAGTGTCACCGCGTGCGCTTCCGCCCCCGCCGCTCGCCGGATCAACTCGACGCCCGCCGTGATGTTCCCCCACTGATCGCTGCCGCCGATCTGAAGCCGCGCCCCTTCCCGCTGGTGGAGCTCGAGGAAGTCGTAGGCCTGCAGCAGCATGTACGAGAACTCGGTGTACGAGATGCCGGCGTCCAACCGCGACTTCACGGAGTCCTTCGCGGTCATGTAGTTCACCGTGAAGTGCTTCCCGACGTCGCGCATGAACTCGATCGCGCCCAGTTGGACGAGCCAGTCGGCATTGTTTCGCATGAGCGCTCCGCGTGATCCCGAAAAATCCAGGAACCGCTCGAGCTGGTGCTTGATGCACCGCGCATTCTCTTCCACGACTTCGAGCGTGTTGAGCGTGCGCTCCGCGGCCTTGCCACTCGGGTCGCCAATGAGCCCCGTCCCCCCGCCAACGAGCGCGATGGGGCGATGGCCGGCTCGTTGCAGGTGGGCCAGCCCCATGACGGGGATCAGATTACCGACATGGAGGCTTCGCGCCGTGGGGTCGAAGCCGCAGTACGCGACGGTCGGCCCCGCGGCGAGCATCGCCTGGACGCCTTCGGTGTACTGATAGAGAAGCCCCCGCCATGCGAGCTCGTCGACAAAAGAGAGTGCGGTCATAGCGGTAAGATATTCCAGCGTTACCTTCCCCGCCCGATGAAAAAACCTTCCCATCTGCGCCGATTCACCGAAGCGCACCCGAGACTCGTTCGCTCCGTTCTCTTCGCGCTGACGTTCGGCATCGCGTTCGCGGGGGGCATCGCGTACTCGAGCTGGACCCTCGTCTGCCAGGGCGGCCGCTGCCCGACGATCCAGATTCTGGATACCTACACGCCGCGGCAAACGTCAAAGGTCTACGCGGCGGACGGACGCTTCGTCTCCGAGATCGGTCTCGAGCGACGCACGCTCGTCAAGATCGCGGAGATCCCGAAGGTCGTCCGCGACGCGTTCGTCCTCACGGAGGACAAGCGGTTCTACAAGCACTCCGGGATCGACTGGATCCGCGTTCCCGGCGCGGCACTCAAGAACCTCCGCGCCGGATCGTGGGATGAAGGCTTCTCCACGATCACCATGCAGCTCGCCCGCAACGTCTTTCCAGACCGCATCTCGCGGGAGAGGAGAGGCATGGCGGGGCTCGTTCGGAAGGTCAAGGAAGCGAAAGTCGCGCGCCTGATCGAATCGCGATACTCGAAGGACAAGATCCTCGAGCTCTATCTCAATCAGATCAACCTCGGCAACGGTGCGTACGGCGTCGAGACGGCTTCGCAGCGCTACTTCGGGAAATCCGTTCACGACCTGAACCTCGCCGAGGCGGCGACGCTTGCCGCGTTGCCAAAAGCCCCAGCGCGCTATAACCCACGCCGCTTCCCCGAGCGCGCGATCCAGCGACGCAACCTCGTTGTCGAGCTCATGCGACGGAACGGCGCGATCAACGATGCCGACGCCAGCCTCGCGAAAGCCTATCCGTTGCAACTTGGAAGTAAGACGGAATCAGGCGAGGTCGCACCGTATTTCATCGAGTGGGTCCGCCAGCAGCTCGACGAAAAGTTCGGCGCCAGACTCTACGAGCAGGGCCTCAAGGTCTACACGACGCTGGACTTCGACATGCAGTCCGCGGCGGAGCGCGCGCTCGAGAATCAGCTGCGCGCGATCGAGGGCGGGAAGTACGGCAAGTTCCCGCACCCGACCTACGAGCAGCTCGCCGCGCGCGCGGCGAGTGGCGACGAGAGCGCGACGCCCAACTCTCCGTACCTGCAGGGCGCGTTCATCGTCATGGACCCCCGCGACGGATCGGTGCGGGCGCTCATCGGTGGACGCCAGTTCGACGACTCGAAGTTCAATCGCGCGACGCAGGCGCTCCGTCAGCCGGGATCCACGTTCAAGCCCATCGTCTATTCCGCGGCTATCGAGAACGGCCGCACACCGGCGACGATCGTCCTCGACTCGGCCGTGACGGTGCCGCAGGTGGGCGAAGCGTGGACGCCGCAGAACTACGACGGCAAGTTCGAGGGGCCGATCCCGTTGCGTCGCGCGCTCTACATGTCGCGCAACCTGCCCGCCATCCGCACCGGCATGGAGCTCGGCGAGCAGACCGTGATCAACATGGCGAAGCGGTTCGGCATCTCGTCGACCATTCCGCCGTACCCGTCGATCCACATCGGCTCAGCCGACGTGTTCCCGCTCGAGATGGTTTCCGCATACACGACGTTCGCGAATCTTGGTGTGCGTGCGCAGGCGAACCCGATCCGTCGCGTCGAGAATCAGAAGGGCGAGGTGTTGTGGGAGCCGCAACCGGTTCGCTCGCAGGTGCTCACCCCGCAGGAAGCGTGGCTCATGGTGAGCATGATGAAGGACGTCGTGCAGCGCGGCACTGCCGCCGGGAGTGTGGGCTCGCGCTTCTACGTGCCGTCAGGCGGAAAGACGGGCACCACGAACGACGGCGCTGACGTCTGGTACATCGGCTACACGGCGGACCTCGTTGCCGGCGTCTGGATGGGCTTCGACCGGCCGCAGAAGATCAAGGCGAACGCCCAGGGCGGCGAGCTCGCCGCGCCGGCCTACACGTCGTTCATGACGGAAGTCTACCGTCGCAGGCCGGCGTCGCCTGACTGGCCGCGCCCGGACGGTATCACGACCCGCGACATCGATCGCACCACGGGCCAGCTCGCGAACCCGTACTGTCCGGTGGACGTGGTGGTCACGGAATACTTCATCGCCGGCACAGAGCCGGTGCAGGAATGCACCGAGCACTCGCCGTTCAACATGGGTCAGGCGTTCGACACGGCTGGGCGCCCCATTCCACCCGGAACGCGACCGGGAACGCTGCCGCCGGGGAAGGCCCCGCGCGACACGACGAATCCGTTCAAGATCCCGTAGCAATGGCGTGGACGCCGGCCGACTGCCACGCGCATTCGACCATGTCTGACGGCGCGCTCGACGTGGCCGAGCTCGTCGAGCGCGTCACCGCCCGTGGCGTTAGGCCGAGCGTGAGCGATCACGTGTCGCGTGACGTCACTGGCGCCGTCGATTCCGTCGACGCCGTCCGCGAATACCTCGATGTGCTCGACCGTTACCCCGTGGCGCGGGGCGGCGAGTTCTGCTGGCACGACACGCTCTGGCGTGAGCTCCCCGACGACCTCGCGGCGCGATTCACCCATCGCCTCGGCTCTCTTCACGCGATCTTCCTCGACGACGGCATGCTGGTGCACGCGTTCTCCAAGCGGTATCCGACATCGCTGTCCCCTGCGGCGTATATGAACGCGCTCATCGCGAACGCCGAGCGAATGGCGGCGACCATGCCCGTCGACATCCTGGCGCATCCCACGCTCGTCACGCTGTCGCTCCGCAACCTGCCGGTGGAGGAGCTGTGGACCGAGGAGCACGAGGAGCGTCTCGTGAACGCGCTGTTCGAGGCCGGCAAGGCGTTCGAGGTATCGTCGCGATACAAGCCGCACGAGCGGCTCGTTAGGCGCGCCGTCGACCGGGGCGTTCGCCTCTCGCTCGGGTCCGACGGGCACACCGCCGAGCAGGTCGGGGATCTCACCTTTTCGCTCACGCTCGCGCGCCATTGCGGCGCGCGGGACGAGGATCTCTTCGATCCGTACGAGCGAGGCCCGTGAACGCAGCGAACGCAGTGAACGCACCATGATCCGCTACCACGCACGCTGGGTGTTACCCATATCACGACCGCCGCTCGAGAACGCGACGGTCGTCGAGCATGAGGGCCGAATCGTGTTTGTCGGCGGCCCCGCTGACGCCCCACCCGGCACGGACGTGGACCTCGGCGACGTCGCGCTGCTCCCCGGTCTCGTGAACGCGCACACTCACCTCGAGCTCACCGTGATGCGCGGTTTCCTCGAGGACCTCGCGTTTCGCTCGTGGATCACGCGCCTCACACGGGCGCGCCGCGCCGCACTCTCGCCCGACGCGCTCGTCGAGTCGGCGCGCGCCGGAATCGCCGAGGGGCTGCTCGCTGGCATTACCACGTACGCAGACACGAACGAATCCGGCGCTCCGTTTCGAGCGCTGCTACAGATGGGCGTGCGCGGCATCGCGTACCAGGAAGTGTTTGGTCCTGACCCGGCGCAATGCGCGGAGGCGCTCGGCGGATTGCGCGCCAAGGTCGACGTGCTCCGTCGCGACGAAAGCACGCTGGTGAGCGTTGGCGTGTCTCCGCATGCGCCATATTCGGTGTGCGACGCGCTGTTCGAGGCGACTGCGAAGTACGCACGCGACGACGGGCTGCCGGTCGCCGTCCACATCGCCGAGAGCGAGGACGAATCCAGTCTGGTTCGGCATGCCACGGGGCTCTGGGCCGACGATCATCGACAGCGGGGAATACCGACGGTTTCGCGCGGTGCCTCTCCGATTCGCATGCTGGAGCGGACCGGTGTGCTCGACGCCCGGCCCCTGCTCATCCACTGCGTTCGCGCGGACGCCGACGACATCGGCGTGATCGCTCGTCACGACTGCTCGGTCGCCCACTGTCCGGCATCGAACGCGAAGCTGGGCCACGGGATCGCGCCGCTGTTCGCGATGCTCGAAGCCGGAATCCGCGTCGGCCTCGGCTCGGACTCGGTCGCGAGTAACAACCGAATGGATCTGCTCGACGAAGCCCGTCTGGCGATCCTCATGCAGCGAGCGGTGCTCGAGCGCCACGACATCGTCAGCGCGTCGGTGGCGCTCGAGCTCGCGACGTTAGGCAGCGCACGCGCGATCGGCCTTGGCGCGGAGATCGGGTCGCTGGACGTCGGCAAGGCGGCAGACCTGGCTGCGTTCCGGCTCGATCAGCCGCGGTCGATGCCGGTCTACGATCCCGCGACGGCCCTCGTGTTCTCGACTTCGGGACCCGCGGCGACGTTCGTTGCCGTGGCCGGCCGGCCGCTCGTGCGCGATGGACGCCTCGTCGGCGATGCCGCCAAGGCACCAAGCGTCGATGCCGCCGCCAACGCGCTCGCCGACTGGTCGCGTCGCGACCCCGGCGCGTTCCCGGCGCCCACCGCCATTACCCGTTAGGTACCGGAGCCCGCCACCGCCTCCTCGAGGGCAAGAAATTCCGCGCCGGGCTGGTCAGGCATGTGGGCTGCTCCTGAGCGGCGTTTCGTGCGGGGCGTTATCATCCAAGCTGCCCCATCACCTACAGGGTTACACCGATGACCGATCGCTCTGCCGGACCAACCGCGAAGATCTGGCGAGACGGCGAGCTCGTGAACTGGGAGGACGCGACCATCCACGTGATGAGTCATGTCGTCCATTATGGATCGAGTGTCTTCGAAGGAATTCGCTGCTACGAGACGCCCTCAGGCGGCGCCATCTTCCGTCTGCGCGAGCACATGCGCCGGCTCCACGGCTCCTGCAAGATCTACCGGATGCCGATGAAGTGGTCGGTCGAGGAGCTGATGCAGGCGACGGTCGACACCGTTGCGGCGAACGATCTCCGTACGTGCTACCTGAGACCGATTGCGGTCCGGACCGGCGAGCAGATGGGATTTTACCCCATCGGCATTCCCGTCGAAACGTTCATTATCGCGTACAACTGGGGCGCTTACCTCGGCCATGTGGCGCTCGTCAACGGAGTAGACGTGCATGTGTCGAGCTGGCGTCGAGCCGCACCAGACACGTTCCCGACGCTGGCCAAGGCTGGCGGCAACTACCTGAACTCCCAGCTTTCCAAGGCGCAGGCCCGGGTCGACGGGTACGCTGAGGGAATCATGCTCGATTCGTTCGGGTACGTGGCGGAAGGCAGCGGCGAGAACCTGTTCCTCGTTCGTGACGGAGCGTTGTACACGTCGCCGGTCGCGGCGGGGATCCTGCACGGCATTACACGCGACTCCGTGATGCGCATTGCGCGCGATCTCGGCTACGAGGTCCGAGAGCAGAATATCCCGCGCGAGATGCTTTATCTCGCCGACGAGCTATTCTTCTCTGGTACAGCGGCAGAGCTCACCCCGATTCGTTCGGTCGATCGGATCGAGATCGGGAGTGGAAAGCCGGGTCCGATCACGCTTGCGATTCAGGAGCGGTACATGGCGATCGTGAAAGGACGAGTCCCTGATCCGTATGGCTGGCTAACGCCGGTCCCGACGCCCGTTGCGGCCGGCGCCTGAACCGGATGATGCAGGGACTTGGGTCGGGAGGAGTCATCTTGTTCTCCCATCGGCACTTTACTACGTTGCGAGGGGTCTAACACTCGGCAAGAGCCAGCCTCGTCGATGGACGGTGCCGCAAGAGAACTCGCACTCCCGCGCGGATGGTTCCGGCGGGAGTTCGCATACGCACCGACGGAGGTGTGCGTGATCCTTGGGTGTCTGGCACTAAACGCGTCGTTCGAACCGCTGACCATGGTTCCCATGCGTCGGGCGCTTCGGCTCGTCATTGACGGGAAGGCCGAGATCGTCGAGGCCGATCCCGATCGTGTCGTGCGCTCCGAGCGGCTGACCATGCCCCGCCCGGCGGTGATCCGGCTCACGAAGTTCATCCACGTGCCGCGACGCTTCCGACGCCAGGTGACGAACACCTTCCTGTTCGCCCGGGATCACTACCGCTGCCAGTACTGTGGACGCACGCAGGCCGAGCTTCGTCTGCGTGAGTCGCTGACTCGGGATCACCTTATTCCGCTGTCGCGGGGCGGCACGAACGACTGGAGCAACGTCGTGACGGCCTGCAGCCCATGCAACACGCGTAAGGCGAACCGTCTGCCGAGCGAGATCGGGATGCACCCGATGACGCACCCGGTCGAACCACACTTCGTGCACCTGAGCTGGGCGGTCCGACGCCTCACGCCGACACAGGCGCGCTATATCCGTCTCTTCTACGGTGCCGAGGTCTTGCACCAGATAGAGGAACTGGAAGGAAGAAACCGCTCAGTTGGTAATCGGGAATAGAAGGATTGGGGTCAGAGTAAAAACGGGGTCAGAGTCCAAACCGACTCTGACCCCGTTTTTACTCTGACCCAATCGCGCCTTCGGTGTTCACTCAGCGTCACCCAGCAACCAGCACGACCACCCAGCAACCAGCGAGCAGTTTACTTCCCGGTCCTGAATGTTTCGGTCCGCTGCTCATACCGGCGCTTTTCGCCCCCGAGCAGCCGAGTTGCCAGAGTGGAAAGTCCCCGGCCTAACGCGGTCCCCGGATTTCGTTTGCCGCGCACCGCGGGACGCAGCTCGCCGCTCAGCCAGCGTTCCACTTCGTCGAGATCGGACATCGACAGCACTTCGACCTCGAGGGACACGATGTAGTACTGACGGGCCCGGGCGCGTCGGGCTGGAAGCGGCGCCGTGTACGGGCGAGCGATCGCCGCCTGCGCGTCCTCATAGCGTTCGAAGCGGCCGAGGTTCTCTGCCTTGTTTCCGATCACCCTCGCCACCCGGTACGTCTTGGTCAGCGGCTCGTAGCGAACGAACACGTCCCACTCGATCGACGCCTCGATGTCATCGAACCAGCCACCGCGCGACCACAGATCGGCACGGTAATGCAGGTTCGCGGGGAAGCCGTTCTGCAGCAGCTTCTGCAGTTCGCGGTCTGCGATGACGTTCGCGGTGCGAATGACCGGTCCGGCGGGAGCGGGCGATGCGGCAGGCAGCGATACGTCGATTCCCGCAGCCTGCTGCACAATGGCAGGCGCGTCCGCGCGATCAGGCTGGTCGCGGCGCGCCGACTGCTGCGCAATCGCAGCAGTGGCCATGGATACCACCAGAACCAGCGCGCCCGCGAACGATTGCACGGTCTAGAACCGTTTGCCAACGCGAATAAAAAAGTTCGGCGGTTCCTTCGAGTCCGACACGGACTTCGCGACGTACAGCCCGAAGAGGCCGGCGTCGAACCCAGCGCCGATGTCCGTCTTGAACGTACCGAGCGACGGCAGGTCACCCTTCGGATATTGCAAGTCGCCGATGCGCTCGCCGACGAGCCACCCGCGTCCGGCGTCCGTGAACACCACCCACTGAGCGCGGTGCTGCCAGCCGCTGTTGCGCCACGAATTGAAGTGGAGATTGTCGAACAGCGACATCCAGAGATCGCCGCGATACTCCGCCTGCACGAGCACCATCCGCTCGCATTGCGTCGGTACGCCTAACGGGATGGTGGCACCATCGCTGCATTGACGAACGTCGGTGTCGGACCCGGTTCGCCGGAACGGAAACCCGTCGAGCGCTCCCGGCCCGCCAAGAGAAAACCGGCGCTGGAGTGGTAGCTCGTCTCCGTTCAGCCAACCGCCGGCCACGACGCGGAAGTTGAGCTGTCCTTCGGGCGAGAGACGGTTATAGCGCCGGAGATCGAGGAACCCGCGCGAATAGGCCATGGAACCAGCCGACGCTGCGTCGCGTACGCCGGGTGACGTCGGACCTAACGCCGTGAGTGCGCCGGTGCCCCGCTCGTAATCAGCCGTGATCTTCCAGCCCGATCGCGGATCATCATTATCGCTGCGCGTATCGATGCGCAGGGTCCCATTCGCGACGTGCAGCGTGCCTTCGTCGAGCGTGGGGTTCGGACGCCAGTCCTGGCCGTTCCGGAAGAGCGTGAATGGATCGAGCGTGTTCAGTGATACCCAGCGCTCATCGCTGAGGGATGCGGTGACGTCGACGCTCCTCGAGAGCGAGAACCTGAGGTAACCGGACCCGCCGTGGCGGCTGTAGTAGTCGCGGAAGTCTCGGTGCAGGAAGAACGATGACAGCCCGACCTCGGCATCGGACAACTGCCACGCCTCCACCGGATCCACCACGTCGAACAGCCGCCCGCCGATCGCCACGCCCTCGGCGCCGCCAAACGACAGCTCGGTCTTCAGGTTGTGGCCGACGGTCTGCGAGTTCCACTCGAGCTGATCGCCCGTCCTGAACACGCCGAGCGCATCCATCTCGAAGCGGCCGTCGCCGAAGCGATGACCGAATGACGGGCCGATGAGAATCGGCAGGCCCTCGACGCGATTGTACGTCTTGGCCGACACGAGGCGCAGTTGACTGTAGTTGCGCGAGTGCCAGTTCTGACGCCATCGCCACCAGCGTGCATCCTCCTCGCTCGACCCCGACGCGATCAGGTGGTCCCCTTCGCGCCGGTACGTGAGGCGTTGCTTGTACGTCCGGACGTCTCCGCCAATGAACGCGTCGTCCTTCCCATCGACGCCTCCGCCGACGACGATGATCTGCCCTTCGACGCGCGCACCTGGCTTGAGGATCACGTCCGAGTTGATCGCGACCACGCGTCCGTTCACGCGCCCGGCAATCGTGAGCGGCCCGTTCAGAACCGCGACGTCACCGGGGATGACGCGGTCCGCTTCGATCTCGTAGGCGCCGGTGGCGCGGACGGTCGTCCCCGAGTTGAACGCGTCCGTGACCTCGCGCTCGATCTCAGGAGGTAAAAGCCGGGTATCGAGAACCGTGTCGCGCGGCGTTGCCGGCTGCTGCGCGCCGACCGGCGTGAGAGGAGCGACCGCGCACATCAACGTGGCGAGTGCGCGAGTCGCGAAGAGCTTCTTCATGCGATCTCCGAGGAGGAATCGAGTCGCGCACACGCTAGGCACTGTCCATACCGGGGCCTGACCAGAGTCCTGAGGCACGGTACCGACAAACACCGCAACGGGTTCCCGAATCCGCAAGATACCACCCGCCTTGTCCCGGTGTCCTTTCGTGAGGTCGTGGGTGTGTCGGGCCGTTACGCCGTCGCAGTAAGCGTGTCACACGCACCAAGCCCGGAACGGGGCGCGGGCTAGGCGCGGCGCGACTCGACGGGCGAGCTCGACGGCGTGTCTGCACGCTCGCTCCGATCCCCTCGATCGGGTTCGACGATGCCGAGTCGCTTCATCCTGCGGTACAGGTTCGGCCGATCCGTTTGCAGCCTGCGCGCGGCCTCTGCGATGTTGCCGCCCGCGACGGAGAGTGCGCGTGTGATGAGAACGCGCTCGTATTCATCGAGCGTATCGGTAAGCGGAGTATCCAGCGCCGCCGCGTTAGGTAGCGTCGGAGGGTGCGGGGAACGCGCTGACGCCACCGGCAGCACTTCACGCACGTCGTCACTCGTGACCTGGCGGCCGGGGTAGAGAATCGCGAGTCGCTCCACGATGTTCGCGAGCTCGCGGATGTTCCCTGGCCAGCGATGCCGCGCGAGCGCGTCGAGCGCGTCGGCGCTCCACGAGGTGAGCGGCTGCCCGGTGCGTCCGCGGTGCAGGGCGGAGAAATGGCGTACGAGGGCTGGGATGTCGTCCGGCCGTTCGCGCAGCGGGGGGATCGCGAGCGGAATGACGTTCAGCCGAAAGAACAGGTCCTCGCGGAACGTGCCATCCTCGACAGCGCGCGTGAGGTCCTTGTTCGTTGCCGAGAGGATGCGAACGTCGATCCGGATGGGTTTTCCCCCGCCGACGCGCTCGATCTCACCGGACTCGATCGCCCGCAACAGCTTTGCCTGAGCCTCGGCACCGAGGTCCCCAACCTCGTCCAGGAGCAGCGTGCCGCGGTCTGCCAGCTCGAAGCGGCCGATGCGGCGCTCTGTCGCACCGGTGAACGCGCCTCGCTCGTGACCGAACATCTCGCTCTCGACGAGATCGCGTGGAATGGCCGCGCAGTTGACCCGAATGAACGGTCGATCCTTGCGTGCTCCTCCGGCGTGAATTGCCGCAGCGACGAGCTCCTTGCCCGTTCCTGATTCCCCGGTGATCAGCACGCGCGCGTCCGACGGTGCGACGCGCGCGATCATGTCGCGCACTCGCCGGAGCGCAGGGCTCTGGCCGATCATCTCGCCGGCGAGCCCGAGGTCGGCGCGCAGGACGCGTGCTTCTCGCCGTGCGTGCCGCAGCTCGAGCGCCGATGACAGTGCCAGCAACACGCCTTCAGGCGTGAGCGGCTTCTCGAGGAAGTTGAACGCACCGAGCTTCGTGGCGTGCACTGCATCGCTCAGCCCGGCGCGACCGCTCATCATGACGACAGGCAACTCGGGCGTGCGCTCGCGAAGGGCCGCGAGAACGGCCATGCCGTCCATCTCGCCGGGCATCATGAGGTCGACGAGCGCGACGTCGGGCTCCGCCTCGGTCGCGAGCGCGACACCGCGGGCGCCATCGGGCGCCTCACGGACCTCGTAGCCTTCCGAAGTGAGCAACGCGCCCACCATGCGGCGGATGTTCGGCTCGTCGTCAACGATGAGGACGGAGGGCACGACCGCCTAACGTGCTTCGCGCGCGCGCAGCGGAACAGCGACGCGGTCGACGCCGGGATCTCCCTGCGGGAGCGAGCGCATCTCGGCCATGACCTTCGTCGTGAAGCGCTGGCCTTCGGAGATGCGCTCGACCTCTACGGCGATCGATTCTACCGCCTGCTCGATGCGCTCGAGTCGTGCGCGCGTATCGGAATCGGCTCCGGGCGTAACCGCGTTGCGCCTGTCCATGCGTCGCGCGATTGCCCGTGCGATGGGGAATCCGATCGCGATCACGGCGCACATGATGAAGAACGCTACGGAGATGATGATCGCCCCTTCAGGAACCTGCGGCCCGGAGTTCGGAAACGGCGGGAACATTATTTCCGGCCGTCCATTCCGCCCGGCACGCCCGGCCTCGCGTTGCGCGTCGCGAATGGCGCGCGCCGCTTCACGGGCGGCCTCGCGTGCCGCCTGCGCGGCCTCCTGCGCAGCCTGCTGCGCTTCCTGTTGGGCGGCGGCTGCTTGCTGTTGCGCCGCCTGTGCCTGTGCCTGCGCCTGTGCCTGTGCCTGCGGCGCGCCTGCTACTGCGATCGGTTCAACGGCCATGGTTTCCTCCATTTCCATTCGTTCTATCGGCGCCCAGGCGACGGTTTGCGGAAGACCCGACGCCCTCACCGAAACGCTCGGCCAGCAACTTTGTCGTGAAACGCTGGCCCTCCGACATCCGCTCCACCTCGATCGCGATGGTGTCGACGGCCTGTTCGATGCGCGACATGCGATCCTGCACGTCCGGCGAGAGATCGGGTTGCCAGGCCTTCTTGCGAACTTGCAGACTCTGCACGTACGCGTGCCCGATCGCGACGACCGTGATGGCGACGGTCGCACAGACGCCCAATGCGATGATCGCTTGTGCTGCGTCGTTCATGAGCATGATCCGGGTCCTCCGCGTTCTCTACGAGTTACGATTCGCGTCCGAGAGCGGCAAGGCAACGCGCTCCGGTGATCGATCGGTCATGAGCCGCGTCACGAACCGCTGCCCCTCGGCGATCCGCTCCACCTCGATCGACATTGCGTCGATCGCCTGCTCGATGCGCTCGAGCCGCGCCGCGGTGTCGGGCTGCTGCGCGGGCAGGGCACTCTGGCGATCCCACCGCCTCACGAGACCCCGGACCAGCGGAATCCCGATCGACAGGATGATCGCCGTCACGAAGAACGCAATGGGCACGACAATGTCTTCATCCCACACTGGTGTGATCCTCTCAGTCTCTGCGCGCGAGCGCGCTGTCGGGTCGACCGGCATCGGCGCGACCGGCTAGGAGCTTCGACGTGAAACGTTGTCCCTCGGCGATTCGCTCGACCTCGACCGCAATGGCATCGATCGCCTGCTCCATACGCTCGAGCCTCGCGCCTATCTCGTTAGGCACCGATTCCGGTGAGCCGCCACGAACACCGTGTTCGATTCGTCGCGCGATGGCCCGCGCGATCGGCGCGCCGATGACGGTGATCGGAACCATTGTGAAGAGCACGATCGGGATCAGCTCACCGGGAATCCGCACTGACAGCCTCCGTTGCGTCGACGCCCGCCGCGGGCAGGGTGAAACGAATCTCGGTTCCATCGCCCACCGAGCTACTCGCGTGGACCGCACCATTGTGTGCGAGCACGGTCTGCCGGGCGATCGCCAGGCCCAGGCCGGTACCGCCAGGTTTATGCGTCACATACGGCTCCCAGATACGAGCCAGGCGATCGGCGGGAATTCCGCAGCCCGAGTCGCGCACCGAGATGATGATGCCGTCATCGCCATTCCGACGCTCGCGCGCGACTGTGACGCCGATGCGCGCAGGGCGGTCCGGTCGGCTCGTGCGTTCGGTGCGACACGCGTCCACGGCGTTGAGCAAGACGTTGGACAGCGCGCGGGCGAGTGCATCGTGATGGCCGCGAACCATAGGTACGTCTCCCTCGACGCGAACATCGGCTTCCACATCAGGAGGGACCGACGCCCTGGTCGTGTAGCGCACGAGCTCTGCGACATCGATCTCTGCCGCCGGACCCTCGGGGAGTCGCCCGAACTGCGAGAAGCTGCGCGCCATGTCTTCGAGCCGCTTCGACTCCACGTCCAGCACATCGACCGCATCGGAGACCGATGCCGGCGCGTCGCGCCGCAGGCGCGCAATCGCGAAGCGAATGGGGGTCAGCGGATTCTTCAGCTCGTGCGCCACTTGTCTCGCTGATTCACGGAAGGCACGTAGACGTTCAGCATCGATTTCACGAGCACGTGCGTCTCGCAGCTCGCGCGCGACGGACCGCATGCGAGACCGTAGCACCGCGAACTCCGGCGCGCCCTTTCGCGCCACTCCTTCGGGAAGCTCCTCGCCTCGCCCGAGCCGATCGGTCCAGCCGACCAATTCGTCGATTGGGCGGCTGAGCTGGCGACTCAGGTGACCTGCCACGCGCGATGCCACCACGATCAACAATCCCATCGCGATAACGGCGATCAACGCGATCACCGGCACCGCGCGCTGGGCAATGAACCCGAACCGTCGAGCCTGCGTGAGCGATTCCTGGAGCTCGAGCTCATGAGCCCGAAGCGCCGCTCGGTCAGCCGGCGAAAGTGGCGCCTGCTGCGCCGCCGCTATCGCTCTGCCGCCGGTCGTGGCCGCGCGTTCCCACGCTGCGCTGCCGCTCACGAGCGGGATCGCCCTCGTCAACGTGCCCGCCCATACCACCGTGAGAACGACCGAGGGCAGCGTCGCAAACAGCGTGAGGATGAGGAACAAGCGCGTTCGGAAGCCGACTGGCCTCACTCGGGCTCCTTACGGCATGGCCAAGAAGGTGGTTTCGTAGAAGATACGCTCTGGCACGGACCCTCACCACGAGCCTTCGCCACCATGAAGTTTCACACGTCGTATCTGACCTTCAACACGAAACGTCGTCAGGAGATCATTGACATCACGGACGACGTCGAGAAGTGCCGGGCCGCGGCCGGGATCGACGAAGGGATGGTCCTCGTCTCCGCCATGCACATCTCGGCATCCGTGTTCGTGAACGACCACGAATCAGGGCTCTGGCAGGACATCCTGGACTGGCTCGAACGGCGGATCGCGCCCTGGTCGCCTGACGAGTACCGGCACAACAGCGGGACCGGCGAGGACAACGCCGCCGCGCACCTGCGGTCGCTCACCATTGGGCACGAGGTGATTGTCCCGGTGACCAAGGGGCGGCTCGACTTCGGCCCGTGGCAACGAGTGTTCTACGGTGAGTGGGATGGCCAGCGTGCAAAGCGGGTCATCATCAAGGCCATGGGGGAGTAGAACCGGCGATCCTGGGGGGTCCCATTCTCGTATTCGCCAGTCTCTGTTAGTTTTACCCTTTCGGCCGCGGAGCCCGATGGCGAACTTCTGGACGCTGGGCTGCACGCTTGGCGCGACCATGGTTCCGGTCGATCCGTGACTCGACTACCACGAGCTCGAATACCTGCTTCGGCACGCGGAGATCTCTGCCGCGTTCGGGGCCGAGCGGTATGACGGCGACGACTGCCCCTCAGTGGTTCGAGGGCGTCAGGCCGGGCTCTCGGCACGATCAGGAAGTCCAAGGGTGTGCGTCGCTTCGGCTGCTCCAGGCCGAGCGCGTCGCGATCCTTGGCGGCGTGCCGGTGATGTTCCACCTGTTGATGCGGGATGCCACGTCGTGATCCGACCGTCAGGTCCGTGGATTTCGTGAACCGGCGCCAGTTCGCGCCGGGAAGTTTTTTTGTCGCTGGTGACGCGAGCATTGATGCAGGCATTGATGCGAGCATCATCGACGACATCGGATGTGTGCGGATCGTCGATCGCCGTCGCGAAACGATCCTGCGAGGGGGACACCAGGCTCCCCCGTGCGAGGCGAACGATCTGCTCCGTGCGCATCCGGCAGTGAACGATGTCCGCGTGATCGGCGTTCCCCATGACGTCCTGGGTGAGCTGGTGTGCGCGTGCGTCGTCGGGTCCCCCGTCTCGTTCGCTTCTTTGACACACTCCCCATGACCGGGAGTAGCACCGCGAAGCGGCGAGCGCTCGGGCGCACGCGTGCGCCCGACCACACCGCCATCCTAGGAAGTTCATGAACTCACGTCATCCGCGGCCGCCTCGCGCCCCCATCGCCCCGATTCACCGGGGTCCCCAGGCGATATCGGCCAGCAGCGGCCCGATTCACACGCACGCGCCTAACGCCGCGCTCCTCATCGACTTCGACAACGTCACGATGGGGATTCGCTCCGACCTGCAGCAGGAGCTTCGCCATCTCCTCGGGTCCGAGATCATCAAGGGCAAGGTGGCCGTGCAGCGCGCGTACGCCGACTGGCGCCGCTACCCGCAGTACATCGTCCCGTTGGCCGAGTCATCGATCGACATGATCATGGCGCCGGCGTACGGGTCGTCGAAGAAGAACGCGACCGACATCCGTCTGTCCGTGGACGCCATGGAGCTGGTGTTCACGCGGCCCGAGATCGGTACGTACATCCTGCTCTCCGGCGACTCGGACTTCGCGAGCCTCGTGACGAAGCTCAAGGAATACGGGAAGTACGTGATCGGCGTCGGCATCCGGGAGTCGTCGAGCGATCTCCTCGTCATGAACTGCGACGAGTACTACAGCTACAACGCGCTCGCGGGGCTGGTGAAGGCGGGTGACGAGGAAGTCGTGAAGTACGACCCGTGGGAGCTCGTGAGCGAGGCCATCAAGCGCATGGCGCAGAACGGCGACGTTATGCGGTCGGATCGCCTGAAGCAGGTCATGCAGGAGATCGACAATTCGTTCGACGAGAAGAACCTCGGCATCTCGAAATTCTCGCGCTTCTGCCTCGAGGCCGCGCAGCGCGGGCTCATCTCGGTGAACAAGCTCGAGAACGGCCAGCTCGAAGTCGCGCTGCCGCGCGAAGTCGGCGCCGTAACTGGCGACGCCGAAGACGCGACGCCCCGTCTCGTAGCGTTGCCTGACGAGAATGGCGCACGCGCGCCGCGGGAAGGGAAGGAGGGGCGCGAGGAGCGTGGTCGTCGCGGACGTCGCGGGCGTGGACGTGGGCGCGACCGCGAGGATCGTGGACCGCGCGTCGACACCTCCGTCGTGGCCGCGGGTGATGTGTCCGTGGCGCCGGAAGTCGACGAAGAAGATACGGCTACGCCGCCACACGGCGACAAGCTTGCGCACTCGGCGCCCTCTGATGCACCCGGTCGTACCGCGGCGCAGCCAGAGCCTGTCACGGCCGCCGCGGGTGCCGTGTCGAGTGGTATCGGTTCGAGTGGCGAACGCCTAACGCGGCAGGAAGCGTTCAGCCTCGTCGGCCGCGCTGTTGCCGCGCTCACGTCCGGCGATCGCGCTGTCCCGGCGAGCCGCGTTCGCGAGCAGGCCTTCACGCTCCTCGGCCGCGATAGCGAGAGTCTCAGCGAGCGCAACTTCATTCGCATCCTGAAGGACGCGCATGATGGTGATGTAGTCGACCTGCGGCGTCGTGGAGATGACTACGAGGTCGCGGTGGCGGCGCAGGTCGCACCTGTCGCCGACCAGTTGAACCGCGCAGCGGCAGCAAACGCGCCTGCGGCGCGGCCGGCTAGCGCGGCGCCAGTTCCACGAGGCATGGGGCCGCGTGGCGCGGGCGTACGCGGTCGCGGTCCGGCCGGCCGTGGGTCGGCGCCGCCGCCGGATCTGCTGTTGTTAGGCGTCGTCGAAGAAGCAGCGCCGCCGGCTACCACGATTACCGCATCGCTTACGCCGGTCGAGGACCGTCCCGAACCAGCCGATGTGGAGGCGCCGGTCGCGATCATCGAGGACGCCGCTGCACCGAAGCGTGGACGAGGCCGCAAGAAGGTCGCGGCGAAGAAGGCCGCGGCAAAGACCCCGCGAGCCACTCCCCCTGCTGCACCCGCGCCTGAACCCGTGGCGGAGGTGGCGGCGCCGCCGGCCGGGCGCCCTGCGAAGTCGCGGCGCGGTCGTGGGAAGAAGAAGGTCGTCGCAGCGGTCGAGGGATGACTGCTGCGCGCTCAGGCCGCGCGCTTCCGATGTCGTTTTACGATCGCCCCACCGAGCAGGTCGCGCGCGACCTGCTCGGTGCGGTGCTCGAATGCACCACACCATTGGGGACGGCCTCGGGCAGGATTGTCGAAACCGAGGCCTACCTTGGTCCTGATGATCCGGCCTGCCACGCGGTAGCGGGACTTACGGAGCGTACGCGGAACCTCCACGGTCCCCCGGGCATTGCGTACGTGTATTTCATCTACGGCGTCCACTGGTGCTTCAACGCCGTCACACGCGAGGAAGGGCATGGGAGCGCGGTTCTCGTCCGCGCCGTGGAGCCCATCGCCGGCGTGGACCTGATGCGCGAACGCCGCGGTAATGTCCGCCGCGATGTGGACCTGACGAACGGTCCTGGCAAACTATGTCAGGCGTTAGGCATCGACGGGGCGATGGACGGGACGCGCCTGACTCAGCCACCGTTGCGGATTCTCGCCGCTCCCCCGGTCGAAGACGGCGACGTCGAAATCACTCCGCGCATCGGGATCACACGTGCGGCGGACTGGCCGCTTCGCTGGCTCGTTCGCGGCAACCTGTATGTCTCGGCCACTCGCCCACGCTCCACCAAGCCGCGCCGCCGCTCCGTGTGATCACTTCGCACACCACGCACGAAAAGAGGGCCGCACTTTCGTGCGGCCCTCTTCGCTTCGGTTCGAGGTTCCGTATTCCCTATCTAGTGCAACTTCTCAATGGCGTCCACCACGTTGTAGCGCAGACCGGCTTCGATGAGGTACGTGTTCGCATTGCCATTGATGAGGAAGCGATTGCGCGTCGCCATCGTGGACGCCTGTACGAACAGCGCGGCGCGCTGGAAATCGTACTGGCTCCCGAGTGTGAAAACCGGCGTCGTGCGGCTGCTCTGATCCTCGACGGTCCCGAAAATCAGGGCCTGGCTCGCGGGGCTGGCGAACGTGCCCTGTGGCTGCGCATCGCGGATCGAGATCAGCGAGTAGCCGAGTCCGGCGTACGGACGGAACGAGCCGAACTGCTTCGGAAACGCGAACAGCTGGATGTTGTAGCGGCGCGAGTCACTGATGTCGACGACACGCACGGAACCCGGGCTGGTCGGGTCGAACACACCACCCTGCGTGTCGAAGAACGACTGCTCTACCGACACATACATCGCGATCCTCGTGCGAGTGATCATCCATTCGCCACCAACGGTAGGTGCCGAGATGTCTTCGGCAGCAGCGCCGAACATCGAGACGCCGCCCTTTGCGCCCCAGTACCACGAGTCGGTGAAGGAGCGAGCCTTTTGCGGGACCTGCTGCGCGGCAGCGATAGCCGGCAGGAGAGCCGCGCAGGCCAGTCCTACGGTCAGTGTCCGAATCGTTCGCATAGCTGAGCCTCTGATGACGCGCGTGAAAGTCAGCGCCGTCCACGCGGCGCGATGTGCCGAAGATCACGTTTCCGCAGACAACGCGTCTGCGTCTCGCGAATTCATGTCAGAGACGAGAACGCCGGCAGAGTGGTCACGCGCGGACAATACGTTATGCGGTGTGATGCACGACACACTGGCTGTGACGCCGTGGTTCGAGAGCATAACGCGTGCGCGTTAGGCCCCTGTCTCATCGCGCCGGGGCCGGTGAGAACTGCGATTGGGCGGATGACGCGGACAACGGCCGAATACGGCTTTGCATCGACGCTGGCTCGTGGCGGACCATGAATGAAAGAGGAACGGCCGCTCGGGACGCATTGGTGTCCCGAGCGGCCGTTCCCAAAATTCCCGGCTCGTTGCGCGAGGGGCCGTCCCGAACGTGATCTATCCTGCTTCTTCCGCCTTATCCGCGAAATCGTTGTTCGCCCAAGCCGCGGCGCGATGATGCCTGAATGCAAAGTTGTATCCGGCAGTTTCGCAGTACAGATCTGCACAATCGTCGTTCCCACCGGCTCCGGGAAGATGATCTCGAAGCAGGGTCATCGTCCCACTCGTATCAGCGACGATCGCAGCTTAGATGATGCCGAGCTTCTTGCCCACCGTCTTGAACGCCGCTAGCGCCTCATCGATGTCCGCCTTCGTGTGCGCCGCCGACAGCTGGCATCGGACACGCGCCTGACCCTGCGGTACCACCGGATAGCCGAAGCCCGTCACGAACACGCCCTGCTCGAGCAGCAGGTCGCTCATCTGAATCGCCAACGCGGTCTCACCGACGATGATCGGCACGATCGGAGTCTCGCCCGCCAGCGGCTTGAATCCCGCTTCGGTGATCGCGTCCCGGAAGTAGCGCGAGTTCTCGCGCAGGATCGCTACTCGACCCGGATGCTTCTCGACGAACTCGATCGCCGCGAGGGAGCTGGACGCGACGGTTGGTGGAAGCGCATTCGAGAAGAGCTGCGGACGCGAACGCTGCGTGAGGATGTCGCATAACGCGGTGGATCCCGCGACGAACCCGCCCGCCGCACCGCCGAGCGCCTTGCCCAGTGTGGACGTGATGACGTCCACCTCGCCGAGCACACCATAGTGCTCCGCGGTGCCGCGGCCAGTCTCACCGAGCACGCCGGTCGCGTGCGAATCGTCCACGGCGAGTATGGCGTCGTAGCGACGCGCGATATCGATCAGCTCCGGAAGCTTCGCGATCGCCCCTTCCATCGAAAACACGCCGTCGGTCCAGATGAGGCGCCGCCTCGCGCCCTTCGCCTGCTCGAGCTTCGACACGAGATCGTCGAGGTCGCCGTGACGGTAGACGGCGCTCGTGCACTTCACGATCGACTTCGCGAGTCGGATGGAATCGATGATCGACGCATGATTCAACGCGTCAGAGACGACGAAGTCGCCCTCCTCGAGCACCGTCGACGTCAACGCTTCGTTCGCGCTCCACGCGGAAACGAACGTGAGTGACGACTCCGCGCCGACGAATCGGGCGATAGCCTCCTCGAGCTCGCGGTGGATAGTGAACGTCCCGCAGATGAAGCGAACGCTCGCCGTGCCCGCACCGTACCGCCGCAGGCCGCGAATGCCCGCTTCGACCACACTGGGCTCATCGCAAAGCCCGAGGTAGTTGTTCGACGAGAGGATCAGGACTTCGCCTCGCCCTTCCATCTGCACGCGCGCGGACTGCGGCGAGTCGAGGAAGTTGAGGCGCTTGTAGACGCGGTCGGTCTTGAGTTGCTCGATACGCGCGTCGAGCTGTGACGTGAAGGCAGTGTTCAGCGACATGGCGAATTTGTTGTGCGTGTCGTGTATTCGGGGAGGCGCCTCGCGTCAGGCAATCTCGAAGATGACCTTACCAGCCTCGCCCGATTTGATCACGCGCATCGCTTCATCAGCCTGCTCCAGCGGTAAGCGATGCGTGATGACTGGCGTGGGATCGAACTCTCCGGACCGCAGGAAGCGCGTCATCTTGTGCCACGTGTCGTACATGCGCCGTCCAACGACGCCGTAGATCGTGATGCCTTTGAAGATGACTTCCGTGGCGAAGTTCACCTCCATGGGCTTGGCGGGAATGCCAAGCATCTGCACACGCCCGCCGACGCGCACGAGCGCGAACGCCTGATGAATCGCCGACGGCACGCCGGACATCTCGAGCACGACGTCCACGCCGAGTCCGTCAGTGGATGCCTTCACTGCCGCTTCGGCATCCTTGGGGTGCACGACGTCATGCGCACCCATGCGCCGCGCGAGATCGAGCCGCCGCTCATTCACGTCCGATGCGATGATGCGTGAGGCCCCCGCCGCCTTGCAGATGCCGACGGCAAAGATGCCGATCGGCCCACAGCCCGTGATCAACACCGTCGACCCGGGTATGTCGGCTGTGAGCGCCGTATGGAACGCGTTGCCCATCGGATCGTGGATGCCGCCGATGTCGAACGAGACGTTGTCATCGAGGTGCCACACGTTCACCGCCGGCATCGAGATGTACTCGGCGAAGCAGCCATCGCGGTCGACGCCGATGATCCGCGTGAACGGACACACGTGAGCGTTACCGGTGCGGCAGAGCAGGCAGCGCCCATCGACGATGTGCCCCTCCGCCGTCACGCGATCTCCTTCGCGAACATCGGTGACGAGCTTTCCGACCTCCACGACGTCGCCTGCGAACTCGTGGCCAACGACGATCGGCGGCTTCACACGACCGCGTGCCCAGTCGTCCCACTCGTAGATGTGCACGTCGGTGCCACACACGCCGGCGCGCCGCACTCGAATCAACACCTCATCATCGCGAATCGTGGGAACCGGGACGTCCTTGAGGAGGAAACCAGGGCCTGCGGTCTCCTTCACGAGCGCTTTCATCTGATGAGGGCTGGTAGGCGGAGGCTGACGACTCGCGCGACTCGGCGTGATTCGCGCGCGGTTTGCGCTCGGAAAGCTGGCCGCTCGGGTTGAGAGAGGGAAGCGGGATCAGATCAGCGTCTGGATCTGACCACCATCGACCTGAATCGCCGTGCCGGTCACGAAGCTCGCGCGCTCGGACGCGAGGAATGCCACGACGGCGGCCATCTCCTTAGGCTCACCGGCGCGCCCGACTGGAATGCCCCCAGCGCGAGTCTGCAGAAGCTCGTCCACAGGTCGATGCTCGCGGGCGGCGCGCATCTGCGCGAGCTCGAGCGCGCGCGGCGTATCGAAGTGGCCCGGGAGTACTGTATTCACGAGCACGTTGTCGCGCGCGCATTCGTTCGCGAGCGTTTTCGCGAAACCCAGAAGGCCGGCGCGTGCGGTGTTCGACAGAATGAGTCCGGCCACTGGCTGTTTGGCCGCCATCGACGTGAGAAAGATCACGCGCCCCCACTTGCGAGCGCGCATACCCGGAACGCAGGCGCGCGCGAGACGAATCGAGCTCAGCAAGTTGAGCTGGATTGCGGCGACATACTGCTCGTCGCTCGTTGAATCGAAGAGCGTCGACGGGGGGCCGCCTGCATTCGCGACGAGGATATCGATTGGCCCGAGCGACTCCTCGACGGCGCGCGCGATCCGATCGGGCTCGCCATCCTTCGCGACATCACCGACGATGGGCAGCACGCGAGTTCGCGCAACCTTGAGGATGTCGGCGGCGGCCTGATCCAACTCTGTCTTTCGACGCGCGACGATGCCGACACTCGCGCCTTCGCACGCGAGCTCTCGTGCGATCGCGAAGCCGAGTCCGGAGGAGGCTCCGGTTACGAGGGCAACCTTATTGGTGAGCTTGAGGTCCATGGGAGATGGTGTGTGTCATTCCGAGCCGAGAGCCGAAGGCCCGCAGTCGAGGAATCGGTTGTCATTCCGAGCGAAGTCGAGGAATCGCGATTCTACGGATAGAGGGGCCCTCTGTCGGGACGATTCCGATTCCTCATCTGCCCACGTTCCGTGGGCTTCCGGCTTGCTCGCTCGGAATGACAACCCGCTCGGAATGACTGGAAGTAGTCGCCAAAGCATCAGCGTCGTCGTCGCGCACCGGTTCGAGCTTCACAGCGCACACCTTGAACTCCGGAATGCCTGCGTACGGGTCGAGCGCCGGATTCGTCAGCAGGTTTACTGCTGCTTCGCGATAGTGCATTGGCACGAACACCTGGTGCCGTGCAACGCGCCCCGAGATCCGCGCCGCGATCCTGATGCTGCCGCGTCGTGAGCTGATCGAGATCACCTCGCCGTCACGCACCCCGAGCGCTTCGGCGTCAGCGGGATTGAGCTCGACCGTCGGCGTCGATTCTCGTGCATCGAGCGCGAACGAGCGGCGGGTCATCGTTCCCGTGTGCCAGTGATACATCTGGCGACCCGTGTTCAGGAAGAATGGATACTCGTCGTCAGGCAGCTCTGCCGGCGGAAGGAACTCGACCGGATGGAACGACGCTTTCCCGTCGGCTGTCGGGAAGTTCTCGTCGAACAGGTACGCCGTACCGGGATGCGAGAAGTCGAGCACCGGGTACTGCAGCCCGGGCCCGCCATCGAGCCGAGCGTACGACACACCACGCCACGACGGCGTGACGCGCGCGATCTCGTCCATCACGTCGGCCGCGTTATGGAAGTTGGTCGGCAGTCCGATGCGGTTCGACAGGTCGATCAGGATTTCGAGATCGCCGCGTGCATCACCGGGCGGCTCGACCGCTTTCTTCGCGAGTTGAATGCGTCGTTCCGTATTGACGTACGTCCCGTCCTTCTCGGCGAACGATGCCCCGGGAAGGACGACGTCCGCATAACGCGCGGTCTCGGTGAGAAAGAGATCCTGCACGGCGAGAAACTCGAGCTCGCGAAACCAGGTTTCCGCGTGTGAGACGTCTGGGTCCGAGATGATCGGATTCTCGCCCATGATGAACATCCCGCGCACGGGACTCCCTTCTTTCGCGATCTGCGTGACCTTGAGCCCTG
>Ga0207691_10000690_pt1 | contig 33386 bp, 35 predicted proteins | sample KBSM13metaG_FD_184327 | JGI IMG/M metagenome (GOLD analysis project Ga0207691, IMG submission 184327) | Miscanthus rhizosphere microbial communities from Kellogg Biological Station, Michigan, USA - KBS M1-3 metaG (SPAdes) (version 2) | ecosystem: Host-associated > Plants > Roots > Rhizosphere >...
GGCGACGCTCTGGATGGCCGTGCTTGCGGATACGGGCGCGTCGGTCATCGTCGTCGCCAACGCGCTGCGGCTCCTGCGTGCTCGGTAAATGGGGTCGGGAGTCATTTGTTGAGGACACTCGCGGATGTGTCCTGATCAAATGACTCCCGACCCCATTTAAGCCTTCCGATTCGAGAAGAAATGTGAATGGACGTAATCGTCGATTTGCGCCTGCTCTGGCTCATCGATCTTCGTGAAGCGCACGCCCATTCCGAGCCGTCGATCGGCCCACGCCACGCGGCCCTGCGCCTCGATTTCGCCATTTCCATTGGGTAGTCGGAACCGAACCTTGACCGGCGTATCCACCGTAAGCGGGTTGGTGGTGCGGATCGAGAGGCCTCCGTGGCTGATGTTGATCGTCAGCGCGGCCGCGATGGTATTGCCAAAGCGGTAAGCAATGGGAATCCCTAGCGCGACACGAGGGCTCGAGCGTCGATTGAGCGCCTTGGGAAAGAGATGGGGCAGAAGCGACGGGAGGATGTGATGAACGGCGGTGTACTCATTCACATACCCCAGCACACCGATTGTTTCAAGCTGACGTACTTCGTCAGCGTTCGCGATCGTTCCGCTGAACACGACGATCGCTACACGATTGTCGAGCTTGCGGATAGCCTGGAGAAGCAGGACCCCGTTGCCTTGCGGCAATCGCAGATCGAGAACGATAAGGTCGATTTTGTCGTTGGCTCGGACCTGTGCGAGTAGCTCCTGCCCGGTCTGCACGGTTACGGCGTTGTGCCCCGCCGATTCGAGGGCCGCTCTGAACCGATCGCGCACGAACGCCGTATCGTCGGCGACCAGCACGGTTCGCCTGGCGAGCCTAGTCGCGACGGTCATCGAAAGTACTATCGGTGATCGCTAGCGTGATCGTTAGGGTTCGTTGGCGAAATCCGTGCCTCCTCGCTATAATTCGAAATCTTGGCCGGGAAGGGGGCTACACTCCAAGCTCGCTTGTGGGGGTGATCGTGCAACGCTCCTCCCTGGTGGGACGAGGCATTTGTCAGCCAGGTGTTGGGCGGAGTCCTCCAACACAAGCGAGGTGGAAGGTGGATTCGCTCGCGACCCTCCGTTCCCGGATATTTTCGAGCGGCCGTTCGATTGATGGAGCCCGTATGGCGACCTGCCCTGAGTGCGAATTCGACGAGATTGACACCGAGGACCTCGAGGAGGGCGACCGCCTGAGTTGTCCGGAGTGCGGCAAAAGCCTCGTCATGGTGGGCTCCGACGAACTCGACGTTGCTGACGAGGACGACGACGACCTCGATGACGACGACCTCGAGGAGGACGAAGACGAGGACGAGGACGACGACGATGAGGACGACCTCGACGAAGAGGACGAGGACGAGGAGGATTACGACGAGTGATCCTGGACGGCCAGAAGCGCTCGAGATCAAGGAGACACGTCTCCGAGCTCTGCTGGCCGATTACGACTCGCTCATCGTCGCGTTCAGCGGGGGCGCCGACAGCGCTTATCTAGCGTGGGCAGCCACGGACGTCCTGGGACAATCCGTTGTCTGTATTACCGCTGATAGCCCGAGTTACCCCGATCGCCACCGCCAGCTTGCCGTGACCGTTGCCCGCGAGGCCGGTCTGCGCCACGAGATCATTCACACGTCCGAGCTCGATCGCGCAGAGTACAAGGCGAACCCCACCAATCGTTGCTACTACTGCAAGCACGAGCTCTACACAGCGTTGACCGGTATTGCCACCGATCGCGGGTTTGCCGTGGTGGCCGATGGCAGCAATGCCGACGATCGTGGCGATTATCGACCCGGCCGGCAGGCGGCGCGTGAGTTTGGCGTGCGAAGTCCTCTCGACGAAGCCGGCCTGACCAAGACGGACATTCGTGAGTTGTCGCGCCGTGCGGGCCTGCGCACGTGGGATGAGCCCGCGTCGGCATGCCTGTCATCGCGCATTCCCTATCATTCCGAAGTCACCCGCGAGAAGCTGCGCGCAATTGAACGGGCCGAGGATATCCTTCGATCGCTGGGCTTTCGAGTATGCCGGGTGCGTCATCACGAGCTCGCGTCGCCGGAGCACGGCGGACCGGCAGTCACACTGGCCCGACTCGAAATCGCGAACGAAGAACTCGCGCGCGCGCTCGATCCCGACATTCGTGCCCGCATCATCCAGGGGATACGGGCCGTCGGCTACCGACACGTCACCATCGATCTTCAGGGTTATCGCATGGGCAGCCTCAATGAAGGCATCCGCCTCGATCCTGCCTGACTGCTCGGACTCTCAATTACCACTGCAGCCTTCTCATTCTCGTGCCGACATTAATTGACACGGGATCGATCGGACGCTAAGCTCCAACCGTTCCCAGCGACAGATAAATAAACGCAGGAGAGATTGCCAATGAATCTGCGCCGGTTCGTGTGGTTGATGACCATAGTGTTGCTCGTCGCGCTGACTGTGTCGGCGTGCTCGAAGAAGGTTCCGCCGCCACCACCGCCGCCACCCGCGCCTCCCGCTGCACCGGCACCGCCTCCTCCTCCACCGCCGCCACCACCGCCGCCGCCGGCTCCCGCGCCCGCGCCGCCGAGGCCGCTTACCGAGGAGGAAGTCTTCTCGAAGAAGACGGTGGCCGAATTGAACTCGGAAATGCCGCTGGTCGATGTGTCGTTCGACTACGACATGTCGCTCATTCGCGACGATCAGCGTACGTCCCTGCAGAAGAACGCCGACTATCTGCGTCGCTGGCCGTCAGTGCGCGTGACCCTTGAAGGCCATGCCGATTCTCGTGGTACCAACGAGTACAACCTGGCGCTCGGCGAGCGTCGCGGCAACGCGGTGAAGGACTACCTGGTTGGTCTGGGTATCGCTGCCGAGCGAATGGTGGTGATCAGCAAGGGCGAGGAAGAGCCCTTGTGCCGGGAAGAGACCGAAGGCTGCTTCGCGCGCAACCGCCGCGGTCACTTCATCATTACCGCGAAGTAAATCTCTCGGGATCCCGGGCTCGGAACGCGGGACTTCGGGGTTCAACAGACAGGCGAGTTGGGGGACCCACCCCACTCGCCTGTTCGTGTTTAGACAGTGGCCCGTATCTCGTCGATGATTCCTTGCGCAGCCTGTCGCGGATTTGCCGCCGCGATGATGGGCCGGCCCACAACCAGATAACTGGCGCCGGCCTTCACCGCTTCCGCCGGGCCCATAGTCCGCATCTGATCGTTCTTCTCAGCTCCCGCCGAGGCCCCCCGAATCCCGGGTGTCACGATGGCGAACCGCGGGCCGCAGGCGGCCCTGATCGCCGCCGTTTCCTGAGGCGAGGCGACGACGCCATCGAGCCCCGCCTCCTGCGCCATCCTGGCGAGCGCGACCACATGATCGAACAGGGGCCGCTCCACGCCACCGGCACGCAGCGTACCCTCGTCCATGCTGGTCAGGACCGTGACCGCGATGACGAGCGGCTTGGGTCGATTCGCTTTCGTGGCGGCGTCCGCCGCGGCCTTGGCTGCGGCTTGCATCATGTGAATGCCGCCCGACGCATGGACGTTGATCATCCACGCGCCCGTCGTGACCGCGGCTTCGACGGCTTGCGCCACGGTGTTCGGGATGTCGTGGAACTTCAGGTCCAGAAAGACTCGTGTTCCCTCGTCCGTGAGCCGACGAACGAGTGCCGGCCCCTCGAGCGTGAACAGACGGCTGCCGATCTTGACACCATCCACGATCCCACGCAGGGTCGCCGCCAGTTCGAACGCGCGCGCGCCCGATTCGACGTCGAGGGCGACTAGGAGCTGACCCACTCTTTTTCCCGCGTGCTCGTGTCGATGCTGCCCACCAGGTCGGCCACGCGGCGCACCCCATGACGCTGCATGTAGTCTTCGATGCCGGCGGTCAGCTTCGACCAGATGAAGGGGTCGACGAAGTTCGCGGTGCCAACCTGCACCGCCGTCGCGCCCGCGATGATGAACTCCAGCGCGTCAGTGGCAGTCGCGATTCCACCCATGCCGATTACAGGAATCTTCACCGCTTTCCTGCACTCGTAGACCATGCGCACGGCGATCGGGCGAATCGCCGGCCCACTGAGACCGCCGACGATGTTCGAGAGCTTCGGGCGACGGGTTTCCACATCGATGGCCATCGCCAGGAAGGTGTTTACCAGTGAAACGGCGTCGGCGCCCGCATCCTCGGCAGCTTTGGCGATCGAGGCAACATCCGTCACGTTCGGCGTCAGCTTCGGAATGACCGGCAGGTGCGTGACCTTCTTGACCGCGCTGACCACGTCGAACGTCCCGTGCAGGCTGCAGCCGAACGTGATTCCGCCTTCTTTGATGTTGGGACAGGAGATATTGAGCTCGAGGGCGTGCACGCCGTCGGCATCAGAGAGGATTCGTGCCAGCTCGACGTACTCGTCGAGCGTAGTGCCGCAGATGTTGATGATATTGGTCGCCCCGAGGCGTCGCAGCTCCGGGAGTTTCTCGGCGATGTAGCGGTGCACGCCGATGCCTTGAAGTCCGATGGCGTTCAGCATGCCGGATGGAGTCTCGACGATTCGCTGCGGAGGATGCCCTTCGCGAGGCGCAAGAAAGAGACCCTTCGATGCGACCGCTCCCAGCGTCGACAAATCCACGGCGTCCGCGTACTCGACGCCGTATCCGTAGCATCCGCTGGCGGCGATCAACGGATTCGAGAGCCGGAGCGATCCGATGTCTACCGACAGATCCATGTCAACTCCCAACTCCCAAGTCCCAACTCCCAAGAGTCCAACCGGCGCTCCAATCAACCACGTTGCCTTGCGAGTTGGAAGTTGGAAGGTGGGAGTTCTCACCTGACTGCTTAATCATGATCCCAAACCAGATCGGCCGCCGTGAAGACAGGCCCAGCCAGGCACGAACGCACGTAATGGTGGCCGCCGCCGGGTTCGCGCACCGCGATGACGCAACTGTAGCAACCGCCCATGCCGCATCCCATCACGCGCTCCACAGACACTTGCGCTGGTCTCTTGTATTTTCCCGCGACGTCCGAGACCGCTTCGAGCATCTTCTCCGGGCCGCACGCGTAGATGGTGATCTCGCCATCCGCCCGGCGCAGCTCCTGATCGAGAGGACCGGTGACTCGTCCGCGCTCGCCGAGAGAACCGTCCTCGGTGCTGAGCACCACGCGGACACCCTTGGACGTGAACCAATCGAGGTAAAAGAGCTCGGCACCCGTGCGCGCGCCGTAAAACAACGTGGTCTGGGTACCGCGTTGCTTGAGCGCTTCGGTCAACGTCGCGAATGGCGCAAGCCCGACACCTCCCGCGACCATCCATGCTTCGGCGGGAGGTGCAACCGCCTCGAAGGGACGACCGAGCGGCCCCAGGCAGGAGATCACGTCGCCGTAGACGGCATCAAACAGCAGGCGCGTCGTGATGCCGATGCGTTTGCTGAGAAGTGAAAGCCCTTCGACCCGGTTGCCGGATCGGATGATCTCGAAGACCGAAAACGGCCTGCGCAGCAGCGGATCGGTGCCATGGCCCGGCCTCACCATGACGAACTGACCTGGCCTGGTCACGGCAGCTATTTCGGGAGCGGCAAGGGTGATGACGTTGTAATCGGGCGAGAGGCGCGTGTTCTGAATGACCCTGGCCTCGACATCGAGAGGCATTGGAGTGAGTATACCTTGCGATGCGTTTCCTTCGGATGCTGAGCAACTCCGCGTTTGCCGGACTGCTGGCCGCCGCCTACTTCACACTGCTACTCCTGCTGCTGAATCCGGAAGTACCGCTCGCCGCCTCTGGCCCGGTGCTGACGGTAATTGTGCTGTCCTACGGTATTCACATTACCGTGGTGTCGTACGCGTTGTACGTTCTTCGGCAAATCGTGATCGCCGAGCCGTCGCCCATGGGGTGGATCAGCCTTCGGCTGCTGACATGGAGCGCCGCTGTGCTGAGTGGCACTGCGTGTGTCATTACCTGGCTGCACGCATCGGGCCTTCGTCACGCGCTCGACCCCCGCGCGCTGCCTCTGCTTGCACGGGCCGTCGTCATTTTTGCCGCCGCGACTCTCGCATTTCTCGTTCTCGGACTTGCGCAGACCAGGGCACGTCAGCGACGCCGTACGGCCGTCGCGATTCTGTTCACAGTCGCGACCATCTTCTCCATCGTTGGCCCGTTGTGGGTACGCGGCTCGGGCCTGGGGCCGTTGATGTCGGTCGGAGCTCCGACGACGGTGACCACCCTGCCGACCGAGCATCCGCGTGTGATGCTTCTCTGTCTGGATGGCGCCTCCCTCGACATCATCTCGCCTGCCGTGGCTGCGGGCCGCTTGCCAAACTTCAGTCGCATACTCGATGCGGGCGCGTCAATGCATCTGGCCACCACTCGTCCGACGCAGCCCGAACCAGTCTGGGCGTCGATCATGACGGGCATGTGGCCGTCGCGCCACGCAGTCCGTGGCTCTTCACGTTACCGGCCGTTCAACGGCGACGCCGAGCTGGAGGTGCTGCCCGACTACATGTTTTCGCAGGCGCTCGTCCGCTTCGGGTTGTTTGTCGAGGAGCCGTATTCCTCGGTGAGCCTCGGGGCGCAGCCGCTGTGGCGCATCGCCGCGGGTTATGGCATACGGACTGGACTGATAGGCCTGCCGCTGACTCATCCCGCCACCAACGCCAGCGGCTTCATCGTCAGCGATCGCTTTCATCGTCGATCCGATCGCATCGTCACGCTCGACAACGACCCGGCGGTCTCGCCGCGCAGTCTGGATGACGTTGCGCGCAGCGTGCTTGCAGAGGAACAGCCAGCGCGAGAGCTGCGCGTGCGATTTGATCTGATGCCATGGACAGGCGAGAACGGATCGACGGTCGAAGCGGACCGGCTCCATCACCGATTGGCGAATCAACTCCCAGCGATTGAGCAGGTGCAGTTGCTGGCGGTTCGATACGCGGGGCTTGATGCCGTGGGGCACTACTACCTGCGCTACGCGCGCCCCGAGGAGTTTGGCGACGTCACCGAGAACGAGCGGCGGCAGTTCGGGCGTGTGCTCGACGATTACTATACCTACGTCGACTCGCTGGTGGGTGACGCGATGGCCGCGCTCGTCGAAGGTGATCTGCTCCTGGTTGTTTCCGGTTTTGGCATGGAGCCGCTCACCGTTGGCAAGCGCGTGCTCGAGCGTGTTGCAGGTAATCCCAGATTCAGCGGCACGCACGAGCGTGCGCCCGACGGGTTCCTGCTCGCCTACGGTACCCCGGTCGCGTCGGCACGCCCAAGTCGAGGCGCTGTTGTCGACGTCGCACCCACGCTGCTGTATTTCCTTGGCCTTCCTGTGGCGCGGGATATGGATGGCTTTGCGCGGACCGATCTCTTCACCCCGGCTTTCAACGAACAGCGCACGATCACGTTCATACCGACCTACGGAGTCCAGTAGACGAACTGTTTTCTGAACCGGTATAATTCGATCGCTTCTTTAAACGCGGTCCAGAGAGTCCGCGAAGAGGTGGACATGCCAAGGCTCGCCTTTCACATCACACGCTCAACTTCCCTCAGGAGTTCCGCATGCCTGTCGTAATGGATGCGGATCGAATCGGCCGTACCCTGACCAGGATTGCGCACGAGATCGTCGAGCGCAACAAAGGCACCGACGACCTCGCGCTCGTCGGCGTCCGCACCCGAGGTGTGCCCATTGCGCGCCGCATTGCGCGCACGCTGCGGGAGATTACGGGTCATGAGGTACCAACCGGCTCGCTCGACATCACGCTCTATCGCGACGATCTGATGCGTCACGCCGTCGGCCCGCAGCCACTCGTCAGGAGAACGGACATCCAGTTCTCCATCGACGACCGCAAGATCCTGCTCGTCGACGACGTGCTTTACACCGGGCGAACGACGCGCGCCGCGCTCGATGCCTTGATCGACTACGGAAGGCCGAAAGCGATCCAGCTCATCGTCCTCGTCGACCGGGGGCACCGGGAGTTGCCGATCAAGGCGGATTACGTGGGGAAGAACCTGCCGACGGCTCCCGAGGAAAGCGTGCAGGTGCGGCTGATTGAGATTGACGGCGAGGACGAAGTCGTTCTGGAAACTGGAGGTGGGGCATGAATACGACCAGCCAGGAAATCGATCAGAAACAGGCGGTCACTGCCCTTCGGCGCAAGGACCTCCTCGGCATCGCTGAGCTGAGTGCCCAGGAGATCGAACTCGTCCTGGATACAGCCGAAGCCATGAAGGAAGTGGGCACCAGGCCAATCAAGAAAGTGCCGGCGCTGCGGGGAAAAACGGTCATCAATCTGTTCTACGAGCCGAGCACGCGGACACGCACGTCGTTCGAAATTGCCGAGAAGCGTCTGAGCGCAGATACGCTCAACATCGCAATCGGCACGTCGAGCGTCGTCAAGGGCGAGACGCTGGCCGACACGGCTCTCAACCTGGAAGCGATGTCGCCAGACATGATCGTCCTGCGCCATGCGTCGTCGGGCGCCTGCCACTTCCTGTCGCGCGTCTGCCGGTCGGCCATCATCAATGCCGGAGACGGCATGCACGAGCATCCCACGCAGGCGCTGCTCGACGCGTTCACCATTCGCGAGCGTAAGAAACGGCTCGCCGGGCTCAAGATCGCGATCATCGGCGACCTGCTGCACAGCAGGGTCCTGCGCTCGAACATTCATCTCCTCACGAAGCTCGGTGCGAACGTCTGGGTGTGCGGACCTCCGACGCTGATTCCGACGGACATCCGCCGCTTCGGCGTGACACCGACGAGCGTCGTGGATGACGCCGTGCGCGACGCGGACGTCATCATGCTGCTGCGGATTCAGCTCGAGCGCATGGAAGGCGCGTACTTCCCGTCGCTGCGCGAGTACTTCCGGGTGTTCGGCATGACCGAATCGCGCATGCTTCTGGCCAGGCCCGACGTGATGATCATGCACCCTGGCCCGATGAACCGCGGAGTCGAGATTGCGTCGGAAGTGGCTGACGGTCCCTATTCAGTCATCCTCGACCAGGTCGCGAACGGCGTTGCGGTGCGCATGGCGGTGCTGTACCTCCTGGCGGGCGGAGCGGAACATGAAGAGGCTGCTTAAGGGCGGGCGCGTTATCGATCCCGCGAACGGGATCGACGGCGTGCACGACGTGCTCATCGACGACGGCCGGATCGCTCGCGTCGGACGTGATCTGCCGGCTGAAGGGGCCGCGGTCGTGGAAATACTCGCCGGCCTCGTGGTGTGTCCGGGCCTGATCGATATGCACGTGCATCTGCGCGAGCCCGGTCAGGAACACAAGGAAACGGTGGCGAGTGGGGTGGCGTCGGCCGTGGCCGGTGGCTTCACGGCGGTCGCCTGCATGCCCAATACGTCTCCCGTCAACGACAACGCCAACGTGACCTCGCTCATTCTCGCCAAGGCCGCCGAAGCGAACCTCGCGCACGTCTACCCGATTGGTGCGGTCTCCAAGGGTTCGAAGGGGGAGCTGCTGGCCGACATCGCCGAACTGAAGCAAGCCGGTTGCGTGGCCATCACCGACGATGGGCATCCGGTGGCAACGGCTCTGCTGCTCCGGCGCGCCCTCGAGTACGCGGGCATGTTCGGCATGCCGGTCATCGAGCACTGCGAGGATTCGACACTCAAGGGTGACGGCGTCGCGCACGAAGGATTTCACGCCTCGTCGCTTGGCCTGCGCGGCATCCCGGGCGCTGCAGAGGCCCTGGGTGTTGAACGTGGCGTACTGTTGTCGGAGCTGACTGGATCGGCGTTCCACGTCGCACACATGAGCGCGCGTGCGTCGCTGCGCGCGGTTCGCAAAGGGAAAGAAGCTGGCGTGCGCGTGACGTGCGAGGTCGCGCCGCACCATTTCACGCTCACCGATGAAGCGCTGGCGTCGCCGATTCCTTACGACACCAACGTCAAGATGAATCCGCCGTTGCGCGAAGCGGCCGATCGCGATGCGATGCTGGCCGGCATCGCCGACGGCACGGTCGATGTGATTGCCACCGATCACGCGCCGCATCACTACGACGAGAAGAAAGTCGAATTCGATCGCGCGCCCTTCGGCATCGTCGGGCTCGAGACCGCAGTGCCGCTGTCCATCGACCGGCTTGTGCACACCGGCCTGATTCGATTGCCGCGACTGGTTGAATTGATGTCGACCGCGCCGGCTCGCATCCTGCGTGTGCCCGGAGGCACACTGTCGCCCGGCGCCGTGGCGGATATCACGATCCTTGCGCCGGATCTCAAGGTTCGAATTCGCGCGTCGCAGTTGCGATCGCGCTCGAAGAACACCCCATTCGACGGCTGGGAGCTGCGCGGAGGCATCGCCGCCACCATCGTGGCTGGCCGCACCGTATATGTGAATCCTGAATCTGTAATGGGGTCGGGGGTCATTTGATCAGGACACTCGAAGCCTCGCCTTGTGCTCGCTGTCCTCTTTAAATGACCCCCGACCCCATATAAACAAATGAATCGACAGGACGAGATTCGTCAGAAGGCGCTCAAGGATCTGCAACGGTACGAAGTGCTGATGCTGGATGGGCACTTCGATTTCGGCAACGGCTATCACGGCCGGGTGTACCTGAATCCGCATCAGCTGTTCCGGCAGCCTTCAACGATCTGGCGGTTCACGCAGGATTTGATCGACGTGCTGCCGGGATCCATTCTCGACGCCACCGAGGTCGTGGCCGGACCGGTTACTGGCGGGGCACTGCTCGCGCACACGATCGCCGGGCTGCTCGACAGTCGACGCGACCTCACTCGGCCGCCGACCCTGTTCGCCCCCTTGAGTGGCGATACCGCCGGAGGCCACTCGTTGAGCCGTTTCTATCAGCAGCAGGTCAAGGGCCGGCAGGTGCTGCTCGTTGACGACGTCCGCAACACCGGACACACGTTGTCGCGCTGCGCGGCGGCGTTGCGTGCGGCCGGCGGCTTGCTGTTGGCGACGGCGCAAATCTACGATCGACTCGAGGCCATCGTCGATCTCGACGTGCCGAACATCGCGCTCGCCGAGTACAAAGCACCTGAGAACTACCCGGTCGGCACCTGTCCGCTCTGCGCGGCCAGCACCCCAGTTACGACGTTCTAGCCCCGCGCGGGCTCGTGCCGGGTCCAAAATCAGGACCCGCCGATGAGGTCCGATGACTAACCTGCGAATCCTGCCTGCCCGTCCCGAGGATGTCCCGATCATCCTGGATCTAATCCGGGGGCTTGGAGAGTACGAGCGCCTGTCGCACGAGATCGTCGCGACGGAAGACGGTTTGCGAAAGTGGCTTTTCGGCGAACGGCCCGTTGCCGAAGTGGCTCTCGCCTACGTTGATACGGTCGTGGTCGGGTTCGCTCTCTTCTTCCACAACTTCTCGACGTTTCTGGGACGCCCCGGCCTGTATCTCGAGGACTTGTTCGTCAAGCCGGAATGGCGCGGACGCGGTATCGGACAACGGTTGCTGACCCACCTCGCGGCGATTGCCGTCGAGCGTGGATGCGGGCGCATGGAATGGACCGTGCTCGATTGGAACGAGGCGGCGCTGCGTTTCTACGAGCGCATGGGTGCGCGTGTGATGCGGGAGTGGAAGCTTTGCCGACTCACCGGCGAGGACCTCACGCGCGCTGCGGTGGAGAGGTCATGACGCCGGCGGCACATCGGCAGGCAATTGCGGGCCCGGGCGAGCGGCTCGATGATCTGTATCGCTCGTTCGATCATGTCACCTCCGCCACTGATCCCGTCCACATCGTCAGACGATTCACGTCGCCGGCAGACCGGGAAATTGTCGGATTCTGCGCGGCCGCGCTCGCGTTCGGCCGCGTGGCCAGCGTGCTGCAGTCGATCGAATCTCTGCTGGCCGTGATGGGTCCGCATCCTGCCGCGTTCGTCCGTCGCTTCGATCCAGCGCAGGAGCGGTTGCGGCTCGAGCCGCTGGTCCATCGATGGATCTCGGGACGCGACCTGATCGCCTTGCTCATCGTCCTGCAGCGGATGCTGATCGAAGCCGGGTCGATCGAAGCATTCTTCCTTCAGGGAGACGTTGCGACGTCGCCGCACGTTGGGCCGGCGCTCGACTCGTTTTCGACGCGTGCGCTGGCGACTGACCTGCGTGCCGCGTATGGGCGCCGCGTACCACGGCAGCGTGGTGTCGCCTACTTCTTTCCCAGGCCATCTGCCGGAAGCGCCTGCAAGCGGCTCAATCTGTTCCTGCGGTGGATGGTTCGGCGCGACGAGATCGACCTCGGCGTCTGGTCGAAGGTGTCCTCCGCGCGTCTGGTCGTGCCTCTCGATACGCACGTCATCCGCCTGGGCCGGTGCTTGAAGCTGACGCGCTACACCAGCCCGGGATGGAAGATGGCGCTCGACATCACGAACGCGTTGCGAGCGTTCGACTCGACCGATCCGGTTCGTTTCGACTTCGCACTGTGCCACGTCGGGATGATGAACGCGTGCGGGTTTCAGAAGCCGCAGGGAAGCGCGAACTGCCCGCTTCGGGGATTGTGTGAGCCGACAGTCAAAGGTCAAAAGGCAAAGGTCAAAAGTTAGGTCCCAGGTTCAAGTCATAAGCCGCTCGTACGTGGCTAAAGTTCCGTCGACCATGTGATCGACCGTGAACAGTTTGCGCGCACGCGTCAATCCCGCCTCGCCCATCCGCGTGCGGCGGCCTGCGTCTTTCAACAGCGTGATGATCCTGTCTGCCATCGCGTCGTGATCGCGAGGTGGAACGAGAAAGCCCGTCTCTCCGTCGGCAACGACTTCCGGTACGCCGCCAACGCGCGTCGCGACTGCCGCCTTCGATGCGGCCATCGCGTCCACGAGCGAGGTGCACAGACCCTCCTGCAGCGAGCTCAACGCAAACAGGTCGAAGCCCTTCAGCAATTCCAGCACGTCCGCCCGGAACCCGGCCAGAAACACATGCCGCTCGAGGTGCTTGCGTTTGATCTGCTCCTCGAGCGCTGGCCTCAGTTCGCCGTCACCGCAGATCACGAAGCGTGCATCGGGAACCGCGCGCACGACGATCGTGGCGGCATCGATCAGATGATGCTGACCCTTCTGCGGCACCAGCGCTCCGACGTTGCCGACCACGGGCGCATGCGTCGGAAGATAGAAAGTCGCATGCACGTTCGCCGCAGGCAAATGCGCGATGCGATCGACATCGACACCCTCGTGGACGACCGTCGTCTTGTCGCGGGGGATGCCGTCGGCGATAAGCCGCTCGCGCACGGCTTCACTGATCGCCACGAAGCAATCGACGCGGCTGTATTTCCACTTCGAAAACGAGTTGTGGCCGATCCGGAACTCGATGCGGCGAGACGCGACGAAGCGTGGCGCCGGTGACGGCGATGCCATGGAAAGCGCCGTTGCCGCCATGGCCACGCCGTGCGGATCGTGCGCGTGGATGATGTCCGGTTTGAGCTGCTTGAGCACTCTCGAGAGTCGCCACGCCGCCGCCAGGTCGATCTCGTTGTGTGGCGCCAGCGGGATCAAGTCGGTGCCTTCGGACATCCGTCGATAGAGCTCTCCGCCCGGATGCGCCACCAGCGCCGTGCGGTGCCGTCGCGCACGAAGCCCCATCACGGTGTGCATGACCTGGCCTTGACCGCCACGCCAGGTCCGCGCCGTATCTATGTGGAGCGAGAACAAATTCGACTCTCGTTTGAGAACTCCCACATTGCAACTCCCAACTCCCAAACGGTCATTTGTACGTTGGCCGTTCGGAGTGCGATGGTTGGGGGTTGGCGTGATGCGCAGCGAGTTGGGAGTTGGGAGTTCTTTGAAGTTCCCAGAGTTTGGCGAACTTCAGGAAGACGGAGTAGGCATTCACGATCGACAGGGTCAGGCCGGCCATGCCCTCGCGGAATCCGCGCCGCAGGATGTAATTCCTGAGAAAGGCGGCGGGAGGATGTGCAAGGAGATCGAATGCATTCGCGCGGCGGCCGCCTTCGTACATCTGCTTCGCCGCCAGCGTGGAGTAGGCGTTGATGCGATCGAGATGATCGCTCAGATTGCGATACGAATAGTGCTCGAGCTCCATGGTCAGCCGTCCCGACGCGCCGTCAACCGTGACCGATTCATGCACGTGGCGACCCTGCCATCGCGCCTTGCGCCGATCGTACAGACGCATCTGATAGTCGGGATAGAAGTCGGTCGTTCTGATCCACCGTCCGAGATGATAGGTGACGCGTGGAACCCGGTAGCCCCGCAGTGGTGGCTCGGTAGACAGCAGAGCTCGTATCTCGGACGCGAGCGCCGGCGGTATCCGTTCGTCGGCGTCGATCGAGAAAATCCAGTCATTGCTGGCGAGGCCGGCGGCGAAATTCTTCTGGTCGACGTAGCCGGTCCAGGCTCGTGTCTGAGTTATCGCTCCCTTCGCGCCGGCGATCGCAAGCGTGTCGTCCGTGCTGCCCGAGTCGACGACGACGACCTCGTCGGCCCAGGCGGCACTGTCGATGGCATCAGCGATATGTGCGGCTTCGTTGAGCGTGATGATAGTGACCGTGACACGCGGCACGGTGGTGATGTTATCGCAGGGCTGCGCTCTATCGCGTCGCGGCCGTTCCCTGCGCCGCTCCCTGCAGGGGCGCTTCCTGGACGGTCTCCAGATCGATGACCGAGCGATGGAAATTCAGGATGTTCTGCAGCTCCACGTTGCGCGCGAGCGAGAGATCGCGCTGCGCCTGGAATACCAGAAAGCTCGTCGACGTGCCGGCCTCGAACTTTCGCTGCTCGGCCTCGAGCTGGCGCTCGGCCAGCTGACGCGCCGAACGAGAGCTCTCCACGCGCTGCTGGTTCGTCTGGACGTTGCGCGCCGCGGCACGAACCTGCGTCGCAATCTGCAACTCCTGTTGGCGCAGGCGCGTCGTGGATTGGCTCCGCTCCAGCTGAACGCGAGCGAGGTTCGCCTCAGCGCTGCTGGTTCCGATCGGGTAGCTGATGTTCAGTCCAGCCGTCCAGCTCGGATACTGATTCTGGAAAAGGTCCCCGAGAACCGTTCCGAAGCCGCGTTGTGTGCTCCCAAGCACATCTCCAGTCCCGGGTCCGAACGGACCGACACCGCGTTGGAGCTGCGTGCCGCCGAGACCCTGCAGGCCGTAATTCAGCTTCGCGCTGATATCCGGCAGCATCTGGTTGCGGTAGAAGCGAACGTTGATGTCGTCGGCCTCGATTGACTTGCGCGACTGTTCGAGGTCGGTTCGACGACTGAGCGCGTTTCGCACCGCCCCGTCCGTGTCCACCATGAGCGGTTCATACGCCGGAAGGTCCGTGGGCTCGATCTTGACCGTCCAGAAGTCAGGCGCATTGGGATCGAAGATGAGCGCGCGAAGCACATCCTCGGCGTCGCCAATCTGGCCCTCGGCGACAATGACCGCCTCCCGACGTCGTGCCACTTCCGCCTCGGCCTGGACGATGTCGATCGGTGGCGTGGTGCCGATCTCAACGCGGGCGCGCGTATCCCGAAGCGATTCCTGCGCGAGGTCCAGCGACTGCTGTTGCACGCCCAACGACGCGATGGTGTAGGCGAGATCCCAGAAGGCATTGCGCACGTTCCGCGTCGTTGTCGCGACAGTCTGACGCACACTGACATCTGCGATTTCTCGGTTCTTCGACGTGATGAGCACTTGCTGCCGCGTGTTGTCGATCTTCCAGTTGCGGAGCAAGGGTTGTGAATAGTTCACCGCGAACGAGGAGCGAAGCTGGGGCGAGAACGTCGAGAACGAGCTGTTGGAGTTGAACCTCGAACTGTCCCATCCGATGTCGTAGTTGCCACCCCAGGGCAACGTTTGCGCGATCCCGATGTTGCCGGCGAACTGGTCGCTTTCCGTTCTGGTTCCCTGGCCGCCCGCGAGAAAATTCTGGTTCGGGGCATCGTTGCTCTGGGTCTGAATCGTCGTGGAGAAGTTCGGTGTCCAACCGGTCTTCGCATTCACGATATTCAGATCCTGGACTTGGGGATCGATGCGCGCGACACGGATACCCAGGTTGTTCTCCAGCGCCAGTTTGACCGCCTCGTCAGCGGTGAGCCGCCTGCTGAGCGCAGGAGCGGCCGCCGGTTGCTGGCTGGGTTGGGGCGCTTGTGCGAAAACGGACGCCGACGTTCCGAAAACGGCCATGAGGAGCGCTGCAACGCCCACCCGAGTCACTGTCGTACCCATCTTCCGAACTCCACTCTTGGAAACAATGCCGCGTCTTAAGAGCAAGACCCGGCCAACGCGGCTAGGAGCGCCATACTCCCTAAACCCTTTGTATGACGAACGGCCGCAGCCGGATGTTCTAGCCGTGCAAAAGGTATACTCGCCGAAAATGGCGTCTATCAGTGTTGATTCAGTTCTAAATCGGTTTCGGCGTGTCGGTGCCCTGCTGGAGGGGCACTTTCGACTGACTTCGGGGCTGCACAGTTCGGGCTTCATGCAATGTGCGCTGGTTCTCCAGCATCCGCGTGAGGCTGAGGCCTGCGGTGAGGAGATCGCCGACAAGGTTCGGGATTTGAACGCCCAGACCGTCCTGTCGCCTGCTCTCGGTGGCATCGTCATCGGGCAGGAAGTCGGTCGAGCGTTGGGCGTCCGGGCCATCTTTGCTGAGCGTCAGGACGGGAAACTGACGCTGCGGCGCGGCTTTTCACTGGAGCCCGGAGAGCGCGTGCTCGTCGTCGAGGACGTCGTTACGACCGGAGGCTCCACTCGCGAGACGATCGACGTCGCGCGTGCCGCAGGTGCCACCGTGGTCGGGGCAGCAGCCATCATCGACCGCAGTGGTGGGCAGCGGAACCTGGACGTTCCCTTTCATGCCCTCGCCACAATCGCATTGCCCACGTATCAGCCCGAGTCGTGTCCCCTGTGCGCCGCGGGCCAACCGGTGGTGAAACCGGGATCACGCGTTTAAACGATACGGCGGGTCCAGAAAGCAGGACCCGCCCTACACAGCGGAGATCTCGCGGCGGCTCCAGAAAACAGGACCCGCCCTACGCAGCGTAGGCCGGGTCTTGCTTTGTAGACCCGGCATCAGCGTGAGGACATGCGCACTCTCAAGCTCACCCTCGCCTACGACGGGACGCGCTTCGTTGGCTGGCAGCGCCAGGCGGAAGGGGAGTCCATTCAGGGCCTGCTCGAGGAAGCGCTCGCGCGGTTCGAGGGCTCGCACGTGACGGTGCATGGCGCGGGACGCACCGACGCCGGAGTGCACGCACTCGGGCAGGTCGCGAGCGTCGCCGTGAACTTCGACCATGATGTGATCACGCTCCAGCGCGCGCTCAACGCGCAGCTTCCCCCCGATGTCCGAGTACTGTCGATTGCCGAGGTCGACGCCGGCTTTCACGCCCGGTTCAGTGCCGGGTCGAAGACTTACCAGTACCGAATCAGGAATACGCCAGTGTCGGACCCGTTCGACCGCGCCTTCGCCTGGTATCTTCCCGAAACGCTCGATCTGGCGGCGATGGAGCGGGGGGCCGCTGCGCTGGTTGGAACGCACGATTTCGTGGCTTTCCAGAGCGCGGGCAGTGAAACCAACGGCACGATGCGCACCATTTCACGATCGGTCTGGTGTGATACTCAGGGCATTCTCGCGTATGAGATCACCGGAGAGGGGTTTCTTCGCCATATGGTTCGCGCGATTGTGGGCACCCTCGTCGAGGTCGGTCGCGGCTGGCGCGAGCCCGAAAGCGTGGCCGCTCTCCTCGATCACCGACCCCGCACCGAGGCCGGGGCGACCGCACCCCCACACGGCCTGTTCCTCCTCGGTGTGGATTATCATTAACTGGTTGATAAACGAGGAATTACTCTGCTGGGTGCACCGAGGTTGAGCCGTGTCGCATGACGATCTCCTGGCGTGGATTCCGCCCGGTCATCCGGACTCGTCTCTTGCGCGTGAGATCCAATTCGATCGACTGCCGGTCCATGTGGCGATCATCATGGACGGCAACGGCCGATGGGCGGCACAACGCCATCTTCCCAGGGTCGAAGGGCATCGCGCCGGGATCGACGCTGTACGCGATTCAGTTGAGACAGCCGCTCGACTCGGCATCCAGGTCCTGACGCTTTACGCCTTTTCGATGGAGAACTGGAAGCGGCCCGCCACTGAAGTGGGCACGCTGATGCAGTTGCTCAAGCGCTATCTGCGATCCGAGCTCAACACACTGCTTCGTAACGACATCCGGTTTCGCGTGATCGGACGAATGGAAGATTTGTCGTCCGACATCCAGGACGAACTGCGCGCCGCCATCGAACGCACGTCGACGAGCCGCGGCATGCTGTTCAACATCGCGTTGAACTACGGCGGGCGTGCGGAGATCGTTGATGCGGCGAGGCGAGCGATGGCCTCTGGCGTACGTCCGGAAGAGCTCGACGAACAGCGGTTCGCGAGCTTTCTGTACACCGCCGGTCAACCCGATCCCGATCTGTTGATCCGCACGAGCGGAGAGATGCGAGTCAGCAACTATCTGCTCTGGCAGATCGCGTACTCCGAGATTTACGTCACCGACACGCTGTGGCCCGACTTCCGGCGCCGGCACCTGATTGAGGCAGTGCTCGCGTACCAGAAACGCGAGCGGCGATACGGCGGCATCGGCGCGCCGGCTGCCATCGGAGCCAAATGACCCAGACGGGAAGCCTCTGAGGGATCGAGATTGAGCGGTACGAAGGGGCGACGGTGCGGGGTGCGATGGTCCGGTGCGACGGTCATATGGTCCGACGGTCTGAACGTCATTTGCGCCGGACCTTCGCGCGTTCGCATAGCACCGCCGCTCCGTCGCACTTTCGCACCTTCGACCCGTCGCACCGCACGAAGCATTTTTGACCGCCCTGGCGTAGCGCTTGACTAGTTCAATGGTTCGTCTCCTCAGCGGGATCGCTCTCGGGGCGGTTGCGCTCGCGGCGATTCTGTTTCTCCCCATCGTTGCCTTGCGTGTCGTGGCTTGCGTCGTCGCGGCGCTCGCTGCGCGTGAGTACCTTGAGATTGTGGAATCGCCGATACGAGCCGTCGTACTGGCGGTCGCGCTGTGCTGGGTCGCGTCGGGTCCAACGCTGCCGCCGGCACAGCTCCTGCTGATGATGGCGCTGCTCTGGGTGGCGGCTGAAGTGCTGGCGGCAGATCATTCGATCGCGCAAGCGACGTCGGGAGTGTTCGCCGCCGTCTACGTCGGAATGCCACTTGGGATGCTCGTCGCGATTCACACGCTTCAGGGCTGGTCTGCGACGCTGCTGCTCCTCGGCGCCATCGTCGTCAGCGATTCTTCTCAGTACTATGTCGGGCGCATGCTGGGCAAACGTCCGTTGGCACCGTCCATCAGCCCCAAGAAGACGATCGAAGGGGCTATTGGCGGCTTCATCTTCGCCACGGCCTTCATGATTCTCGCGGGCGCGAGAATGCTTCCGGCCGTCGGGTACGGACCGCTGTTCGTGCTTGGCGTGCTCGTCGTCGGCCTCGGCATTTGCGGTGACCTGTTCGAATCGCGCTTGAAGCGTGTGGCGGGAATGAAAGACAGTTCGTCGCTGATTCCGGGGCACGGCGGCGTTCTCGACCGCATCGACGCACTGCTGTTTGCCGTGCCGCCGTTCTATTTGTTCGTTCGAAATATCTCGTGAGACGGCTTGCGATTCTCGGCTCGACCGGATCGATTGGTCAGAGCGCACTGGCCGTAGTCGACGCCCATCCATCGCGACTGACGGTCGTGTCGCTGGCTGCTGGTGACAACGCCGACCTTCTCGCCGACCAGGTGCAGCGCTATCAACCGAAAGTGGCCGCGCTGGCGACGTCGGAGGCCGTGGATCGTCTGCGCGCCGTGTGCGGATCAGGACGTTCAGTCACGTTGGTTGGTGGTGCAGAAGGGTTGATGGCTGCAGCGACCTGTCCTGAAGCCGACATCGTGATCTGCGCATCCGCCGGTACCGCTGCACTCGAAGCCGTACTCGCCGCCATTGATGCTGGCAAGACGATCGCCATCGCGAACAAGGAAATCCTTGTCATGGCAGGCGCGCTCGTGACTGATGCCGCCAGGCGCAGGGGTGTGTCGATTCTCCCAATCGACAGCGAACACAACGCCGTCCATCAGTGCCTCCACGGTCGCGCCAGGAGCGAGATCCGGCGTTTGATTCTTACTGCGTCCGGCGGACCCTTCAGATGCTTCAGCGCAGAGGAGCTCGGGCGCGTGAGCCCGAGTCAGGCGCTCAAGCATCCGACCTGGAAGATGGGACGCAAGATCACCATCGACTCGGCGACGTTGATGAACAAAGGCCTCGAGGTCATCGAGGCGCACTGGCTGTTCGATGTGTCCGCCGACCAGATCGACGTGGTCATCCATCCGCAATCGATCGTCCACTCGCTCGTGGAGCTCGGCGATGGGTCCGTGATCGCGCAATTGGGCGTAACGGACATGCGGCTGCCGATTCAGTACGCCTGTTCGTACCCGGAGCGGTGGGATGCACTCCTGCCGTCGCTCGACCTGACTCGCGCGGGAATGCTGGAATTCTTCCCGCCCGAATACGATCGGTTTCCCTGCCTGAAACTTGCTTATCAGGCGCTCAGGACGGGAGGCACCCTGCCGGTCGTGCTCAACGCTGCCAATGAAATCGCGGTGGAAGCATTTCTCGATGGAAAGCTCGGCTTTACGTCGATCCCAATGGTCATCGAGCGGGCCATGAACGGACACATCTCCGAAAGCGTCTCAACCTTGGAGACCGTGCGAAAGGTCGACCGCTGGGCGCGTACATACGCCCGCGAACGAGCCGGCGAGTTGCTGAACAGCTCGCTTGTGTTGGGGGACTCCGATGGGAGGTCCGGCCGTGGCGACGGCCGATGAGCCCAAGCAAGAGTCATTTAGCATGACCGACACAAGCGAGGTTGCAGGTAAAATTAACAATCTGAGGTTTTCTGCCCCTTGACGACGCTTGTTGCTTTTCTGTTCGTCCTCGGTGTCCTGATCTTCGTGCACGAGTTGGGGCATTTCCTCGCCGCGCGGCGCCATGGCGTTCGCGTGCTTACCTTCTCGCTCGGGTTCGGACCGAAGATCCTGAGAGTGACGCGAGGGGATACCGAATATTGCGTCAGCGCAATTCCGCTCGGCGGCTACGTCAAGATGGCGGGTGAGAACCCGGAGGATCCGCGCTCGGGCCAGCCAGACGAGTTTCTCTCAAAGACCAAGTGGCAGCGCTTTCAGATCCTGTTTGCCGGACCGGCGATGAACATCCTCCTCGCCGTCGTGGTTCTGGCGTTCGTTCTCGCGCAGGGCGCTGAGGTCTTCACGTACATCGATCAGCCTCCCATAGTCGGTGCCGTGCTGCCGGATTCTCCGGCGGCGCAAGGTGGAATCCGCCGGAACGATCGCATCCTGACCGTTGGCGGACGGGAAGTGCACACCTGGGAAGATCTGTTGATTGAAGTCAGCACGCGCCCCAATCGCGATGTGGGCCTGACGCTGCTACGGGATGGCAACACCGTCGCGACGAATGTCCGTCCCGTCGGAGAGGGTAAATACGAAATCGGAAATATCGGTGTCCTTCCTGACATCAACCCCGTTGTCGACTCTGTGATCGCAGGCGACATCGCGGAGGCTGCCGGTTTCAAGGCTGGCGACGTGGTGTTAGCGATCAACGGCGAGCGGGTGGTCACGGCCGGACAGTTCAAGCAGATCGTCGGGAAGATTGGCGAAAAAGAGATCAGGTTTTCGGTACAGCGGGGCGGCCAGAGCGTCGAATTGCAGGCGACGCCCAAGGATCGCGGTGACGGCGCGAAAGTCGGACTCTACATCTCGGATCCAAAGAAATCGTTCAAGCCAGGGCCGCTCCAAGCTGTGCGCATGAGCGTCGAGCAGAACATCAAATCGTCAGGGCTGATATTCCGAACACTCGCGGGGCTGTTCACCGGTGCGACCTCGGTGCGCCAGCTTCAGGGTCCCGTCGGAATCGCCCAGCTCTCCGGTGAGGCGGCTCAGGAGAACTTCATAGCACTACTGTCGTTGATGGCAATGCTGAGCATTAACCTGGGCATTCTGAACCTGATGCCCGTTCCGGTGCTCGACGGAGGCCATATTTTGATAATGGCTCTCGAAGGCATCGCCCGGCGCGACTTTAGCATGCAAGTCAAAGAGAAGATGCTGCTCGCCGGGTTCGTGGTGCTGATGATGCTGATGGTCACGGTGATCTACAACGACCTGACTCGAATCAGCTGGCTCGAGCGCCTCATGCCCTGGCGCAATTAGCCAAGGGCCTGTCCCGACGAAAGCCAAAGGAGCAATCATGAGTGTGCGACATCGTGTCCTGCCGCTGGTCGTGTGTCTTCTTGCTTTGCTGTCGTCTCCAGGATTCGCGCAGCAGACCTCGAGCGTGACACAAGCCGATGTGCAACGTTTACAGGACAACGTGTACCTTGCGGATCGCGACATCTCGCAGCTGCGAAGTCGGGATGCCACGCGCGCCAATCAACTCGTCAGCGAGCTTGACGATCTCCGTGACGAAGTCGTGTACCTGAAAGTGAAGCTGCGAAAAGAAAAGACGCTGCCGCGAGCTGAGTACGCCGATGTGCGGGACCGGATCGACGATTTACGCTCGCGTGCGCGAGGTGACAACAACGCATCGGCGGCGCCTGTCAGCCCCTCGCGCGTGGAACCCGCATCCTCGCCGCGCATTGCGACCGCGTCGCCTTCAGCGTCGGCTACGACGCCTTCGGCGTCCACTTCGACGACCACCCCTCGTTCGACGTCCAGTGTCGGCTCTGTCGAAATTCCGGTGGGGACAGAGGTTGATGTGCGCCTCCAGAACTCACTGAACTCCGGGACGGCGCAAGTGGAGGATCGCTTCGAAGGAACCACAGTGGCCGACCTGAACATCGATGGGCGCCTCGCGATTCCGTCCGGTTCGGTGGTGCGAGGTGTGGTGACGGCGGTCGAACCTGGAACACGCACGAATCGCACGTCGAAGATGACTGTCAGCTTCGATCAGGTCACCGTGAACGGCCGGTCGTACCCGATACGGGGAACCGTGACGCAGGCGATCGAGGGCGAAGGCATCCGCGGTGAGGCTGGACGAACGGCCGCCGGGGCGGGTGTGGGCGCGATCATCGGTGGCATCCTCGGTGGATTCAAGGGCGCGCTCGCCGGAATTCTCATCGGCGGCGGCGGAACGATCGCGGCGACCGAAGGCAAGGACGTCGAACTACCGCAGGGATCGATTCTGCGTGTCAGGTTGGATTCGCCGGTCCAGATCGATCCGCCGCAGACCCGACGCTAAACGGTGCGAAGGGGCGGGGGTGCGATGGTGCGAAGGAGCAACGACCCGCCGTCGCACCTTCGCACCGTCGCCCGTCGCACCTTAGAGTTTGCGCACTTCTTTCATCGCTTCCCGGGCAGCCGCAATCGTCTTCTTGATGTGAGTATCGGTATGCGCGGCTGAAAGGAACCACGCTTCGAACTGCGAAGGGGGTGGATACACGCCGCGCTTCAACATGCCACGGAAAAACGTCGCGTATGCGGTTGTGTTCGCTGCCAGCGCCGACTGATAGTCGCGAACGGGCGTCGACGTGAAGAAAGGCGTGAGCAGCGAGCCGAACGCGTTCGCCTGAAGGGGTACGCCGGCCGTCCGCGCGGCGTCGGCGAGACCAGCTGCCAGCACGGCGCCGCGGCGCGCAAGGTTGCGATACAGCGTCGGTTGGAGATTCTTCAGCGCCCATAGTCCCGCCGTCATGGCGACGGGATTTCCGGAAAGCGTTCCGGCCTGGTACATCGGACCGCTCGGTGCCACCCTGCTCATGATGTCGGCACGGCCGCCATAGGCGCCGACTGGCAGGCCGCCGCCGATGATCTTGCCGAGGCAGGTCAGATCCGGTTGAATGTCGAATACCGCCTGCGCTCCCCCCGCCGAGGCGCGGAAGCCCGAGATCACTTCATCGAAGACGAGGAGGATGCCGTGCTCGCGGCAGCGATCCCGCAGGCCTGTCAGAAACCCCTCGTTCGGCGGGACCACACCGATGTTCCCGGCGATCGGCTCGACGATGATGGCGGCAATCGAGGCCGCCTGGCTCGCGAGGAGGCTGTCCACTGACGCGAGATCGTTGTAGCGCGCGAGCAGTGTGTCGGCGGCGACAGGCGCGGGAACACCAGGACTGGTTGGAATGCCCAGTGTCATCGCACCGGAACCAGCCTTCACCAGAAACGCATCGGCGTGACCGTGATAGCAGCCCTCGAACTTGATGATGCGATCGCGTCCCGTGAACGCGCGCGCGAGCCGGATCGCGCTCATGGCTGCTTCGGTGCCGGAGCTCACGAACCGGACTCGCTCGATCGATGGCATCAGCGTCCGCACCGCCTCGCCAAGCTCGTGTTCCAGCGCGCTCGGTGCGCCGAAGCTCGTGCCTCGACGTGCAGCCGCAGTGATCGCTTTGATCAGTGACTTTGGCGCGTGCCCGTGAATCAGCGGGCCCCACGACATCACATAGTCGATGAAACGATTTCCGTCGACGTCCTCAATGACAGCGCCTGAAGCGCGGCGGATGAAAAGAGGCGCGCCACCGACCGCTTGAAATGCCCGAACGGGGCTGTCGACGCCGCCGGGAAGGATCTGACTGGCTCTGGCAAATAGCTTCTGGGATCTGACCGGTCTTTTCATTACAGAAGCCGGGAAGCCTCGCGTGCGTAATAAGTGATGATCATGTCAGCGCCGGCTCGACGTATGCCGATGAGCGTCTCGAACATCACACGCCGTTCGTCGAGCCAGCCGTTCCGCGCGGCCGCCTTCAGCATGGCGTACTCGCCGCTCACTTGGTACGCGGCTGTTGGTTGCGCGAAGCGTTCTTTGACCCTGGCGAGAATGTCGAGATAGGGCAGTGCGGGCTTGACCAGGATGATGTCAGCCCCTTCGGCGATATCGATTTCCACTTCGCGCAGCGCTTCGTCAGCGTTTGCCGGATCGAGCTGATGGCTGCGGCGATCGCCGAACTGCGGTGTTGAATCCGCCGCCTCGCGGAACGGCCCATAGAAGCCAGAGCAATACTTCGCCGCATACGACATGATGGCGGTTTGCTCAAAGCCGCGTTCGTCGAGCGTCCGCCGGATCGCGGCCACGCGTCCATCCATCATGTCCGACGGAGCCACGATATCCGCACCCGCGACTGCATGCGACAGAGCAGCCTGCGCGAGGTGCGTGACGGTGACGTCGTTGACAATGTCATCGCCCTCGACGATCCCGCAATGACCATGCGAGGTGTATTCGCACAGGCAGACATCCGTGATGACGATGAGATCCTTGACCTCACGCTTGAGCGCGCGTATGGCCGTCTGAACCGGAGCGTCCGGATCGGCCGCACCGGACCCGGTCGCATCCTTTTCGGCAGGCAAGCCGAACAGGAGGACGGCGGGAACCCCTTCCCTCTTTGCCGCAGCCGCTTCCTGCACTGCCTGATCGACCGACAGCTGGAACACGTCGGGCATCGAAGGAACTTCGCGCCGGATTCCAGTGCCTTCGACGACAAATAGCGGATAGATGAAACAGTCAGGCGTGAGCCGTGTCTCTCGAACCAGCGAGCGGATGGCCTCGGTACGCCGCAGTCGACGCGGCCGCCGGGTCAACGACAGTTTGGCCGTAGTGGTCGTTGCCATCGGGATGATTGTGTCATGAGCCGGACTTGGCGGTTGCCGCGACTAAGAAATGAGCGGCGATTGCATCGACCAGTCCCGCAATTGTAGAGACCGCCGGCTGCACGGTGACCGGGATTCCGAGTTGGTGTGCCGCGTCCGACGTGACCGGGCCGATCGTGGCGACAACGGTACGAGACAGGAGATCGATCGTTTGCTCCTTGCCATAGATCGACGCGAAATTGCGCACGGCGGATGGGCTCGTAAACGTCACCACGTCGATCGCATCGTCAAGCAGCATTCGATAGACATCAGGGCCGTCGTCCTGCTGCGCCTCCTCGAGCACGGTTCGATAAGCCACGACGTCGGTAACCGCGGCGCCGCATTCACGCAAGCCGTCCGCGATGACGTCGCGGCCGATATCTGCCTTCGGGACGAGCACGTGACGGGCGGCGATCGACCCGGTGTCGGCCATGGCGGCCACGAGTGCTTCGCCGCGGAACTCGTCGGGAATGAGATCGGCTTTGACTCGATACCGCGAGAGCCGCTCCGCAGTACCGGTTCCGACACAACAGAGGCGCGGCTTCTTCAGCCAGCGGACGTCACGCGTGCCGTCGAGCAATGTCGACATGAACGCCTCGACCGAATTGGCGCTCGTGAACACGACCCAATCGAACTCGTTGACGTTGTCCACGGCGCGGCGCAGCGGGCCGAGGTCCTCGGCCGGGACGATGCGAATCATCGGCGCCTCGATCGCTTCAGCACCCATGATCGACAGACGGTCGACCATCTCCGCCGCCTGATCCCGCGGTCGCGTCACGAGGACGCGCTTGCCAAAGAGCGGCCGCGCATCGAACCAGCGAAGATGATTTCTGAACGCGGCGACACGGCCGACGACGACGATCGCCGGATCGCGCCGCGGATGCTCGTGTGCGAGCGCCGCGAGCTCGGCGATCGTACCTGTGACTGTCACCTGACTCGTGAGCGTGCCGTTGTAAACGATCACGGCTTGGCTGTCAGTCGGCCAGTCGTTCGCGATGAGGGCATCGAAGAGACGAGACAGCTGATGCGACCCGACGTAACACACGACCGTACCGTCAAGTCTGGCGAGACTTGCCCAGTCGATATCGGGCAGGACGCTTTTGTCGTCCTCATAGCCGCGGACCAGCGTGATCGTGTCGCCGCCGCCCGGATAGGTCACGGGCACGCCGGCATAGGCGGGGACACCGATACCGAGTGGGATCCCGGGCACGACCTCGAACGGAATGCCTTGCGCGTGCAGGAAGAGCGCTTCTTCGCCTCCGCGATCGAAAACGAACGGGTCGCCTCGTTTGAGCCTCGCGACGAGCTTGCCCTCGCGAGCCTTGTCAGCGAGGAGAAACGTAATCGCATCCTGCTCCATCGGTTGCCGGCCGGAGCTCCCCACATCGATCAACTCAGCTCCCTGGCGTGCCTGTTTCAAGGTCCGCGTTGGAACCTCGTGATCGTGGATGACAACGTCGGCGCGCCGCAGGCACTCGAGCCCATGCACAGTGATGAGGCCGGGATCTCCGGGCCCGGTCCCAATCAGGTAAACAGCTGGATTCTTCATGAGTGATGACTTTCCGTCGCCGATGGCGCACCCAACGCGCGCCTGGCATCATCCAGGATTCGCTCCGCACCGTTGGCAAGAAGTTCGTCTGCCGCCTGCCGCCCAAGTTGCTCTGGTGCCCGTATCGATCCTTGAACAGTCGCGCGCACCGATCGCGAACCATCTGTCGACACGACGATGCTCGTGATCGACAGCGTGCCGTCGTTCGTGGAGTGAGCGAATGCGCCGATGGGCATCTGACACCCGCCACCCAACCGATCGACGACCGCCCGTTCCGCTTTCAACGCGACCGCAGCCGCCGGATCCCCGATCGTTCCAATCATCGTAGACGCGCGATCGTCGCTTTGACGAACTTCGATTGCAATGATGCCCTGACCTGGCGCCGGTACGCACAGCTCGACCGGTAGGAACGCGGAGATCCGCTCGCCGCGCTCGAGGCGTCGAAGTCCCGCGGCCGCCAACACGAGGGCATCATAGTCGCCGGAGTCCAGTTTCCGGAGGCGCGTATCGAGGTTGCCGCGAACGGGGAGAAACTGAGCGCCTGAGCTGAAGCTGACGAGTTGCGCGATTCGGCGCACGCTGCTCGTTCCGACCCGAGGTGTGGCACCAAGTGTAAGTCGGATGCGGTCCAGGTCCTGCTCGACATCGTGACCTGCGGGCAGCACGAGCGCGTCGCGAGGATCCTCGCGAGGCAGTACCCCTGCGATGGCGAGCCCCTCCGGAAGCAATGCCGGCATATCTTTGCTGCTGTGAACGGCGAGGTCGACCTCGCCGGCGAGCAGCGCATCCTCAATTTCCTTCACGAACAGGCGTTTGCCCCCTACCTCGGATAGCGGCGCTTCGCCGAGGCGATCGCCGGATGTCTTGATAACGACGATCTCGCAAAGGGCCGCCGCGTGTTCGCGCAGAAGCGTGGCCACGGCGTTCGCCTGATACAGCGCAAGCGGGCTGCCACGGGTGCCGATTCTGAAAGTCGATTGCACGAGTGTTGTTATAAGTAACGGTCCGGCTAAAGTCGGACACGACGTTTGAGGCTAAAGCCGGACACTACGTCTCAAGGCCGCGCTATTTGCCACGCCGATCGGTTCCCCGGATCTCCGTAGCTGCGTCATCGCCGGACGCGAGCGATTCACCATCGCGCAGCCTGAAGAGTCGGTTAATGGCTTCAGTGTAGGCTACCTGCGTTTCCTCGTCCGGCAGCGCCTTTAGCTGTTCGGTGGGCTCGAGCAGCAGCTTCTCAACGATCAGTCGCGTCACCTCGTCGACGCGTGCCCTGGCTTCAGGTGGCAGGCCCGCGAGTTTTCCATCAAGACGATTGAGCTCGGAACGCCGGATGCGATCAAAGCGTTCGCGCAGCGCCACGATCGTGGGGACTGCGCCGCGCGATCGCAGCCACGCCGCGAATTTCGCCAGTTCCTCGCTGACGATGGCTTCGGCACGCGCCACCTCCGAGCTCCGCCGAGACAGGTTCTCGTGCACGATCGACTGCAGATCGTCGACGTTGTAGAGGAACACCTGCTCGATGTCTCCGACCGACGCCTCGACGTCTCGCGGCACGGCGACATCGATGATGAACAATGGATCGCGTCGATGTCTGCCGGTCACGGCTTCGATCTGCGCCCGCGTGATGATCGGCCGTTGCGATCCTGTAGCCGTGACGACGATGTCAGCGGCGGCGACGCCATGGGCGAGCTCCTCCCACGCGACGCTGCGTCCCTTGACCGATGCCGCCAATGCGTCGGCGTGCGCAGCCGTTCGGCTGGTGACCACGATCTCGCCGACGCCGTTGCTGCGAAGATGTTGCGCCGTCAAGGTGCTGATTTCACCGGCGCCGACGACCAGCACGTGCCGGCCATTCAACTGCCCGAAAATCTTTCGCGCCAGCGCCACGGCGGCGAAGCTGATTGATACCGCGCCTTCGCCGAGCGCCGTTTCGGCTCTGACCCGTTTGCCGACGAGGAAGGACCAGTGAAATAGCTTGCTCAGCATCGGGCCAGCCCGGTGCTGCTCCGAGGCGGCCTGGAAGGCCTCCTTCACCTGTCCGAGGATCTGCGGCTCGCCCACCACGATGGAGTCGAGGCCTGCAGCCACCCTGAACAAGTGCCGTGCCGCGGCTTCGTTGTCGTGCGAAAAGAGATGAGGCCGGAAGGCCGACTCTGGCAGATCGTGGTACTCACTGAGGAACGACGCGATCTCCTCGCGAGCTCGCAGGGGATCGCTGCTCACGACGTAGATTTCCGATCGGTTGCATGTCGACACCACGACAGACTCGGCGGCCGATGGACGCAGCGCGAGCGCCTGGACGGCGGCGCCGAGATCGCGACTCGAGAAGTCGAGCCGCTCTCGCAACTCGACCGGCGCCGTCCGATGACTTACGCCGAGGAGGATGACCTGCATCGATAAGTAAGAACGTTCAAAGTTTAAAGTTCAGAAGTATGTTGAAAGTGCGCTCCATCTTTGTATCGACCAACCACAGGCATCGTTCAAACTTACTTCTCCACTTTGAACTTCAAACTTTGCACTTCATTGAAACGTGTGGCTCGTGGTCACGAAGTAGCTCACCGGGAGGAGATTGAGCAACACGATCACGAAGCCGAGTGCCGACAGCCACGCCGCGCGCCTGCCGGTCCAGCCGAGCGTCTTTCTGGCGAACATCGCGAACGAGTACACGGCCCAGGTCAGCACGGCGATGAAGACCTTGGGATCCTGCAACGACATCGCCTGCAAGTTCGAGTTGTTGGGGGACAACGCGAGCGCCTGCGCTGCCCAGACAATCCCGACGACGACTCCGATCGTGAGGAACGACCAGCCCACCGCCACGGCTCGCGAGTTCATGGCGTCCAGCACATGGAGGGACGGCAGCCGCGTGTAGAAGTAACCGAGATGCTTCTTCTTGATTTCCTTGAACTGCAGCACGTAGGTCAGCCCCAGCATTGCTGCGAGAGCGAACGTTGCGTAGGCGAACAGCAGCGACGTGACATGCACCCAGAACCAGGGACTGTCGAGCACCGGGTCGCGGTAATCCACGCCCGGGTAGAGCACAGGAATGGCCTGGAGCCCGACGAGGATGGGCACGATGAAGACGCCCATCGCGCGCTCGTCGGTCGTCACTTCAAGATAGAGGTAGGAGAGTGCCAGCATCCACACGAACGACGATACCGCCGTCGACGTGTTGGAGAACGGAACGTGACGGACCTCCATGGTCTGCATGCCGATGACGAACGTATGGGCAAGGACCCCGAGCAGGAGGAACATGGTGGCGAGACGTCCGATCGACGGCTGTCGCTTCGCGAAATGAATCGCGTACACCACAACCGCGGCGGCGTACAGAACAAATGGAAGCAGGTTCAACGGGCTGTCGGGGCGTAATACCCCTTCTTCGTCCGCGGCGTGATGTTCGGTCGTGATACCTGGACCACGATCCGCCGCCATGCACCGTCGCGACGGGGATTCGCTGATGTGTAACCGAGCGTGTACTGGCTGGCGAGCTCGTCGGCAATCTGTTTGTAGACGCCCTCGAGATCGTCGATCTTCGCCGGGAAGAACGCGCGGCCGCCGGTCTCCTGCGCGAGCGTACGCATCACGAACTCTGCTTCCCTGAAGCCCTTGGCTTGCACGTCCGCGCCGCGCAACGCGATCGTGTAGATCGACGTCTCCGAGCGCTTGGCCAGATCCAGGACTTCGTCGAACGACACGAGGCTCGAGGTGTCCTCGCCATCCGAGAACACGATGAGTGCCTGGCGGCGAACATCTTCCTCGTTGACGGCGCGCACCTTGCGCAGTTCTTTGAGGGCGATGTAGATGGCGTTGTGAAGCGAGGTGGAACCACCTGCCGTCAACTGGGCGATCGCGGCGTCGAGCTCCGCCTGGTTGCCAGTAAAGGTCTGACGGATCTCGACGCGGCTGTCGAAGTCGATCACCTGAGCGATATCGTTGGACTTGAGCCGATGGACGAAGTTCGTTGCCGCCTGCTGCAGAATCGGCAGGTGCTCTTCCATGCTCGCGCTGCTGTCGAGCAGCAGCGACAACGCGATGGGCTGCTGGCGCCTGTTGAAAAAGGTGACGTTCTGCTTGATGCCGTCCTCGAAGACGAGGAACTCCGGCTGCTCGAGGTCAGTGATGTAGTGATTGGTCGCGTCGGTAACGGTGACATTCAGCGAGACGATGTCGATTCCGGCCTTGAACGACGGCTGTTGAGCAGTCAGACCTGCAACGAGACAGACGGACGCGAGCACGACAACGAACGTCAACCGTTTCACGTCAGGCTCCAGACTCTCCCCGGGCCCGTGCACCACGCATCGTCACGCCAGCGCGCGCCGAAGACACCTCGGCGCGCTCGGGAGTTATGAGCTGCTGCGGGCGTCCGTACACAACTTTGTACTGCGAAGACAACTCACGCGCCAGCCGTTGCAGCGCGTCATCGAGCCCGTGCGGGCTGAGCAGCGTGATGCGTTGACCTCCGGAACCCCGTGGGCCGGCATCCAGCAGGAAGGAACGTTCGCGCGTCGCATGTTCCTCGGAGTGATAGAACTGGCCGATCGTGACCATGTGAAGGGCCACGTCCTCGTCGTGGAGAGCGGCGACGACATCCTTTGAGTAGCGATTGGTGAACTCGATGCCGTCGGTGAAGACGGGGACGATGACGGCTCGGGGCGTCTCGCGCTTGGAGAGACCGCGCGTGGTCTCGAAAATGCCGTCAAGCAGCGTCATCCCACTTTGACTCATCGCAAAGAGGCGGCCGACGGCATCCGAGAGCCGTTTCGTGTCGTCGGTATAGTCGACCAGGATGGTGGGACGATCCGCCAAGGCGATCACGGCGACATGGTTACCCGGCGCCATCTTGGCGACGAACTTCGACAGGCCGGTGCGGAAGAACGTGATGTCGTCGTTCGCGGAGGCGCTGTTGTCGACCAGGATGGCGATGTCGAGTGGCTCTGTGGCCCGCGAGACTCGAAGGACCTCGCGCTTGATTCCGTCTTCCCTGATCTGGAATGCATCGGGGCCGAGGTTACTCACCGGCTCGCCGTCGCGATCGACGGCGCTCACGAACATCACACCCTCGCGGCCAGCTTGAGCCGCGTGCGGAGCCGTTGACAGACAGACGAACGCGACACATGCGGACGCTGCGGCAACCAACGATCGAATAGGTGTCAGATACATGGGCGTCAGAAGGCAGGCTCTGTAGGGGCAGTATAGGCCCGGCCCCGAGGAGCGTCAAGACGTTATAGACAGCCTGAACCTATTGAAAATACTGGACTTGATCGTGGCAACAGGTGACGAAATTGCGTGAAGCGTCCGCGACATGTGGCGGCTGGTGAAGTTTTTCACAAAGTCGGGATATACTGATGGGCGGTACAGCCTTGCGAAAGGGCTGACTGTGGCTCGGATCGCAGGCAAGCGTTTTGAAGCGTACTGTGCCATGGAAAAAAAGCAGTCGGGCTTTTCGTTCAAGCGCTCGGCAGAGTCGTTCCAGGACAACGTACAGCGCGCGGGACCAGCGGCGGGTGCAAGCTACACGCTGATCGGCGCCATCGTCCTGCTCGGCGGTATCGGCTATGCCGTTGATCAGTGGCGCGGGACCGCACCTTGGGGTTTGTTTGTCGGTCTTATCCTCGGATTGACCGTCGGGTTCTACGAGTTGGCAAAGGTCGTCTGGCATCGATGACGGCGGTGGCGTGGATGGTCGGCGTGAGCCTGATCTCATGGCTCGTGACGACCGTGAGCACTGACGGTCACAGCGATCCCGAGGTTCTTCTGGGGATGGCGGGCCCGCTGGCGTCGGCGGTTGGCAGCTGGGTCGCCTACGAGCGAGTGCACCGATCGGCGCCGGGCCGGCTGACGAACGTGATGATCACCGCGCTGGCGGTGAAGATGGTGTTTTTCGGCGGTTACGTCGGCCTGATGCTGCGCGGACTGGATCTGCGTCCGGTGCCGTTTATCGTGAGCTTCGCGGCGTACTTCATCGCGTTGCACGCGATTGAAGCGACGTTCCTGCGACGATTGTTGATGAACGATCTGCGTTCGCCCGCCAGCGAACGCGCATAAGATTACGGTCCACGTGATGCTTCAACCCGAACACGTTGAAACCGCTGCCGGTGTGGCTTCAGAAGCCGCAGAGAAGTTCAATGCCGGCAAGGTGATCATCGAGCACGTTTCGAACAGTCCGCTCGATCACCCGCTCATTCATCTGCCACGGGTCTTCGGTGTCGATTTCTCCATCACCAAGCATGTCTTCATGCTCTGGGTGGTCGCGGCGCTTGTATTCCTCATTGTCACGGTGACCGTGCGTCGCTACCTGCGACAGGATCGCCTCATCCCCT
>Ga0207691_10000695_pt1 | contig 33266 bp, 25 predicted proteins | sample KBSM13metaG_FD_184327 | JGI IMG/M metagenome (GOLD analysis project Ga0207691, IMG submission 184327) | Miscanthus rhizosphere microbial communities from Kellogg Biological Station, Michigan, USA - KBS M1-3 metaG (SPAdes) (version 2) | ecosystem: Host-associated > Plants > Roots > Rhizosphere >...
AATGAAGGTCGTTCTATTCTGCGGCGGCCTTGGGATGCGTCTCAAGGAGTACTCCGAAATCATCCCCAAGCCGATGATCAACATCGGCTACCGGCCGATCCTCTGGTACGTCATGAAGTACTACGCCCACTTCGGGCACAAGGACTTCATCCTCTGCCTGGGCTACAAGGCCGACATCATCAAGAACTACTTCCTCAACTACAACGAGTACCTCTCGAACGACTTCACGCTCACCCACGGCGGCCGGGACATCGCCCTGGCCTCGAGCGACATCCAGGACTGGAAGATCACGTTCGTCGACACGGGCCTGCACGCCAACATCGGCATGCGCCTGAAGGCCGTCCAGAAGTACGTCGAAAACGAGGAGTACTTCCTGGCCAACTACACGGATGGCCTGTCCAACTGCCCGCTGCCGGCGATCATCGACACGCTGCAGGCCCAGCAGAAGACCGGGATCTTCGTCTCGACGCGGCCGGGCTTCACCTTCCACATCGTCAGTTCCAACGGCGACGGCGCCGTCACGGACATCAAAGACGTTTCGAAATCCGAGATCTGGCTCAACGCTGGATACTTCGTGTTCCGACCTTCCATCTTCGACTACCTGGGACAGGGCGAGGAGCTGGTGCAGGAGCCCTTCCAGAGACTGATCGCCAAGAAGGAGCTCATCACCTACAAGCACGAGGGGTTCTTCCTCGGGATGGACACGTTCAAGGAGAAGCAGCTCCTCGACGACATGTACGCCCGGGGCGAGACGCCCTGGGAGGTCTGGAAGCCGGTGGGGCGCCGCTAGCCGCCGCTTCCCGCCCCGATGATCACCAAGCCGCCGCCGACCGACACGCCGGGCGCCCGTCTCGAAGCCTCCTCTCGGACCGAGACACAGCGCCGGCGCGCCCACGACCTCATCCCGGGCGGCGCGCACACGTACGCGAAGGGCGACGACCAGTACCCTGAAGGCGCGCCCGCCTTCATCGTCCGCGGGCGCGGCTGCCACGTCTGGGATGTCGAAGGCCGCGAGTTCATCGAGTACGGCATGGGCCTGCGTTCCGTGACGCTGGGGCACGCCCACCCCGCCGTCGTCGAGGCGGCCGCGGCGGCGATGCGCATGGGCACGAACTTCACGCGGCCCAGCCCCCTCGAGGCCGACTGCGCCGAGCGGCTCCTAGGGCTCGTCCCCGGGGCGGACATGGCCAAGTTCTGCAAGAACGGCTCGGACGCCACGACGGCCGCGCTCAAGCTCGCACGGGCGTGGACCGGGCGCGACCTCGTCGCCATCTGCCGCGACCAGCCCTTCTTCTCGACCGACGACTGGTTCATCGGATCGACGACGATGCCCGCCGGGATCCCGCAGAGCGTGCGGGACCAGACGGTCGGGTTCCGCTACAACGACCTCGAAAGCGTCGACGCCCTGTTCGCCCGGTATCCCGGGCAGATCGCCTGCCTGGTCCTCGAGCCCGCCGCCGCCCAGGAGCCGGGCGCCGGCTTCCTCGAGGACCTTCGCGACCGCTGCCGCGCCGCGGGCGCCCTGCTCGTCTTCGACGAGATGATTACGGGCTTTCGCTGGCACCTCGGGGGCGCGCAGACCCTCTACGGCGTGACGCCGGATCTCTCGACCTTCGGGAAGGCGCTGGCCAACGGCTTCGCCCTCTCGGCGCTGGTCGGCCGCCGTGACGTCATGGAGCGCGGCGGCCTGAGGCACGACGCGGAGCGCGTTTTCCTTCTTTCGACCACCCACGGGGCCGAGACCCACGCCCTCGCCGCCGGAATCGAGACGATGAAGATCTATGAGCGGGAGGGCGTCGTAGAGGTCCTCCACCGGCAGGGCGCCCGACTGAAGTCCGGCATCCAAGCCGAAGCCAAGGGGCAGGGCGTCGGCGACCACTTCCGCGTCATGGGGCGGGAGTGCAACCTGGTCTACGAGGCCCGCGACGCGGAGGGCAAACCGTCGCAGGCGTTTCGGACGCTCGTTCTCCAGGAGACCCTCAAGCGGGGCGTTCTCATGCCTTCGCTCGTCGTCAGCTTCGCGCATGGCGACGAGGACATCGACCGGACGGTCGAAGCCGTGGGCGAGGCGCTGGCGGTTTACCGGCGGGCTCTCGACGGGGGCATCGAGCGGTTCCTCGAGGGGCGCCCGGTGCAGCCGGTCTTTCGCCCGCGGAACTGACGAGAGCGGCCGAACCGATGCTTCGCCTCGAGCTCCCCCGCCGAACGAAAGGGCCGCTTCAGGTCCTCTGCCTCGGCGCGCACTCCGACGACATCGAGATCGGCTGCGGCGGAACCATCCTCGACCTCATCCAGCGGCGCGGCCCGCTCGAGGTGCGCTGGGTCGTGTTCAGCGGAAATGCCGTCCGGGCGAAGGAAGCGCGGGCCAGCGCGCGCGCGCTTCTCCGCGGAGCACGCTCCCGGATCGAGACGAAGCCGTTCCGTGACGGCTTCTTCCCGGCGCAGACGGCACGGCTGAAGGAAGAGTTCGAGCGCCTCAAGCGGCGGGTCCGTCCGGACCTGATCTTCTGCCCCTGGCGCGGCGACGCCCACCAGGACCACCGTCTCATCGCCGAGCTCGCCTGGAATACGTTCCGTGATCACCTGATCCTGGAGTACGAGATCCCCAAGTACGACGGGGACCTCCGTTCGCCCAACGTCTACGTGCCGCTGGCCGTGGAGACCTCCCGGACGAAGGTCGAGCACATCCTGGGCGCATTCCCCTCGCAGGCCGGCAACCAGTGGTTCGATGCCGAGACCTTCTGGTCGGTTCTGCGGCTGCGCGGGATGGAGTCCAATTCGCCCTCCCGCTTCGCCGAGGGCTTCTACTGCCGCAAACTGCTCCTGTAGCCTGAGCGCGAGATCAGGAGACAGTCGGCGTGGCGCGCTCGCCGACGATCCCCGGCTCCGTCTTGCGCGTGCCGGCGCGCGAGGTGCGGCGGATGCCGAGGTTGGCTTCGGGCAAGAGTGTGTTGAGGAACTTGCGGACGGCCGTCCCGTCGCCGTCCCGGGCCAGCTCCTCGAGGAACCGAAGCGCGCGAGCCACCTCTTCCGGCGGATACGCGTTGAGCCGGCCGATGAAGATCTTGGGGTGCCGGGTCTTCGCGATCTGCTCTCCCGAGAGCTCCAGTTCTTCGAAGAGCTTCTCGCCCGGCCGCAGGCCCGTGAACACGATGTCCATGTCGACGTAGGGCCGCAGGCCCGTCAGCGTGATCATCTCCTCGGCCAGGTCGAGAATGCGCATCGGCTCGCCCATGTCGAGGATGAAGATCTCTCCGCCCTCCCCCATGGCGCCGGCCTGGAGCACGAGCTGCGCTGCCTCCGGGATGGTCATGAAGTACCGCCGCATCTCGGGGTGCGTCACCGTCACCGGACCGCCGCGGCGGATCTGCTCGCGGAAGATCGGGACCACCGAGCCGGCCGAACCGATGACGTTGCCGAAACGGACGGCCTCGAAGCGAGTGGAGTAACGGCCGGCCAGATCCTGGACCGCGAGCTCGGCCACCCGCTTCGTCGCTCCCATGATCGAGGTCGGGCGCACGGCCTTGTCGGTGGAAATCATGACGAAGGCCTCGACGCCGTGCTCGCCGGCGATCTCGCCGAGCAGCCGCGTGCCGAGGACGTTGTTCTTGATCGCCTCGCCCGGATTGGCCTCCATCATGGGCACGTGCTTGTGCGCGGCCGCATGGAAGATGATCTGCGGCCGGTGCTCCCCGAAGAGCGCGCGCATCCGGGCCTCGTCGCAAACGTCGGCCACGAGGGGAGTGACTTCGACCTCGGCGCGCGTCCGGCGGAGCTCGCCGTCGATCTCGAAAAGGGCGAACTCGGCGCGCTCGACGAGCAGGAGCCTGGCGGGCTGGAAGCGGGCCACCTGGCGCGCGAGCTCGGAGCCGATCGAGCCGCCCGCCCCGGTCACCATCACGCGCTTGCCGGCCAGGAACTGGCCGAGCTGGGCTTCGTCGAGGAAGATCGGCTCCCGGCCCAGGAGGTCCTCGATCTGGACGTTGCGAATCCGGGTCACCTGGACCTTGCCCTGCAGGACGTCGTAGAGGCCGGGGATGATCCGGACCCCGACCTGGATCTTCCGGCAGAGACCGATCAACCGCAGGATTTCCTGGCGGGAGATCTGGGCGATCGTGATGACGACCTGCGTGATGCCGAGCTCCTTGACCAGGCGGGGCAGGTCTTCCGTCGAGCCGAGGACGCGGAATCCGTGGATGACGGCGCCCCGCTTCTCGGAATCGTCATCCACGAACCCCTTGACCTGGAGACTCATGTCCCCGCGGCCCTCGATCTCGCGCGCCGCGAGCACACCGGCCCGACCGGCGCCGATCAGAAGCGTGGGCTGCTTCTCGGCCGAGCCCGCCTGGGCGGCGCGGGTCCTCCTCTGCGAGCGCTCGTACACGTAGCGGCGGGCGACCCGCAGGCCGAGGACTCCTCCGAACGACAGCACCGTCCCCATGAGGGTGACGGAGAGAGGCACGCGCCAGTCGCCGTAGCGCACCGGGAGGGACAGGCGCAAGACCGCGAGCACCAGCGCCGACCAGACCGCCGCGTAGATGAAGGCTTTGACCTCGCCGAGCCCGACGTATCGCCAGATGAAGCTGTACACGCCGGCGAGGGCGAGCGCGCCGAGCTGAACCAGCACCACATACGGGAGCTGCTGGACGGCATTGCGCAGTTCTTTTTCGGGAAGGTCGAATTCGAAGCGCAGTAGGTACGCAAACGCGAACGCGGCCACGAGCATGACCACGTCGAGCGCAAACTGCAGACCGCGAGTCAGATGCGGTTGAAGCTCCTTGGAGGTCACGCGCACGATCCTCGCTCCGGCCTACGGCGAACCGGCTTCAGTCTCACCCGATCTTGAGACGAAGAAGAAGATGTGCCCCCGATCGGCGGTACGGCTTCTTCCCCGCCCCATGGCAAGGGATTGCATTGGTTATCTAAGCAAGTACACGCTAGCGAAAAACCCCTCTGTTTTCAAGCATCGCCTGCACGATCGGGCAGGTCGGGCCCCTGTCCGGAAGACTCGCGGGCAGAAGAGCGGCCGGGAAGAAGGGCCCCGACTGTGTTCCAGATCACAACCAGGTCGCTTCGCCAGGTCCGCCGTTCGAGGTAACTCTGGTATCCGGCAAGCTTGAGGGGCTGCAGGATCTCGCGGTAGTACGTTTCCTTGTCTCCGGGGGCGGCCTCCATCAGGACCTCCTCGTGTCGCAAGCTCAAAGTCGTCGGATCGGTCAACCCCGGTCGGACTTGCAAGATCCCGGCCCACTTCGGATCGTGGACGTCGACGTACTCGGCAACCTCCGGGCGCGGACCCACGAAGGACATGTCGCCGCGCAGCACGTTCCAAAGCTCCGGCAACTCGTCGAGCTTGGTGCGTCGGAGGAAGCGTCCGACGGGCGTCACCCGGTCGTCGTCGCGGGTCGTGACGCGTGGCCCGCCATCCGATGGACGCATCGAGCGGAGCTTGACGAGCCGGAACGGCCGCCCTCCCCGGCCCACGCGCGTCTGGCGAAAGAAGGCCGGCGATCCCGAGCTGACGAGGACGGCCATGGCGCACAACCCGATGACCGGCGCGACGGCCACAAGCCCTCCCAGCGCCAGCGCGGCTTCGACCGGACGCGGCAGGCCCTCCCCTAGACGCGGGCGGCTGTCGACAGGCTCCTCCGGTTGTCCTTGCAGACGGCGCGGACGTTCTCGACGACGGCCGCGATCTCCTCGTCGCGCATCCCCGGAAAGATCGGGAGGCTGATCAGCCGTTCCCAGACCGCTGTGGCGGTGGGAAGGTCCTCGGGCCGCCAGCCGAAAGTTTCGGTGTAGTACGGGTGAAGGTGCAGCGGACGCCAGTGCACCGAACAGGCAACCCCGCGCTCGCGGAGCTCGTCGATGACGGTGTTGCGGCTGATGGAGAGGCGATCGAGCCGCAGCCGGATCGGAAAGAGGTGCCAGGAGTGGATCCGGTCTTCGGGCATGGGAGGCATCTCGAGCTCGTCCGCCCCGGCGAAAGCTTCCGCAAACCGCTGAGCGATCGCCTCGCGCTCCTTCCGCATCGTTTCGGCTCGGGCAAGCTGGTGGATGCCGATCGCGGCGGCGACGTCGGTGAGGTTGTACTTGAAGCCCGGAGCGAGGATCCGGTAGTCCCACTTCCCGCCGCCCGAGTAGCGCTTCCAAGCGTCCTGCGAGAGGCCGTGCAGCGACATCCGGCGCATGCGATCGGCGAGGTCGCCATCGGACGTCGTCGCCATGCCGCCCTCCCCCGTCGTGATCGTCTTGTTGGCGTAGAAGGAGAAGCAGCTGATCGCGGACGTGTTCTCGCCGCACCGCTGCCAGGCCTGCCCCGGCGAAGATCTCCAGGCCGCCGGAAAGGAGTGCGCGGCGTCCTCCACGACCCAGAGATCGTGGCGGTCGGCGAAGGCCTTCACCTTCGCGATGTCCATCATCAGGCCGCCGACATGAACGGGGATGATGCCGACCGCCTTCGTGCCCGCCGGGACGCCCGCCACGGGCCGCCCGGCCGCGAGGGACTCGAGCTTGCGCCCCGCGTCTTCGAGGTCCACGTTGAGGGTGACCGGATCGCAGTCGACGAGGAGCGGGATCGCGCCGAGGTAACGCACGATCTCCGCGGTGGCCGCGAAGGTCAGGGTCGGGACGAGGACGGCTTCTCCGGCCCGGAGGCCCAGCGCCTCGACCGCCAGGTGCAGCGCGGCGGTGCACGAGTTGACGGCCACGGCGTGCGGCGCGCCGACGGCCTCGGCAAATTCCTCTTCGAAGCGCTTCACACGCGGCCCGGTGGTCAGCCATCCCGAACGCAGGGCCGCGACGACCTCGTTGATCTCGGCATCGGTCACGTTGGGCCGGAAGAAAGGTACGGCGGTGCTCATGGCTCTCCTTTGACTTTACCTTTGACCAGAACGGCGATGAGGTGGGTGCGCAGGAACGGGACGGCTTCGAGAAGACGCGCGAGAAGCTCGGCCCGCGGAACGATCCGGCGGGCCAGAGGCGGAGCGAGCGCAATGGTGCGGGCCGGGCCGTGGAGTCCCGGAAAGAGAGCGGCCAGCTCCTGCCGGCCGATCCCGCGGACGTGGGGATTGGACGGATTGCTCACCCGCAGGTCGTACCAGAGGAGCGCTCCGCCCGGGGCAAGGACACGCATGGCTTCGTTCGCCACGAGACGGCGGAGCTCGCCATCCAGGATCGAGCTGAACGTCGTGGCCGCAAGGACCAGACGGAAGGTTCCATCGGCCCACGGAAGACGCGAGGCGTCGCCGGTACGCAAGTCCGCCTTCGGAAAGGCCTCCCGCGCCACGGAAGCCCTCTCGTCGTCGAGCTCGATTCCGTGGAGATCGCTCTCGGCGAGCCCCCAGGCCAGGAACTCCGCGAGCCAGCCGAGCGTTCCGTAACCGATCTCGAGACAAGGGTCGCCGCGTCGTGGAAACGTGCCGGCGCGCGACAGCAGGAGCGCCGCCTGCCGCGTGCGCGCCGCGCGGTTGTAGATCGCATGCGGGTTCCAGGGCGCGTAGAGCTCGGGGTCCACCTCTCGCCGCCGACGCTCGAACTCGGCCAGGATCCGCTCCCGCTCCGAGGCGACGCGGTCCGGGGCATCGTCGGGCTTCAAGGGCGGCTCCGCACGAGCACGTCGACAATCCGCTCGCTCGCCCGTCCGTCCCAGAGGGGAACGCTCTCGCCCGTACGCCAGTGGCCGGCGAGGATCTCGTCGGCGCCGGCCTGAATCTCCTCAGGAGTCGTCGCGAGGCGGTTCGTCCCGTGCGTCACGGTGACCGGTCTCTCGGTGTTGCGGCGCAGCGTCAGGCACGGCACGCCGAGGGCCGTGGTCTCTTCCTGGATTCCTCCCGAGTCGGTGAGAACGAAGCGGGATTTGGCCATCAGGCCCAGAAACGCCAGGTACGGCAGCGGCTCGCAGAGCCGAATCCCGTTCCCGATCGGGACTCCTCCGCTTTCCAGACGGCGCCGAGTTCGAGGATGCACCGGAAAGAGGATCGGGATGCGCGAGGAGACGCTCGAGATCGCCTGCATGACCGACGCCAGTGCGGCGTCGTCGTCCACGTTCGACGGCCGATGCAGCGTCAGGAGAGCATAGGCGGCGGGGTCCAGGCCGAGCCCCGTCCAGGGCGCCCGCTCGACGGCCGTACGCACGTGCTTGAGGAGCGTGTCGACCATGCAGTTGCCGACCCGGTGCACCCGCTCGGGAGCGATCCCCTCCCGAGCGAGGTTCGCGTCTGCGCTCTCTTCGGTCGTGAAGAGGTAGGTCGATAGATGATCGGTGACGACGCGATTGATCTCCTCCGGCATCGACCGGTCGAAGGACCGCAGTCCCGATTCGACGTGGCCGAGGGCAATCCCCTCTTTCGCGGAAACGAGCGCGACCGCCGCCGTGGAGTTCACGTCTCCTCCGACGAGGACGATGTCGGGCCGGTGCTCGCGGCAGACCTCCTCGAACGCCGTCATGATCCGGGCGGTCTGGCGGGCGTGCGTGTCGGAGCCGACTTCGAGGTCGACGTCGGGCCGCGGCATGCCGAGCTGATCGAAGAAGACCCGCGACATGTTTTCGTCGTAGTGCTGACCCGTGTGCACGAAGAGGTGCGGGATCCCCCGCTGGAGGATCTGCTCCACGACGGGCGCCATCTTCATGAAGTTCGGCCGAGCGCCGACGACGCTCAGGATCTTCACGCGACGGCTCCTTCCAGGTGAGCGATGAAACGATCGGCGATACGAACCCTGTCGAAGTCGCGCTCGGCGGCCGCCCGCCCCGCCATCCCCAGGCGGCTTCGGGCCGCCGAATCCGCGGCGAGGCCTCGAATCGCGGCCGCGAGGCCGGCCACATCGCCGGGACGGACGGAGACGCCGGCCTGCGAGCGCTGGACGATGTCGGCGGCCTCACCGCTGGCCACGAGCACGACCGGCACGCCGGCGCCCATCGCTTCGTAAATCTTGGATGGGACGGCCCCGGGCAGGGACATCCTCAGAGGCACCAGCGCGAGGTCCGCCGAGGCGACGAGCGCAGGCATCTCCTCGCGCGGAAGCGCATCGAGGAATCGGACGTTGTTCAGGCCGAGCTCGCGGCTGCGGCTCTGGAGCGAGGCCTTCACGGGCCCATCACCCACAAACGCAATCGAGAGCGACGGGACGTCGGTCAGCCGCGAAGCCGCCTCGAGAATCTGGTCGAGACCCTGCGCGATGCCGTGCAGTCCGGCATACATGGCCACGCAGGGGGACGGGCTGCCGTGCCCGTTCGAGAGACGCGCCCGCGCCTCGGCCGACCGGCGCTCCGGCCGGAAGAGATCCGTGTCCACTCCGTTCGACAGGTGGTACACAGGCACGGACGGAAAACGCCCCCGGATGTTCTCCAGGATCTCGCGGCTCTGGCCGGTGACGAGCCATGCCTTGCGGTAGCAGAACGCCTCGAGGCGCAAAGCCGCATCCAGGGCCCGTCCCTTCCCCACCGCTCCGAGGGCCACGGCGCTCTCGGGCCAGAGATCCGACACGTTGAAGATCCACCGGGCCCCCGTCCGTCGCGCCAGCAGGTAGCCGGCGATGCCCAGAAAGAGCGGCGGGCTCTCGGTGATGAGGTAGTCCAGCTTCGGAAGCGCGAACGTCCCGATCGCGATCGACGAAAAGACGAACGAAAAGTAGGACACCATGCGCGGCACCATCCGGACGTCGGTGGTCGGGTACAGGCCGCAACGGATCACCGACACGCCGTCGCGCTGCTCCCGCCGGCGGAAGCCGCCGTAGCCCGGAAACACGCGCCCGGTGGGATAGTTCGGCATGGCGGTGAGGACGACGACCTCGTGCCCCCGCCGGACGAGTTGCCCGGCGAGGTGCGACAGGCGCGCCTGGGGCGCCCCCATCTCGGGCGGATAGTACTGAGTCAGGATGCCGACTCTCATGGCGCCCCGAGAAGAACGGAGATCGCATTCATAGGCTTCCCAGCCGCGTTCGCGTATCGAGCATTGAAATCTGCACCCGGAACTTTCCCGCCTTCGTACGCGGAATCGATTCCACGGTTTCGATCGGGACTTCGACGTTCGGACCCATTCTCATTCGCACGCCTTGAGCCAGGCTGCGCCGATGACGTTCCCCGAAACCTCGACCGGGCACCACTCGGACACGAATGGAGTGGAGGCTTTCCTGGATGATCTGCCCCTCTCGAATCGGCATGTCCACGTCGAAGATGGTGTCGAGCACGCCGACCGGAGACCCGTCCGCCGTGAACATGATGTCCGCCGTGCGGCCCTCGAAAGAGCGGATCCTGGGGAGACTCCGACCGCAACCGCACGGCTGGTCCTCGATCGACAGGATCGAGCGATCTCCCATGGAATACCGGATCAACGGCATGTGGGAGCTGAGCAATGCCGTGCAGATCATCCGACCCGCTCGCCCCTTCGGGACGAGCGCATCGCCCTCGTCGTGGACCCACTCCGTGAAGCCGACCTCGGGCCAGAGGTGCATCGACCCCTGCGAACACTCGCTGGCTCCACACACGATTTCGGCTTGCCCGTAGGTGTCCCGAACCGGGCACTGAAAGGCCGCCCCGATGGCGCTGCGCTGGTAACCCAGCAGGGGCTCGGCATTGCTGATCGCCACCTCCAGCCTCGGAGCCTCGATGTGTCTCTCGAGAATCTCGCAGGCGAGGGCGTGCATCGCCGACGGATAACCGAACAAGTATCGGACCTGGTAACGGCGCATGGCCTCGACATACTTGCCGACCGATGCGGGTGCGATGTGGTAGCTCGACATGTAGAGCTGGTGCATCCCGTGATTCCAGACCCAGAACGGCGGCCGGCGGCGACCCACGGGCGTGACGAGCTGGCCGCCCATCTGAGCCCATCGATCGTGAAGCGTGACCCCGTTCCAACGGCGAATCCGGGCCTCGAGAAGCGCGTACCAGACAATCAGAGTGTCTCGCGACTGCCACAGGCGCAGCGGCGTACCCGTCGTGCCGCTCGTGTGCGACTCGAAAATGCGCCGGCGACCCGACTCGGCAACGAACGCGAGCGGGTTCTCGCTCAAAGTCCGTTTCGACAGGATCGGCCAGTTCTGGAGGATCTCCGGGGACGATCGATCTCCTCTCCGCCGGCGCTCCGCCCAGTGGTCACGATAGAACGGCACACGTGTCAGGGCGTGATGGAGCACGAGCTCGAGCTGCCCATCGACCCACTGCCGCCACTTCGCGTCATCCCAGGTCTCGCGTTCCAGAGCTTCCTCGACGAGCCCTTCGGTCTCGGGACCGTATCGCCGCGCCTGGAGTTGATAACCGCGAAGCGTGGCCGCCAGAAAACGCAGCGGCGTCGGGAGCTTCGAGTAGACGCTCGTCATCAACACGAGAACCCTCGTCCCGACGCGCAGGATGCGGCCCGCGCGGCCGGCGCCGACGTCAACGGACCCCTCCCGTCATCCGCCGTTCCGTGTATGCACAAGACTTCGCACTCCTCCGACCTGAATTCTTCGAGCACGAACCTTCAGCTCTGGAAAAGACCGATCTCCGATATCACCGCTCGGAACTTCCCCGCGGGTGGAAGATCGACCCTCTCGGTGGTGGTGCTCATCACGGTTGAAGCTTGCTGATGACGGCCTGAAACTTCCCGGCCGCGGTACGAGCGATGGCATCGACGGCTTCGACGTCGACGCGCATCGCGGAGGTCAGGCGTTGATGGATCCGACGCACGATCTCGGCGACGGTGTCCGGTCCGAACGATGCCGTCGGGACAACGCGGATTCGCAAGCGATCGCGTTCCTCCTGGATCACCTGCGCTTCTCGAACACCCGGCAACTCGGTGAAGATGCCGTGAAACCGAACGGTGCGGCGGCCATCCGGCGCGATCACGACATCCTCGATGCGTCCCGAGATCTCGGCGAGCACGGGCGTCCCGGTGACATGCGTCGCTTCGGGATCCCAGCGCGCCACGTCACCGAGGCGATAGCGCAGGAAGATCTGGCTCCGCCGGTTGAACGATGTCCCGACGACCTGACCCTCCGACGGATCGTCATACGGGATCGTCGAACCATCGGCGCGCACGAGCTCGATCACGGCCGAGTCCGGGCTCGTGTACATCCGCCCATCACCACGTTCGCATGCGAAGCACGCATCTTCGACCTGTCCGTACTCTTCGTACACGCGACAGCCAAACGCGCGTTCGATCACGACACGCCCTTCGGGTGTGAGCTTCTCGCTCGTCGTAATGATCGCGCGCAGCGTCGCCGGTGGCGGCAGCTTCTGCTCGAGCATCATCAGGCCGAGCTGCTCGAACGCATGCGTATAGCCCGTGGCCCACACGATGCCATAGCGATCGAAGGCGCGCACGTACGAGGCCGCGTTCTGCGGCGCGAGATGAAACGCTGAGAAGTAGACCTGCCGCTCGGCGAGGTTGAAGCGATGGAACGGCCCGCGGCTCTTCGGATCGGGTACGACGAGCCGGCCGCTGAACGTGGCGCGCGGAAGGCCGAACGATACACCGGCCGGGCGACAACTCCGGGCTTCGCGCATCGCGAGTGAGCGCCGAAAGTCGTCGTTCGACCAGTACGTGCGCACCGGCGTCCCGCTCGAACCGCTCGTCGTACAGATCGTGAGCGTGTTGCGATCGATGCCGTTGACGAGAAACGCGTCGGGGTCGGCACGCGTCTCGGACTTCTCGAGGATCGGCAACGAAGCGAGATCGGACAGCTCGAACTTGTCGATCGCGCGACCCTCCAACCCGAGCGGCTGATAGTGCTTCGTGCGGCTTGCGAGGCGGAGGATCTCGCGCAGCGCCTGCGTCTGGTAGGCATGCCACTGCGCGAGATCGTAGCGCTCGCGTGCAAGGAACCCATCGAGCTCGGCGGGGTAGCAGCCCCCGAATCGGCGCCACTTCCAGCGCAGGCCGAAAGCGCTCACGGCGGCGTGCTGCGCGAGGACGGGAAGCCTGGGATAAATCCGATCGGCGAGCGCCATCACACGGCCATCGATTGGTTGGTCGCGCCGGCGATCGTCTCGTCGTACCAGAGCGACGGCATCGTCTTCAATGGCGCGACGCTCCGGTCGCCGAAGTCCCGCTTCACTCCGGCTCCAGGGATTCTTCCGCGAGCGCGGCCGCGCCGTTCGCTGCGGTGAGCAAATCTTCCCACTGCGGGAGAACCGTATTCCAGTCCATGGATCGGGCGCGGAGACGGCCGCCGGCAGAGAGGCGCGCGGCGAGCTCCGGTTCGTGCAACACGCGGCGGATCGCCGCCACCATGGCTTCGGCATCGTCCGGGGGGACCAGCAGACCTTCTTCTCCGTCCCTCACGAGGTCGGAGAGCCCGCCGACGCGGGTGCTCACGACGCAAAGGCCGCAGGCCATCGCCTCGAGCACGCTCACCGGAGCGTTGTCGACGTTCGTGGTGTTCAAAAAAATGTCGCCGCGCGAAAGGTGCTCTCCCACCGATGCCTTGGGGATCTGGCCGGCGAACTGGACTCGATCCAGAACGCCGAGATCCGCGGCCTGCGCCCGGGCGCGGGCCAGGCTCCCGTCACCCCGGTCGGGCCCGATCATCGTGAGCGTCGCCCCCGGATAGTCCCGCGACACGAGAGCGAGCACCCGAGGCGCGAGCGACGGGTTGTACGTGTCGTGAAAAGCTCGCAACCACACCAGGCGGGGCTCCGGCCGCTCGCGCTGACGATAGGGATACGCCGACAAATCGAGAGGATTCGGCAGCAACACGAGGTTCGAACGATACGGTCTCATCTCGCGACGGAGAAACTCGGACGGAGCCGTCACGACGCTCGCGGCGGACAGCGTCCGGCGGACGGCGAACGGCCACCTCGCGGCAAATTCGGGGAGAGACCCGCCGTGCAGTGTCAGGACGTGTATCTTTCCAAGACTGCGGAGCATGAAGACGATCACCGCGGCCCAGAGAAAGGCGTCTCCGCTGAACACGTCGACGTGGACGATCCCGACCCGGCGACGTCCCCGCCAAACGGCGACCGCCATGTCCAGCAGCCGCGCCATCCTGGGAAGCTTCGTTGACGCGGCCTCGACGCTCCATCCCGCTCCGCGCAGCCGCTCCACGAGGTCTTCGCAGACCCCGCGGCTCGCGCCGGCCGCGGAGAGGAAGTTTCCGATGAAAAGGAGCTCCGGTTTCGGCGATGCGCCCGCCGGCGTGCCCCTGCTCATGCGCCGGTCGCCGCCCGCGTTGCGGGCCTCGCAGGAACGGATGCGGCCTTCAGAGACCGGCGCGGGCGCAGCAGGTGAGCCCCGGACAGACCGAATGCGAAGGCCGGGGCGACCAGGCGCATTGCGTCCACGACCATGCTCAGCAGCGCGTAGGCCATCATTCCGGCGGCGAGTGCTTTGTCCAGGCGCGTCGGCGCCGAGCGGATGTTGCGGAGCGTGATCAGCCCGAGAAGGACGAGGGCCGCGAGGCCGAGCATCCCATGCTCGCCCACGAGGCGAGTGTACTCGGTGTGCGCCGACGACACGTGGAAGTACTTGAGCCGGTTCGGGCCTCCCATTCCGGGCCCGATTCCCAGGACGATGTTTTCTGACCAGGACTCGAGGTCCCCTTTGATCAGGAGATCCCGCCCCGTGAGCTGCGTGTCACCGAAGCGCTCCCCGATCACGCCCGAGGTCATCGATTCGAGGCGAGGCCAGATCACGAAGACAAGAACGGGCAGAATGACAGCGGCCGCGCCGAGGAGCCTCCATCGCGTCCGCCGATCCCGGGCGAGATAGAAGGCCGCGGCGAGAATGCCACCAACCGCCATGTAGAGGCCGCCTCTCGAGAACGTGACGACGCACTGCCGGAAGAGAAAAAGGACGATCACGGCCAGCGCGCCACTCGCGACGGTGTTTCCGGCGCCCACGACGAGCCAGAAGACGGCCGCGAGTATTCCCAGGCCGAGGACGGCCGAGACCTGGTTCGGCCCGAACCCGCCGCTCCCGATCGCGTTCGAATCGTTTGCGAACTCGTCCAGCTGGGCCTTGTCCAGCATGACCGCACCGATCCACGCGATGGACACGATGGGCCCGATCAGGCTGGCATAGATCCAGCGGAGCTCGCGCTTCGTGAAGCGCAGGGAATGAAAAAACGCGGCGGCCAAAGCCAGAGCCAGCGGGCCCGAGAGGTTGAAGCTCAGCTGGTCCCGGGCCTCGGTCGCGTCGAGGCCCATGAACGTGAGGGCCGCCGAGGGCAGCAGCAGCAGGAAGTAGGCGACGGGCAACCAGTAACGGCGGGGACGCGGCGACCGGAGCAGCGAGATCAGAAGCACCAGGGCCACGGCATACTTGCCGAACTCCCAGGGGATGTCGGCTTTCCGCATGCGCCAGAAGACTTCCGCTCCTGTGATGTAGGCGGCCACGCAGGCGACACCTTCGAAATGGCGCCGCCGAAGCGCCAGCAGGACGCCGACGGCTAGCACGGCCAGCGCGTGCCACATAGCGTACGGCGAATGCTTCTTGATCAGCATCGCGAGAGGCACGTGCGCACCAATGAAGAGAAGCTGCCAGACCCACTCGACCGACCGGTTGGGGGATTTGGCTGCCACCGGCAGGAGTCGTGCGATCACGCGGGCTCCAGATCGAGGATGCCTCGCACCGCGGCGAGGTAGCGGGCATACGTGAACCCCGCCGCCGCTTCGATGGCCCGCGCCGATTGCTCGCTCCAGCGGACGGGCTCCCGGACGTACGAAGAGATCGCTTCGATGAATGCTTCCCGGTCATTCGGGTCGAGTGCGCGCCCGGACTGAAAGGTCTGCAGGTACTGCGGGATGCTGCTGACACGGCCCGCGACGGGAACCACGCCGTAGGCCATGCCCTCGCTCAGGACCTTGGGCCAGCCCTCGCTCGACGAGGAAGGGAACAGCAGGATATGCGCCGTGGCATAGAGGTCGTTCACCGCGGGACGAGGAAGTGATCCGAGGAGCCGGACCTGATCTCCCAGCCCGGCGGACGCGATCCTGGCAGCAAGCGCCGTGCGATCCGGCCCGTCGCCAACGAGGTCGAGGCGGGCATCGATGCCCTCCCGGCGGAGCCCTTCCACCACGTCGACCGCGCGTCCGGCGCCTTTTTCGCTTTCGATCCGTCCGACGAAGAGCAGCCGTACAGGTGGAGAGAGGCGTTTTGCCGCGCCCCGCGCGGCGCCTTCACGGAGCTCTTCGTCCGAGAGGCACGGATTCAGGAACGCCCGGATATGCGCCGGCTGGTTCGGCCAGTTCCCGTTCACGGTGACGATGCTGCGCGCCGCGCCGCGCGCGAGGAGCCAGCGCTGGAGCGAGTACGACAGACTCTCGGGAGCGGTCGGGAACCAGTTGCCCGCGTACTTGATCCACCGCCGGCGGGGATGGCGCCGGAGAGCCAGCATCAGGATCGCGAGAAGACCGATGTTCGACGGACACCGGACGTGGACGACGTCGCAGCGGCCGAGCTCCCGGTGCATGACGCGCAGGTATTCCATCCAGGCCGAAAGGACTCCGAGCTTCGCGCCGATCGATGTTCCCCCTGCCGGGCGAACCGGAACGTACCGAACATTCGGGGCTTCATAGGGCAGGGCGCTCGCCGGGGCGACCTCCGCATGGAGAGGGGCCACGTGCACGAGCTCGTCGAAGAGACCGGCCAGCCGGCCGAGCTCCCGCACGGTCGGGCCCCATCCGACGATGACTCCGTCCCTGCGGAAATGCTCGGTGTGCGAGACGACGAGCAGCCTCATCGCGCGCGCCTCGCCGTTCCCGGCTCGAGCGGAACCGATGCCGGACCGCCAGCGTCGGACTCGCGACAAAGGCGGCCGAGCGTCTCGGAGTATCGCGCCGCGCAGCGCTCCCAGGTTTTCTCGCGCTCGGCGCGGTTGCGGGCGCGCTCCCCCATCGCCTTCCGCCCGGCCTCGTCACGAAGAAGCCCGAGGATGCCGCGAGCCGTCGCCTCCGGGTTTTCGGGGGCGACGACGACGCCGGTCTCGCCGTCCTCGACGGCTTCGGCCAATCCGGAACCGCCGGCGACCACGGAAGGCAGCCCGCACAGCGCGGCCTCCACCACGGCGATCCCATAGCCCTCCACGTCGCCGCTCGAAGTGTTGCGGCTCGTCATGACAAAAAGGTCGGCCGCGTTGAGCATGCCGGTCAGGCGGTCCGGTTCGACCCGGCCGAGCAGGTGGACGCGGTCGAGCACTCCGAGCTCTCGAGCCAGCTCGCGCAACTCCTCCCCGCGGGTCGGGAGGCCCGCCACGAGGTAGTGCGCCCGCGGCTCCTCGCGGAGGATCCAGGGAAGCGCGCGCACCACGATGTCCTGTCCCTTGCGCTCGGTGACGTTACCGACCGTGATCAGGATGCGCGCGTCGGCGTCCTTCAAGCCCAGCTCTCGCCGCGCGTGGAGAGACGCTTCCGGCCCGAGTCGGCGGAAGCGCGAGGGATCCGCTCCGTTGGGAATCACCGCCTCGTCGCGGGCGCGGATCCCGGCTTCGCGCATGCGCCGGCGCGTGAACTCGCTCACGCAGACGACGCTCGTAGCCTGCTCGAAGGCCCAGCGCAGGAGGCGGGAGGCGCCGCCTCCTCCACCGAACTCGGTTCCGTGCCCGATGGCGACCCAGGGGATGCCGCGTCCCCGCCAGCGTGCCGCCGCGAGCAGGACCGACCGGCTTCCCGAAGCGACGAGCACGACCGGCCGGTGGCGGCCGATCCAGCGCGCGAGCACGGCTTCCCGATACAACGCCTCGAACGGCGGCCCGGGGACCGAGCGTAGCCGGACGACGGGAAAGGGCTGCTCCGCGTCGAAGCTCGCGATCTCGTCTTCGCTCGCGTAATCCTGCGGCGACAGGACGACGGGCCGCCAGCCGGCGGCGTGGAGGCCCAGCGAAACCTGGTGGGCATGCGTACCGATCCCTCCCGGCCCCGGAGGAAACTCGCTCGACAGGAAAAGCACGTGACGCATCAACTCGCGGTCGCGGCGCGGTGGCCGCCTTCGTAGGCAGGGATCCGGGGATACTCGCGGAGCATTCCGTCCGCGATCCTCGCCCGCTGCCGGGTCGCCCAGAGGCTGTGCGGTAGCAGGAGCAATGCCATTCCGGCCTTGACCAGGCGCCGCAAGCGGCCGCCTCGGGCGCTGAACGTGCCCAGGGCGGCGTGCCAGTACATCTCCTCCACCTGCCGGGGCGAGTAGTAGCGGCGCGCCTTGTAAATTTCGGTCGCGGTCAGGAGGTGGCGGTGGGAGAGGCGGCCCCGGCTGCTCGCGTAGGTGATCACCCGCGCGCCGTGTGTCCTCAAGCCGCCGCTGGGAGCGTGCCGGTGCAGGACATGGATGTCGGAGTTGAGGACCATCAGGTTGCCGGCGAGGTACAGCCGCATGCCGAGGTCGGCGTCCGCGCGCGCACCGCGGTCGTAGGCCAGGTCGAAGAGACCCGATCCCTCCAGGGCGCTCATGCGAATCATCGAGTTGTTGGTCGGGAAGACGTCGCTCGCCCGTGTCAGCCGGAACGCGGCCGGCAGCGGCCCGGCGCCGTCCTCGTCGGCGACTCCGCAGGACACGTCGTTGCGGAAGCGCTCGAGCGCGGCCAGGTGCTTCTCGATCAAACCCGGCGGGACTTCGTCGTCGTCGTCCAGAAAGAGCAGGAATTCTCCGCGGGACGCTGCGATGCCGGCGTTGCGGGACGAGCACTGGCCGGCGCGGTCGAGCTGGAGGAGCTGGATCGGCAAATCCGGGAACCGGGACGCGAGATCGGATCGGCGCCGATCGGGAGGGGTCTGGTCGACGATCACGATCTCGAGGGGCGGCACGGTCTGTCGGCGCAGCTGGTCGAGGAGCTTCTCGAGGTACGGATAGCGATCCACCGTCGGGATCAGGATCGTCACGGATCCTGTCACGTTCGCCGCGCGGTCCGCGCTCACACCCTCCAAGGCGTCCTCCAGGGCCTGCCGGTAGGGCCGGGGCTCGGGCGGCGGAGGCCGGCGGGTAATTCCCTTCGACGCCGCCAGGACCGCTCCCCGCGGAGCCCAGCCCAGGACGAGCGTCCGGAAGACGGTCCAGTGCAGCCAGCGGCGGCCGAAGCGGTAGTACACGAATCGCAGCTCGTCCTCGATCGGTATCGCCGGAGCCGGCCGGGACGCCTTCTCGCCCGCGAGGGACCCCATGTGCCGGGTCAGAACTCCGAAGCGGACGCAGCGATGACCGAACTCGAGCGCGGCTCCGGCCAGAGTTCGAAACTCGGGGTGGATGTTTCCGATCCTCCGGAGCACATCCGTGCGCACGAGACAGGCGTCGAGACTGAGGCGCCAGGACGTCGAAACGATCGACGGATCAGGGTCCCGATTCAGCATCCAAGTCGGCTCGACGTGGTGGATCGCACGCGGAAGGCCGGCCGTCCCGAGGCGAAGGCCCGCGTGCCAGAGATCGCCCGGGGTCGCGAGGGCCTGGGCGACGCGCTCGGGATCGGGCGACCCCAGATCGGAGGACCAGAACAACCACGCTTCCGCGGTCGACCCCGGAAGCTCTCCCGCCACGCACGCCGCCACCGAGGCCGGCGTCGCCTCAGCCTTGACCGTACGTCCGGCGCGCCACGGCGGCGGCGCTCCAGCGCCAATCCAGACGAGGGTCACTTCCGCGCTCATGTCCTCACAGCCGACCTCGCTGCCTTCGGCGGCGGCTCAGCACTTTCCTCTCGGCCGGCGTCCGCCCGCACTCCGTTCAGCACCTGCCGGTAAAAATCCTCGAGCCGGTCGAGCTGGTCGGAGAGCCGGAAGTTCATGAGCACCCGCTTCCGTCCCGCCTTGCCCATGCGCTGGCGCAGCGCGGGATCGCGGGCCAGGACTTCGAGCTTGGCCGCGAGAGCCTCGGGGTCCCGACGCGGGACGACGAAACCCGTCTCGCCGTCGGCCACGTTCTCGCGAAGTCCGTCGGCGTCCGTGCAGACGACCGGCAGCTCCATGCTCTGCGCCTCGATGACGGCGTTGCAGAAGCCCTCGGAGACGGCCGAATGGAGCAGGACGTCGGCGGACTGCATCTCCTGCCGGACGTCCTCCCGGGGCAGGGCGCCGAGCACCTCAACCACGCCCTCCAGCACGAGCTGCCGGCGCATGAACGCCACGGCGGGGAGATAGTCGCCATCGCCCACGATCCGGTACTCGCACGCGACGCCGCGGTCGAGCAGTCGGCGGATGGCGAGCAGCGCGTTCTCGTAGCCTTTCTTCCACTCCAGGCGGCCGACGCTGAGGATGCGCAGCGGGCGCGAACCCTCGGACTTCCTGGAGAGCTCCGCCTCGTCCCTCTTGTGGAACTCGACGTCGATGGCGGGCGGGATGAGCATGTGGAAGCGGTCCGGAGGACAGCCGCGCCGCCGGGCGCGCCTCCACAGGTCCTCCCCCAGAAAGTGCAGTCCCGCGGCTCCCGCCCAGACCGCGTCGAAGTACCCGGGCTGATCGAGGCCGACGAAGTTGAGATCGTACCCCCGGAAGCTGACGGTGATGCGGCAGCCGAGCAACTCTCGAAGATCCATACGCTCGGTCGCGAGCGCTCCGAACTCGAAGTGCACGACGTCCGGCCCCAGGCGGATGAGCGGGAGATCGAGGTACAGGCGGCCGAGCGCCTCGAGCAGGCCCTCGCGGTGCCGCGCCTGCCGGAGATAGCGCCATGTCCGTCCGGGCGCTGCCTGGAAGCAGGCCATCACCGCGAACGGCAAAAGCAACGCCGCCTTCCACTTCGGGCGGTGGGGCCAGCCCCTGTGGACGCGTTTCCGCGCGCCCGGCGGCAGCTGGGGAAAACGGGCCCACTCCTTTTCTTCGCTCGTGCTGCAGACGACGTGCACGTCCCAGCCGCGCTCCAGGAGTCCCATGAATTTGCTGACGATGAACGTCTCCGAGAGTTTCGGAAAGGCCGGCACGACGAGGGCGATCCGCCGCTTCACTGCCGACACTCCTCGAAGAGTCCGACGAACTCGCGGAAGTGCCGCTCGGCCGTGAAGTCCCGCAGCACGCGCTCTCGCGCCGCGCGGCCCATCCGCATCCGCAGCTGGGGGTCGCGCGCCAGGTTCCGCACCGCCTCGGTCATGGCCGGCGAATCCCAGAGGGGAACGACGAAGCCTTCGACGCCGTCGACCACGGCCTCCCGCGCGCCGCCGACATCGGTCAGGACCACGGGAAGGCCGCAGCCCATCGCTTCGACGGCGGCGTTCGAGAGTCCCTCCGTGAGGCTCGGGAGAATGAAGATGTCGGAGCGGCGCAGCTCGTCCCGCACCGCGATCGGCGCCAGACGTCCCAGCAGGCGGACGGAGTCGTGCAGACCGAGGTCGTCGATCGCGAAGAGGATCCGCTGCCGGTCGGGGCCGTCGCCGATGATCGAGAACATGACCGGAACTCCCGCGTCCACCAGGCCGCGAATGGCCTGCAGTCCGTAGGTGAGACCTTTGTTCCAGTCGAGCCGGCCGGTCGTCACGACGCGAATGCGATCGGACGGTTCGCGCGTGTCCACGGGGCTGAAGAACGACGGGTCCACGCCCGTCTGGATGACTCGGGATTTCTTCGGGTCGAGGCCGTAGCGGCCGGCTTCCGCTTCAATCGCCTGCGAAACGCAGTGGACGAGCGAGGCTTTCCGGAACGTTACCGGCAGACCCTCGCGAACGCTGCGACGGGGATCGTGCGGCGCGACGTTCACCTGGGAGCCGCGGCAGCTGACGACCACGGGCCGGTCGATCTCGAAGAGCGGCAAGTAGTCGATCGCCGCCGAGTTCCACGGAAAGTAGATGACGTCGCACGGCACGCCCGCGTACGGCAGGAGCCGGTTGAGGACGCGCAACCGCTCCGAAAAGGACCTCTGCCCCGAGGCGAAGCGCCAGAAACGACCGACGACGCGCGGAGACCTCAGAATGGCCAGGCCGAGCAGCCAGGCCAGCCAGGCGATCCGCACGGGGATCGGTCCCTCCCAGGCCCGCGTCTTGAAGGTCTTGAGCTTGGATTTGAGGAACCAGTCCTCGTCCGGCCATTTCGAAAACGCGATCTGGACGCGGAGCCCGCGGTCCGCGAGGCCGCGCATGAGGCGGCCGAGGAAAGTCTGCGGCGGCCAGGTCGTCCCGACGACGAGCAGCCGGAGAGGTTCGGTCGCGGTCACCGGGCGTGGGCCTCGAGGGTTTTGAGGAACGCCGCGAATGTCAGAAGCATCGAGACGGTGTAGCCTCGGCCCTCCTCGAGCGGCGCCCGGAAGAACGCCTCCAGCAGGTGCTCGATCCGCGCGGGCTCGACGAGCTCATGCAGGCGCGCGTTCGGGCCCAGGAGCACACCCCGGAGCCGTTCGGCGCCGGAGCCCGAGAACTGCACTTCCCAATTCCGCTCCGGAGCGTTCGGTGTCCTCATCACGAGCCGCGCGGCCTTGCGCGCGACGCGCCATGGCAGAAGCCAGGTGCGGGAGCGGCGAGACCGGTAGAGGCTCGCCCCGGACTCTTGCCACGTGACGCGGGCGAGGTCCGGTGCATACCGCTTGAGGTATTCGATCTGCAGGCGCCGTCCGGAAACGAACTCCGTGGGCACGGTCGCGATGAAGTCCGACATCCGGGTGTCGTAGAAGGGCAGAAGCGGCCAGGCTCCGGCCTGATACATCCGGAGGCTCGCGAGAGTCCAGCGAAACGACCACTGATCCGTCTTGAAGGCTTTGACGCGGAAGTCGGGCTCGGCGATCGCGGCGACCCTGTCGAGCTCCCGATCCACGAAGTCTCGGACGATCCGATCCGGATCGTGGCCCGAGAGATGCGGCCTCGCCAACTCCTCGAGGAGCCACCGGCGTCCCCTCTTCGCGATCTTCTTGTACGCGTGCGCCGACACGAAGGCGGAATCGGCCGAATCCGTCCCCGCCAGCCCCATGTCGCCGAGCCACACGTCCCCCCAGTGCGCCGCGATCACGGCGTCGGACCGCTCGGCGAGCCGATCCGCGATCACGGCCTGACGGGCCTGCGTCACGTCCTGGAACCCTTCGACGCACCCGAGAACGGAGCCCAGACGGTCGAAGAGGTAAGGCTCGACGGCGAGCGTTTCGATCGGGACGCCGCGGGCTCCCGCCACACGGCGGCCGATGCGCGTCTCGATCGAGTCCTCGCCGTACCCGTAGGAGTAGCACCACAGGCGTTCGCGCGCCGAGGATCCGGTGCGTGTGAGCGCCGCGAACGTCGTGCGCGAGTCGAGGCCTCCGGAGATCGGCACGGCGATCCGGCCCGAACGCGTTTGGTCGTCGAGGACGCCGTGGAGCGTTTGGGCGAACTCCGCCACCGTGTCGTCGAACGAGCGCGACCGATCCGACCGATGGGACCAATCCCAATACCTCTCGGCCGAAAGGAGCTCTCCTTCGGCTGTGAAGACATGACGGGTGGCCGGCCGGAGGATGCGGACGTCCTCGAAGAATGTCCGATCGGCGGGAAAGAACCCGAAGGCGAAGAATGCGGACAGAGCCGGCCAGTCGAGGCTGCGGCGCGACGTCGCCGAAGCCACCGACGCGAAACTCGTTCCGAGAGCAGCTCGCGATCCGCTCCTCGCAAAGTAAGCGTGGACGGTTCCGAACCGATCCGTCCAGGCGTACCAGCGCCCGTCGGTCTCGCACCGACCGAGCAGCAGAAAGTGTCCGTTGAGCCGCTTCGAGAGACGGTCGTCGCCGGCCAGGTCGCGGAGGAACGTCCCGGGGTCGTCACCGGCCGGAAGCGCCAGGTCGCCGAGCAGCCAAAAGGTCCAGGGCCCGCGCTGGAACGTCCGGAGCGGGAAGCCCCGCCAGCCCGCGCCCCCGGGCGCGAGCCACACGCCGCCCGCGTCGCGCCAGGGACCCAGGTTCGGAAACCGCGGAGAAGGCAGCGTTCCGCGATCGCCGAACGTGACCAGCCAGTCCCCGCAGAGAGCGGCCGCGCGGGACATCGGGCGCCCCGCTTCTCGCTCGAAGATCTCTGCCACGCTTGCTCCGCGTTCGCTCACGCGGCCTTCCCCGCCCGGCGGGACTGGAGGAGCCCCTCGTAGAGCTCCTCGTACGCCGCGACTTCCCGGTCGATCGAGTACCGTTCGAGGATTCGAGTTCGAGCCGCGGATCCGAGCCGTCGGCGGAGCTCGGCGTCTCCGGCGAGCCGTCCGATCACCCCCGCGAGCGCGACCGGGTCGCCCGGCGGCACCAGCCATCCGTTGCGTCCCGACTCGACCACGTCCCGCGGGCCGGGGATCTCGAAGGCCACCGATGCCACGCCGCACGACATGGCTTCGAGCAGTGCGACGCCCAAACCTTCGCCGGTGGGTGTCGGAAGCACGAAGACGTCGATCTCGGCGAGGAAGGCGGGAATGTCGGAAACGCTGCCGACAAACGAGACGCGCTCCGCGAGCCCGAGCTCGGCGACGCGGCGCCGCAGCGCGCCGGCGTAGTTCGCGTCGAGCTCGGCGCCCGCGAGCCACAAGTGCGCTCCCGGCACGCGCGCCATGGCTTCGATCAGGACGGTGTGGCCCTTGATCGGAACCAGGTTCGCGACGCATCCGATGACCGGCGTGCTCGCCGGTGTCCTCAGCCGCGTCCGCAACTCCAGGCGGGGTGGGATGCCCGGCCGGTAGGTTTCGGTCTCCACGCCCGGCGGAAGCAGGACGCTCTTGCGCCGGAAGCGCGGCGGAGAGAGATAGTGCTCGAGCATGTCCGTGTTCATGGCGGCGACTCGCCTGGCGAGGAAGGTGCGAATCCACCACGACCGGTGGTTCCAGCTCATGTTCTTCTTCGTGTAGATCCACGAACGCGCTCCGGCCAGACGCGCCACAATCGGCTCCGTGTAGTCGTCGAGGTAGTGGTAGGAGTGCCAGAGCACGAAGCCTCGCTTCCGAAACGGCTGCGCCGCCGTCCAGGCGCGCCACGCCAGCGTGGCGAGGGGACGGGGCGCAACGGTGAAAGCGGCCTCGATCAGTGGAATTCCGAGCCGCTCCAGCTCGGCCTCGAGGCTTCCCCCTCTCCGGAGCACGGCCACGGACGGAGAAAAGCGCGCCCGGTCGAGTCGGCTCGCCACGTTCAACATCGCCCGGCCGGATCCCGCCGATATGAAGTTCGGAATCGTGAAGAGAATCGGAACGGGAGCCCTCACCACCTGCATCCTCACCTTCGCGACGGCCCCGGGCCCGGGCTCACGGGATCCTGCCACCAGTCGACCTGGACGAACCGCCGGAGCGAGTGGGGCGCCGCGAGGCGGGGCAGCAGGTAGCGGGACGTCGATGCGTCGATCGGCGCCACACGGGTCGTGAAGGCCGCCTCGTATCCGGCGCTGGCGGCTTCCTCCGGCGACTCGGGCACGAAGTCGCCGTTCGGATAGGCGAAGACCCGGCAGGGGCGCGACAGACGGGCCTCGAGCTCGCTCCGCGAGCCCACGAGCTCCCGCAGCCGCTCCTCACGAGGCTGCGAAGAGTGATGAACGTCGTGATTGGTGCCGTGGCTTCCGATCGCGACGCCGGTGGCCGCGAGCTGACCGAGCTGAGGCCACGTCAGCGTCCGAAGAGAAGGAAACCGCGCGAGGAGCCTGTCCGACTCTCCGGGCGGGAACTGGGACCGGATGCACGACACGGTCTCCGTCCTCAGGTCGGCGGGCAGCGTCTTGAGGAGCTCTCGAATCCCCCGAAACGCCCGTTCCCTCTCCTGCGTGTTCGAGAGCGGCCACTTCGCTCCCAGCGCCTCGAAGTGAGGCGCCTCCCCGTAGAGCGCCAGCATCGAGAACTCGTCGAACCAGAGCGCCCGGTCCCCGCCCAACTGCCCCACCGAGACGAACACGGTCCAGGGAAGCCGGTAGCGTGTCATGACCTCAGCCGCCAGGAGGTTGTTGGCGAACCCGTCATCGAAGGTCACGGCCGCCGTTTTCCCATTGAAACCGCCCGGGCGATCGAGCTCGAAAAGAAGCTCGTCGAGGGAGAGAACGCGGAAGCGCCGGAGGTATGCCATCTGGCCTGCGAATGTTTCGAGAACGTGCTGGTTGCGTTCGAGAAGCGGATCCACGCGTTTCTCCACGACCCCGTGGTAGCGGAAGATCCGGAGACCGAGGCGGCGCTCGGCGCCTCGGAGCAGGCCGCTGAGGTAGCCGCGTCCGGCGTCGAGCAAGCTCTCCGCGCTACGAAACATGGCTCTCCCGCTTCCGCGCGACACCGGAGTCCGGTTCGCCGGAAGGCACGATGCGGGTTCCCCAGGAGAGCAACGGACGGACCGCCCCCGACCACTCTCCTCCCCAGTCGCCGCGCGCCGAGTCGCCATCCATGCTGTCGACGAGGTGAAAGGCGACGGCCTGACGCTCCTCGAAATGGCGCGTCAGCGGATGGACCGTCAGGAGCTCGACGTTCACGATGACGGTGCCCTCGGAAAAGAGATTTGCCGGAACCCAGGCCGTGGTGGCATAGCGGCCGAGCGGCCGCCGCTTGTTGCGCCATTCCGGATCGGTTTCGATGGAACCGAAGAGCAGGAGCCCTTCTTCGTTGTAGAAGTCGTAGCTGGCCGAGAACGACCAGCCCTCCTCGAGCACGTCGAATTCCATCTCGATGCCGATGGGCTTCCGGAGGTCGGGAGCGTCGGTCACCTCGCCGCCGACGGAGCGGACCCGCACGGCGACCAGCCGGGCGGCCCGGCTCGCGGGCGCCCGTCTCGAGTCGGACCAGCGGCGCTCCGCCGTCGTCCCGATATCCGAGGACAGGTAGCTGGCGACGACTTTGTGGGACGGACCGTCGACGGCGACGCCTCCCGAATCCAGGAGGATCGTCCGCGGGCACAGCCGCGCGATTGCCTGCATGTTGTGAGAGACGAAGAGAACGGTCCGACCTCGCCGGCCGACGTCTTCCATCTTCTCCAGGCACTTGCGCTGAAAAGTCGCGTCCCCGACCGCGAGCACCTCGTCGACGAGGAGGATTTCCGGATCGAGGTGCGCGGCGACGCTGAACGCGAGCCGCAGGTACATGCCCGAGGAGTAGTGCTTCACGGGGGTGTCGACGAATTTTTCGACTCCCGCGAAAGCCACGATCTCGTCGAAACTGGAGTCGATCTCGCGGCGGCGCATTCCGAGAATGGCTCCGTTGAGATAGATGTTCTCCCGGCCCGTGAGCTCCTGGTGAAACCCGGTCCCGACTTCCAGCAGCGAGCCCACGCGTCCCCGGATCACCGCCGAGCCGCTCGTGGGCTCCGTGATGCGGGCCAGGATCTTCAGCAACGTGCTCTTTCCGGCGCCGTTGCGGCCGATGACGCCGACGACATCTCCCTGCCCCACCCGAAACGAGACGTCGCGGAGCGCCCATATGGACTCGGGCGACGGCGGCGGGCCATTGCCGCCCGCCAGCCGGCGCGCCGCCCGAAACGGCGCCGTGGCGAGCCCCGAGATCGTCTCGCGGAAAGTCCGGTACTTCGCGTGCCTCTCCCCGATCCGATACATCTTTCCGAGGTTCTCGACGCGGAGCGCGTCGAGAGCGTCAGACGACGTCGGCAAACGTCTTCTCCATCCGGCGGAAGTAGAACGCGCCTCCGACCAGCAGGACGACGGATGCGGCTGCGGAGACCGCGATCATCGGACCGGGGGCGGTCTTCGTATTGAGAAGCGCCCAGCGGAATCCTTCCACAACACCGACCATCGGGTTCAGTCCGTAGACCGTGCGCCAGGGTTCCTTCAGGAGGCTGCTCGGGTAGACGATCGGCGTGGCGTACATCCAGAACTGCGTCAGAAACGGGATCGTGTACTTCACGTCACGGTATTCGACGTTCAGCACCGAGAGCCAGAGCCCGACCGCCAGGGCGGTGACGAGGGCCAGCAGCAAGAAGGCCGGGAGCCAGATGATTCGCCACGTCGGCGTGACGCCGTACCAGAACATCAGTCCCAGCAAGACGACAAATGCGATGGCGAAATCGACGAGTCCCACCAGTGAGTTTGCGATGGGAATGGTCAGGCGTGGGAAGTACACCTTCTTTATCAGGTTCGCGCTGTCGACCAGGCCGTTCGCGGACTGGGAGAGCGCGCCGGCGAAGTAGGTCCACGGCACGAGGGCGGCGTACGAGAAAATTGGATACGGGATCCCGTCGGAGGGCATCTTCGCCAGCTTCCCGAAGACGAGGCTGAACACGATCATCGAGAAGAACGGCTGGAGGATGGCCCACGTGGCGCCCAGGGCCGTCTGCTTGTAGCGCACTTTGATGTCGCGCCAGACGAGGAAGTAGAGGAGCTCGCGATACTCCCAGATGTCTCCGAGCTTCAGGGCGATCCAGCCCCGGCTCGGCCGGATGAGGATCGTCGGGATCTCGACTTGTTCCATGGAAGAGCTCATTGTTCGCTCACCTTTCGTTGGGACGGCGCGCCAGCCTGGTCCGCGCTCCAAAGATTCTCGTAGATCTCGGCGAACTGTTCCGCCATGCGGTCGAGCGAGAAGTTCCTCGAGATGGCGGCCCCCCCGGACGCGTAGGCCTGCCGCACCTCCGGCGACCGCACTCGGCGAAGCGCCTCGGCGAGTTCGTCCACCGACTCCGGGGTCACGAGGATCCCGCCCTTTTCGCCGAGCATCTCGAGGACGCCACCGACGGGGGATGCGATGCAGGGAAGGCCGGATGCGAGCGCTTCGAGAAGCGCGATCGGGAACCCTTCCAGACGCGACGGAATCACGAAGACATCCAGCTGGTGGAGGAAGCGCGGCACGTCGTCGAGGAAACCCAGCAGGTGGACACGGTCCTGGATGCCGAGCCGGCGCGCTTGCGCTTCCAGAGGCGTCCGTTCCGGACCGCCGCCCGCGAGGACGACATGGAGCGCGGGAGCATCGGTGATCCTCGCCGCCGCGTCGAGCAGAACGTCGTAGGCCTTCAGCCCTGTGAGACGTCCCGCGGCCCCGACCACGACCGCGCCGGCGGGGATCCCGAGTCTCTCGCGCCACTGCGGGTCCTTCGTGGAGGCAACGAGGAAGCGCGAGAGGTCGATGCCTCCGCGGCTCGTCTCGACCCTCGAAAAGCCGCGCGACCGGAGATCGCGCACGATTTCGTCGGCGACCGCCGTGATCCTCGCATTCCCGGCCGACGCGAGCCGCGACGCCAGGAGCCAGTCCTCCAGCTGCCCGCCCTCGGGGCGATGATCGCTGTGAATGGTCCAGACCCAGGGCAGGCGGGCGCGACGGACGACCCCGTTCGCCTGGCGGCTCATGTCCACCGACAGGTGCGTATGGACGAGATCGGCTTCCATCTGGCGGAGGAGCTCGGCCAGCCGCCCAGGAAAGGTGAACGACAGCCGCTGCCGCAGCCATTCGGACACCGTGTAAGAGCCGATCGGGAAAATCGACGGCCATTTGACCGAACAGGACTCGATGCGCATCGGCAGGCGCTCGAAGTGCGAGCGAAGATTGCCGGTCGCCCCCAGCATGCAGAGGACGCTGTGGCGATACCCGGACAGGGCCTTGGAGGTCGCCAGCCCGAGCACCAGACGCTGCACGCCTCCGGCGCCAAGCGTTCCGACGACGTGGACCACGTGCGGCCGCGCCACTCCGCCGAAGCGCGCCGGTTCGGGGGACTTCTGCGAAGTCGGGCTCATGGCACCACGATGGAATTCATGCGTGGCTCAACATGGCCCGAAGAGCCACCGCCGCTCCCGTCCGACTGGCGATCACCGCCGGGCTCAGCTTGATCGCATTGACGATCAGGGTCCGTGCCGTTCGAAGGCCGAGCGCCCGGTCTCCCCCGGAGCGAGTCGCGCTCTCTCGCAGTAGCCTCTGGCTTTTGCGAAGAAGCGCTGCGCTCATCCACTGACATGCCCACCGCCGGAATCCGGAGCCATCCTGTTCTAAACCGAATCTGGCGGAGAAGGCGTTCAAAAGTTGAGAGATGCTCGACCGGAGCGCCGGCATATCGAGACGCGCGGCGTCCGGCAAGCCGAGAAAACGATTCCCGAACAGCGCCTCGAGGGTGTCGAGCGAGGCGGTGGATGCCGTCGTCCCTAGAACCCAGCGCAGGTTCTGCAGACTGACTCTCCGCGCCGCCCTCCCCATCTCCACGCTCCATCGCTCCGTGATGCTTCCCGGGGGGCGCCGTCGGAGGACGTGCGTTCCGGTCACAGTCGCGACCCGGCTCGATCGCGCGGCCCTCGCCCAGAGTCCGAAGTCCTCGGCATGGACGTCGTCCCCGTTGTACCCGCCGAGCTCCTGGATCACGGCTGTGCGAAACATGATGGAGGAATGGGTCAGGGGGCAGTAGAACAGGAGGATCCAGGCGAGCCGCAAGGGATCTCGCTCCACGATCCGGTTCGTGCGGCCCCCACCCTCCCAGCCTTCGAACACGGTGTCCGTTCCGACGACGGCCACATCGCTTCGCGCCTCGAGAAAGTTCACCTGAGCCTGCAGGCGCCCGGGATAGGAAAAATCGTCGGCGTCCTGGCGGGCGACGAATTCCCCGCGAGCCGCTGCGAGCCCGGTGTTCAAGGCGGCAATGAGACCGCGGTTGCTCTCGTGCTTCAGTCTCACGATTCGCGAGTCCGTGAACGCGTCGAGCTCTCGAGACGTTTCGTCCGTGGAGCCATCGTCGACGATGATGAATTCGAAGTCGGAAAACGTCTGAGCCAGGATCCCCTCGACCGCCTGCCGGACATGATCCTGCCCGTTGTAGACCGCCATCAGGACGGTCACCCTCGGCGGATCGAGCCGTTCAGGAGTGCGGCTCATCAACGGCTCTCCCGGCGAGGGCGGACAGCGTCGCGCCGGCGGGTGGACGGACATCGACGAGAGACCGAAGGCTCGCGTAGGCCGCCCGGCTTTCCTGGATCTGCCGGGCCGCCGCGCTGAGCAACGCGGGCCGGCGCTCGTCGGCTTCCCGCCAGAGATCCTGGACCGAGGCCGAGAGGACCTCGACGATTGCCGGCTGGTCGAGAGACACGACGCGACAGCCGCCGCCGAATTGATCCTCCAGACCGCGAAACTTGTCGGTGTAGTAGGAAGAGCGCGTCAGGCCGACCACGGGTATTCCCTGCGCCAGTGCGAAAACCCCGGCATGGTAGCTCCCCGTCACGACGACCCGGCATTCGCCAACCCGGTGCATCAGGGCAAGGGGAGTGTCGACGTTCTCCGGGGCATCGGACGCGAACGCGTCGGGCAGGAGCTCACGCAGGGACTGCACGTCCGAATCTCCGGCCGCCGTCGAAATGGGGACCGGCCGAAAAGCCGCTCCCACGGCCTCCGCCGCGTTCCGCAGCGCCCGACGGACGTCCTCCAGAGCGCCGACGCCCACGTTGGAGTAACTCGCAACCCGAACGTTCACGCCGAGGAACGCGCCGAGCCGCTCGGGACGGACCGCGAACGCCGGCTCGATCGCATCATCTCCGGTCACTCGAATTTGCTTCCGGACCACACCGATCGACGCGAGAAACGGCAACGTCGAAAGACCCTCCCGAACGCCGATGACGCCGACACGCGGGAAGGTCTCTCGTGCGCGCGAGAGAAGGACCGGGTGGGAAAGAGGTCCAATCCCCTGCCCGAGCATCGCGGTCGGAACTTGTCGCCGCTGGAAGCGGCTCAGGAGCTCGAGGGAAGACCGGGCCTGCCCTCGAAACAAATCCGTGATGTACCCGCCGCCGCCAAGGACGAGGAAGTTGGCCGCGTTGACCACTCCGAGAAAGGCCTCGACGTCGGCGTGATCGCCCGGATGAATCCGGCCCCACCGCAACGCCAGGCCGTCACTGACGGCGGGAAGATGATCCCGGAATCTCGCATCGTTTCTCGCGAGGCGGCGGGACACGGCGCGGGGGACCCGGGCGCGGCCCGGCACGCGACTCCACTCCAACCATTTACGCAGACCATTCGAGGGCACCGGGATCGCACCCGGACAATGACGCGATAGCAGCTCGGGCGAGGACGTCAGGACGTGCACATCGGCATCCGGCCAGGAAGCCCGGAGACGCGACACGGCCACCTGGAGCATCGCAACGTCACCCAGGTTGTTGAGGGCATAACTGCCGCTGTACACCAGGATCTTCACGCTCGACCGTCGTTGAAGAACCGGCCGACGAGACCGCCCTTCGGCATCCGGACCCGCTCTCGCAATCGTCGAATCCCTTACCCCGGCATCCGGACGTTGACCGCACCGTCCGTCAAAGCCACTTGCCCGGCTTGATGTCCCCATTCGTGCGCGAAGAGGGCCGCGCCGTACTCGATCTTGGGCACGCGCCCTGTCTTGAAAAAGACCGAGCTCTCGACGCTGAAAGCCAACGCGTTGGGAATGTGGTCCGTTTGCTGGCCCTGGTATCTCAAGTTCGTGACGACACGATACTCACCCTGAGGCAGGGGCAGGGTCGGGATCCGGCACGTGACCACGCCCTCTGCACCGGCCACGATGGAGAAGCCTGCGATCGGAGTGCTCATGTGTGCCACGCCGATATTGAGATGATTTACGATCGCGAGCGCGAAATCGAACCGCTCCGCGCCGATCGGGTTCTCGTAGGAGAACTCGAGCGTGATCGGCTTTCCGGCGACGACCCGCTCGCACGGCCGGCCCTCCTCGTCGAGCACACGAGCCGCCGTCAACCGCACGCTTCCGTCTCCCCGTCGGTCGGGATTGTCCTCGAAGGCGTGGGCGGCGGTCGCGAGCAGGTGCCCCAGGTACTCCCTCAGGACTTCTCCGGTCGAACCGTCGACGGCGACGGTGCCCGCGCGCAGGAGGATCGCCCGCGCGCACAGGGCCTGCACGGCCGGCATGTTGTGGCTGACGAAAAGCACGGTGCGGCCTTCCTCGGCGACGTCTCCCATCTTGCCGAGGCACTTCTTCTGGAAATCGGCATCGCCGACCGCGAGGACCTCGTCGACGAGCAGGATCTCCGGCTCGAGATGCGCCGCGACGGCGAACGCGAGCCTCAGGTACATGCCGCTCGAGTAGCGCTTGACCGGAGTATCGATGAACTTTTCGACCTCCGAAAAAGCGACGATCTCGTCGAATTTCCGGCCGATTTCGGCCCGGCGCATGCCGAGGATCGCGCCGTTGAGGTAAATGTTTTCGCGTCCGGTGAGCTCGGGATGGAATCCCGTGCCGACTTCCAGGAGCGAGCCCACGCGTCCGTGGATCTCGGCGGTGCCGTGCGTCGGATCCGTGATCCGGGCCAGGATCTTCAGCAGCGTGCTCTTCCCCGCTCCGTTGCGGCCGACGATTCCGACCACCTCGCCCTGGCGGACTTCGAAGTTGACGTCGCGCAGCGCCCAGAGCAAATCGTCGCCCTCATCGGAACGCCGACGGCGACGCAGGAGCCGGGCCGGAGCACTGACCAGGGAGGCGAGCGACTCGCGCAGAGTCTTGTAGCGATCGATGCGGTGACCGATCCGGTACTCCTTGGAGAGCTCCCGAACGCGGACCGCCACGGTGCCCTTCGTC
>Ga0207691_10000696_pt1 | contig 33255 bp, 30 predicted proteins | sample KBSM13metaG_FD_184327 | JGI IMG/M metagenome (GOLD analysis project Ga0207691, IMG submission 184327) | Miscanthus rhizosphere microbial communities from Kellogg Biological Station, Michigan, USA - KBS M1-3 metaG (SPAdes) (version 2) | ecosystem: Host-associated > Plants > Roots > Rhizosphere >...
GCCACGGCGCTCGAACCAGCGGCGGAACATCATGTAATGCTTCCGCTCGTCCACCCGATGCTTCTCGATCTTGGCGATGAATTCATAGTCATCCGGCCAGCGCGACCGCACAGCCTCAAGCACCCGATCGATCGCCGTGTAGCCGCGATGTTCGTTGTAAATATAAATTGACCCGAGCACGTCGAGGTATCGTCGTTGAAACCAGGCAATCATACGCTGGGGGATCCGATAAAGGCTGAAAAGCACCAGCGTAGGGCAGCGGGACGGCTCCAGCAATGATGTGACGCAATCTTTACATCGGCTGTCGAATTGCCTGCAAACGCCGATGCCAAGCGGCTGATTAGCTTTGCAAGAGTGGTAGCGGAGGAGGGACTTGAACCCCCGACACGCGGATTATGATTCCGCTGCTCTAACCAGCTGAGCTACTCCGCCCCAAAAGGCCTTGCCCGAAGGGCGCGTCGCGGGCCTATAAGTAGCAACCCTGTAAGCGTCAACAAGGGGTGGAACCCGCCACCCCTCCCCTCGTTCAAGGGCGAGGAACAGGAGGCCTGTGACCCGATGGAACCGCTAACGCCGCTCGACACGCTTTGCCGCATCATCCTTCGCGCGAAGGAATATGAGGCTCAGGTTCCGACTGACTATGACGGGGGTGAGGCCCCCGAGAATGTCGACGATGAGGGAAGCGGTGAAACACTGTCCGTCCTCGATGACTCGATCAACACCAGCGTCGAGGAAGAGCTGATCGCCTCGCTCGAGGACCTGGCCGATGACCAGCAGGCAGAACTGCTCGCTTTCGCCTGGGTGGGCCAGGGCACCTATGACGCATCCGACTGGGATGAAGCGTTCGAAGCGGCCTCCGATGAAGGCAACATCGTCGAGGAGCTGATGGACATGCCGATGCTGGCTTCCGTCCTCGAGGCCGGCCTCGCCGCGTTCGATCTGAACTGCGATGGCGTAGGGGACCTCAGCTAGAGCCGCGGAACCGGTAACTGGCCAGCGTCTCCCACGGCCCGCTTCGATAGCGGTGGACCGATAGTCCGCCGATCCCCAGCGCCCTCGGCCGAAAACTTTCTTCCAACTGGTCGAACAACGCCTTCGCCCGTTTAGCCGGCACCTTGTTCTGGATTGTAATGTGCGGCCGCCAGCCGGCCGCATCCGGTGCGCACAGCAGGCCATGAAAATGGTCTGCGATCGCCTCCCTGACGGCCTCTAGCTCGTCGGATACGACTCGAAATGCCACGCCGCTCCCAAAGTTCATCAGTCCGGCAATGTTCGCCTTGGGCGCCGCCGCAGCAGCGTGCAGCGCCAACTGACGGCGGACTTCCTCGACCGCAGAAGGCGGCAAGCCCTGAAACATCGTCAAATGGACCGGCACGCGGTTAAGTTCGGCGGGATAATGGGCTCGGCGTAGCCCCTCCAGCCAGGCAAAATCGGGCGGCGCGAAGTCGGCCGTTACGATCAGCGGCCCGGCCACGCCAACCCCCTAAATCTCCACCTGGCTGCCGAGTTCCACGACCCGATTGGTCGGGAGTTTGAAGAACTCCATCGCGCTTTCCGCATTGCGCAGCATCCAGGCGAACAGCTTTTCGCGCCAGATCGCCATGCCCGGGCGGGCTGACGCGATCAGCGTCTGGCGAGCGAGAAAGAAGCTGGTGTCCATCATCTTGAACTGCGGGCCGCAACTCTTGACCTGCGCCAGGGCGGCCGGGACGTCGATTTCCTCCATGAAGCCATAGCGCAGGATGATCCGGAAGAAGCCTGCGCCATAATCGTTGGTCTCGATCCGGCGTTCGCTGACTACGAACGGAACATCCTCGATCCTGACGGTCAGCAACATCACCCGTTCGTGGAGCACCTTATTGTGCTTGAGATTGTGCAGCAGCGCATGGGGGACGCCGGTCATCGACGTGGTCATGAACACGGCGGTGCCGGGCACGCGAGCGGCGCTGGTCGCGGCCGACTTGATGAACACCTCGATCGGCAGGCTGGCCTCCGCCATGCGGTCGATCATCAGCTTGCGTCCCTTGGCCCAGGTGGTGAGGAAGGTGAAGGCGATCGCGCCGACCAGCAGCGGGAACCAGCCGCCGGCCGGGACCTTCAGCAGGTTGGCGCTGAAATAAAGGATGTCGATGGTGATGAAGATCACCAGCAGCGGGAAGGCCTTCCACGCCGGCCACTTCCACAGGCTGAAGAATACCACCGAAATCAGCACTGTATCGATCGCCATCGCGCCGGTAACCGCGATGCCATAGGCGGCGGCCAGGTTCGAAGAGGACCGGAATGTGAGCACCAGCAGGATGACCATGATCATCAAGGCCCAGTTGACGACCGGGATATAGATCTGGCCGGCAGCATGCTCGCTGGTGTGACTGATCCTGAGGCGCGGGATGAAGCCGAGCTGGATTGCCTGCTGCGTGACCGAAAATGCGCCAGAAATTACCGCCTGGCTGGCGATGATGGTTGCCATCGTCGCCAGAATGACCAGCGGAAGGCGGAATTGCTCGGGAGCCAGGAAGAAGAATGGGTTCTTGACGGTCTCGATCGCCTGGTCGGGCGGAAGAGAAAGAAGCAATGCCCCCTGCCCCATATAGTTCACCAGCAGAGCCGGCATGACGAAGTAGAGCCAACTATATTTGATCGGCCGACGGCCGAAGTGGCCCATGTCGGCATAGAGCGCCTCTGCCCCGGTGACCGCCAGGACCACGCTGCCCATCGCGATGAATGCCCGGAGCGGCTCCGAAATGTAGAATTCGATGGCATTCCATGGATTGAACATCTCGGCGAACACCGCCGGGTGCTTGACGATATGCATCCCGCCAAGCGCCGCTAGCGTCACGAAATAGACCAGCATGATCGGGCCGAACAACAGACCGACCTTGGCCGTGCCGCGAGCCTGGATGGCGAACAACCCGACCAGGATGCCGATGGCCGTAGGAACCACGTAAGGCTCAAAGCCCGCCTGGACAGTGGTCAAGCCTTCCACCGCGGACAGCACCGAGATGGCGGGCGTGATCATGCTGTCGCCGTAGAACAGTGCCGTGGCGAAGACGCCGAGCATGACGATCCCCAGCGTCCATTTCTTTTTCTCGCCTTCAGCCGTGGTGCGGTTGATCAATGCCAGCAGGGCCAGGCTTCCGCCCTCGCCTTTGTTGTCGGCGCGCATGATGATCGTCACATATTTCAATGCGACGATGATCAGCATCGACCAGAAGATGAGGCTGAGCACGCCATAGATGTGCAGCGCGTCCGGAACGAGCTGGTGGTGCCCGGCGAATGTTTCGCGAAAGGCGTAGATCGGCGAGGTGCCGATATCGCCGAACACAATACCGACCGCGCCCACCATCAGCTTGGCGAGCGATCCCTGGCCATGGCCATGTCCCTGGATCTGGTCGCCGGTGGCGATTTCTGCGGTACCGGCGGGGGTAATGCTCATACTGTTTAATCGCCCTCATGCGCTCAGGGCGCGGCGCGCCGACCTAGCACCGGCAAAAAGACGCTGCAATCGCGCCATCCCGCCGCTATAGGGCCGCAACTTTCCCTATTTGGAGCAAACTCATCATGCGCGTCGGTGTGCCGAAGGAAATCAAGGTTCATGAATATCGCGTCGGCCTAACGCCCGCTTCGGTGGCCGAGCTGGTCGCGCATGGTCATGAAGTCTTCGTCGAAACCAAGGCCGGAAGCGGAATCGATTGCCCCGACAAGGCTTTTGAAAAGGCAGGCGCGACCATCCTGCCGACCGCGGCGGACGTGTTCGCCCAGAGCGACATGATCGTAAAGGTGAAGGAGCCGCAGCCGCAGGAAATCGCGATGCTCGAGCCGCGCCACCTGCTGTTCACCTACCTTCATCTCGCCGCCGACAAGGCCCAGGCCGAAGGGCTGATGAATTCTGGCGCCACTTGTATTGCCTATGAAACGGTGACGTCGCGTAGCGGTGCACTGCCGCTGCTGAAGCCAATGTCCGAGGTTGCGGGCCGCATGTCGGTCCAAGTTGGCGCCCATTATCTAGAGAAGGAGCCGGGTGGACGCGGTGTCCTGCTCGGCGGCGTTCCCGGCGTTGCGCCGGCCAAGGTTGCGATTCTCGGCGGCGGCGTTTCCGGCGTCAACGCGGCGCAAATGGCCGTCGGGATGCGGGCCGACGTCACCATCTATGACATCAGCAACGAGAGGCTGGCCGAACTGGACATGTTCTTCGGCTCGCAGATCAAGACCGCCTATGCCTCGCGCGACGCCATCGCCAACGCCGTGCAGAAGGCCGAGCTGGTAATCGGCGCCGTCCTGGTTCCAGGCGCTGCGGCCCCGAAGCTGGTCACGCGCGAGATGCTGAAGACGATGAAGCGAGGATCGGTGCTGGTCGATATCGCCATCGACCAGGGCGGCTGCTTCGAGACCAGCCATCCGACCACGCACTCTGACCCTGTGTTCGAGGTCGACGGGATCATTCATTACTGCGTTGCCAACATGCCGGGCGCGGTAGCGCGGACGTCGGCGTTCGCGCTCAACAACGCCACGCTTCCGTTCGCGATCAAGCTCGCGAACCTCGGTGCCGAAGAGGCGATGCGGCAGGATCCGCACCTGGCCAACGGCCTCAACGTGTCGGGCGGCAAGATCCGCCACGAGGCGGTAGCCGAGGCGCTCGACCTGCCCTACGTCGCCGCTTAGCGGAAAGGCAGATCGGCGCTTCCACGCCAATTCCGGCTACGGCCGGAGCCGGCGCGCCTCGTCGAGCGCAACAATCCCATCCTCGACCATCGGCCGCCAGCTGGCGTCTGGCGGTGCATTGGCAAGGATCTCGCGCCAAAGCCGAACCGCTTCCTTGGGATTGCCGGAACGGGCTTCTGCCAAACCGAGGAAGAAGGGCGGCGCAGGGTAACCCGGTGCAAGCTCGGAGGCGCGCTGAAAGGCGAAGCGGGCTGACGGCGTCAGCGACCGGGCATGGTCGGTCAGAGCGTTGCCGAGCCCGACCCATAGCCGATAGTCGCCGGGATAGCGCTTGACCTGGGCCCGGAGCAGGTTCGCCGCATCCTCAGTGTTGCCGCGCGATGCCAGCGCTTCAGACATGCTCAACCAGGCGTCGGGCGCATCAAACTGACCCATCAGCGCATGACGCGCCCCGGCGAGCGGCATTGGCGGCTCTCGATCCGTGGCTGAACGCGGGCTCCCGGTCAGATCCGGGCGTCCCTGCATCGCATATCCAGCACAGCCGAATGCAACGGCAGCCGCTGCCAGCGTCAGCAATGGTCCGCGTAACTTCATCAACCACAGCAATGCCAAGGTCATGAGCGCCAACAATCCCAGCCAGGCGAAAGCCATCAGCCGCGTCTCCTCACCAGCCGCTTGCGCAACAGGAAGGCGCCAGCTGCCAGCAGAAGTACCGGTGCCGCCCAAAGCGGCCATGTCACCGGCTCCAGCGGGGGGCGATAGCTGACCCAATCTCCATATCGCTCAATCAGCCAGGAACGAACCTGCTCCGGCGGTTCGCCTGCTGCGATCCGCTGACGAACCAGAGCGCGCATATCGCCAGCCAGCTCTGCATTGCTGTCCGCAATCGACTGGCCCTGACAGACCAGGCAGCGCAACTCCTCCATAAGCGCCTTGGCCTTGGCCTCCTGCCGTGGATCGGGAAGCTGCTCGTTGGCCCAGAGCGCCGGCGGAAGGCTGCTGTCGGCCAGCGCGGGTCCTGCGAAAATGAGAAGGAGCGCGAGCAAATACCTCATTTTGCCGCTTCCCATTGAGCAACCAGCACCGGCAGATCGTCAGGCTCGATCGGCCCCATATGCTGGTATCGGATGATCCCGGCACCATCGACGATGAAAGTTTCGGGCACACCCGATGAACCCAAAGCCAGTTGGGCCCTGCTTTCAGGATCTGCCCCAATGCGCTCGAAAGGATCGCCGCGTTGTGCCAGGAACTCGGCCACATCCGCTGGCCTGTCGCGTACCGCGATGGCATCAATCGGTATTCCCTTGGCCTTGAGTTCGGCCAGCAGCGGCGCTTCGGCGATACATGGTACGCACCAACTGGCGAAGACATTGATCATCCGCGGCTTGCCGGAACCCAAATCCTTCGAGGACAGGCCCGCCTTGCCAGGTACCGCTGGCGCCAGCGCAAAAGCGGGAATCGTGCGTCCAATCATCTTGGACTCTATCTTTTCGTCGGCCGGACTACTCAGCCGCCACGCCACGGCACCGACAAAGGCGAGAAGCACCAACAGGGGCAGAAAGCGGAGGCTTCGGTTCATACGAATGGCCCCGTCCGGTAAAAGCCCTGCGGCCGCCGGCGAAATACCCGCCCAGCCAATGCCAATGCGCCGCCGCAGGCGATCAGGAAGCCGCCAAGCCAGATCAGGGTAACAAACGGCTTCCACCACAGTCGAAGCTGCCAACCGCCTTGATCCGTCGGTTCGCCAAGCACGGCGTAAAGCTGCCCATTCCAGCTGGTGTCGATTGCCGCCTCATTGGTCGTCGTCGGCGGCTCGGCGAAGTAGCGGCTCTGGGGATTGAGGACGGTCACGCCGGATCCGCGCGAGGCGCGAAGCTCTGCTTCGAGAGCGGTCCAATTGGGCCCGGCAATAGGAAGCACATCGCGAAACTCGACCAGCCATGGCCCGACTGCAACTCGCTCTCCGGGACGCACGGCGGTCAACTTTTCCTGGGTAAATGCGCTGTCCGACGCCATGCCGAGAATTGCCACTGCCACTCCAGTATGGGCCAGAACCATGCCCCAGATGGCCAAAGGTGTTCGACGCAGCGACCTGCCAATCAGCGGCAACAGGCTAGCCGGTAGCAATGCGGCACCAATTGCCAGTCCGAACCGCGGCAATAGACCGATATTGGGCGCGAGCAGGACTGTGGCGATGAGCACGGCTGCGGCCACAAGCAGGCCAGGTGCCACCCTCGGCAAGACTGGCTTGGCATCGCGCCGCCACTTGAGTTGCGGGCCAACCAGCATCAGGGCGGCGAGAACCAATGCAAGCGGACTGGCGACGCTGTTGAAATAGGGCGGACCGACCGACAGCTTATCGCCCGACAGCGCTTCGGCGACTAGCGGATAGAGGGTTCCCACGAAGACGATGCCAAGGATCACCGACAGCAGCAGGTTATTGGCGACCAGCCCGCCCTCGCGGCTGACGATCTCGAAGGGTGCGCCTTCCTTCACGTGGGCGATGCGCAGGCCGAACAGCGCCAGCGCGGCGCCTATGTAGAGGGCGAGCAAGGCCAGAATGAACGTGCCGCGAAGCGGATCGACCGCGAAAGAATGCACTGAAGTCAGGATGCCCGACCGGACCAGGAAGGTGCCGATCATCGACATGGAAAAGGCGACCAGCGCCAACATCATCGTCCAGGCGCGCAAACCGCCCCGCGCCGCCAGCACATTGACGCTATGGAGCAGCGCTGTTGCGGCAAGCCAGGGCATGAGCGAGGCATTCTCGACAGGGTCCCAGAACCACCAGCCACCCCAGCCAAGCTCATAATATGCCCAGTAGCTGCCGGCCGTAATGCCAAGAGTCAGAAGGACCCACGCAGCCAATATCCACGGCCTCATTGCTCGGGCGATGGCGGGGCCGACATTGCCCCGGATCAGTCCCCCGACCGCCAGGCTGAAGGCGACCGACAGGCCAACATAGCCGAGGTAGAGCGTCGGCGGGTGGAAGGCGAGACCCGGATCCTGCAGCAGCGGGTTGAGCCCGCGGCCGTCGAGCGGGGCCGGGTCGAGCCGTTCAAACGGGTTGGACGCAATGAGCAGGAACGCGAAAAAGCCCAGCGCAAGCAAGGCCTGCGCCCCAAGGCTGGCGCCGAGCGTCTTGTGGTCGAGACGGCGCTCGAACAGGGCGACAATCGCGCCGGCCAAAGCCAGCACCGTCACCCACAGTAGCATCGAGCCCTCGTGGTTGCCCCAGGTCCCGGCGAATTTGTAGAGCCACGGTTTTTGGCTGTGGCTGTTTTCGGCGACCAGCAACACGCTCATGTCGCTGCGCAGGAAAAGCTCGACGAGCGCGGCAAATGCGATGAGCGTCACCAGGCCTTGCGTCACTGCCACGGCCCGCACCGCGCGGATCGACTTTCCCTGCTCGCCGCCCAAGCCACAGGCCAGTGCCAGCTGCAACGCAGCCAAGGCGGCGGCCAGCCATAGCGCAGCAAGTCCGGCTTCTGCGATCACTGCGCAGGAGCTTCGTTGGCCATCTGCGGCGGCATGTAGCGTTCGTCATGCTTGGCAAGGATATTGTCGGCAACGAACAGACCGTCGGGCTGAAGGCGACCCTCGGCGACCACACCGTTTCCTTCCTTGAACAGGTCCGGCGTGATCCCACGAAAGACGACCGGGGTCTCGGCCTTCAAGTCGCTGACGGTGAAACGGACGGTAAGACCGTCGGGATCGCGCCGAAGCGAGCCTTTGACCACCATTCCGCCGAGCCGCATGGCCTTGTCGGGAGTTGTCTTGCCGGCGGCGATGTCGGACGGCGTCACAAAATAGGCTGCGCGATCCTTGAGGCCCCACATCGCCAAAAGGACCGCGCCTATAAGTGCAAGCACGGCCAGGATGACGAGCACGAGTCGCTGATGCTTGGGACGGACGATCATGGGCGGCGCTTGACTGCCTCTGCGTCCGCCTCGGCTTTACGCATCGACAGATAGGCCCAGGCGATCAGTCCCAATGTGGCTATTGCGGCCAGGCCATAGGCAGCCGTGACGAAGGTCCATTGGTTCATTCGGCGACGCTCCGGCGGAGCCGGGCTTCCAGCTTCGTGCGGGCAAGGTCGGCGCGCATCAACATCAACACCGCAGCTGCGAAAATGGCGGTGAATCCAACCATGGTCAGCGGTAGCGGCCACAGGAGTTCCGGAGCGATGGTTGAGCCCTGCGTGATGCTGATCGATTGGCCCTGGTGAAGGGTTCGCCACCACAACACGGAATAGTGGATGATCGGCAGGTTGACGGCGCCGACCAGCCCGAACAGCGCGGCCATTCGACCTTCGCCGCCGCGTTCCCGCTCGGCCGAAGCCAGGGCGATATAGCCCAGGTAGAGGAAAAGCAGGATCAGCATTGAAGTCAGCCGCCCGTCCCACTCCCACCAGGTGCCCCAGGTCGGCCGGCCCCAAATTGACCCGGTAGCAAGGCAAAGCGCCGCGAAGGTAGCACCGGCCGGGGCAACTGCCCTCCCCGCAACCGCAGCGAGCGGATGCCGCCAAACCAGTTGGCTGATCGACGCAGCGGCAATTGACGCCCAGCCGGCCATTCCAAGCCAGGCAGCGGGGACATGGATGTAGAGGATGCGAACGGTCTCGCCCTGAAGATAGTCGGGCGGAGTGACAGCCAGGCCGCCGTAAATCCCCGCCAGCAACAATAGCGCGCCGATACCCAGCAGCCAGGCCGTTGCAGGCCGGGCTAGCTTAAGGAAGCGGGCGGGGTTGGCGTAACCGTGCATGGTGGCTCGTGCCGCGACCTAGCGGACCCCTGCCCTTCCTTCAATCAGCGCCGAACGATCAGCGACGCCCGATCAGCTTCTGGGCCATGGCGTCGGCCACGCAGGCTGGATCCTGTTCCGTTGCGGCGCTCTCCACCCAGATTTGCTCGAGGCGGCCCGGGATGGCTTCGATCCGGGAACGCACCAGGTCCGGCCCACCGTCGCCAAGAAATTCGGTGGATACGTTGATGATACCGCCCGCGTTGATGACATAGTCAGGTGCGTAGAGAATCCCGCGAGCCTGCAGCCTGCGGCCATCTTCCGCCGTGGCCAGCTGGTTGTTGGCGCCGCCCGCAACGATCGGCGCATTGAGCCGTGCAATCGACTGCTCGGTCAGGATCGCGCCGAGGGCGCAAGGGCTAACAACGTCTGCGGCGATATAGAGAATGTCATCCGGCGTCACCACGGCGCCGCCGGTTTCGGCGGCAAGTGCCTCCGCCCGCCCACGGTCGACGTCAGCGATCGACAGCCTGGCGCCTTCAGCCGCTGCCTGGCGGGCGACGCCGCCGGCGACGCTGCCGGCGCCCTGCAGCGCAATATGCAGGCCGTTCAGGCTGTCCTTGCCCAATGCCCGCTTGACGGCCGCCTTGATGCCCAGGAACACGCCGAGCGAAGTGTGCGGTCCGGGATCGCCGCCGACCTCTCCGCCGCCAACCGGCAGGCCTGCCACGAACTTGGTCTGTTTCGAAATCTCGATCATGTCGGCGACCGACATGCCGACGTCTTCGGCGGTTACATACTTGCCGCAGAGCGAATTCACCGCCTGGCCAAAAGCCGCCAACATTTCCGGCGTTTTGGTCCGTGTCTGATTGGCAAGCACGACCGCCTTGCCGCCACCCATGGGAAGGCCGGCCATGGCATTCTTGTAACTCATGCCTCGTGACAGGCGCAGCGCGTCGGTCAGTGCGTCAGCGTCGTTGGCGTAATGCCACATACGCGTGCCACCCGCCGCCGGGCCAAGATGCGTGGAGTGCATCGCGATGATCGCGCGAAGCCCGCTTTTCTCATCGGTGACGAAATGCAGCGCTTCGTGCGCGTCGAAATCGGGAAAGCCCCAAGGGGTGTTCATGGATCGCCTAACCGCCTGTTTGGCAAAGGAAAACTGGGGCGATCGACGGGACTTGAACCCGCGACCCCCGGTACCACAAACCGGTGCTCTAACCAACTGAGCTACGATCGCCATGAAGCGCCTTGGATAGGGCGCGGTGGCTCCTTAAGGAAGCCCATCCGGCTTGGCAAGCGATAGCGGGAGGAGCCTGCAATGACCAATGAGACGATGCGGAAATTCGGCTACCCGGGGAGTCTGATCCGCGAATATGAACATTGGGCAGTCCTGCTTCGCCCAGGACAAGTGACGCTTGGCTCGCTGGTACTGGCCGCCAAGAGCGACGCCAAGGCGTTCGGCGAACTGCCGGTCGAGGCATACACAGAGCTGGCAACAATTACCGCCGAAATTGAAATGACCCTCAAGGCACAGATCGCCTACGATCGAATCAATTACCTGATGCTGATGATGGTGGACCCAAACGTCCACTTCCACGTCTTCCCGCGCTATGCTGGAACGCGCGATTTCGACTGCATCGATATTGAGGACAAGGGCTGGCCAGGTCCGCCCGATCTCAAGTCAGCAGTGGAAATTCCTTTTTCGACAATCGAAAAGTTGCGCAACTTGTTGATCGAAGAGTGGTCAGGTTGCTATTAACTCTCTTTGTAATTCAATGGTATGATATCGCTTGCGCAAGCGAAACAACCGGAGCATCCCTCCCGCGGGGAGAACAGGATGACGATTCGACGGGCCCGCTCGCCGGCTGAAACCGGTGTGAGCTTGGGTGACACATTATTGAAGGCTGGATTGGCTCCGAGATACGTCGAGCTCTTCGTCCAAATGCCTTACAAATTAGTGCACGTAGAGCCGCGCAGACCATTTCGCGAACCGGGCGCACCGCGTGACGAAGTGATGCTTGTAAGGGCAGGCATCCTCGCCAAGTTCAAGAGCGACGGCGGCGGCCGGCGTCAGATCGTCGCGCTGCGGTTCCCAGGTGAAGGCATCCTGCCGCACGAAGGCGTGGCGGATTTTGGGCTCCAGGCCATCGTTCGGAGCGAGATACTGGTCGGCCGCGGCGAGGATTTCGACGCAATTGTCGATGCCAATCCCGAGGTCGCGCGCTTTTTCTGGAAACTAGTCCAGCGTCAGAACGCAATCAGTTATGAATGGCTGGTCAACACTGGCCGAAGGGACTCCACCGCACGCGTCGCCCACCTTCTGTGCGAAACCGCGGCACGTATGGGCATCGATGTCCGGCTGCAGCCGATGATCAATCCTTTCACCCAGCAGCAAATTGCCGACATCAGCGGTCAGACGTCAGTGAACGTCAACCGGGTCTTCGCCGACCTCGAGCGTCAGGGATTGATCAAGCGGCGCGGCCGGGAGATCCTCTTCACCGACTGGAATGAATTGCGCCGGATTGCGGGCTTCCAGCCGGGCTACCTCCAATAGCGCACGAGCCAGCCTTGCCAGGGGCAAGGCCGATGGCCGCTGCGGGGCAATGCCATCGCTCGGCCGTCCCCGGGACAACCTCCGCTTTGGCATGGTGGGCGCGGTAGGGATTGAACCTACGACCCCACCCGTGTGAAGGGTGTGCTCTACCACTGAGCTACGCGCCCCCGCCGGCGGAGGGCCATTAGGCGAGCGGCAAGCGCCTGTCCAGCCGCCACCAATCCTTACGATGAAACTATTGAACCGCGTCCTTCAGCACCTTGCCCGGGCGGAATTTGGGCTGGGAGGTCGCCTTGATTTGCATCGGCTCCCCGGTACGCGGATTCCGGCCGGTCGAAGCTTTACGGCGAGTCACCGAGAAATTGCCGAAGCCGACCAAACGGACTTCATCGCCACGCTTGAGGGTCGAGGTAATCACCTCGAGCATCGTTTCGACCGCCCGGCTCGCATCGTTGCGGGAAAGGCCGGCGCGATCTGCAACATGGCCGATGAGTTCCTGCTTGTTCATGTCCAAACTCCCGGAAGGGCGCCGCGAGACTCGCGAGCCAGAACAGCGACTAACATAAGGCAAGTTCTTCGCCGCAAGTCAAAGGGCTTAGTGACGAACCGCCGGCCCTTCACCGCCAACGGCGGGATGAACCACCGGTTCAGTCGCCTGTTCGTCGGCATCGGTCCATTCGATCGGGACCATCGGCTGGGCAAGCGCCCGGGCCAGGACCTCGTCGACATGGCTGACCGGCACGATTTCCAGCGCTTCCTTCACCGAAGCAGGAATTTCCGCCAGGTCCTTTTCATTCTCCGCGGGGATCATGACGGTGCGAATCCCGCCACGGAGCGCCGCCAACAACTTTTCCTTAAGGCCCCCGATTGGCAACACACGACCGCGCAGCGTGACCTCGCCGGTCATGGCAATGTCGCGCTTAACAGGAATGGCCGTCAGGGTCGAAATCATCGCCGTGACCATGCCGATGCCGGCTGACGGCCCATCCTTCGGCACCGCCCCTTCGGGCAAGTGCACGTGGATATCCTTGCGCGCGAAGATAGACGGTTTGACACCGTAGCTGGGCGAGCGCGCCTTGACGAAACTCATGGCTGTCTGGATCGACTCCGTCATCACTTCGCCGAGCTTGCCGGTAGTCCGGATCAGGCCCTTGCCCGGCACCGTGACCGCCTCGATCGTCAGAAGTTCGCCGCCGACCTCAGTCCAAGCGAGGCCGGTGACAGCGCCGATTTGATCTTCTTCCTCGCCCACGCCGTAACGGAACCGGCGAACACCCAGATACTCGCCAACATTCTCTGCTGTCAGAGTGACCGTCTCGGTCTTCTTTTCGAGGATCTGGCGAAGCGACTTGCGGGCGATCTTGGCCAATTCCCGCTCCAGCGTGCGAACGCCGGCCTCACGCGTGTAGTGGCGAATGATGGCGCGCAGGCCTTCGTCCGAGTAGATCAACTCGCCTTCCTTAAGTCCGTGCGCTTCGATCTGCTTGGGGATGAGGTGGCGCTTGGCGATCTCCACCTTTTCGTCCTCGGTGTAACCCTCGAGCCGAATGATCTCCATGCGATCAAGCAGTGGCTGCGGCATGTCGAGCGAGTTGGCGGTCGTAACAAACATCACGTCACTGAGATCGTAGTCGAGCTCGAGATAATGGTCCTGGAAGCGGCTGTTCTGCTCGGGGTCCAGCACTTCGAGGAGTGCCGAGGCTGGATCCCCACGAAAATCTGTGCCCAGCTTGTCAATCTCGTCGAGCAGGAACAACGGGTTAGACGTCCCTGCCTTCTTGAGATTGGCGATGATCTTGCCCGGCAGCGAGCCGATATAGGTCCGGCGGTGACCGCGGATCTCGGCCTCGTCCCGCACCCCGCCCAATGACTGGCGGGCGAATTCGCGGCCGGTTGCCCGGGCAATAGAGCGGCCCAGCGAGGTCTTGCCCACGCCCGGTGGGCCGACCAGGCACAGGATCGGACCCTTGAGCCGATTGGTGCGCGCCTGCACCGCCAGATATTCGACGATCCGGTCCTTGACCTTTTCCAGGCCATAATGGTCCTCGTCGAGGACGCGTTGCGCTTCGGCGATATCGCGCTTCAATCTCGATTTCTTTCCCCAGGGCAGGCCGAGCAAAACGTCGAGATAGTTTCGAGCAACTGTGGCCTCCGCGCTCATCGGGGCCATTCCCCGGAGCTTCTTCAACTCAGCGTTTGCCCGGTTGCGTGCTTCCTTACTGAGGCGCGTTTTGCGGATTTTCGCCGCCAGCTCGTTGAGTTCGTCGCCGCCCTCTTCCGCCTCATTGCCGAGCTCGCGCTGAATCGCTTTCAGCTGCTCGTTCAAATAATATTCGCGCTGGGTCTTTTCCATCTGCCGCTTGACCCGGCTGCGGATCTTCTTCTCGACCTGCAGGACGCCGAGCTCGCCCTCCATGAAGGCAAACACCATCTCCAACCGCCGCGCCGGATTGAGCTCTCCAAGCAGCGCCTGCTTGTCACTGACCTTGATCGACAGGTTGGATGCGACCGCATCAGCCAAGACTGACGGCTCTTCGATCTCGCCAAGTTGCATCGAGGTTTCGGCCGGCAGCCGCTTGTTCAGCTTGGCATAATTGTCGAACTGATCGATCACAGAGCGCATCAGGGCCTGAGACTCCGGACCTGCAGCCTGTTCTTCGTCAACTAGTTCGACTTCGGCCTGCTGGTGCCCATCGGCCTCGCCCAGATTGACCAGCCGGGCGCGCTTGGCGCCCTCCACTAGCACCCGCACCGTGCCGTCCGGCAACTTCAGCAACTGCATAGCCGTGGCAATTACGCCCAGGTCGTAAAGCGCATCGCGATCGGGATCGTCTTCAGATGGGTCGAGCTGGGCGACGAGGAACAGTTCCTTGTCGGCCGCCATTGCTGCTTCCAGCGCGGCAACGGACTTCTCGCGCCCGACAAACAGCGGGACGATGCGGTGTGGAAAAACGACGATGTCGCGGAGAGGAAGAACCGGAAGGGTACGAGTTGTCATGATGGGTATATGGGCGGCGCCTCGAATGAGCGCAACGTCTTAGCCAAACGCAACCTTCAGAGCTGGTCCAAGGTTTTGCAGTGCGTGAGTCGCGGCAGCTACTCCGAACCCGGCCCAGAAGCCGCGCTGACGCCACACAACAAACAATGTGGAGAAAATCAGGAACGGCCACCAGATAACCAGGCCCCAACCTAGTGCTTCCAGCGAATGGGCCACTCCCCAGCCTGCCGAGCTCAGCAGGATTGCCCCTGCCGGCGGCAAGAAGCGCAGGAAAAGAGAAAGAAACCCAGCCATGATCAGCGTCTCGACCAGAGGCGCGAACGCCACCAGCAGGAAAAGCGCAGTTGGGCCCTTCACGGGAAAGGCCGGAGTCGGCAAGTCCGGCGCAATTGCCTTTGAAACGGCCGCGAGAGCCAGGCTGCCGGCAATCGTCAGCGCCGCCCCGACCAAGATAGCGAGCCATGCCCTCCGCGGTTCGCGCAGCGGCGAAGGCAGGAATTTCAGGAAATTATCGTCGAACAGCCGAGCGGGCGGCTGGATCGTCGCCACGGATTAGGCCGCGTCGCCCGAGGAGGCCGCCTTTTCCTTCTTGGCATACACCCGGACCGGATCCTTGGTCCCGGCAACGACGTCCTTGTCGATGTGGACCTCGTCGACTCCCTCCATCGACGGCAGATCGAACATGGTATCGAGCAGGATTCCTTCGAGGATCGAGCGAAGGCCGCGCGCGCCCGTCTTGCGCTCGATCGCCTTCTTGGCGACCGCGTGAAGCGCCTCGTCGGAGAAGCCCAGCTCGACATCCTCCATGTCGAACAGCTTCTGGTATTGCTTCACCAGGGCGTTCTTAGGTTCGACCAGGATCTTGACCAGCGCCTCTTCGTCGAGGTCTTCGAGCGTGGCGATCACCGGCAGGCGGCCGATGAATTCGGGGATCAGCCCGAACTTCAGCAGATCCTCGGGTTCCGTCGCTTTCAATAGCTCGCCCTGGCGACGATCTTCGGGTGCGGCAACATGGGCGCCGAAGCCAATCGACTTGCCCTGCAGCCGGTCGCCGATGATCTTGTCGAGGCCGGCAAAGGCGCCGCCGCAGATGAACAGGATGTTGGTCGTGTCGACCTGCAGGAACTCCTGCTGCGGATGCTTGCGGCCGCCTTGAGGCGGGACCGAGGCGGTGGTGCCTTCCATCAACTTGAGCAGCGCCTGCTGGACGCCCTCGCCCGAAACGTCGCGGGTGATCGAGGGATTGTCCGACTTGCGGCTAATCTTGTCGATTTCGTCGATGTAGACGATGCCGCGCTGCGCCTTCTCGACATTATAGTCGGAAGCCTGAAGCAGCTTCAGGATGATGTTTTCGACGTCTTCGCCGACATAGCCTGCCTCGGTCAGCGTGGTCGCGTCTGCCATGGTGAAGGGCACGTCCAGGATGCGGGCGAGCGTTTGGGCCAGCAGGGTCTTGCCGCAGCCGGTCGGCCCGATCAGCAGGATGTTGGACTTGGCCAGTTCGACATCCGTGCCTGTCTTTGAGCCGTGCGCGAGCCGCTTGTAATGATTATGGACGGCGACCGAGAGAACACGCTTGGCGCGCTGCTGCCCGATCACATAGTCGTCGAGCACCTTGTAGATCTCGGACGGCGTGGGAACCCCGTCGCGAGTCTTGACCAGTGCCGACTTGGTTTCCTCACGGATGATGTCGTTGCACAGCTCGACGCATTCATCGCAGATGAAGACGGTCGGGCCCGCGATCAGCTTGCGGACCTCGTGCTGCGACTTGCCGCAGAAGCTGCAGTAAAGCGTGCTCTTGCTGTCGCCACCGCCGGAAAGCTTGGTCATTCAGGTCCCTTGTCTTCACAACAGGCCGCACGGGCGGCCGCCGGTCATGCTAAACCGGTTTATCGCACAATCAAACTGGCAGATGGGTTAACGACTTTGTCCGTTCCAAGTGCCTGTCCCAAATATGGAACGTCCGAGCATAAGGGGCAAGGGCAGGTTGGTTGGTCAGGCGGCCGACTTGGCGGATGACGGCGTTGGTTATGCCGGCGTGATGTCCGCAGCGCCGGTCGAATCGCCGTCGGCAGCATCGGGCCGCCGATCGAACACTTCGTCGATTAGCCCGAATTCCTTGGCTTCGTCGGCCTCCAGGAACTTGTCGCGGTCCATTGCCGTCTCGATCGCCTCGATCGGCTGGCCGGTATATTTGGCATATAGTGTGTTGAGACGGGTCCGCATGCGAAGGATTTCGCGCGCCTGGATCTCGATGTCGGAGGCCATGCCCTGCGCGCCGCCTGACGGCTGATGGACCATGATCCGGCTGTTGGTCAGGGCGATGCGCATCCCGGGCTCGCCCGCGCACAACAGGAAGCTGCCCATCGAGGCCGCCTGGCCGATGCAGACCGTGCTGACCTTGGGCCGGATGTATTGCATCGTGTCATGGATCGCGAGGCCTGCAGTAACCACGCCGCCCGGCGAGTTGATGTACATGAAGATGTCCTTCTTCGGGTTCTCGGACTCGAGGAAGAGCAGCTGGGCGGTGATCAGCGAGGCCATGTGGTCCTCGATCGGACCGGTGATGAAGACGATCCGCTCCCTCAGCAGCCGGGAATAGATGTCGAAGCTGCGTTCGCCTCGGTTCGACTGTTCGATGACGATCGGGACGAGGCCGGAAACGATGTCTTGATGGTCCATGGGAATTGCGGGTCCTTGATTGGCTGGCGCCCTACATCGGGCGGAAGCGGCGAAGGTTCAAGCCTCGATGAAACGAACAACGGAAAGGGCGGCTGAAACTGGTTCAGCCGCCCTCCCCCGTTTGGCGGATCCAGAAGAACCGCCTTACTTCAGACGCTGCTACATGTGGTAGCTGATACGAGCGTAACCGAACCGACCCGGGGCGTCGTAGGTGCCAGGATCGTAGTTGGCGCCGCTGCACGACCAGCAGGCCGGCGGATCCTTGTCAAACAGGTTGTTGACGCCAAGTGTAAATGCGAACCGCTGCTCCAGCATCGACGGCGTCCAGATGAACTGGAAGTCGCTGTAGAAACGGCTGCCCATCTTGTGTCCGACATTGGTTCCGGACGTCTCAATCACGCTGTCGATGTAGCGGCCCGTGAACGACGCTGCGAAATCGCTGAGCGACCAGTCGAGTGTCGCATTGCCCTTCCATTCCGGGAATGCCTGATCGGGGCTGCCGCGCTCAGTGCCTTTGCGATCCAGGACAACGAAACCGTTGGACGCCGTCAGCACATATTTGAACAAGTGCGTGGCGTTGACAGTCACGCCAAACCGGCCCGCCGAAGTGGCCGGCGTGCGATAGTTGGCGGTTATGTCGAGGCCCTTGGTGCGGATACTGTCCAGATTGTCCAGAGTTCCGTCGATTTCATTGACGAAGCCGTTGGAAGTGCGGACTGTCAAGGCGCAGCTCGCAGCGTCACCCAACAAGGCGCAGTTGTTGAGCGTCACCTGCGGATCGATGGCTGCGATCGCGTTGGTGACCTTGATGTCGTAATAGTTGATTTCGGCATTGAAATTGCCGCCGTTGCTGCGAGCCCAGGCGGGCGAGTAGACGATGCCCAACGTGAGGTTTTTCGACTTCTCCGCTTTCAGGTTCTCGTTGCCCTGGGTGATGACTGGAAGTTGCCCCGGCTCTTCCTGATACGTTCCCCCCGCGGGCACACCGTCAGCGATACAGTTGGCGCGGACAGTGGCGCTGGCCTGCCAAGGCGATCCGGCAATGTTTGAGCAAGGATCGGCTGCCGGAAGGTCGAACCGCGACCTGCCACCGAACAACTCGCCCAAGCTCGGCGCACGGAAACCCGTCGAATAGGCTCCGCGCAGCAGGACATCCTGGATCGGCTTATACAGACCGGTGATGGTGTAAGTCGTGCTCGCGCCGGTGATTGAATAGTCGGAGTGACGCACCGCCCCATTGGCTTCGAGCGAATAGGCAAACGGCTGTTCTTTCAGGATCGGGACCCTGACTTCAGCGTAGATTTCATCGACATTATAGTGGCCCGACGCCGGTTGGGCGGGAATGTCGGCGCTCAATCCCGCCGCCGTGAGCGGGTCGGGATTGAATGCTGCGCTCTGGAAGCGATGCTCGTAGCCAATTGCCACGCCAACCGGTCCGGCAGGTAGCTCGGCGATGTCGCCGGTGAGGTTGGCCGAGAAGGCGGCCAGCTTCTGGCGGCTGTCGTCACGCTCGGTGAACCCGATCCACTCGAGCATTTCCGGCGTGATCGATCCCTCGCCTCCGAACAGGTTGAGCGGGACGCACCCGGGCGTCGCGAGACATGTTGCGAGTGGACCGACCGCAAGTGCAACTCGGTCGGCGCGGACGTTTCCAGTGAAGCTCTGCTTGGCCTTGTTGACTCCCAGCAGACCGTTCACGTCCCAATACCATTCGTGATCGAACAGGTTGAGCTTGCCGTCCACGGTCGTGGTCAATGAATAGGTGTTGACCTCTTGGTCGAAGGTACGCTGACCGGCTTCGATAAGACGACGGCCGATAAAGGAATAATTCTGGGCTAGGCCATTGGACGTACCATCGGGATTTTTCCCGGATTGCAGGGTATATCCAAATGGATTGAACGGGTTGGAAACATCAATCGACAGCGTGTCGAACAAGCTGCCAGCGCCATTGCCGGCATCGGGACCGATAAATAGCGGCTCGAACGCGGCCTGGTTCTGCGATTTGCGCCGATTCCATGAGCCCCTGACCCGGAGATTGATGTCCGACCCAAGATAGGCCTTCGCTGAAACGAACCCGCCATAGCGCTTGTTCGGAGTCAGAATGTAATTGAACGGTGCGAAATTAAAGCGGTCGGCGTTCGTGAACTGGACCAGCTCGCCAAACGTCGGAGTGCTGTCCGGCACGTTGTGAATGGTGAAATTGCCGTTCAAGGTAGGCGTGGCGACGAAAAAGGGCCGGAGGTCAAAACGGCCATTTGCCGCTGCGCTGCTGCAAGGGCTCCCCGGAATATCGCAAGTTGTCTGGTGGGGATTGGGGAAGAGCGAAATGTCGCGGTCGGCGGTGCGTACTGCTTCTTGGTTGGTGTAGGCCGCCCCGACCACAATATCGATGGGATTGTCGGTGCCGTTACCCCAGCTGACTTCAAAATTGGACGTCTCGCCGTCGCCGTCGCCCAGATACTGGCCATATTGGGCCAGGGCCCGCAGGCCCTTCTGGTGCTGGACCGTGATGACGTTGACCACGCCGGCAATGGCGTCCGAACCGTAAAGCGGCGATGCGCCTGCTTGCAGCACCTCCACCCGCTCGATCATATTCGAAGGTAGGGTGTTGAGGTCGACGTTCGCCGGAATACCGCTGGCGCTAGTGCCGTTGACCCAACGCAGGCCGTCGACGAGGACCAGCGTGCGCTTGGAACTCAGGTAGCGGAGGTCGATTTCCGCTGAACCGGCTCCAACGCCGCCGCCATCGGGCGGGTTGCCGATGTTGCCGCTATTGTTGACCTTGCTGTTCAGGCCGCCGGCGGCGCTGGGCAGGCGCTGCAAAATATCGGCTACCGAAGTCAGGCCGGTCTTCGCCAGGGCATCCTGGTCCAGCGTGATGACGGGCGAGTCCTGGTCGAGCGGGTTACGCCTAATGCGCGAGCCGGTTACAACGATCTCGCCCCTGTTCTCGGGCTCGCTCGCTTCCGCGACTGTTGAGGGGGATGCTGCAGGCGGTACTGCGTCCTGCGCGGCTGCAGCGCTGCCAATTGCCAAAGCGAGCAGCGCAGTTCCGGAACGGAGCGCCAGCGTAGTACGGCTCATCGATTATCTCCCTGTTAAGCGGCATCCCGTGAGGGTTTTCACTGAAACGGGAGAGTAACAAATCCGGTAGTGACGACTAGCTACCTGATACTATTGGGCCGTAGCTGTTACTTTTCTGCCACAAAGGGAGCCGGATGGGCCAGATAGGCCAGCCGGCGCATCTCGCGCCGGCCGCGGGTAACCGTGTCCAAGATCAGGCCCGCGAAGAAACTCAATACCGCGACGATGACCATGCCGGTCACCAGGATCGCGGTCGGGAAGCGCGGCACCAGGCCGGTGTCGAGATAGGTCAGCACAAGCGGGACAGCGAGGATGATCGCTAAAATCACGAGCAGCGCACCGAGACTGCCGTAAAAAAACACGGGCCGCTCGACCCGGTAAAGGGTTCCGATGGTTTTCAGGATCCGCCAGCCGTCGCGGTAGGTCGACAGTTTGGATGCCGATCCTTCCGGTCTTGCACCATAAGACGTGACCAGTTCCCCAACCGGCATGCGCAGTTCCAGCGCATGGACGCTCATCTCCGTCTCGATTTCGAAACCTTCTGAAAGAACCGGGAAGCTTTTGACGAAGCGGCGCGAAAACACTCGGTAGCCGGAGAAAATGTCGGTAAAGCTTCGCCCGAACAACCTCGCCAATAGGCCGGTAAACAGCTTGTTCCCGATCACATGGCCGCCACGATAGGCTTCGGCGGCTTCGTGCTGGCGGGTGCCGACAACCATGTCGAGCTGTTCGTCGACGAGCATCCTCACCATCTCGGGCGCCGCCTTGGGATCGTAGGTGAGGTCGCCGTCGGCCATCACGTAAATATCGGCATCGACATCGGCGAACATGCGACGGACGACATGGCCTTTGCCCTGCTGCCGCTCGGTCCGAACGATGGCACCGGCTTGGTGAGCGATGTCTACGGTGCGGTCGCGGCTGTTGTTGTCGTAGACGTAAACGGTTGCGCTTGGCAGCGCCGCCCGGAAGCCCGCGACCGTTTGGGCGATCGCAGCTTCCTCATTGTAGCAGGGCAGGATGACGGCAATGACCGGCGATACGCTCATTCCGTCCCCCTGCCCTTAAAATGATTAAGCTTTCTTCTTCGGCGCCGGCTTCTTGGCGGCGGCCTTGGCCGGAGCGGCCTTGGCGGCGGCCTTCTTCGGCTCAGCCTTCTTTGCCTCGGCTTTCTTGGCAGCCGGCTTCTCGGCCTTGGCAGGCGCTTCGCTCTTCGCGGCCGGCTTTTTGGCAGCGGCCTTCTTGGCGGGCTTGGCATCTCCATGATCGTGGCCGCAGCCGGGGCCATGGACATGACCTTCCTCGCTCTCGAGGTCGCGCTCCAACACATCGCGGGTCACAGTTAGATCGCTGACCTCCGCCTTCGAGAAGAGGTAGTCTACCACCTTGTCCTCGTAGAGCGGAGCACGCAGCTGCGCGGCCGCCATCGGCGTCTGCTGAACGTATCGGACGAAGGCGTCGCGATCCTTCGGCTGATATTGGGCCGCCGCCTGGCCGATCAGCCGATTCATTTCCTGCTGGCTGACCTCGATACCGTTGGCGGCACCGATTTCGCTAAGCAGCAGTCCGAGGCGCACCCGGCGCACGGCGATCTTGCGATATTCCTCGGCGTCGCCTTCCACTTCCTTCAGCGCAGCCTCGGGATCGGCTTCATGGCTCGCCTCATGACGAAGCTGGACCATGATATTCTCATATTCGGCATCGACCATCGATGGCGGAACGTCGAAATCATGGTCGGCGGCAAGCTGGTCGAGCAACCGGCGCTTCATGTGCGTGCGAGTGAGACCGTTCAATTCTTGCCGTTGCTGGTCGCGCAGCAGGCCCTTCAACTGCTCGAGATCGTTGAGCCCGAGTTGCTTGGCGAAGGCATCATCGATCTTGGTTTCGCCGGCGGTCTTCACTGCCGTGACCTTGACGTCGAATGTGGCCGGCTTGCCCTTCAAATTCTCGGCCTGGTAATCGCTCGGGAAGGTCACGTTGAGTTGCTTCTCGTCGCCGACCTTGAGACCAACCATTTGCTCTTCGAAGCCGGAAATAAGCTGGCCGGAGCCGAGCACCACCGCCATGCCTTCGCCGGTGCCGCCTTCGAAGGCGACGCCATCGGCCATGCCGACGAAATCGATCACCACCTGGTCGCCATTGGCTGCCTTGTGGCCTTTTTTTGCATCTTCGTAGCGGGTCTGCGACTGGGCGAGCTGGTTCAGCTGATCGTCCACCGCCTTTTCGTCGACTTCGACATTGAAGCGCTCGAGCTTCAGACCGTCGATCTTTGGCGCCGGCACTTCAGGGAGGGTCTCAAGGCGGACGCTGACCTCGGCGTCCTTGCCGGTCTCATAGCTGTCGTCGAGCTCGACTTCCGGTTGCATCGCCGGGCGAAGCTTCTTGTCTGTCAGCAGCTTTTGAACGCCGTCCTGGACGGCGGTGGCGAGCGCATCGCGCATCAGCGCCTCGCCGTGCATCTTGCGGATCAGATTCGGCGGAACTTTGCCAGGCCGAAAGCCGGGCATCCGAACGGTCGGCGCAATGCGCTTGATTTCGCCGTCGACGCGCGCGTCGATGTCCTTGGCGGGAATGGTCAGCTTGTAGGCCCGCTTCAGGCCTTTGTTTTCCGTCTCGACGGTCTTCATGGTCACGGCGAAAATCCCAATTCGTAAAATCTGTGTCAGCCCGACGCGCGCGCATTCCGTGCTCGTCTGTCCGCCGGACAGACTGTGCTCGGAATTGGTGCGGGCGAAGGGACTCGAACCCCCACATCTTGCGATACTGGAACCTAAATCCAGCGCGTCTACCAATTCCGCCACGCCCGCGCGGACGCCTGAAGTGCGGGGCCTATAGCAAGGATCGCCGCTGGGGCAAGAGCAACGCGATGTGCAACTCCGGGGGCGCGATGGGGGTTATCCATTCAAAGGAGTAACATAGCCATGCAGGACGTACCCAATCCGGCCACCCCGCCGCCCGAGACGCCAGCTCAGCCGACGGAGCCGGCACAGCCCAGCCAGCCGGCCCAGCCGACAACCCCACCGGCCGAAGCTCCACAGCCGCCCCCCGACATCGACGTCCCGTCGCCAGGTGGCGCCCCAACGGGTTTAGCAGATGGCTAGCAGGCCGCCGCGACCCGGCGGACCCCCGCCCGCCGATGAGCCGGGCCATGTCCCGCCCTTGCCCGGCGAGCCGGAGCAGCCGCCGCTGCCCGACCCGGTAGCCGACTAAACCCGCCGGGCGGACTGAACGATCGCTTCGAAGTCAGGGAGCAACGCATTGTAATAATGCGACCGCGCGGCATCGAACAGGATCAGGTATAGCTTGCCGTCGACCACCGCGCCGACTGCCCTGCCCTTGCGCCGCACCTCGTCGCTGTCGAGATGCTCATAATCATATTGGAACCCGCTGACCCCGAGAAAGGGACGCGGAGCAAGCGCGGTCACCTTGTATTCGATCGCCCCGCCGCGCACCCGGAACAGGCTCTCGAGAATTGCCGCAATCTCAGGCGCAGTCATGTTCGACCGGAACTTGGGTACTTGCCGGTCATCCTGGCTGCGCTGATAGACCAGCGCCTTGCCATCCTTTAGTCCGGTGACGAAGCTGATCCCGTCCAGATATGGCCCGTTCTGCGTCCAGTCTTCCACATCCCGGATGTCGGTGAAGATTCGCGCCGAAATCTTGTTCCACTCGCGCAGCGGCGTGACTGCCATGCTGTTGTCGCCGACCCGCACTTCCTTGGGTCGGATCAGTGAATAGCCGCCGTAGCCAAAGCCCTCGCCGCCAACGCCAGCGCAGGCCGACAGCGAGACGGACATGGCAGCCAGCAGCGGAAATATTCTCACGCGCACCATCACCCTCCTCAACCGTTCATCATTTGGCGCACCAGCGCAGCGTCTGGGGCATTCGGCGCAAGCTGCAGGTATCGAGCGAAAGCTGCATGCGCTTCCAAACGTTTCCCGCTCTTGAGCAGCATGATCCCATGCCAGCGCCAGGCATCGGGTGGAGCGTCGGGATAGGCCACTGCAGCGGCATAACCCTGGGCGGCACGGGTCTCGTCGCCGAGCTTGCTGCTGTTACGAAGCCGCCAGACTTCTCCCTCATAAAAGCGGAGCAGGCCGTTCCAGCCGTCCTTGGCCAGGGTTTCGACCACATATTGGCTGGCGCCTGGGTCGTTGAGCTTGACCTGGTCATCCAGCAGCGTGGGCCGGATCGAACCGAGCGCATTCAGGTAGCGGTCGCGAAATGCGTCGTAGGTTTTGCCGGGCTGCCTCACTTCCGCGGCGGATATTTTAAGGTCCGCCATTCTCGAATCCGGCGAGGGGTGCGTTTCGAACAGTGTAAAGCTGCGGTCCCGTCTCTTGCGGCGATATTTGGCGCTGAGATCGAGCTCGCCGATCAATTGCTCCCAGGTCTCACTCATCGCCATCGGGTCGTAACCGGCCTCCGCCAGCAACCGGACACCCATGGCATCGGCTTCCGCTTCGATGGTGCGATTATACTTGAGGAGCGACAGGATCGTGCCCAACTGGCCCAACTGGACAAGGTCGCCCGCATAGACACCGGCGACCCCGCCGGCGAGCCCCGCCCCGATTGCAACGAACGAAAAAATGTCAGTCTTGCGCCGCATGTCGCGCCATTGGCGAAGCTGGTGCTTGCGGAGAAAGTGCGCGCTTTCGTGCGCCACGACGCCGGCCAGTTGCGCCTCGTTGCGCATCCGGAGCAGCAGGCCGGAAAAGACCACGGCGAAGCCGGTCGGAAACATGATCGCGTTGAATTCCGGAATGCGCGCCAGGTAGATGCGCATGTCCTTTGCCGCGGGTCCTCCGACGTGGCCGATCAGGTCGCCGAGATAGGAGGTCAGCTGAGGATCCTTGATGAGCAGGTTGGAGCCGGAGACTTCCTCCTCCACCCGCTCCATCTGCTGCCACATGCCTTTTTCGTCCGGATCGACAGCGCGGTAGCCGGGCCCGATCAGCGGCACCATATCCTTGGGCAGCACTCGCGCTTCAGCAATTCCAGTCGCGCTTGCGGCCGCCAGGGAGCCCCCGGCCGCGAGGAGGGAACGCCTCGACCAGCTCATTGCGCTTGCGCCCGGCGCTGGACGTTGCGTCCCGGCTTCATCCGGTCGAGCAGCCGGTCGACCATTTGCGCGGCACCCGCGTCCGTGCGGATGTCACCCATCTTGATCCCGGCAACCTGGCTGCCGGCCTGAAGCACGTTGAACCACACAACCTCGCCAGTCCTGAGGTCGACCAGGCTGGCATAGGCGAACTGGCCGGCCCCGCCGATGTTCGGGGCGCAAAAACCGACAAAGCAGCCGGCGATGCCGAGCACCTGCAACGCCACCCGCCCAGTTGAGGCAAAGCTGTCCTCGGCGTGGAGGAAGAGCGCATAGTCGTATCCGGTCTTGCGGCCGAGGGCGACTGCGTCCTCGCCCAGCGTCCAGTCGAGCCCCTTGCCACGCTTGGTGGGAAGGTAGGCGCCGGAGTATTTGTGGAGCGCGATCGAACTGCCCACGGCATAATGCAGCCGTTCCAGCTCTGCGACGGCTTCTGGATCAACGCCGGGAAGCGAGTTGCGCTTCTCCATGATCAGAACATTGCCGCCTCGCTCCGCCTGCTGGGCGCGAAGCGCGGCCATCACCTTGGTGCGGGCGGTCTCGGTCCAGTCGGCGCGAGGCTCGACCAGGCCGCCAGTGGTGACCGATCCGACTTCGACGTCGGGCCGCATCACCAGTAGTTTGTAATCACCCTGCGGCGGCGTGAACTCTACATCGGCATATTGGCGGGTTTGGACGCAACCCGAGAGCGCTACCGACACCAACAGCGCCAAAGCAACACGGCGCATCGACCTCTCCCTGAAGACTTAGCAGCGGTTTCAAAGCTGCCGGGTCAAATCGAAAAAGGCAAGTGTTTTAAAATGGTTAGGGGGAAGGGCACTTGCTGCCTGCAACCGTGGCGATGCAGTGGCCGTCGATCGAGCCGGCGGGAATGGCAATGCCGATGGTCGCGGCAAGGGTCGGGAGGATGTCGGTCGTCTCGACCGGGGTATCCAACGCGCGCGGCGTCATCCCCTTGCGCCAGAACAGGATCGGCACCCGGCGGTCATAGTCCCATGGGCTGCCGTGGGTCGCAACGTAGCGGCTGGTGTCGGCGATTGGCGTGATGTTGCGCTTCAAGAGAACAACGAAGTCGCCCGAACGGCCATGGAAATAGCTGGCGCGGGCGCGCTGGATCAGGCTCCATCCAACCGGCGAGCCGGTAGGAACCGGCGTCGCCGCGAGTTGCTCGGCGGTGAAGACCGCCTCGACCTGCGGATGGGCGCGATAGGACGCGACGGCGCCGTCGAGGACCAACTTGCGCTGTGCCTGAGTGAGGGCGCGGTCGACGTAGATGTCGCCGAAGCTCTCACCGTAAAGCCCGAAACCTGGCAGCTTATATTTCTTGACAAGTTCGAGGCCGATCTTGCCGGCGTTCAGCGCTGAATCGATGCGGGCAGCGTCGGGATGACCGGTGCCGCGCTGGCGTTCGGGAACATCGAGCCCGCCATGGTCCGCGGTCAGAACGACACTGTAGTCGATGCCACGGCGATCAAGGAACGCGAAGAAGTCGCCCAGCTCTCGGTCGAGAGCAAGCAGCTGCAGGCACATCTCCTGCCCCTCAGTCCCGTAGCTGTGGCCGACATAATCGGTCGCCGACAGGCTGATCGCCAGCACGTCGGGCTCGGCCCTGCGGCCAAGCTGCATCTCGTCGACCAGTCCCGCGGCGATGGCCAGCGTGTCGCCGTCGAGTTCCGGCGACGCTCGTAAAGCCGCAGCGTCCCCGGCACTACGCGCGAACGCGCCGCTGCCGACCGGCTTGCCGCCACCTTCGATCGGGAACGACCGGGCCTTGGCCTGGCACAGCGGCGGCGATTGCAAGGGCTGGCGAGTTTCGAGCAGCGCCTTGGCGATTGCCTCGTTTGCCCTGGTGAGCGTCTGCGGCGCCGCAACGCCCTTGAGGTCGGTGACAAATTTGTTGTTGGCCCAATACCAGCGCTGGTCGGCCTTATGGCCGGTCATCATCACCGCGGCGCGATCTTTGCCGGCGATCGCGACGTTTCGACTGCCCCGATGCTGGCCTTTGACCCACTCGCCGAGGGTCGGGACCATCAGATGAAGCGGGGAAACGGTATAAGAGAGCGAGGACGTACCGGGAACGCGCTCATCCTCGGCGCAATACACTGCCTTGTCGCTGCGTTGCAGGCCGAGGTCATACCAGACATTGGCGATGATACCGGTCCGCGACGGATGGCTGCCGGTCAGGATGGTCGAATGGCCCGGGCAAGTCTCGGTCGCATTATGCGATTGATAGCCGTTGCGGAAGGCGACGCCCGCGCCGAGGCGCGCGAGGCCGGCTGTGAAGTGCGGCCGGTATTCGTCCCAAAGGTCGGCCGAGAATTGGTCGACGGCAATGGCGACGATGAGTTTGGGGGGCTGGGCAGGCTGGGCTGTAGCGGGGGCCGCAACAAACGCCGCTACCGCGGCTAACAGGAACTTACGCATGAGCCTCCTAATCGTCATTCCCGCGTGAGCGCGAATCCACCTTTGCTTCCACCATTCAAGAAAGGTGGACCCCGGATCAAGTCCGGGGTGACAGGCTGGTTAGCCCAGCTTGGCCCGAAGCCGTTCGTTGACCACGCCGGGATTGGCCTTGCCGGCCATGGCCTTCATTGTCTGGCCAACGAAAAAGCCGAACAGCGGCAGCTTGCCTGCCTGATATTCGGCGACCTTGTCGGCGTTGGCGGCGAGGATCTTGTCGATCTCGGCATCGATCGCGCCGGTGTCTGAGGTCTGCTTGAGTCCGCGCTCCTCGACGATTTTCGACGGCGCCTCGCCCGTTTCCAGCATGATCTCAAACACCTGCTTGGCGATGGTGCCGCTAATCGTGCCATCGGCGACCAGCTTCAACAGCTCCGCGGCCTCCTCGGGCGAAATCGGGCATTCTTCAATGCTCTTGCCGGTGCGGTTGAGCGCCCCGAACAGCTCGGCGACGGTCCAATTGGACGCCTGCTTGGGGTCGGCGCCGGCGTCCAGCAACCCGTCGAACCAGCGCGCGATCTCGACCTCGGCGGTCAGCACCGACGCGTTGTAGGCGCTAATACCCAGCCCCTCGAACCGCTTCCGCTTGGCGTCGGGCAATTCCGGTAGCGAGGAGCGGCACTCCTCGAGGAATGCCTCGTCGAGTTCGAGCGGCAGCAGGTCCGGGTCGGGGAAATAGCGATAATCGTGCGCGTCTTCCTTGGATCGCAGGGTGCGGGTGACGTTCTTGTCGGGGTCGTAGAGGCGGGTTTCCTGGACGATCTGGCCGCCCTCTTCCAGCACCTCGACCTGGCGGCGCGCCTCATGCTCAATCACCGCCATGACGAAGCGGACCGAGTTGACGTTCTTGGTCTCGGTGCGGGTGCCGAGCTCGCCGCCGACCTTGCGCACGCTGACATTGACGTCGGCGCGCATCGAGCCCTCCTCCATATTGCCGTCGCACGAGCCGACGTACCGGAGAATTGCCCTCAACTTACGGAGATAAGCCCCTGCTTCAGCTGGAGAACTCATGTCAGGGCGCGAGACGATTTCCATCAGCGCGACGCCCGAGCGATTGAGGTCGACGTAACTCATCGTCGGGTGCTGGTCGTGCATCAGCTTGCCCGCGTCCTGTTCGACATGGATGCGCTCGATGCCGATCTGCTTGACGCTGTTCTCGTCCTTCTCGTCGAGCAGGATCTCGACCTCGCCCGGCCCGACCAGCGGGTGGTAGAGCTGCGAGATCTGGTAGCCCTGCGGCAGGTCTGCGTAGAAATAATTCTTGCGGTCGAAGCGGCTCCAGCGGTTGATCACCGCGTCCAGCGCCATGCCGGTGCGCACCGCCTGGCGGATGCACTCGCGGTTGGGGACCGGGAGCATGCCGGGCATGGCCGCGTCGACGAGGCTCACCTGGGTGTTGGGCTCGGCCCCGAATGCGGTCGCAGCGCCAGAGAAGAGCTTGGCGTTGGAGACGACCTGGGCATGGACTTCAAGGCCGACGACGACCTCCCAAACTCCGGTTTCGCCCTTGATGCGATAGGGTGCCGTTGTGTCTGCCATTACCACCACCTCTTGGGACGATGATTGAACCCCGCCCGCTCCTCGATTGCCAGGCCGGCGTTGAGGATGCCTTGCTCGTCCAACTCGCGGCCGATCAGGTGCAGGCCGAGCGGCAGGCCCTGGCTGTCGAGCCCGCCCGGGACCGACATGGCCGGCAGGCCGGCGAGGCTGGCCGGGACCGCGAACACGTCGTTCAGATACATCGCCAGCGGGTCCGACATCTTCTCCTGCAAGCCGAACGCAGCCGAGGGCGCGGTCGGGGTCAGGATCAGGTCGCATTCCTTGAACGCCTCGGCGAAGTCGCGCTTGATCAGGGTGCGGACCTTCTGCGCCTTTGTGAAATAGGCATCGTAGAAGCCCGCCGAGAGCACATAGGTGCCGATCATGATGCGGCGCTTGACCTCGGCGCCAAAGCCGGCGGCGCGAGTCGCTGCATACATGTCGTCGAGGCTCTTCACCCCCATTTCGCGCAGGCCGTAGCGAACCCCGTCATAGCGGGCGAGATTGGACGACGCCTCTGCAGGGGCGATGATGTAATAGGTCGGCAGCGCATATTTGGTGTGCGGCAGGCTGATCTGCACCACTTCGGCGCCGGCGTCCTTGAGCCATTCGATGCCCTGGTCCCAGATAGCGTTGATCTCGGCGGGGACGCCGTCGATGCGATATTCCTTCGGGATCCCGACCTTCTTGCCGCGAAGGTCCGCGGACAGGCCCGCCTCCCACTGCGGCACCGGCAGGTTGAGCGAGGTCGCGTCCTTGGGATCGAAGCCAGCCATTGCCTCGAGCATGATCGCGCAATCGCGCACCGTTCGGGCCATCGGCCCGGCCTGATCGAGCGACGAAGCGAAGGCGACGATGCCCCAGCGCGAGCAGCGGCCGTAGGTCGGCTTGATGCCGCTGATGCCGGTGAAGGCCGCCGGCTGGCGAATCGAACCGCCGGTGTCGGTGCCGGTGACGCCGGGTGCGAGGCCGGCGGCGACCGCCGCCGCCGAGCCGCCCGACGAACCGCCGGGGGTCAGCGCGGCATTGCCGCCGTCGTTGCGTTTCCAGGGGCTGATCACCGGGCCATAGGCGCTGGTCTCGTTGGACGAGCCCATGGCGAATTCGTCCATGTTGAGCTTGCCGAGCATGCCGGCGCCGGCCGCCTTGAGATTGCCGGAGACCGTGCTTTCGTAGGTCGGCTTGAAGTCCTTGAGGATGCGGCTGCCGGATGTGCTGTCGACGCCTTCCGTGGCGAACAAATCCTTGATGCCGAGCGGGATGCCCGAGAGCGGCTTCAGCGCATTGGTGGTCCGATCGCGGTCGGCGATGTCGGCGGCGTCCAGGGCGAGCTCGGGAGTCTCGACGGTGTAGGCGTTGAGGCCCCGGCCGGCGGCCACAGCGGCGTTGAACGCCTCGGCAATCTCGCGGGCCGAGAAGTCGCCGGAGCGAAAGCCTTCCCGAAGCTCGGTGATCGTCTTGTGGGTGAGTTCGGTCATCAGATCCTCCCCGGAACGGGGAGGTGGCAGCGCGTAGCGCTGACGGAGGGGTCGAATCCTCCGAAGGGGCACATCGCCCCCTCCACCGCTCTGCGAGCGGTCCCCCTCCCCGTTCCGGGGAGGAATTTTGGGGCGCCCATCATTCGATCACCTTCGGCACGGCGAAGAAGCCATGCTGCGCGTCGGGAGCGTTTTTGAGCACGTCGTCGCGGACGTTGCCGTCGTTGACCACGTCGTCGCGAAGGCGGAGGTGGTTGTCGATCACGGCAGTGAGCGGCTCGACGCCGTCGGTGTCGACCTCGCCGAGCTGCTCGACCCAGCCGAGGATATTGTTCAATTCCGGCACCATCCGGTCGATTTCGTCGTCACCTAGCGCCAGCCGGGCGAGACGCGCGACGTGGCGCACCTGTTCTGCATTTACGGACATGGAGGCGCGGCTAGCAGGGCCAAAGCTGCCCTTCAACGCCTATTCCATATTGTCGCCAACCGGCTTGCCGTCGATGAACAGCTGCTTGCGCTCGACCGTGCGCAGCTCAACCTTGGCCGCGGGCAGATTGACTTTGGTCCCGCCAAACTCAGCCGTGACGGCAGGAGGCGTATCCCACTCGCCGTTGGAACGGATATAATCGCTCGTTGCCAGGGGCCCATCTTTATAGGTCTGCCCTACCAGAATCATCTTTTCTTGGCTGACCTGCACCAGCAGACACGGACGCTCGCGACAGAAATCTGTGGCTGAAATGGAATTGCGCAAGCTGGCCGGCACTTCCAAATCCGCCGGAATTTTCCGCATGTAACGGTCAAGCTCATCGCTGGTTTTCACCTGCGCGACGACATCAACTTCGTAGCGATTTTCGGCCTTGAGGGCGGCACGGGCCAATTTGCCTTGTTCCACCGGCCCCCGAGCGGCCATGGCCTGAAGCTGCGTTCGGCCTTCCGGTCCGAAGTCGAAGGCCAAGGCTCTCCAGTCAAACTCTTCAGCCTTGACCTTGCCGCTTTCCAGCCGGGCAAGCTGCGATTTGGTGCTGATCGCGCCGAAGTCGACGATTGGCAGCGCCAGGAACAGGGCGAGACCGCACAGGCCGATCGCCAGCTTGGTCTGCAGCGGGCGAAGCGGATCGTCGAAATTCTGGCGGCCCTTGAACACCGCCCACCACGCTGCGGCACCGTAGGCCAGGGCGATTGCGACCGCGACCGCGCCCCAGATACGCTCAGGCGTCCAGCCGTACTGGCCGATCCGCTGGCCCATCGACAGGGAAGCGAAAAATGCCAGCGGGAGAATGCAGACGACCAGCAGAAGCGCGGCTCGCCGAAGCCAGACGTTGCGGCTGCGATCCTCCTCGCCGTTGCCGATCACCGCATTGGCGAGCAGGATCGCGCCGGCTGCCGACAACAGGAGCATTGGGGTTGCCGGGATTTCGGATTCCCACAGCCCCTTGAGGCCGGTGAAAGGCAGCGAAAGCAGGAACGCCGCGAGCGCGACGGCAAGGACCGGAGCAAGCACGGCAAGGACCACCATCACCAGCCTTTGCAAGGTCGCGACGATCGCGTCGCGCTCTCGGAGGATGCCGAGCGCACCACCGAAGGCGAGGCCGGCGAGCACCCAAGCAAACCACTCCTCGTCAAGGAGATCCTTGATCACATCGATGCCGATCACGCTGAATAGCAATGCGATCAGCCAGACCAGCAGGAAGGTGATGCCGGTGAACGCGAGGCTGGCCGCCCCGATCACGGCATCGGTCCAGGCGTGGCGATGCAGCCTTGCGTAGGGGAAGCGCCAGCCGCCCTCGTCGCGAATGGTCTGGAACAAGGGGGCGGCGATCAGCACCGCGAGGATTCCCGACAGGAAGGGAAATTCGAAAATTTCGCCGACTTGATTGTACTGGGCGGTGAACCAGCCGATCAGGGCGATGACCGCGCCCCACCCGAGCGCGAAGGCAATGCACCAGGTCCAGCGGCG
>Ga0207691_10000698_pt1 | contig 33205 bp, 21 predicted proteins | sample KBSM13metaG_FD_184327 | JGI IMG/M metagenome (GOLD analysis project Ga0207691, IMG submission 184327) | Miscanthus rhizosphere microbial communities from Kellogg Biological Station, Michigan, USA - KBS M1-3 metaG (SPAdes) (version 2) | ecosystem: Host-associated > Plants > Roots > Rhizosphere >...
GCCGAACACGCTCGGCGGCTTCCGCGGCATGGGCGAAGGTGGCACCATCGGCGCGCCGGCCGCGGTGGCGAACGCGGTCGCGGATGCGCTCTCACCGCTGGGCATCGAGATCAACGAGCTTCCCGTCACCCCCGAGCGCCTGTTCCGCCTGATCGAGGCGGCGCGTGCAGCCAGAGCATGATCCCGAAAAGGGTGCAGCGGTTTTCGGAAAAGATCATGCTCCTTGAACTAGGAAAGAGTGAGCGATGGATCTGGGACTGAACGGCAAGGTCGCATTGGTCACCGGCGCGGGGCGCGGGGTCGGGCGCGAGATCGCGCTGACCCTGGCGCGGGAAGGCGCGAGCGTCGCGATCAACTATCGCTCGTCGGCCAAGGATGCCGATGCGCTCGCGGCCGAAATCGCGGCGGCCGGCGGCAAGGCGAAGGCCTATCGCGCCGATGTCGCGGATTTCGCCGCCGTTACCGCGATGGTCGGCCACGTCGTGAAGGACTTCGGCGCGCTCAATATCCTGATCAACAATGCCGGCCTCGCGAAGCGCCAGCGCTTCGTCGAGACCACGCCGGCGGACTGGCACAGCCAGATCGACGCGTGTCTCTACGGCGCGATCCATTGCTGCCACGCCGCCGCGCCGCATCTGGAGAACGCCAGGAACGGCCGCATCATCAGTCTCATTGGCGATTCCTCGCGCGTCGGTGAGTCCGGGCTCGCGATCGTGGCGGCGGCGCGCGCCGGCGTGGTCGCGCTGATGAAGTCACTCGCGCGCGAGTTCGGCCGCTCCGGCACCACCGCCAACGCGATCTCACTCGGGCTGGTCGAGACCGATCACGACAAGGAATGGGTGGAGGCGAACCGCGAGAAGCTGGTGAAGCTCTATCCGGTGCGGCGCCTCGGGCAAGCCGGCGACGTCGCCCCGATGGTCGCGCTTCTTGCCTCGCCGGGCAGCGGCTGGATCACCGGTCAGGTGCTCAGCATCAGCGGCGGCTACAGTATGGTCTAGTGCGTGATCCCGAAAAGTGGGAACCGGTTTTCGGACAAGATCACGCACAAAGAGAAAAGCCAATGCTTCATGCCGATTTGATTGCGCCGATCCCCGAATTGCTCAAGCGTCACGCGCGCGAGCGTGGCGGCAAGGTCGCGTATCGTGACGCGCAGTCGTCGGTCACCTACGCGCAACTCGAGGAGCGCACCGCGCGGCTCGCCGCGCATCTGGCGGATCGCGGCATCGCGGCCGGCGATACGATCGCGATCCTGCTGCCGAACTCGACGCAGTGGATCGAGACGTGTTTCGCGATCGCACGCGCCGGCGCGATCGGCGTGCCGGTCAGCTACGATGCGAGCGAGCCGGAGATCGCGTATCGCCTGGAAGACGCTAACTGCCGCGCCATCGTGACCACCGCCGAGCGCGGCGATCTGGTCGCGAAGCTGAAAGCCGTCGCGCCGAACCTCGGGATTGTGATCGCCACGAATCGCGGCGGCCCGCGCCGCGAGGCGCTCTCCTACGAAACGCTGCTGTCCACCGCGCCGGCATCCGCGCCGCGCGATCCGGCGCTGATGCACGAGCCGGCCTTCATCCTCTATACGTCGGGCACGACCGGCCGGGCGAAAGGCGTGCTGCTCACAGTCCACGGCATGTTGTGGATCGTCGCCGCCTGCTGGGCGCCGATCACCGGCTTGAGCGAGCGCGATACCGTGCTCTCGCCGCTGCCGCTGTTTCATTCCTATGCGCTCAATCTCTCCGTACTCGGCGTGCTGGCGACCGGCGCGAGCGAATACATCATGGAGCGCTTCTCGACCCCGGAGGCGATGCGGCTCCTGAAGACCGGCGAATTCACCTACTTCCCCGGCGTGCCGACGATGTTCCACTACCTGATGCAGGGCGAGGGCGGCACGTTTCCCGGCATGCGGCTGTGCGTCTCGGCCGGCGCCATCATGCCGGCGACGCTCAATCGCGAGTTCGAGCAGCGGTTGGGCATTCCGCTGCTCGACGGCTACGGCATCACCGAGACGTCCACGATGGTGACGATGAACTGGCCGACGGGCAGCCGCGTGTTCGGCTCGTGCGGCTTTCCGGTGCCGGGGCTCGCCGTGCGCATCGTCGATCCGGTGAGCGGGCGCGACGTCGACACCGGCCAGGAGGGCGAGTTGATCGTGCGCGGGCCGAACGTGATGCCCGGCTATCTCAACAAGCCGGAGGAGACCGCGAAGGCGCTGCGCAACGGCTGGTATCACACCGGCGATCTCGCCAGGGCGGACGCGAACAACTTCCTCACCATCACGGGACGGCTGAAGGAGCTGATCATCCGCGGCGGACAGAACATCGCGCCGGCCGAGATCGAGGAGGTGGTGAACACGTTTGCGCCGGTGCTCGACTGCGCCGTGGTGGGAGCGCCGCACGCGCATCTCGGCGAAACACCGGTGCTGTTCGTGGTGGCGCGTGCCGGACAGACGGTCGAAGGCGAAGCGCTACTCCGGCACTGTCGTGAAAAACTGTCGGCCTACAAGGTGCCGAGCGCGGTGCATGTCATCAAGGAGATTCCGCGCACCGGCTCGGGGAAGATCATCCGGTACAAATTGAAGGAGTTGTTGGGCGCGTGACCCGGTCTCTCACCGTCACCCTGAGGTGCGCGCGTAGCGCGCCTCGAAGGGTGACGGCCCGGCTCATGCCCGATCATCCTTCGAGGGCCGCTTCGCGGCCACCTCAGGATGACGGCGTGAGCTCACGCCGGATCGTAATAATGAATCTCCAGCAGCATGCAGCCTTTCTCGGACTTGAACGGCCCGTGATAGGCGCCGGGCGGGCGGCACGCATAGGTGTTCGGCGGGAACGGCTCGCCGCCCTTGCCCTGCGCGTCGTTGCCGACGATCAGGTCGCCTGAAATCTGGAACACCTCTTCCCAGTAGTCGTGCACGAACGGCGCGGTGGTGAACGTGCCGGGCGCGAAGCGCAACAGCCGCGTGCGCGTGCCGCGCTTGCCCGTCTCGTCGAGCGCGCCTGACAGGATCTTCTGCGCGATGCCGGCCGGATAGCCGGGCGGCGTCTCCCAGCCCGCGCTCAGGTCGAGCGTGTGGAATTCCTTGTGCTCCTTGTTCACGCTCATGTCGCTCTCCCTGGCGCTCCCTTGTTCGTGCGTTGTTCGCATTCTCGGCAACAACTGTCACAGACGCAACGCAAACCTGTCATCGCACTGAAACAACCGACCGGCAGTTTCGCCGGATGCGATTCGGTACGCCGATTTCTGCCATCGAGGCAAACGCCGTCTGATGCGGGTCCTCGTCGCAACAGATGCCTGGCATCCGCAAGTCAACGGCGTGGTGCGCACGCTGACGTCGCTGGCCGAGGCGGCGCGGCAATTCGGCGTCACCGTCGAGTTCCTCACCCCCGAAGGCTTCCCGTCGATCGGCGTCCCGACCTATCCGGGCCTGCGCGTCGCGTTGCCGAACCGCCGCACCATCGCGGAGCGGATCGTCAAGGCCGCGCCCGACGCGATCCACATCGCGACCGAGGGCCCGATCGGCTATGCGGCGCGCAGCTTCTGCCTGCGCCACGGGCTTTCCTTCACCACCAGCTACACCACCTGCTTCCCCGAATACATCGCCGAGCGCGCGCCGATCCCGCGCGCGTTGAGCTATGCGGTGCTGCGCCGCTTCCATGCCGCCGCCGCCGTCACGATGGTGTCGACGCCGTCGCTGATGAGCGAGCTGACGCGCCGCGGCTTCAGGAATCTCGGCATGTGGGGCCGCGGCGTCGATACCGACAAATTCCGCCCCGATCTCGCCGCCGCCCTCGATCTGCCGCGCCCGATCTTCGTCAGCATGGGCCGCGTCGCGGTCGAGAAGAACATCGACGCGTTCCTCTCGCTGGATTTGCCGGGCACGAAGGTCGTGATCGGCGAGGGACCGCAGGAAGCCGAACTGCGGCAGCGCTATCCGACCGTGACATTCCTCGGCCTGCTGAAAGGCCGCGAGCTCGCGGCGCATCTCGCCGCCGCCGATGTGTTCGTGTTCCCGAGCAGGACCGACACCTTCGGCGTGGTGCAGCTCGAGGCGCTCGCCTGCGGCGTTCCGGTCGCGGCCTACCCGGTGATGGGTCCGCGCGACGTGGTCGGCGGCCACGCCGTGGGCGTGCTCGATAACGATTTGCGCGCGGCGTGCCTCGGCGCGCTCAACGTGTCGCGCGAAGCCTGCCGCGCGTTTGCGCTGACACGCTCGTGGGAAGCCAGCGCGCGGCAATTCATCGCGCATGTCAACCTGGCGGCGCTTGCGCGCTCGCCGCAACAACAAGCCGCGTTCGCCGTCCAGGCGGCGGCAAACGGATGAGAGCATGAAGATGGCAGCAGCAACCGACATCGAACTGGACTCCGTCGCGAGCGCCTACGACCGCTGGGCGCCGGTCTACGACCTCGCCTTCGGTCCGGTGTTCCGGCGCGGCCGCAGCGCCTCGCTCGCCGCGGCCGAACGGATCGGCGGGCGCATTCTCGAGGTCGGCGTCGGCACCGGCATCTCGCTTCCGGACTATTCGGCCAGGAACAGGATCTTCGGCGTCGACATCTCGGAAGAGATGCTGCGCAAGGCGCAAAAGCGCGTCGCCGAGCTGGGGCTGCATCACGTCGAGGGCCTCGCGGTGATGGATGCCGAGAAGCTCGACTTCCCCGATGCATCGTTCGACGTGGTGGTGGCGCAATACGTCGTCACCGCGGTGCCCAACCCGGAAGCCGCGCTCGACGAGTTCGCGCGCGTGCTCAAGCCGGGCGGCGAGATGGTGCTGCTCACCCGCATCGGCGCCGAGGCGGGGCTGCGCCGCAACATCGAGCACCTGCTGCAGCCGGTCGTGCGCAAGCTCGGCTGGCGCACCGAGTTCTCGTTCGAGCGCTATCGCCGCTGGGTCGACCGCAGCCACGACATGCGGCTTGTGGAGCGCCGTCCGGTCCCGCCGTTCGGGCACTTCTACCTGCTTCGCTTCGCCAAAATGAACGCCGCGAAGTTCGATCCCGCCGCCCGAAAGGCCAGCGCCGCCGCCTGACCGGCGCAGATGACAGAATTCAACTGTCATCTCCCGGTTATCGAATCGCAATAACACGAACCAGCTCCAATTCAGGGGGAACGGGTATGCACGGCTATCTCGAGCAATTGCGCATCCAGCGGTGGGACGATCATCGCTACTATCACCACAGCCGGATCAACCAGAGCCTCCATCTGGTCAGCGCGCTCAGCTTCCTGACCGCCTACGTGGTGGTGTTCTTCGACCCCGGCATGGCCGCGCTGATCGGCTGGCTGCTGTCGATGACGACGCGCCAGGCCGGCCATTTCTTCTTCGAGCCGAAGCACTACGACGTGATCAACCAGGCGAGCCACGAGCACAAGGAAGAGATCAAGGTCGGCTACAATCTGCAGCGCAAGGTCGTCCTGATGGCGATCTGGGCCGCTTCGCCGCTGCTGCTGTTCGCCGATCCGACGCTGTTCGGCCTGTTCAACGCGGCGACCAATATTCCGGATTTCCTGCGCAATGTCGGCAAGCTGTGGCTGATCGTCGGCGTCGGCGGCCTGCTGTTCCGCACCGTGCACCTGTTCTTCATCAAGGACGTCGAGGCCGGCCTGGTGTGGATGACCAAGATCCTCACCGATCCGTTCCACGACGTGATGCTGTACTGGAAGTCGCCGCTCTATCTGCTGCGCGGCGAACTGATCGATCCGCACCATGCACAGCATGGCGACGAAGACGAGGACTTGCAGCACGCCGGCGCGTGACAGCGCGCCGGGCAATCGACGATGCGATCAGGCGCGCTTGAGGAAACGCTCGGCCAGAATTTCCTTGAGAATGGCACGCCTGATCGTCTTGTTCGTCACGGCCGGGCCGGCCCACCAGCCGTCATGCTGCATGGCCTTTGCGGCGGCGACGAAGCGCTCGACCACCGCGTCGAAATCCGCATCGGTGTAGTTGAGGCTGAAGATCAACCGGCCCGTGCCGATCCAGCTCAGCGCAAGGCCTTCGGCGCGCAGATAGTACTGCAGCATCCAGTTGTAGCGCGACGGCATCGTGTAGGAGATCGTCCAGATCGAGGACAGGTTCGCAATCCGCACCGGCAGGTCTTCGTCGCGCAGGCGGGCGTTGAGCCGCGCAGTGCGCGCATTCCAGGTGGCATCGAGATCGACGTAGAGCGCGCGGATCTCCGCCGTGTCGAGCCGCGTCAGGAACTCGTGCATCGCGGCCATCACGTAGGGATGCGAATTGAACGTGCCGCGCGCAAAACAAATGTCGGCCGGCCGGTCGTCGCGATAGCGCTTCATGAATTCGCGCCTGCCGCACACCGCGCCGACCGGGTAACCGCCGCCGAGGGTTTTGCCGTAGGTGACGAGATCGGCCCTCACGCCGAAGTATTCCTGCGCGCCGCCGGGCGCGAGGCGGAAGCCGACGAAGATCTCGTCAAAAATGAGCACGATGCCGCGCTCGCTGCACACCGCGCGCAGTTCGCGCAGCCACGCGCCGTAGGCGGCCTTGTCGAAATGCGCCGAGCGGCCGCTGTCGACCAGCGAGGTATCGGACGGCGCGCCGGTGTTGGGATGCAGCGCCTGCAGCGGGTTGACCAGCACGCAGGCGATGTCGCGCCGCGAGCGCAGCACACGCAAGGTGCGCTCCGACATGTCGGTCAGGGTCAGCGTGTCGCGCGCCGGCACCGGATTGCCCACGCCCGGCTGCACGTCGTCCCACCAGCCATGATAGGCACCGCAGAAGCGCACGATGCGCCGCCGCCGCGTGTGGAATTGCGCCAGCCGCACCGCCTGCATCACGGCTTCGGTGCCGGACATGTGGAACGAGACTTCATCGAGTCCGGAGATCGCGCGCAGGCGCTTCACGTTCTCGGCGATTGCCGGATGGTAGGAGCCGAGCACGGGGCCGAGGTCGCGCACGCGCTCGGCACCGCGCGCCATGCACTCCTTGTAGAAGTCGTAGCCGAACAGGTTGACGCCGTAGGAGCCGGTGAGGTCGTAGAAGGCGTTGCCGTCCAGGTCGGTGACCGTGACGCCGCTGGACGATTGCACGAAGGTGCCGGTCTTCAGATGCGTGCGCACGAAGCGGCTGAACTGGAACGGCACGCGGTAGGCGTCGGTGAACTGCAGGTCGGAGATCGCGCCGGACACCTCGACGGTCTGCCGGATCGTCTCAGGGTAGCGCTCGCGATAGAGCGCGGCGAGGCGGAAGAAACCGGCGCGGCGTTTCTCGCCAATGTCCGCAGGCGCATCGTCGGCGCGAAAGAAGCGCCCCTCGTCATATTCGTAGAACGGCACCAGCGCGGTGAACAGCCGCGACATCCGCGCGTGCCCGGTCAGCGAGCGGTGCTTGGCGCGCGACAGGTCGAGCCGCGATTTGAGCTTGACCAGCGAGGCCGCGGTCGCGGCGGCACCGGCCGCGTAGAGGGCAAAGGACGTGGACAGCGGTTCCATCGAATCGCGGTGTAGAGCAACGGGTTTTCGGGAATATGACGGTTCGATCTCAGGTTCTGAAAATATTGCAGCAGGAAGACATCAACTTCCTGCTCACCAACCGCATTCCGCGCCGGCTCGTGACACGCTTCGTGGGCTGGCTCAGCCGCATCGAGCAGCCGCTGGTGCGTGACGTGTCGATTGCGGTGTGGCGGCTGTTTTCCGATCTCGACCTGAGCGAAGCGAAGAAAACGTCATTCAGGAGCCTGCATGACTGTTTCGTGCGCGAGCTGAAGGACGGCGCGCGGCCGGTCGATCCCGATCTCGCGGTCATGGTGAGCCCGTGCGACGCGATCGTCGGCGCCTGCGGGAGAATCGAGGACACACGGCTGCTGCAGATCAAGGGGCTTTCCTACACGCTCGAAGACCTGCTGCTCGATCCCGTGCTGGTCGAGCGTTACCGCGACGGCAGTTATGTGACGCTGCGGCTGACCGCCAGCATGTATCACCGCTTCCATGCCCCGTATGACGGCCGGGTCGAGTGCGTCACATACATCGCGGGCGACACCTGGAACGTGAACCCGATCGCGCTCAAGCGGATCGAGAAGCTGTTCTGCCGCAACGAGCGCGCGGTGCTGCGCACGCGGCTGACCGGCGGACACGTCATCGCGCTGGTGCCGGTGGCGGCGATCCTCGTCGCCGGGATCAGATTGAACTTTCTGGCGAACCTGCGCGATCTCGATCATGACGGTCCGAAGACGGTGCGTTGCGATGCGCGGTTCGGCAAAGGCGGCGAGATGGGCTGGTTCGAGCACGGCTCGACCATCATCGTGTTCGCGCCGCGCGGCTTTGCGCTGTGCGACGCTGTCGGCGAGGGCACGCGCATTCGCATGGGCGAGCCGCTGATGCGCCTGCCGTGAGTTTTGCTATTGTTGCGTGATGGGCGCGAGGGGCTGGCCGTTCGGTTTTGTGTTGACGTTGCTGGCGATGGCGCCGGCGGTACCGAGCGCATCCGCGCAGCCGGCAACAAGACTGAGCGGCTACACGCTCGGGGCTGAGACCTGCGGGCCCTTTCCCAGACTACCGATTGCGATGCGTCCCGGCTACTGCGCCGGCCTCGTCGCCGGCAAGGAGGACGGGCTGATCTTTCCGCGCACGGTGGTGCAGGTGCCGGACACGCGCTTCTTCGTCGTCGTCGACATGGGCGGCTGGGACCCCGGACGCGGCCGCGTGCTGCTGCTCGATCCCGACGCGCCGCAGGGCAAGCGCGTGACGGTGCTGCTGACAAAGCTCGACCTGCCGCACGGGCTCGGCGTCGGCCCGGACCGCCGCATCTATGTGGGCACGGCGGACAAGATATTCCGCTTCGATCCGCTGGCCGCGCAGCCTGCCACGACGGTCGAGACGATCCTGCAGGGCCTGCCCGGGCTGAAGCCGACGCTCGCCGACGGCACGGTGGCGGCGCGCAACGCGCATCCGCTCAAGCATTTCATCTTCGACCGCACCGGCCGGCTGTTCGTGAACATCGGTGCACCGAGCGACAAGTGTGCGACCGGCAAGACCGAGACCAGGCCGTGCGCGGCCGGCGAGGGCACTTCACCGCTCGCCGCGGTGTGGATGTTCTCAGCCCCGGCTGACGGGATCTTCCCGGCGCTGCGTCCGGGCGAGAAGAACCCGCCGCATGAGGTGTTCGCACGCGGCCTGCGCAACTCGATGGCGCTCGCCGCGCATCCGCGCTTTCCCGACGAAGGCTTCGCGCTGCTGCAGGCCGAGAACGCGCGCGACCTGCCCGACGCCGACAGACCGAACGAGGAGATCAACGCGCTCGCGCGGATGCATTACGGCTGGCCGTATTGCTACGACCTCACGACGGTGAGCCCCGAATACGCCGCGTTCCTCAAGACCGGCGCGTATCGCAATCTTTGCAACGATGCCGCGCGCTACCGCCGGCCGCATTCGCTGCTGCCGCCGCACGGCGCGCCGCTTGGCATGCTCTACTACGACGGCACGAAGTTTCCCGAGCTCGCCGGCAAGCTCATCGTCGGCCTGCACGGCTACCGGCCGACCGGCAGCCGCGTGATCTATTATGACATCGACGAGCGCGGCTTCCCGCAAATCCAGCCGCCGCCGGTGTATTATAATGTCAGCTGCACGGCCGCGCCGCGCGTCTTCCGCACCGAAAACGAAGCACAGGTCGCCGCGGCGCAACCGATCGAGTTGATCGGCGACTGGCACAAGGTGAACGGCGTGCGCCCGCAAGGCGCGCCGGTCGGCATGACGGTGGCGGCCGACGGCGCGATCTGGCTTGCCGAAGACAAGAACCAGACCATCATCCGCATCGACGCCGAGCCGGCGGAACGCGCCGCGAGCCCGCTGCCGTGCGGCCTGCGCACGCCCGACCAGATCAACGCGCTCGTCCGCGTGGTGCTCGGCAATGCCGAGGGCCGCAAGCGCCTGACGCAGGTGCGCACCGACCTGATCGAGCGGCGTTGCGCAGGCTGTCATTCCGATTTCGACATCAAGCCCGCGATGACCGGCGCGCAGAAGGACGAAGCCGCGTTGCGCTTCATGCTGGCGCAGGACGCGTGGGTCTATCCCGGCATGCCCGAGGCCGGACGGATGCATGAGCGGGTGTGGGGCAAGGGCAGCGGCAGGATCATGCCGGCGAACGGCGCGCAACTGCTCGCGAGTGAAGCGTATCGGCGAACGCTGGAAGCGCTCGACGCGTTCGTCGCCGACATGGTGCCGGGCACGCGCAAGCGCATCGGAACGACAGCGCCGGTCGTAAATCGCGTGGGGAAAAGTTGCGGTTCCCTGCCGAATCAGACCGGTGTGACCGTCACTGACCTGAAGCCGAAGGAGAAGCCCGGCTTCGGCCGCATTTATCGTCCAGCGGATCGTTATCTCAACGGAGACTGTGCCGACCGCGATGGCTATTACGTGCCGCTGGCCAATTTTCGCGAGCCTTAGCATCGTGCTCGCCACAGCGGCGGCCGCGCAGCCGCTGTTCGAGAGCAAGCGGCTCACGCCCGACGAATACACCTTCGGTATCGAAGGGCCGGCGGTCGACGCGGCCGGCGTGTTCTATGCGGTGAACCTCCGCCGTCAGGGCACGATCGGCAGGCTCGCGCCCGGCGCGACGCAGTCGGAACTGTTCGCCGAGCTTCCCGCCGGCAGTATCGGCGTCTCGATCCGCTTCGCGCGCGGCCGCATGTTCGTCGCCGACTACAAGGGCCACAACATCTTCGTGTTCGATGGCGCGCGCGAGCCGCGCGTCTACTTTCACTCGGATCGCTTCAATCAGCCGAACGACATGGCGATCGCGCGCGACGGAACGATCTATGCGAGCGATCCGCACTGGAAGCGCCGCGACGGACAGGTGTGGCGGATCGCGCCGGCGGGAGACGTGGGAGCCGGCGAGGTGATGCAGGCGACGCGTGCCATGGGCACCACGAACGGCATCGATCTCAGCCCGGACGAACGGACATTGTATGTAGGCGAATCCGAGACGCGCGAGATCTGGGCCTACACGCTCGACGGCGCGCGGCTCGCCGCGCCGCGCCTCCTCAAAAAATTTCCCGACTTCAGCCTCGACGGGCTGCGCACCGACATCGACGGCCGCATCTACGTCGCGCGCATCCTGAAGGGAACGATCGCGGTACTGGCGCCGGACGGAACGCAATTGCGGGAAATTCCGTTGCAGGCGAAGGAGCCGACCAACCTGGCGTTCGGCGGACCGGACGGAAAAACCGTCTACGTCACGCAGCGCAAGGGCGGCTTCATCGAAAGCTTTCGCGTCGACCGGCCGGGGCGGGAGTTCTGCCTGCAGCAAGCCGATCGCTGCTAACTCATTCCACCCGTCCCCGTCCCCGATCAGGTCGGGGATAAACTGCAGCGGGGACCCGGTTACCTGGCCCCTGGATTCCCGCTTGCACGGGAATGAGCGGATCACCCTTAAGGCTTCTTCGTTTCCTCAACCTTGCGCTGCACCTGCTCGAGCAGCGCCGCGTCCGGATTGCCATCCGGCACCATGCGGAACGCGACCTGCATCTCGCGGATCATGTCGCGCTGCTCGAAATCGATGTGTCCGACAAAATTGGCGACATTGTATCCGAGCGCCGCCAGCGCGCGTTGCAGCGCCATGCGATCCGCGCGCGACAGCGGGCGCTCATCCGGCCAACGGCTGGCCCACGGCGGCGCGCCGCGCATGCGGTCAGCCACATGCGCGACCGCGAGCGCGTAAGGGTCGGAGAAATTGTAGCGCTTGATGACGACGTAATTCCCGGTCACCAGAAACGCCGGTCCGCGCGCGCCGGCGGGAAACATCAGATACGCATCGCCGCTGGCTGGAAACTTGGCCCCGTCGGTGCGCCGGAAGCCGCGCTCCTGCCATTCGGCAAATGTGCCGCGGCTGAAACGGAAGTCGTAATTCTCCGGCGCGAAAACCTCGAAGCCCCACGGGCCGCCGCGCGTCCAGCCGAAATTCCGGAAGTAGTTGGCGATCGACGCGAGCACATCGGCCTCGTTGGTCCAGATGTCGCGACGCCCGTCGCCCGAACCGTCGACCGCATGCTTCAGGAAGCTCGACGGCAGGAATTGCGGCTGTCCCATCGCGCCCGCCCACGAGCCGACCAGGCGCGCCCGCGGCACGTCGCCTGCCTGCAGGATCGCAAGCGCATGCAGCAGCTCGTCGCGGAAGAAATCGTCGCCGCGGAAGCGCGCGTGCGCCAAGGTCGCGAGCGCGCGGATCACGTCGTGCTTGCCTTTCACCGCGCCGAAGTTCGACTCGATGGCCCAGATGCTGACGAGAATCTCGCGCTCGACGCCGTATTGGTGCTCGATCCGGTCGAGCGGGCCGGACAGACGTTCGGCGTGCTTTCGCGCAGCGGCGATCACGGCCGTCGAGATTCGCGCTCCGATATAGCTCCCGGCCGGCCGGACATATTCGGGCGCTGAATTTGCGAGCACGAGCACCTGCGGGTCGGGCGATACGTTTGCCAGCGCCGCGTCGAACAACGCCTGCGACACGCCGCGCGCCCGCGCGTCCGGCCACAATGCCTTCACGAAGCAGTCGAAGGTGGTGCAAGCCGAGTCATTTGGCGCCGCGATTGCGCCATGCGCCGCCGTCACGACAGCAAGTATCAAGGATAGCTCGCGAGCCCGGCGCATGCAGTTCGGGACTTACCAGACTCGCGTGGAGAAGAATACGCTATGCGGCATTCACGACGTGCAGGACGCTCTGCCGCCGCATCAGGTCGCGATAGGTGCCCTGATCGCGCAGCAGCTCGGTCGGCGCGCCGTCCTGGATGACGCGTCCGCCCTGCAGCACGACGATGCGGTCGAAATTGCTCACCGTCGACAGCCGATGCGCGATCGCGATCACGGTGCGGCGGCGCATCAGGTCGGCAAGCGCCTGGCGCACCAGATCCTCGGACTCGCTGTCGAGCGCGGAGGTCGCCTCATCCAGCAGCAGCAGCGGCGCGTCCTTCAAGAGCGCGCGCGCGATCGCGATGCGCTGGCGCTGCCCGCCGGAGAGCTTCATCCCGCGGTCTCCCACGATCGTTCCCATGCCGTCGGGCAGCGCCCCGATGAAGTCGAGACAGCGCGCCGCGCGCGCCGCATTGTAGACCTCGGCATCGAGCGCGTCCGGCCGGCCGTAGCGGATGTTCTCCATCACGGAGCGATGAAACAGCAAGACGTCCTGCGGAACGACTGCGATTGCAGCGCGCAGGCTTTCCTGCGTGACGCGCCGGATGTCCTGACCGTCGACGAAGATGCCGCCGCGCTCCACGTCGTAGAGCCGCTGCAGCAGTGCGAACAGCGTCGACTTGCCGCCGCCGGATTGGCCGACCAGCCCGACGCGCTGGCCCGGCTCGATCCGCAGGCTGAGATTGTCGAACAGCCGCTCTCCGCCCGGATACGCGAACGTGACGTCCTGCAGCTGGACGCTGGCGCCGAAGCCGAGCAGCGGCGCGGCGTGCGGATCGTCACGCAGATCGTGCGGCACCAGCAAGGTCGAGAGCGCTTCGGACAGACGCGCCAGATGCTGCGTGACATCGACCAGCGCCACGGCAAGATCGCGCGTCGCGTGCAGCACCGACAGGCCGAGCGTGCAGGCGAGAACGACGTCGCCGGTCGAGATTTTGCCCTGCTGCCACAGCAGGAGCGCCCAGGCGAGCAGGCCGACGGTGAGCACGACCGTCACCACCGCATGCGCGAGGCGCAGCCGCTCAAGATACAGGAGGCTGCGCTGGCGCGCACTCAGCTCGCGGTCGACGGTGCCTTCGAAGCGGTGATGCTCGCGATGGGTTGCGCAGAAGGCGCGCACCAGCGGCAGATTGCCGATCACGTCGACCATCTCGCCGTCCACGGCTGCGGCCTTGTCGGCGAAGGCGTGATGCAGCGGTTTGCCCGCGGCGGCGAAATGAAACATCGCGACCACGACCACGCTGCCGACCGCCGCCAGGGTCAGCGCCATGGGCACGCTCACGATGGTGACCAGCGCGATGGCGCCGAGCATCGAGGCACACGCCGGCAGCACGTTCCAGACGAACATGCTCTCGACCGTGAACACGGCGTTGGACGTGGCGGTGACGCGCGCGGTCAGCATGCCGGGCAGGCGGTTTGCGAAATAATTGGGCGAATGCCCGGTAAGATGGCGGAACAGGTCGCGCCGCAGGTCGCCGGTGACGCGCACGAATGCCGAACTCACGGTGAAACCGGCGATGCGCCACAGCAGATTGTCGGCGGCGATGAACGACACCAGCAGCGCGAAGGCGAACCACACGCTGTTGCCGCGATCCGCCCCCGACAGCGTATCAACGAGATATTTCACGCCGTATTGCGTCGTGATGGAACACGCGACCGCGCCGAGAACCGCACCCGCGATCACGCCGTGAGAGAGCGCGCGATGGCGCACATAGCGGAAAATGAACGCGAACGGCCGGCCGGCATATCGGCAAAGATCGTCCATGCAGTCCACGCCTTTGCGAATTTGCGAAGTTCGTGTTGCGCCGACCGGCTCTGGCGCGTGAATTGGTGACAAGGCGTGTTGAGGCGGGAAAGTTCCGGGCGGAATCGAAAATTGTTTCCTTGTGGAACGCGTGAGGAAGACTGCATGGTGCAGGTCCGGGATCGCGCGGGGAGTGGGGGGCTTTGTCAGGAGCCCATTGATGCACATTGCTCAGATTGCGCCTCTCACCGAGGCGATTCCGCCGAAGCTCTACGGAGGTACCGAACGCGTCGTTCACTGGCTGACGGAAGAGCTGGTGGCGCTCGGTCACGAGGTCACGCTGTTCGCAAGCGGCGACTCATGCACGTCCGCGAAACTTGAAGCGTTCTGGCCGCGCGCACTGCGGCTCGACGGCTCGATCCGCGATCCGAACGCGCTGCACATGGCGATGCTCGAGCATGTGCGCCGCCGCGCCGACGAGTTCGATTTTCTCCATTTTCATCTCGACTATTATCCGTTCTCGCTGTTTTCGCGCCAGCGCACGCCGTGGGCGACCACGCTTCACGGCCGGCTCGATCTTCCCGAGCATCAGCCGGTGTTCGACACGTTCTCCGATGCGCCGGTCATTTCCATTTCGAATTCGCAGCGCCGCCCGCTGCCGCAGGCGCGCTGGATCAAGACGATCCATCATGGCCTTCCAGAGCGTCTGCTGATGCCGCAATCCGCCAAGCCGTCGTATTTTGCATTCCTCGGGCGCGTTGCGCCGGAGAAGCGGCTCGATACCGCCATCCGCATCGCGCGGCATTGCGGCGTGCCCCTGAAGGTCGCCGCCAAGATCGATCGCGCCGACCGCGACTATTACGACGAGACGATCAAGCCGATGATGAACAGCCCGCTTGTCGAATACGTTGGCGAGATCAACGACCACGAGAAGTCGGCGTTCCTCTCGGGCGCGATCGCGCTGCTGGTGCCGATCGACTGGCCGGAGCCGTTCGGCCTGGTGATGATCGAGGCGATGGCCTGCGGCACGCCGGTGATCGCGTTCAATCGCGGCTCGGTGCCGGAGGTGATCACCGACGGTGTCACCGGGTTCATCGTGGAAGACGAAGCGGGCGCGATCGGCGCGGTCGACCGCTTGTCACATCTGTCGCGCACGGGCATCCGCCGGCACTTCGAGCAGCACTTCACGGCGAAGCGGATGGCGCTCGATTATCTCGCGGTCTATCGCGAACTGATGGGCGCGACGGCGCCGCGGCTGCGTATCGTGTCCGAACAGGATGCGGCGCGCGCGCCGCTATCCGCCCATTAAGTCACCTCAACGGCCGGCGGCGTTTCGTCCGCCGGCCGTGTTTCCGGCATCAACAGCCACACGGCCGCAAGGCCGCACGCCGCGATCGCGCTGAGACCGAGAAACGCGACCGGGCTGCCGAACTGGTCGCTCAGGTAACCCGATAGCGTCGGACTGATCGATGCACCGATCCCGACTGCGGTGCCGATGATGCCCTGTGCGAGATTGAAGTGGCCGGTGCCGCGCGCGATGTCGGCGATCATCAGCGGCACCATCACGCCGAGCGTCGCGGCGGTGATGCCGTCGAGCAATTGCACGGCGACGAGCAATTGCGGGTTCGTCACGGTCGAGAACAACAGCCCGCGCACCGCGAGCGCGGCGAATGCGGCGAGCAGAAACCACTTTCGGCCCCAGATCTGCGCCTGATGCCCGACCCAGGGCGAGATCAGCGCAACGATGATCTGCGGCACCACGATGCAGGCGGCGATCAGCACGGTCGCCCATTCGCCCGAGCGCGTGGTCACCACGCTCGCCATCAGGGGCAGCATCGAGGCGTTGGCGAGATGGAAGATCGCCGCGCAGACCGCCAGGATGAACAGCGGCCGCTGGCGCAGCAGGCTGCGCAGGTTCGCGCGGGGAGCTTCGGTCCGCGGCAGCGGCACGCTGCCGTGCGCCAGTTCGGGATCGACCTCGCGCGGCTGGATGCGGCTCAAAGCGAACAGCGTCGGGATCAGCAGCGCGGCGGTGACGAAGAACACCGCCTGAGCGGAGAAGAAATACCCGATCGCGCCCATCGCGGCGGCGGCGATTCCGTTGCCGATCGAGGCAAAGCGCGCGTTGCGGCCGAGCCGGTCACCGATCGCGCCGTAGCCGACCAGCCCGAGGCTGAGCGCCACGATGCAGGGGCCGAGCACGCAGCTCGCCGCTGCGTGCAGCACCGCCGCGCTGAACACGACCGGAAAGATCGGGAAACACGCGTAAGCAAGCGCCGCCACCGTGATCATGGTCAGCGCGACGCCGGCGACGAAGCGCTCGCGCCGCGCCCAATCGACGATGGCGCCGCCCGGCATCTGGCACAAGAGCGCGACGATGCCGCCGATCGACAGCACGAAGCCGATATCGGTCTGCGTCCATTTCTGCGTCGTCAGGTAGACGGCGATGAATGGGCCGAATCCGGTCTGCACGTCGGCGACGAAGAACACGAACCAGTCGAGCCCGCGCAGGCTGCGCGGCGAGGGATGCGGCGCTTCGGATGGCGGTGGCTGGATTGGCGGAATCAGGTCGGCGGCCGGGCGCTTGTCCGGCAAGTCGAGGCGGTGCGGAAAGCGCACATTCACGCCGGCCCCTCTTCGATCAAGCTACTCGGGCAATGCGGGCAGCGGCCCGGCGGCGCCGAGCACGATCACGGCGCGCTTGTCCTTGTATTCCGGCGCGGTCTTCACCTGGTCGCGTGTCAGCTCGATGGTGACGACGTCGCGCTTCTCCGTCGGCGTAAAGTTCAGCACGCCCCAGTCGACCGCGATCTTGCGGCTGCCGACGCCGAGGAAGCCGCCGAAGTCGATCACCGCGGCGCGCACCTGTCCGCTGCGGTCGACGATGATGTCGACGATGCGGCCCATGTTCTCGTCGGCACTGCTGCGCACTTGCTTGCCGAGGATGCCCTCGGCCTGTTTCGAGCCGAGCACCGTCACCAGTGGAACCGGCACGCTCTCCTGCGAGGCGACGCGCCGTGGCTGAAGCTGGTCGCTCGACGACGGCCCGGCGAACAGGCCGACAAGCGCGATCGTCGCGATGGTGAGGCTGAGATGGCGCATGCGTGATCCCCGGGGTTCCGCAAGTCCGATGACAGAGAACCCTCACGCAGCCGGCTGGTTCCGCGCTAGCGCGAAGAAACCACCGATACCTGGACCTTGCCGCGCGTGCGCAGGAGTTCCACCGACACTTCATCGCCATGGCGGCTCACCTTGAGATCGGCGCGCGATGCACCGAGCTGCAGGTTGCGCAGGACGATTTCGCCGAGGAACGGCGGCAGATACGGGTTCGAGAGGCGAATCTCGTTGGTTTGCGGGGCGAATTCGAGCCCAAGCGAGGCCTGGATCAGCGAGAACGGCGTCGCGCTCGCCCAGGCCTGCGGCGCGCAGGCGACGGGATACAAGGTCGGCCCGCGGCGGCGCTCCCGGTGGAACCCGCAGAACAGTTCCGGCAGGCGGCGCAGGTCCATGTAGGTCGCACACTCGAACAGGCCTTTCGACACCTGTGCGACCGCGCGATTGAGCCCGTAGCGGGCGAAGCCGAGCGCGATCAGCGCGTTGTCGTGCGGCCAGATCGAGCCGTTGTGATACGACATCGGATTGTAGCGCGCCTCGCCGCGCGCGACCGTGCGGATGCCCCAGCCGGAGAAGAAGCGCGGGCCGAGCAACTCGCTCGCGATCGCACGCGCGCGGTCGTCGCGCGCGATGCCGGTGAATAATGTCTGCCCGGCGTTCGAGGTCCGCACCGCACAGGGCTGTTTCGCGCCGTCGAGCGCGAGCGCATACATGCCGATCTCGGGGCACCAGAACGCGGCGTCGAAATTCTCCTTGAGGCGCATCGCCTGCGCGTGGAGCTTTTGCGCCAGCGCATTGTTGCCGAGCCTCAGCGCGCACCGCGCCGCGGTCTCCTTCGCGGCGAAGACGTAGCCTTGCACCTCGGCCAGTGCGATCGGGCCTTCGGCCATGCGCCCGTCGGCGTGGAAGATCGCGTCGTATGAATCCTTCCAACCCTGGTTGGCCAATCCCTTCTCGGTCTTGCGGTAATACTCGACGAAGCCGTCGCCATCGAGGTCGCCCGGTCCGTCGATCCAGGCGAGGGCGGCCTCGATCGCGGGCCATAGCTCCGTCAAGGTTTCGTCGTCGTCGGTGCGTTCGGCGTAAAGGCCGGCGAGCAGCACGAACAGCGGGGTCGAGTCGACGCTGCCGTAGTAGAGGCCGAACGGCACTTCACGCAGCGCCGCCATCTCGCCGGCGCGCATCTCGTGCAGGATCTTGCCCGGCTCGGCATCGGCGGCGGGATCGCTGTCCCTGGCCTGGAAAGCCGCAAGGCGGCGCAGCACGCCGCGCGCCATGCCGGGATCGCACCACAGCATCTCGATCGCGGTGATCAGCCCGTCGCGCCCGAACGTGGTCGAGTACCAGGGAATGCCGGCGTACGGGTAGCGACCCTGCGGCGTCTCGGTCATCAGCATGTTGAGGTCGGCGGCAGCGCGGCAGAGCACTTCGTTGAAGTGGCCGTTGGAGGTCTCGACCGTTGCGATGTCCTGCGTCTCGCGGCGCAGTTCGCGGTGCGCGCCGAGCAGGCCGCGCAGGAACGGCGCCGGCGGATCGCCGATCGCCTCGCGGCAGCTCGCCAGCAGGAAGATCGGCCGCGCCTCGTGCGGCGCGAGGACGAAGCGGTAGATCGCGCTGTGCTCGGTCAACTCGGCCGGCTGCGGGTCGAAGGTCAGCGTCGTGCGCCGCCACGCATCGTCCAGCCCCTTGTAGCTGAGCAGCACCTGGCCCTTGCCGTCGATCACGCGATGCGCGGTCACCCCGCGCCGCGCGCGGCGCTCGCCGCGCACCTCGAATACGTCCGCGAAATCATTGTCGAAGCGCAATGAGAGCGACACCTCGACGGGTTTTAGTCCGTGGTTGCGCACCTTGATGCGCTGGTAGGCGGTACCCTTCCACAGGAAGATCGTGCGCGCGACATGGATGATGTCCTTGTGCAGGACGATCTGGTCGCCGGCATAGATATCGGGATTGGTCAGATCGACCGCGAGCAGCGTATTGTCGTCGCGCACGTTCGAACCGAGCAGCAACGGCTGCACGCCGTTCAGGTGCAATTCGAGCAGCGAGAGAAAGCGCGTGTCGTCGTGATAAAGCCCGTCCGAGCCGCCGGCCGACGCGCCGATGTCGCCGTGGCTGTCAACCACGAGAAATGAATCGCCGTGCTTGAGCGCGCGGCGCGGACGCGTCGCCTGAGCGGTCGCCGGAATGTAGAAAGGACTCTCCGGCGGATCGGGTTGCACGATTGCGAGTTGCAGATTGCTGTCGACGGACATCGGCACCTGTTCGAATGGCATGCTTGACTGGATGGAGCCGGACCCGGCTGCGGCTCGAACGCGCCGCGGTGTTCGGAACGCACGTGAACCGTGATTACGTCAGCGTGATGGTCGTTAGCCGCCCCGCTACACGGTCAGTTCCGGTCCCCGTTCTCCGCCTGTTGCGTGCGGGCATGACGGTCATGCAGGAATTTGGCAAGTTGTTCGCGCAGGCTTTCGTCGCGTTCGCCGCGGTGGCCGATCACGACCGCGTGCTCGAACAGCTTTTCCTGAATCGCCGCCGGCAGCTCTGCCCAAAGGTGAAGCGCCGCGGCGCCCAGCAGGGGTGCAAAACGGTCGTTCGGTTCGGGCATGGCGGTCACCTCTGGCGGCCAACATACACCGCCGCGAGGCGAAAACCACTTTGCCGGCAATCGGTTCCCGATGTGGAACTTGGGGCCTCGGCGAGCCGCCGCGCCCCTACACCAGCATGTCGAAGGCGCCCTTCATGATCTCCTTGGCGTCGATGGTCGGCTTCTGGATCTTGATGTCGTCGGTGTCGAAATCGAGCCCCTCCTTCTCCGACCATTTCATCGGGAAGGAGGCGCCGAGCTGCATATTCGGGCCGAACTCGCCGAGCGTCTTCTCCCAGGGGCCCCAGGTCTTGTCGATGTCGAACAGTCCGAGGTCCACGCCGGCGGTGATCGACGCGGTGACGCCGAGCTCGAACTTCGGCGAAGCGACGATTTTCGCTTCGGCGCCGACCGCAAAGCCGTCGGACGGATTCCAGTCCACGCCGACATCGAAGCTGCCCTCGACCAGCAACCCGAGCGTGCCGTAGAGTCCGACGCGGCCCTTCACGTAGGCGACCGCGACCTGCGCCTTCACGCCGCCGCCGACGTCGAGTCTGAGCCCCGCATAGGCCGGCACGTAGAACTGCGCCTGGCCGTGGACCGTCGCTTCTTCGGGCTTGTCGAGGTCGATGGTCGCCTGCACCTTGGTATCGCGCAGCTGTCCCGGACCCACATAGGCCTCGAGCTTGATGCTGGCATCGGCGAACGCGAAGATGCCGAAGCCGACCGGGCCGACCTTCACGCCCCAGATGGGAAAGTCCGGCGTTTTCACCTCGAACAGCGGCTCCTTCGGCGACAGGTCTTTCTTCGGGAACAGATCGTAGGTCGGCGGCAGCGCGATCTCGCCGCTGATGATCACGCGGCCGTCGGGCGTGTATTCGATGCCGGCCTTGCCGGTGAGGATCTTGCCGAACGCGATCGTCGCCTCGCCCTTGCCCCAGATGTGCAGGTCGCCGACCGGGCCGCCTTCGATCGGATTGCCCTCGTCGTCGATCGCGCGGTTGGTGCCGGTGATCTGCAGCCAGCCGGTGGCCGGACCTTTCGCGACGTCGACGCGGCCGGTAAAGGTCACCGCGATGCCGTCGAACATGATGTCGAGCGTGCCGTGCGCGCCGCCGGCCGACAGGCTCGCCTTGCCGCCGCCCGAGACCGACCATTCGCCGGTGTCGGGGCTGCGCTGCGCGCGCACCGTCACCTTCGCATCCGACACGCCGGGAAGCTTCTCCACCGGCAGCGGCAGGTCCTTGCCCTCGATCAGCAGTCCGGCCTCGGGTGTGTAGCCGATCGTGATCGTGCTGCCGGACAGGATGCCGCCGAGATTGAGCGAGCCTACGAGGCCGAATGTTTCGCGCGTGACCGAGACTTCGACCTGGCCGGACTCCACGCCGGGCAGGCTGCCTTTCTCCACGCCGAGCGTCGCCTTGGCGTGGAAGTCGTCCTTCATCAGCGAGTAGCTCGCCTCCACCTTGGCGGGCTTGAGGAAGGTGAGATCGAAGTTGAAGTCGCCCTTGAGTATGACATCGTCTTTTTCGGCGCGTGCCGTGAGCGAGCCGCTGCCGACATTGTCGATCGCGATGCCGGCAACGCCGGCGATGAAGAAGCCGTTCGCGCCGACGCCCATTTCCAGTGCCGCGTCAGTGACATGCACAGGCCCGAAATTCAGGCTCTCGGTTGGGATCGGAAACTGCAGCAGGATGTCCTCGCCGCGCAGGATGACCGGTATCTGCAAGCCGGGGAGCAGCGCGACCTCCGACATGATCTTGCCGACAGCGAACAGGTCACCTTCCGGCGTGATCTGGACGTCGGAGAAGTCGATCGGACACAGCGGCTTGAACGTGACCTTGCCCTTGCCGAAGGCGCCGGTTCGGCTTTCGTCCGTGATGTAGCCGCCGAAGCCGAGATTTTCGTCGTGCCGGATGTCGAGCTTGGCGTCGGCGAAAACGATGATCTCGCTGCCCTTCTCCTTCCTCTTGGTCCGCCGCACCGGTATCGAGGCGAGCACCTGGTTCATCGTCTCCTTGGTCGGCAGCTTGAGCGCCGCGCCGCGCTGGACTTCGAACCCGCGATAGAAAAAGTCGGGCGGCTCGATCTTCTTGCCGTCCTTCGACACCGGGAAGGCGACCGCACGGCCACCGGTCCGGCTGGGAAAGACGTTGATCTCTTTCGGGATCACGCCTTCCTGAAACTTGAAGCCTTCGTTGATCAGCTCCTGCGCGCCCATCGCCCTGAAAAACTTGAAGTGGGCGCCCGACTCGATGTCTTCGCGAGTCCAGAAGGTTTGGGTCCCGCGGAACTCCATCGCGGTGACCTTGCCGAACACCACGACCCACGTGCGCAGCACGTCGAGATGCGATTCCGGCAGCTTCTTCGACTTCGGCAGCTTGGCGCCGGTCTTTTCCAGCTCCTTGCGGGCGCCATTGATGGCATTGGTGATGCTGGTCTTGATCTTGCCGGTGATCGTCGGCCCAACGTCGCGGTTGAACTTGGAATCGAGCAGCATCATGTTCTTGTAGCTGTCCGCGCCGCCGATTTGCAGCTCGAGAGAATGGTCGGCGGCGAGGGACGCGGCGCCGCCTTCCGGCCCGATCATCGGACGCACCAGGCTGTCGTGCCGGGTGAGATCCTTCGACGTGCCGATGAACATCGTCTTGGCCTTGCCGGCCGATTTGCCGCCGCCGTAGACCACGTAGACCTTCTTGCCGTCGCGCTCGAGCGGGGCCGCCTTCGGCTTCTTCTGGCTCTCGATCTGGGTCTGCAGGTCGTCGGCGAGCTTGGCGACCTTCGGCGTCGCACCCGCGTTCCACATCTCGAAGGCCTTGCCGGGCGGACGTGTCGGCACCGGAGTGAGGGTGAATTTGTTGTCTCCTTTCACCGGCAGCGAGCGGCCCTTGTCCGCGGTCGCGACGGCGGCGTCGGTCCCCTTGAGGGCTTTCGCGACCATCGGCAGCTCGAGCCGCTCGATCTCGACGGTCCCCTTGCCGCCGGCAAAGTCGATCGCCCATTTACGGCCGTCAGTCTTGCCTTCGATCCGCTCGATCGGTTCGTTCTTGGCCGGATCCTTGGCGTCCTTCGACGGCGTCGCCTTCGTGTTTCCCTTGGCGGTGCCCTTGCCGTTGCGCTGCACCCGCTGTGCCCCGGCCGAACCGCCGCCCTGCTGCACCGTGTGTGCGGCTTCATGCGCGATCAGGCGCTGGCCTTCGGTCGACTGCGTGCCGTACTGGCCCTGGCCGAAGAACATGTCCTGCCCGACCGTGAAGGCGCGCGCGCCGAGCGCATTCGCCGCATCGGCGGCGGCCGCATCGGTATGCACGCGCACGCCGCCGAGGTCGGAGCCGACGGCGTTCTCCACGCGCGCGCGCGTGGTCGGATCGAGCCCCGGCGCGGGGCGCTTGCGCATCCGCTGGATCGAGCTATCGACATCCGCCGGCACCGCGCCGCCTTGCGCGCCGACCTGTGCGGTCGTGCGGTCGCCCTGCGCCACCGCCTTCTTCTGCGGCTTCTTGTCGTCCGTTTTCGTTGACTTGGGCGCCGCCTTGCGCTGCGCCCGCGACGGCGATTTCTTGTCTTCTTTCTTCGGCGCGGCTTTCGCTTTGCGCTGCGCGCCCCGCTTTTCGTCCTTCTTCGGGGCAGCCTTCGGCGTTGCCTTGCGCTGGGCACGCGGTGCCGATTTCTTCTCCTCTTTCTTCGGCGCGGCCGCCGCCTTGCGCTGCGCACGCGAGGGCGATTTCCTGTCCTCCTGCTTCGGTGCCGCTTTCGCCTTGCGCTGCGCGCGCTTCTCCGGCGGTGTGACGTCCTCGTCCTGCTTCTCCGGACCGGGCGCGGGCGGTGCGGCGACGCGCTGCACCGACAGGCCCGATATCGTCGGCGGCGGCGAGGCCGCCGCCGTGGAGGACGCGCCGATGCGCGACGCCACGCGATCGGCCTCCTGCTCGAAGCGGTCGCCCACCGGCCCGACATTCAGCTTGGCCTGGATCGGCGCGGAACGCGCCGCCGGCTTGTGCTGAAGGATCGCGGCCCGTGCCATCACGCGCTCGCTTTCACTCGCCCAGTTCCTTGCGCGCCTTCTTCAGCGCCGCGATGGTGCGGTCGGTCTCGGCGAGCGTGCGTATGCCGAGCTTGTCGCGCACGTCGGTCCGCTCCATCGCGGTCAGCTTGTCGAGGTCGGTGGTCGTCTTGATCTTGAGGTTTTGCAGCGCCGCCGTGAGATCGATCGTCGCGTCGGTCGCGCCGTCGCGCAGGCGCGTGCCCGCGAGGTCGACGACCCGCGCGAGCTTCGGATCGAACTCCGGCGCCACCACCTGCCGTTTGGCGACGCCCACCTCCATCGCGACCTCCGACTTGCGCGGCGCGCGGTCGCCGGCGACCGGCGTCTGGTTGAGCACGCTGCCGGCCTTTTCCGCCGCGACCTGCGTCTCCGTGATCTTGCCCGGCTTCAGCTCCGCCTTGAGCAACACGACTTCGGCATCCTTCGGCGTCATGCCGAGAACGGACGGAACGTCGACCTTGTCGTCGGTCGCAACCACGATCGCGACCGTGTCGCCCGGCCGTACCTTGGCGCCCGCCGGCGGCTTCTGCTCGACCACGCGGCCGGCCTGCTCCACGTTCACCTTGGTGCTGCGGTCGCCGAGCAGCAGGCCTTGCGCCTTGATCAGCTTCTGCGCGTCGGGCTCGAGCTGGCCGACCAGCTTCACCATCGGGAAGCTGTCGTCCTTCGGCGGTACCGGCGGCTGGTCCTTGGGAGGCTCCGGGGCCGGAGGCTGATCTTTCGGCGGCGTCTGATCCCCCGGCGGCTCCTTGCACGGCGGCGCGACGCCGGCGAGATCGATCTCGCGGAAAACGACCTGTCCGGGCTTGAGCGTGATCCCGTCGCGATCGCGTAACGCCTCGCTGCCGTCCTTCAGCACGACGGACAGCGTGATGTCCTGCCCGGCCGGCACTTCCAGCTTGAAGCCGCCCTTGCTGTCGGTGCAGGTGAAGGCCGCGCGCTTGCCGCCCGCTGCGGCGACGACGTTCGCGTCGACGACCGGCTCGTGGCCGCGCACGACGCGCCCCCATATGCCGCCGGCATTCTCGCCCTTCACGTCGGGCGGCTGGACCTGGGCGCGGCCAAGCTCGGTGCGGAACTGGCCGAAGCGCTCGCTCGCTCGCGCGAGCGCCGCCTTGCGGGTGACGGTTTCCGGATCGTCCGCGCCCTTGCGTGCCGCAGTGCGGGCGACCTCGCGCTCCATCTGCCGCTCGCGCATCTGCACCAGCGGCGCCGCCTGGCCGTAGCTTGCGAGCCTCACCCGCTCGGACACTTCGTCGATGCGTGCAAAATCCTTGGCGAGGCCGTCGATGTCGACGTCGAGTCTGGTGCTGGCAGCCATGGCTGTCCCTCCTGTCACGTCCTCGCAGCTAATCCGGCTTTCATGCTGTAATTGTCGGACATCGAAAGACCGACCTTGCCGAGGCGCTGGCAGAATTCGGGGCTCACGAGTCCGACGAACGAACGGTTGTCGGTGATGACCAGTCCGGCCGGCAATCCTGTCGCGATGATGCAGTGCGTGGACTGGTTCGACGATGTCTGGTTCAGCATCGCGAAGGTGAACGCGGACACGATGCCGCTGAAGGCGCCTTCCTGCAGGCGGTTCGTGCTCAGCCGCAACGTGGTCGCCACTGCGAGCACGTTGGTGACGAAGTACACGTCGTTCTCGACCTCGGCCTGGTTGTCGCAGAACGAGACGTCGTCGAGGCCGAGCAGCAGCACCGAACTCACCGTCCCGCTGGTCTGCGTCGAATGGAGCCGCAGGCTGATCTGGTTGTCGTTGACGAGCATTTCCCCGCCGCGCAGGCGCTGCGGGTCTGCGACCGTGCCGGGAGTCCATCGGTTCGGCAGTATCAGGTCCTCGGCGACGCAAAGGCTGATGAGATTGACCGCATCGCCGCCGAGCACGTCGGCGAGCAACTCCAGCAGCACGTAGTCGGTCAGGTCGATGTCCTCGCGCGGCGAAATCAGCTGCGAGCCGACCCGCGAGAGCGCGAAGCCCGCCGCCAGCAGCGAGCCGAAAACATTGGAGAACAGCGCGCTGCGCCCGGCGCCGGTCAACCGATTGCCGAGCACGATCGCGGGCCCGAGCAGGATGGCCTTGAGCGCCCGCCCGCTCGGCGCGTCGACGACGTTGCCGTTGACGACGAGTGCCGGCCGGTCCGCGGCGCGCCGCGGCTCGTCGATGTCGGAAGCGGAGGCCACACCGCCGACCGAAATGCCGATATGGATACCGCCGCGCTGGCCGGGATTGAGCGCCTGACCTTGCGGATCGATGCCGTTCTGCTCGATGCGGTTGCGCTCGATCTTCACGTCCTCCGCGATGGCGATGAAGATGCCGCAGATCGGTTCGCGGCTCTTGGCTCCGTTCGCCGCGATCGTGTTGTCGCGGATCGTGGCGTCGCTGCAGATCGACAGCGCGATCCCGCCCCAGCCGATGAACAGGCGCAACAGCGGCGTCGTGGTGCCGATCTCGTTGATCATGCAGGCGGTGATGCGGTTCTCCGCGATGTCGATCGCCTCGACCACGATCGCATCCGACAGCCCGTTGTCGCCCAATCCGGAGAAGACGTGCGCCGAGATGCCGCTGAAGCCCATCTGGCTGATGTCGTTGCGCTGGATCCTGATGTCCCGGATGACGCCGCCGGACTCAGGATCGAGCGGATCGTCGGAGGGCGGGTTCTTCGGCGGCGTGCCCGGATTGCGGATGCAGCCGGCGTCGTCGACGAAGAACGGCAGGCCGAAATATCCGATCGCGCCGGAGCCGTATCCGTCGGACAGGTAATATCCCTTGCGGACGTACTCGGTGTAGTGGTTCTGGCCTGCAGCGAGGATGACCTTGCCGTCGCCCTTCGGCACGAACTGCACCGACCCGAGCGTGATGCCGTGGCCGTTGCCGCCCTGGATGATGTTGTCGCGAATGATGACGCGGCGCGAATTGGCGCCGATGTGGATGCCGCCGGCGGCGAGGCGCAGGCGGCTGCCGCTCGCCTTGAAGTCGCCGTCGCGCACGCGGATGCGCCTGCTGCGTTTCGTCGATTCGACGCCGACCCGGCAGTGCTCGACCAGCAGGTCGTTGCCGGACATGAATATCGCGGCAGCGCGCCCGATCAGCGGATCGTCCGCCAGCGTCTGCGACATCTGCGCCAGCGCGACCTGACAGCGCCGCACGATGTAGAAATCGCCGTCCAGCATGATGATGCCGGACTTGTCGGCGCAGACGATCAGCAGATCCTCCAGCACGGTCGCGCGTGAGGGCCGCGCGCGGCTCGCTCCGCCGCCGCCGTCCTCGACGTACACCGCCTCGCTGATCTGCGACGCCATCGCAATGCGCCGCACGTGGATGCCGGACGAGCCGCGGATGGTGAGCAGCGGCTCGAGACGGCCGTCCACGCCCTGCCACAGCGTCGTGCGCCCGCACCCGGTGATCGTGATGTTGCTGCGGTTCTCGATCAGCACATGCTCGTCGTACTCGCCCGGATGGATGCAGATCTCGCCGCCCTCCGCAGGCAGGCGCTGCACCGCCTCTTGAATGGAAAGCACGTCGCCGAAGCTGTTGCGTCCGTCGCCGACGGTGACGCGGCAGCAGGTCCCGACCTCGCAGAGCGGGCGGAAACGATGACGGCAGTCGATCGGCGCCTGCGGCGCCGGGCCGTTCCACGGCAGCAGCGCGAGCGGCGCGATCACGCGGCGCGGACCGGCCGGCGGCGCACCGTCGAGCAGCTTCCACGGTGTCACCAGCGTGGGCGTGTTCGGCCGCGCCGAGACGATCCAGTAGTCGCCCGCCATGCCGGTAGTGGTGAACGTCGCCGTGAGGCCGGTCTCGCCGAGCGCGACCGCGCTGCCGACGTTCATCGCATGGTCGACAGCGTTGCCCTGGCCGCCGCCGGTCCACACCCGCAGGAAGAAGTAGGCCGGAGCCTCGTCGCGCGGATTGACCGCGGCCTGACCGGCCGGCGTGGCGAAGAAGGTCTGCCACGCGGCCGGCACATTGGCGCCGACCTGGATCGCATTGCTGGCCGGATCGAAGCCGTTGAGAACGCGCAGCAGCAGGCCCTGCGGTTCGGCCGCCTTCTCGCGATTGTCCAGCAGCGAGCCCCAGCGCAGCAGCTCGACCGTCATGCCGGCGAGCGGCCAGCCGAACTCGTCGCGCGGCAGCGTGAGAAACACGATCTTGCGCGGATTGCCGTTGGCGTCGTTGGCCACCTGCACGCGGTAGAGCGGCGCGGCATTGTCGCGCCCCCAGATGAAGCGGCCGGGCTGCGTGACCATGACGCGGAAGGCCTCGTTGCGCGCACCGAGAAATCCTTCCTGTGCGGTCGGGCGGCACAGATCCTCGAGCGGATCGAGCTGGGTGAATCCGATGGTGAGCCGCGCGTTGGAGAGGATCGTGCAGCCGTCGCCGTCGAGCGTGCCGCCGGCGAACTCGCGTGTGACCAGATCCGCAAACGCCGTCCCGCATTCGTCCGGTGTGCCGGCCAGCACGCGCACGCGCCACATCATGCGCCGCCGCGCCGTGGTGTCGGGCCCGCCGAGCGCGCGCTCGAAAAGCTCGCTGTCTTCCGTCGCGGTGACGGTCTGCTCCCAGCCGGAGAGCCAGACCAGATCGATGCGCTGCGTGTTGGCGGCGGGGATCGCCGGGCCCGGATTGTCGATCGTGACGCTCAGCCAGTCCGGCTGGTCGCGATATTGATCGCCGTCGCTCGCAAGCCGTGAGCCGCCGAGATAGAACGCGCCGGGCGCGATCGTGAAGTTGAGCGCCTGATTGGCCACGACCGGCGCACTGATGCGGAAGCCTTCGTCCGGGCTGCCGCGCTCGCAGATCGTCTCGGTCACCATCTGGCGCAGCATCAATGCGCCGAGATCGCTGTCCTCGGTCTCGTCGGAGTCGAGCGGGAGGCGGCCTTGTTGCCGCACCACGCCGGTGAATTTCTGGGCCGGCCGCAGCGAATGGCGAGAGATGTCCGCTGTCATGGCACACCTTCCTTTAGGTCTCGAAGATCAGCTGCGCGATCGCGTTGATCGGCAGGAATTCGCGAAGCTTGGCGGTGAGATCGGCGCGCTTGATCGGATCGAGTGCGCGCTTGAATGCGCCGATCTCGACGCCGTGCTCGCCGCCTTCGCGGATTTCGAATGGCGCGATCTCGGAAAGCTGCGCGTAGCCGGGATCGCCGAAGCGGCGCGACACGAACAGGCCGGCCGGCAGCGCGCCCGGGAAGAAGTGGCTTTGATAGGGATGCGGCACGCGCCCGCCGGACAATGCGGCGCTGAAGCGGAAGCAGCCGGTCTGCTGGTCCTCGGCGAGCACGCGGCCGTCGACCAGCAGTTCGCTCGCGTCGATGCGGCCGGTGACGATGTCGCCGAACACCGTCGTGGCGTCGATCGCGAGGCTGGCGTTGCGCAGGCTGATCGCCGGCGTCGCGTCGGGCGAACGCACGATGCTGTTGGACAGCGTGACGGTGTCGGTGGCGCACGGATCGAGCGCGCTCGTGACTTCGGCGATGCGGCCGGTGATCGAGGAGTCGATCACCAGATCGTCGATCGCCCCGGAGAATGCCAGGGTCACCGCAGGAATCGGGACGGCGGCCGCAGCGGGAGCTGCGGCGCGCAGCCCGCCGGGATCGATGGTGACGTTGCGCAGCGTGACCTTGCGCCAGGCGCCGTCGATCAGCAGCGTCGTCGGCCCGGTCGCACCGGTCTCGAACACGCCGATCCACAGCCCGTCGATGGTGAGCTCGGAGCCCGCGACCTGCGGGCGGATGGTGACCGTGTTGCCGGCCGGCGGACGGAGGATCAGGTAAGGCCGCGCGCCGTTCGCCGCGCTGAGGATCGTGTCGCCGTTGGTCAGGATCACGCCGCCCGCGGCGATCTGCGGCGTGTAGGTGCGGCTGTCCATGAAACGGACTTCGCCCGCGAGCGGCACGGTGAAGTTCGGCGTCAGGCTGGCGACCGGCGTGAAGCCGGTGCCGGAGAGGCCGGACGCGCGATCATGCGTCCCGGCGCCGACCGGCCAGAACGCGCCGTAGAAGATGTGCTGCACGAAGAACGAACGGTCGGCCGGCAGCGCGTGCATTAGCTTGACGCGTCCGCGCGCGGGGTCGATCAGCGCGTCGACCCAGCCGGCCGGGGAATGATCCTGCGCCCAGTTCGCGAGGTTGGCGCCGTAGAGCGACTGCGGTCCGAGCGGCGCATCGGTCGCGAGTGCGGCGATCGCAAGCGCGATCGACATGGTGTCGGGATCGCCGCCGGGCAGCAGATTGCGGCGCGGCGATGCGCTCTCCATCGCGTTTGCGATCAACTGCCGCGATTGCGCGTCGGTGAGCGCGTTCGGCGGCGCCGGATCGGTCGCGAGCGCGGCGTTCGCGGCTTCGAGCATGCCGCCTTCGGTCGCGAAGCGGCGGCCGTAGATCGGCGCCAGCAGATTCTCCAGGCCGACCGGCGCATGCGGCCGCTGCGGCGCGAAGCCCGCGAAGTTGAGGCGGCGGCACGGGATCGGCGCGCGCATTTCCCATTCGCGCGCCGCGCGGCAGTCGCCTTCCTCGCGCCCGCCCACCTGGAACAGCGGTACGTCGCGGCCCGACGGGTCGAGGGTGTAGAGCCCGGTCGCGATCTGCACCGGCGTCACGCCGGAGAGCGCAAACGCGAACTGGCGGAACAGATGCAGATTGACCTTGGAGATGTTGTAGCGGCCGAGCACGCCGCGATGCCGGCGCACGTCCGGGTAATGCGAGACGTCGTCGTGCGCGTGATCGATCACGCTGTCGATGCGCGTTGCGCGCAAATCGGGAAAGCCCCATTGCGGCGTGCGCGTGATCGGTCCGGGATGCGGTCCGTCGTCAAGCATGTGCCAATTGCGGATCAGCCGGCGGAACGCCTCCGACGCGACGGCGTCCCAGTCGGCGATGTCGTCGGCGAGAAGCTCGGCCAGCCGCACCGTTCCGAGCCGGCGGCGATACAGGATGGTGCGGCCGACATTGGCCCGTTGCGCGCCGCGGTTGAGCGCATTGACCGGCCGCGCGCCGACCAGCGCGCCGATGTAGGGAATCGCCCAGTCGTCCGCTTCGTCGACGCGGCTGTCGGCCCACAGCCGGTCGACCGAGCGGCGCGCGATCGCGGCCTGCTCGGCCAGGATCTCGACGAGTGCGCGCAACTGGCCCGGACGCGCCGCGAGCCCGTCCTCGTTGCGGTAGGTTTCCGGCACCAGCGCCCAGATCTTCTCCGCATAGTGGCGCTCGAAGCCGTCGTCGGCGGGTGTGGCGGGCAATGTGCTCATCGCATCACCCCACGACCGAGTTGGCGGCAAGATCGAAGAAGCGCCCGGTCCCTGGCGAGATCGCGGCCGGCATGTCGATGCCGTCGATCAGCACGGAGGCGACCGATGCGACGCCCGCCACCTGATGCAGGCGGTGGGTGAGCGCGCTGCGGAACAGCGGCGCGCCGATGATCTGGCGCGCGGGATCGAGCAGCCCGGTCTTCGGCGCGAACAGCGCGTCGCGCGCCGCCGCGCGCACCACCGCGGGATCGTGCCGCGGCGCGGTCTGCAGCGTGATCGAGAGCGCCGCGAAAGGTGCCGGCGCGGCTTCCGCGACGACGATAATAAGGTCGGGCGTCGACTGTCCGGCGAGCCAGCCAGTGAGGCTCGAGTCGAGCGCACCGCCCTCGGTGATGACCCAGACCTTGGCGGCGGCGCGCTGGCGCCGCTCGTCCCAGATCCAGCCGGCCGACGCGTTGACGACGCCCGCATAGCTGCGCGCGAGCGCCTCGAAGTCGGCGATCGACACCGCGCGGCCGATCGTGAGCGTGCTCGCCGGCGCGGAGGTGCGCAGCTCGTCCGGGCTTTCGGCATCCGCCCCGCCCGATGCGGCGAGCGGTCCGCGCACCGTGGTCAGCCCCTTCACCGGCACGGCGATCTGGTTGATTGCGCCGGGCGGCGGCTTGGCGGCGCCGGCGCCCTGCCGATAATCGGCGCGGATATTGTCGACGCCGCTCGGCGGGCGCGCGCCGCGCTTGCCGTCGCCGAACGTGACGCGGCTGGTGCCGTCCGGCTGCTGGCGCACGGTGTAGATCTGCACATCGGGCTTCTGCCCGAAGAACGTATCGACGCGCGTCCATTCGATCCCGTCGACGCGCACCGTGAGATCGGGCCGCCGTCCGTCCGGCTGCGAGACGTCCTCGCGCCAGACCAGCGGCTTCTTCTTCAAGACGAAGCTATTGAACGGCTCGGCCGCGTTGGCGGAGCCGAGCACTTCGCCCGTCACGCTCTCGCCGCGGACCGCCTCGACCACGTTGCCGTAGAGATCGACCGGCGTGACCAGCGGTGCATCGAACGCGGTCGCGCCCGCGCTCTCGTCGAAGCGCGCGTTGCCGTGGCCGAGTTCGGTCACCGTGCCGTCGAGCAGCGCGCCCAGCTTGCGCGCGCCGATCAGCACCACGCTGCCGCCGGCCGGCGCGTCATCGAGCGGCTTGACCGGCGCGACAAGCTCACCGCTCGCGTGCAGGTCGGCGAGGCTGATCGTCGTCTTGGCCGGCCGCGTCGGCGAGCCGAGCGCAAACGGGTCGGCATGGAAGACAAGCGACTGGCCGGAAGAAAACGTCAGCCGCGGGACGACCTGAACCTCGGTCACGGTCATCTTGGCGTGCGTCGTGGCGTCGATCTCGAAGGACGCGGGATATGCCTCTTCGATAGTGACGGGGTGCATCACCGCGTTGATCTCGACGACGGCATGCGCGCCCACGCGCGCCTGCGGATAAAGCGCGTCGAGTTGAATGTGCGAGTGGTTGACCTGTCCGTGATTGCGGAACGCCGTGCCGAGGCTGGTCGGCGCTAGCGCCAGCCGCAGGATGGAGACCTTGATCGACGCGAGCGTTGATCCGGCGAGCGCCGTGAGCGGGTTGCCGCTTCCTTCGAACACGACGCGCAGATAAGGCGCGCCATCCTGTCCGGTTTCCGGCTCGACCGCGGCGACGCGGCCGGCCCGCGCGATCGTTCCGTTGGTCACCAGCAGCACGGCTCCCGCGGCCGGTCCGCGGCGCGGCAGGAAGCGCAGCGTGCCGTCGAAATGCGGGTCGCGCACCGGCGCGAGACGCCAGCGGTTGCGCTGCGGCCAGATC
>Ga0207691_10000699_pt1 | contig 33182 bp, 31 predicted proteins | sample KBSM13metaG_FD_184327 | JGI IMG/M metagenome (GOLD analysis project Ga0207691, IMG submission 184327) | Miscanthus rhizosphere microbial communities from Kellogg Biological Station, Michigan, USA - KBS M1-3 metaG (SPAdes) (version 2) | ecosystem: Host-associated > Plants > Roots > Rhizosphere >...
GGGCCTGGTGGCGAGCACCACGAGCTGCAGCGCCAGCAGCATGAGGCCCAGGCCGATGGCCACGCGCCCGAGCTGGCCCGCCTTCGAGCTGCGGCTGGAGAGGAAGAAGATCACGCCGAAGAGGATGAGCAGCGGCGAGAGCCAGCGCAGGTCGAGGGAGAACGCCTGGGCGAGCAGCGCCGTGCCCACATCGGCGCCCAGCATGATGGCGAGCGCCGCCGGCAGCGCGATGAGGTTCTGCGACACGAACGAGCTCGCGATCATCGCCGTGGCGCTGGAGGACTGCACGAGCCCCGTCACGCCGAGCCCCGCGATGAACGCGGAGAAGCGGTTCGAGGTGCTCTTCGCGAGCGTGCGCCGCAGGTCGGCGCCGTAGACCCGCAGGATCCCCGTGCGCACGATGTGCGTGCCCCAGACGAGGAGCGCGACCGCCGCAAGCAGGTTGAGGAGGTTCAGCACGCCCGTAATTTAACTCGCGGGGAGACTGTATGTCTTGAGGTTCGTGAAGCTCTTCATCGCTTCCTGCACGCCTTCCTTGTAGCCCAGGCCCGAATCCTTGATGCCGCCGAAGGGCGTGAGCTCGAGGCGATAGCCCGGCACCTCGCGCACGTTCACGGTGCCCACCTGCAGCTCGGCCACGAAGCGGTTGATGTAATCCAGGCGGTTGGTGCACACCGCCGAGGAAAGTCCGTAGGCGGTGCCGTTGGCGATGGCGATCGCCTCGTCGATCGTGGAGAAGCGGATCACGGGCGAGACCGGGCCGAAGGTTTCCTGCTTCACCACCGTCATCGACGGCGTGACGTTGTCGATCACCGTCGGCGAATACAGGGCGCCCTCGCGGCGGTTGCCCGCCAGGAGCTTCGCGCCCTGGGCGATGGCCTCGCTCACGCGCGACTCGAAGAGCTTCGCCGCGGCCTCGTCGATGACGGTGCCCATCTCCACCTTCGTGTTGGTCGGATCGCCGAAGCTCCACGCTTCGGTCTTGGCCACCAGCAGGTCGACGAAGCGCTTGTGCACCTTCTCGTGCACGAGGATGCGCTTCACCGCGGTGCAGCGCTGGCCGCTGTTGCGATAGGAGCCCTGCACCGCGAGCGAGGAGGCCTCGTCGAGGTCCGCGTCCTCCATGACGATGAGCGGGTCGTTGCCGCCCAGCTCGAGCACCACGCGGCGATAGCCGACCTTGGAGGCGATGGACTTGCCCACCGCCACGCCGCCGGTGAACGTGACGAGGTCGACCTTCGGGTGCGTGATGAGCTCGTCGGCGATCTCGCGCGGGTCGCCGGTGACGATCTGCAGCATCTCCTTCGGCAGGCCCGCCTCGTGCAGCAGCTGCGCGAAGAAGATCGCCGAAAGCGGCGTCTTCTCGGAGGGCTTCAGGATCATCCGGTTGTTGGTCGCCACCGACGGCGCCACCTTGTGCGCCACCTGGTTCATCGGGTGGTTGAACGGCGTGATCGCGGTGATGATGCCGGCGAGCGGCTCGCGGCGCGTGTGGACGCGGCGGTTGCGGCCGTTCGGCGTGATGTCGCAGGCGAAGGACTGGCCGTCGTCGCGCAGCGCTTCCGTGGCGCTGAAGTTGAGCACGTCCGCCACGCGGCCCACCTCGTACGTCGAGTCCTTCTTCGAGAGGCCCGATTCGTGGGTGATGAGGTCGGAGGCCTGGGTCGCGCGCTCGCGCAGCAGCGCCGCGGCGCGCTGCAGGATCGTCGCGCGCTCGTGGCGCGTGAGCTTCGCCTTGTACGCGTGCGCGGTCTCGATCATCTTGCGCACCTCGGCGACCGTCGCCTTCGGCACCGAGCCCACGACCTGGCGGTTGTACGGGTTGCGGACCTCGATGACGCCCTTCTTGTTGGCGCGGTCGTTCACGATGCGGCCCTCGCGCGGGTCTCTTGCCTCGCGCCGCGCGCCTCGAGCTTGTTCAGCGCGATGTCGAGGATGTCGAAGTTGCGCACGCGCCCCGAAACCCCGGACGCGCGGCGGTTGAAGAGGAGCGGCACGCCCTGCTCCGAGATGCCGCCATGCGAGCGCAGCGGCGCGTCCAGCCCGGAAAGATCGTGGCGCGACTCGCTGGTGCCGAGGACGACGTGCTTCGCGGAAACGATGACGAGGTCGCCGATGCGATCCGGCGGCAGCTCGAAGCGCTGCGCGGCGGCGGCGTTGTCGAGCACGACCTCCACGCCGGGGAGCGCGGCGAGCCTCGCGGCGACGTTGCGTCGCTCGGACTCGTCCAGGTAGACGGTGGCGAAGGAGCCCAGCGCTCCGTGGTGCACGACGTAGGGGTCGGTGATCGGCAGGATCACGCGCGCGCGGCCCGCGCCGATCCACGCGTCGATGGCGTCCTGCAGGTAGATCACGTTCGGCGAGCCGTCCGGCTTCGTCTTGGCGTTCATGCCGTGGTCGGCGGTGAGCGCGATCACGGCGCCCAGCGCATCCAGGCGCGCGAGGTAGCGATCCATCATCGCGTAGAAACGGTTGGCGCCGTCGGTGCCCGGCGCGAACTTGTGCTGGATGTAGTCGGTGGTGGAGAGGTACATGAGGTCCGGGCGGCGCGTCTCCAGGAGCTTCACGCCCGCGGCGAAGACGAATTCCGAGAGCTCGGCGCTGTAGACGGACGGCACCGGCATTCCCACCATCTGCACCACGTCCTCGATGCCGTTCTCGGCGAGGGTGGCCTCGGCGGCCTTCTCCGAGGAAAAGCAGATGCCCTGCATCTTGTGGCCGAGGAGCTTGCGCAGCTTGTCCTTCGCGGTCACCACCGCGACCTTCGCCCCGGCGTCGGAAAACGCGGCGAGGATGGTGCCGGCGCGCAGGTACTTCGGGTCGTTCATCATCACCTCGGCGTCCGCGTCGCGGTCGTAGAAGTAGTTGCCGCAGATGCCGTGCACCGAAGGCGGCCTGCCGGTCACGATGGAGAGGTTGTTCGGGTTGGTGAAGGACGGCACGACGCAATCGCCCCTGAACGCGTGGCCGGGCGCAAGCAGCCCCGCGATGAAGGGGGCCACGCCCGCGTCGGCGGCTTCGCTGAGGTAGTCGTATTCGCAGCCGTCCACGCACACCACCACCAGCGGTTCGCGCATGAACTCGTAGCGCCTGCCGTTCACTTCGAGCGTCTTCATTGTTTCTTCCCCCCGAGGGCTTCGTGCAGCCGTTCGCGGCTTTCCATGGCGTGCTCGTACATGAGCTTCCCCGCGCGGTCGCCGTCGCGGCGCGCCAGCGCGTCGACGATGGCGGCGTGCTCGCGCGTGGAGATGGGGAAGCTGTCCGGGCCGCGCGCCAGCGTCTCGCGGCGGTAGAGGTGCAGCTCGTTCACCAGGCGCCGGTAATGGGCGAGGAGCGTGCCGTTGCCGGTGAACTCGGCGAGAAGGTCGTGGAACTGCACGTTGAGCGGGTAGTACAGCTCGACGCTGCGGCCGCGCGCCGCCTGCTGCATCTTCTTCAGGAGCTCGCGCAGCTGCGTGAGCTGCCCGGGCTGGATGCGCGAGGCCAGGAGCCGGCCGATGAGCTCGTCCAGGCCCGCGCGCACCTCGTAGATCTCGTCGGCCTCCCCGATGGAGACCTGGCGCACGAAGACGCCGCGGTTCTTCTCGGTGCGCACGAGTCCCGCGGACTCGAGCGCCCTGAATGCCTCGCGAACCGGGCCGCGCGAGACGTTGAGCTGCCCCGCCAGCGCCTCCTCGTTCAGCTTGTCCCCGGGGGCGAGCTCGCCCGCGAGGATGCGGCGCTCGAGCTCGCGCTGCACGAGCGTGGTGAGCGAGTGGCTTCGCAGGAGCTGGATCGCCGTCGCGTGTGCGGTTGCCGAAACCATAGTGAAATGCCGTTGGAGTAGCTTGACATTAGAAAGCCGCAGTTTGTAGATTGTCAACAATCCACCCAGGGAGACCCCACAATGAAGCCCCGCGCCCGCATTGCCATCGCCGCATTCGCCCTCGCCGCCGCTTCCGCGTGGGCGCAGAAGACCGAGCTGCTCGTCTACACGGCCCTCGAGACCGACCAGCTCAAGGCCTATACCGAGTCGTTCCAGAAGACCAATCCCAACATCGACTTGAAGTTCGTGCGCGACTCCACCGGCGTGATCACCGCCAAGGTGCTGGCGGAGAAGGCCAACCCGCAGGCCGACGTGATCCTCGGCGTCGCGGCCTCGTCGATCGAGATCTTCAAGGCCGAAGGCATGCTGGCGCCGTATTCGCCGGTCGGCTTCTCGGCGCTGGCGCCGCGCTACAGCGACAGCGCCCGCCCGCCGTCCTGGATCGGGCAGGACGTCTTTGCCGCGGTGGTCTGCTACAACACGGTCGAGGGTGCGAAGAAGGGCATCCCCAAGCCCGAGACCTGGGCCGACCTCACCAAGCCCATCTACAAGGGCCAGATCACCATGCCGAACCCGGCCTCGAGCGGCACGGGCTACTTCGACGTGAGCGCGTGGCTGCAGACCATGGGCGAGCAGGGCGGCTGGAAATACATGGACGCCCTGCACGAGAACATCGCCCAGTACACCCACTCCGGATCGAAGCCCTGCCGCCAGGCGGGCGCCGGCGAGTTCGTGGTCGGCATCTCGTTCGACTTCCGCGGCAACGACGTGAAGCAGAAGGGCGCGCCGGTGGAGCTGGTCTTCCCCAAGGAGGGCCTGGGCTGGGACATCGAGGCCTCGGCGATCATGAAGAACACGAAGAAGATGGACGCGGCGAAGAAGCTCATGGACTGGGTCGCCACGAAGGAGGCGAACGAGGCGTACTCGAAGAACTTCGCGATCGTCGCGCACCCGGCGGTGAAGCCGGCCCTGGCCCATATCCCTTCGGACCTGGAGACGCGCCTCATCAAGAACGACTTTGCGTTCGCGGCCACGAACCGCGACAGGATCCTCGCGGAATGGCAGAAGCGCTACGCGGTGAAGACGGAAAAATAGGTGGCTGATTTCCTCGAGCTCTCCGGGATCCGCAAGGAGTTCGGAGAGTTCGTCGCGCTGAAGGGGGTTTCCCTCGGCGTGAAGCAGGGCGAGCTGGTCTGCTTCCTCGGGCCCTCGGGGTGCGGCAAGACCACGTTGCTTCGCATCATCGCCGGCCTCGAGGTGCAGGGCGCCGGCACCATCATCCAGGCGGGGCGCGACATCTCGCGCCTGCCGCCCATGGAACGCGACTACGGCATCGTCTTCCAGTCGTACGCGCTCTTCCCGAACCTGAGCGTCGCCGACAACGTGGCCTATGGCCTCGTGAACCGGCGCGTGGCGCGGGCGCAGCGCGCGGAGCGCGTGCGCGAGCTGCTCGCCCTGGTCGGCCTTCCCGACGCCGGGCGCAAGTTTCCCGGACAGCTTTCCGGCGGCCAGCAGCAGCGCATCGCGATCGCGCGGGCGCTGGCGACTTCGCCCGGTCTCCTGCTGCTCGACGAGCCGCTTTCGGCGCTGGACGCGCGCGTGCGCGTTCGCCTGCGCGGCGAGATCCGCGCGCTGCAGCAGCGCCTGGGCATCACGACGATCCTCGTCACGCACGACCAGGAGGAGGCGCTCTCCATGGCCGACCGCATCGTGGTGATGAAGGAGGGCGGCATCGAGCAGATCGGCAGCCCCTCGCAGGTGTACCTCGATCCCGCGACGCCGTTCGTGGCGGACTTCGTCGGCAAGACGAACCTGCTTCCCGCGAAGTTCGTGGAGGGCGGGCGCGTGCAGGTCGGCGCGCAGCGCTTCGAGTGCGATACGGCGGGCGCGGGCGGCGACCTGCGCGTCTTCTTCCGGCCCGAAGCGGTGCAGGTGCGCGGCGTGAACGGCACCACGCCCAATGCCGCCGACGCGACCATCGAGAAGGTGGAATTCCTCGGCGCGTACTCGCGGCTTACGTTCCGGCTCGACGGCATCGAGCAGCCGCTCTACGCCGACCTCTCCGTGAACGACATGAGCTGGTTCAAGTTGAAGCCCGGCGACCGGCTGCGCGTCTCGCTGCCGCCGGAGCGCTTGCGGGTGTTCGCCGGCGCATGAGCCAGGTCGCCGGCGACGCGGCTCTCCTCGCGCGCGGCCCGGCGCCGGCGGCGCGGCGCCTGCGCGTGCACTGGACCGACCGCGTCGGCAACGCGGTGCTCATCGCCGCCGCGATCGCGCTCGCCGTCTTCCTGCTGGCCCCGATGGCGATGATCCTCGCGAAGAGCGTCGAGGACCGCGCCGGCGATTTCGTGGGCCTCGCGAACTTCGAGTCGTACTTCCGCACGCCGGCGCTGCTGAAGTCGATCTGGAACAGCGTCTGGGTCTCCGCGCTCGTCACGGCCGTCACCATCCCGCTCGCGTTCACGTTCGCGTATGCGCTCACGCGCAGCTGCATGCCGTTCAAGACGCTGCTGCGCAACCTGGCGCTGGTGCCGATCCTGGCGCCGTCGCTCCTCGCGGCGATCTCGTTCATCTTCTGGTTCGGCAACCAGGGCATCTTCAAGCCGCTCATGGGCGGCGGGCAGATCTACGGCGCGCCGGGCATCGTGATCTCGATGATCTTCGCCACGTTTCCGCACGCGCTGATGATCCTGGTCACGGCGCTCTCGCTCACCGATGCGCGGCTCTACGAGGCGGCCGACTCGCTCGGCACGCCCGCATGGCGCAAATTCCTCACCATCACCGTGCCGGGCGCGAAGTACGGCCTCATCAGCGCGGCGATGGTGGTGTTCACGTATGCGCTGTCGGACTTCGGCATCCCGAAGGTGATCGGCGGCAACTTCAACATGCTCGCCACCGACATCTTCAAGCTCGTCATCGGCCAGCAGGACTTCGCCAAGGGCTCGGTGGTCGCCATCATCCTGCTGGTGCCGGTGGCCGTGACCTACGCGGTGGACGGCTACGTGCAGAAGCGCCAGTCGGCGTTGCTCTCGGCGCGGTCCGTGCCCTACGTGCCGCGGCCCTCGCGCGCCTTCGACGCCGCGATGTTCGCCTTCTGCGTGTTCCTGGCGCTCATCATGCTGGCGGTGCTCGGCATGGCGGTGTACGCGTCGTTCGTGAAGCTGTGGCCGTACAACTTCAGCCTGTCGCTCGACCACTATCGCCTCGGGCTCATCGACGCGGGGATCTTCGGCGCGTACCTCAACAGCCTGAAGATGGCGTTCTGGTGCGCCACGCTCGGCACGGTGTTCATCTTCGCCGTCGCCTACCTCCTCGAGAAGACGCGCGGCGTGGATGCGTTGCGGCCGCTCGTGCGGCTGATGGCGGTCCTGCCGATGGGCGTGCCGGGAATGGTGCTGGGACTGGGTTACGTCTTCTTCTTCGTGCGCGAGGGCAACCCGCTGCATTTCCTCTACGGCAGCCTCGGCATCATCGTGGTGAACACGGTGGTGCACTACTACGCGTCGTCGCACCTCACCGCGACCACGGCGTTGAAGCAGATCGACGCGGAGTTCGAATCGGTGTCGGCCTCGCTCAAGGTGCCGTTCTGGCGCACGTTCACCCGCGTGACCGTGCCCGTCTGCCTGCCGGCGATCCTCGACATCAGCCGTTATCTCTTCGTGAATGCGATGACCACCGTGTCCGCGCTGGTCTTCCTGTATTCGCCGAAGACCGTGCCGGCGTCGGTCGCCATCGTGAACCTGGACGAGGCGGGCGACATCGGCCCGGCCGCGGCCATGGCGAGCCTCATCGTCATCACATCCGCCGCCGTGTGCGGCATCTACTATGCGATCCAGCGCTGGCTCGATCGCAGGACACAGGCCTGGAGGCACACATGATCAAGGGCAACGACCCGATTCTCCTCACGCCGGGACCGCTCACCACGTCGCTGGAGACGAAGCAGGCGATGCTGCGCGACTGGGGCTCCTGGGACGCCGCGTTCAACGCGATCACGGCGTCGATCTGCAAGGACCTGGTGGACGTCGTGAACGGCGCCGGCTCGCACGTCTGCGTGCCCTTGCAGGGCAGCGGCACCTTCTCCGTGGAGGCCGCGCTCGGCAACCTCGTCCCGCGCGACGGCAAGGTCCTCGTGCCCAACAACGGCGCCTATTGCACCCGCATCGCGAAGATCCTCAAGTACCTCGGGCGCGACCACTCGGTGATCGACCTGGGCGACGACAGGCCCGCGACCGCCGCCGTGATCGACGGCGCGCTGAAGATGGACCCGCGCATCACGCACGTGGCGCAGGTGCATTGCGAGACCGGCGCCGGGATGCTGAACCCGCTGCCGGAGATCGCCGCCGTGTGCGCGCGCCACGGCAAGGGGCTCATCGTGGACGCCATGAGCTCCTTCGGCGCGATCGAGATCGACGTGCAGAAGCATCCCATCGACGCGGTGATAGCGGCCTCGGGCAAGTGCATCGAGGGCGCGCCCGGCATGGGGTTCGTGATCGTGCGGCAGAAGCTGCTGGAGGCCTCGCAGGGCAATTCACATTCGCTCGCCATGGACCTGCACGACCAGTGGACCTACATGCAGAAGACCACGCAGTGGCGCTTCACGCCGCCCACGCACGTGGTGGCCGCGTTCCGCGCGGCGCTGGACCAGTTCAAGCAGGAGGGCGGCACGGCGGCGCGGGGCGCGCGCTACCGCCGGAATTGCGACACGTTGATCGAGTGCATGACCGCGCTGGGCTTGCGGGCGTTCCTGCCGCGGGCGCTGCAGGCGCCGGTGATCGTCACGTTCCACGCGCCCGCGGACGCGGCGTACGAATTCAAGGCGTTCTACGAGAAGGTCCGCGCGCGCGGCTACATCCTCTATCCGGGCAAGCTCACGCGCGTGGAGACTTTCCGCGTGGGCTGCATCGGCGCCATCGACTTCAACGAGATGAGGAACGTCGCATCCGCCGTCGCGGAGACGTTCCGCGAGATGGGCATCCGCGAGGTGGCGCCGGCGAAGGCCGCGGTCGCGGTCTAGAGCGGCTGCAGGCGCTCCATCGCCGTGGGCAGGAGCTCGCTCACGGTGGGATGGATGCGCACGTGGCGCTGGAATTCCGTGCAGGGGATGCGCGAGTAGATGGCGTCGATGAGCGAATGCACGGATTCGTCGCCGCCGGTTCCCAGGATCGCCGCGCCCAGGATGCGCAGGCTTTCCTTCTCCACGTAGACCTTCATGAAGCCTTGGGCCTCGCCTTTTTCCACGGCGCGCGGCACGCCGGTCATGGGAATCTTGCCCACCAGCGCGGGGATCTTCGCCGCGCGGATCTCGGCCGCGTTCATGCCCACCCGCCCCAACGGAGGGTCCATGAAGAGCGCATAGACCGGGATGCGGTCGGTGTGCTTGCGTCCGGCGTTCGCCAGTAAATTGTCGGCGACGATCTCGTAGTCGTTGTAGGCGGTGTGGGTGAAGGCGCCCTTGCCGTTGCAATCGCCCAGGGCCCACACGCCGGGATTGGTGGTGCGCAGCGCCTCGTCCACCTGGATGTAGCCGCGCGCGTCCGTGGCGATGCCCGCCTTGTCGAGCCCCAGGTCGGAAGTGTTCGGTGCGCGGCCCACCGCCAGCAGGATGTGGGAGGCGGGCTCCCGCGGCGCGCCCTCATGGCACTCGAGACCGGTGGAGATGCCGTCCGCATCGCGCTCAAGGCTGATGCACTTCGCGTCCACGCGTACGGCGATGCCCTCACCCTCGAGGATTTCGCGGATCGCGGCGGAAACGTCCTCGTCCTCGCGCGCGACCAGCCGCGGGCCCATTTCCACCACGGTGACCTCGGCGCCGAAACGGCGGAACGCCTGCGCGAATTCGAGCCCGATGTAGCTGCCGCCGATGACGGCGAGGTGCTCGGGCACCGTGTCCAGCTCCATCACGGTCTCGTTGGTGAGGTACGGCACGTTCTCGATGCCCGGCATCTTCGGCACCAGCGGGCGGCCGCCCACGTCGATGAAGATGCGCTCGCCTTCGAGCACGTCGCCGTTCACCTGCACCTTGCGCTCGCCCGCGAAGCGGCCGTGCCCCACGAACACCGTCACGTTCTTCAGCTCCCGCATCCACTTCTCGACGCCTTTCGTGGCCTTTGCCACCACCGCGTCCTTGCGCGCCTTCACGCGGCGCATGTCCACGAGCACGTCGCCCGCGTCGAAGCCGTAGGTGCTGCCGCGTCGCGCGGTGTGGATCGCGTAGGCGCTGGCGACCAGGGTCTTGGTGGGCGTGCAGCCCACGTTCACGCAGGTGCCGCCGAACTTGCCGCTCTCCACGATGGCGACCTTCATGCCGGCGTCGGAAAGGCGGGCGGCCAGCGACGGCCCGGCCTGGCCGGTGCCGATGATGATCGCGTCGAATCGATGGTCCATTGCGCCTCCCGTGGATTCTTGGGGTTGTGCTTTAGTATGGCGCGATGCTCGGCGTCCTGTTCGACGGCATCGCGTACGGAAGCCTGCTCTTCCTCGTGAGCCTCGGCCTGTCCGTAACGATGGGTCTGATGAACTTCGTGAACCTTGCACATGGCGCGTTCGCCATGGCGGGCGGTTTCGTCGCCGTGGTGGCGATGACGCGATTCGGCGTGCCGTTCCTCGCCGCGCTGCCGATCGCGTTCGCCGTGACGGCGGTGGCCGGCGCGATCCTCGAGCGGCTCCTCTACCGGCGCCTCTACACCGCGAGCCACCTCGACCAGGTGCTCTTCTCCATCGGCCTCACGTTCATGTCGATCGCGGCGGCGACGTATTTCTTCGGCTCGTCCCAGCAACCGGTGCGCCTGCCGGAGTACCTGCGCGGCCAGGTGCGCTTCCTCGGCGCCGATTTCGGCGTCTACCGCCTCTTCCTGATCGGCGCGGTGGCCGGGCTCTCGCTGCTGCTCGGATTGCTGGTGACGCGCACGCGCTTCGGCGCGCAGATGCGCGCGTCGGTGGACGACGCGCAAGCCGCCCGCGGCCTGGGCATCGACGTGAACCGCGTCTTCAGCGTCGCCTTCGCGCTGGGCTCGGGCCTCGCGGGGCTGGGTGGCGCGCTCGGCATCGAGGTCCTCGGGCTCGATTCCGGCTTCCCGCTCAAGTTCATGGTGTATTTCCTGCTGGTCGTCGTGGTGGGCGGCGCCGGCACGCTGGTCGGCCCGCTCATCGCGGCACTGGTGCTGGGCGTGCTCGACGTCGCGGGCAAGTACTACATGCCGCAGCTCGGCGCCTTCGTGATCTACGCCGCGATGGTGGTGCTCCTCATCGCGTTTCCCGCCGGCCTGTACGGCCGGCGCCGGTGAGGGGCGGCTTGCGGCGCGAGACCATCTTCGAGGCGGCCTTCTGGCTGGCGCTGGTCGCGGCGTTCTTCCTCCTGCCCGGCTATCGCGTGCTGGGCAGCCAGATCCTCATCGTGGCGCTCTTCGCGTTGTCGCTGGATCTCGTGCTCGGCTACGCGGGCATCCTGACGCTGGGACATGCCGCGTTCTTCGGGTTGGGCGCCTATACGGCGGGACTTCTCGCGGTGCACGGCTGGGGGGAGCCGATCAGCGGCCTCGTCGCGGGGGCGGCGGTCGCGGCAGTCGCCGGCTTCCTGGTGAGCTTCCTCGTGGTGCGCGGCGAGGACCTGGCGCGCCTCATGGTGACGATGGGCGTGGGGCTGCTGCTCTTCGAGGCCGCGAACAAGGCGGCGTTCATCACCGGCGGGGTGGACGGCCTCTCGGGCGTCACGATGTGGAAGCTCTTCGGCGTCTTCCCGTTCGACCTGAGCGGACGCACCGCGTACGTCTACAGCTTCGTGGTGCTGCTCCTGGTGTTCCTCTTCCTGCGGCGCTTGTCGCGCTCGCCCTTCGGCCTCTCGCTGCGCGGCATCCGCGAGAACCGTGCCCGCATGCCGGCCATCGGCGTGCCGGTGCGCCGCCGCCTCGTCGCGGCGTTCACGCTGGGCGCGGGGATCGCGGGAATCGCGGGCGCGTTGCTCGCGCAGACCACGCAGTTCGTGGGCCTCGACACGCTGAGCTTCAACCGCTCCGCCGACGTGATGATCATGCTGGTGCTGGGCGGCACGGGGCGCCTCTACGGCGCGCTGGTGGGTACCGCCGTCTTCATGATCGCGCAGGACTACCTCTCGGGCATCAACCCGGTGTACTGGCAGTTCTGGCTGGGCCTGTTGCTCGTCGTATTCGTGTTCTTCGCGTTCGGCGGGTTCATGGGCGCCATCGAGAGGATCCGGCGGTGACGGCGGCGCTGCGCACCGAGAACCTGTCGCGCAGCTTCGGCGCGCTAGCCGCCGTGAGCGGCGTCTCCTTCTCGCTGCCGCAGGGCGCGCGCCATGCGCTCATCGGCCCCAACGGCGCCGGCAAGACCACGTTCATCAACCTGCTCGCGGGCGCGTTGGCGCCCAGCGGCGGCGATGTGTACATCGGCGACGAGCGCGTGACCACGCTTCGCCAGCATCGCCGCGTGAAGCTCGGCCTCACGCGCACGTTCCAGATCAGCCAGCTCTTCCCGAACCTCACCGTGCTCGAGTCGGCGATGCTGCCGATCCTGGAGCGCACCGGTCGCGGGGCGCGCTTCATGCGGGACGTCGCGTCGCATCGCGAGGAAACGGACGAGGCCATGGCGTTGCTCGCGAGCGTGGGTCTCGCCGAGGACGCGGCGCGGCGCAGCGCGCACCTGCCCTACGGCAAGCAGCGCCTCCTGGAAATTGCGCTGGCGCTCGCGACCAAGCCGCGCATCCTGCTGCTCGACGAGCCCGCCGCCGGCATCCCGTCGTCGGAAAGCGTCGCGGTGCTGGGCGCCATCGCGGCGTTGCCGAAGGACGTGACGGTGCTCTTCATCGAGCACGACATGAGCCTCGTGTTCCGCTTCGCCGAGCGCATCACGGTGCTGGTGGGCGGCAAGATCCTCACCGAGGGCACGCCGCGCGAGATCGCCGCCGACGAGCGCGTGCAGGCCGTCTACCTGGGGCACGAGCGTCATGGCTGACCTCCTTTCGCTCGAGGGCGTGAGCGCCGGATACGGCGAAGCGGTCGTCGTCGAGGACGTGTCGCTCGCCATCGCCGAGGGCGAGAGCGTGGCACTCCTGGGGCGCAACGGCGTCGGCAAGACCACGCTCCTCGCCACGATCCTCGGCCTCACGCGCATGCATCACGGCGCGATCCGCTGGAAGGGCGTCGACGTCTCGCGCCGCGCCACGCACCTGCGCGCGCGCGCGGGCATCGGCTGGGTGCCGCAGGAGCGGCGCATGTGGCCGTCGTTGAGCGTGGACGAGCACCTGTGGGCCGTCGCCGCGCCGGGTGAATGGACCATCGAGCGCGTGCGCAAGCTCTTCCCGCGCCTGGCGGAGCGTTCGCGGCACCGCGGCTCGCAGTTGTCCGGCGGCGAGCAGCAGATGCTGGCGATCGCGCGGGCGCTGGTCACCAATCCGAAGCTGCTCCTGCTGGACGAGCCGATGGAGGGCCTGGCGCCGATCATCGTCGAGGAGCTGGCGGGCGTGCTGCGCGCGCTCACCGCGGCCGGCTCCATGGCCATCATCCTTGTCGAGCAGAACGCGGAGCTGGCGCTCTCGCTCGCACCCCGCGGCATGGTGATGGAACGCGGCCGCGTGGTGCACGACGCCGCGGCCGCGGATCTGCTCGGCGACCGCGCGCGCCTGGACCGCTGGCTCGGCGCCGCGGCGGCTACCGCTTAGCGTATTTGGTCAGCAGCCCGAGGCGCTCGCCGCGCGCCGAATCGGCGATGAGCTGGGCGAGCCGTTTCGCGCGCGTCTCGTCGCGCTTCGCGCTCATCACCCAGTGCGTCACGACGCGCCGGTAGCCGGGCGGCTGCGCATTGAAGAATTTCCATGCGGCGCGCTCGCGCCTGAAGATTTTCAGCGCCGCGTCGTCGAAAGGCGTGTTTTGCGCCTGGTACGTATAGCCGGCGCGCGCCGGATCGCGCCGCCCGAACGCGGCGAGCCCCGCCTCGCGCATGAGGCCCGACTTCGTGAGCTCGCCCACGCGCCTCAGGTTCACCGCGCTCCAGACGCTGCCGGGGCGCCGCGGCGTGAAGCGGATCATGTACGCGTCGTCGCCGAGACCCTGGCGCAGCCCATCGATCCAGCCGAAGCACAGCGCCTCGTCCACCGACTGCGGCCAGGTGATGGAAGGCTTCTTCGTGTGGACCTTGTGGAATCCGACCCATAGTTGCGCCGCCGTCGCGTGGTTCTTCGCGAGCCATTCGCGCCACTTCGCCTGCGAGGCGAAGAACTTCGGCTTCACGATGCCTGGCGCACACCTTCCGGCGGCAGCGAGCGCAGGTAGAGATGCAGCGCCTGCAGGTCGGTGTCGTTCAGGTTGCGCAGCGTCATGAACGGCATCACCTTGCTCACCTCGCTGCCGTCGGGGCGCTTGCCGGTGCGCATCATGGCGGTGAACTTGTCGGGCGTGTCGTAACGCGCCATGGCGCCGGCGGGCGTGAGGTCCGCGGCGGGCGGCCACTCGGGCGGCGCTCCCGCGATCGGCCCGCCCTTCAGCGTCGGGCGATGGCAGCCGGCGCACATCGCCGCGACGTACGCGCCGTGCTCGGCGGTCGCGCCCACGGCCACGGGTGTCGCGGGCGGACGGCGATGGTCGATCTTCTCCGCCGCGTCCTTCACGAAGTCCGCTCCGTAGAGCGCCTTCACGATGAGCGGCAGCTTGAACTCGGCGGGCTCGCCGGGCACCGCCGGGAGGCTGCGAACGTAGGCCACCAGCGCGGCGAAGTCCGCGTCCGACATGCGGTTGTAGTCCTCGCTCGGCATCACCATCAGCGCGTGCCCGCTGGGCGCCACGCCGTGGCGGATCGCGCGCACCCAGTCGCCTTCGTTGTATCCGGCCACCACGCCGCCGGGGCCTGTCGTGATGTTCGGCGCCTTCACCCGCATGCCCCCCGGCGAGTCCACGACCACCACGCCGCGGCCGTCGGAGCCGTGGCATTCGGCGCAGCCGCGCGACTCGAAGAGGTATTTCCCCTGCTTCAGCGCAGTGCGATCGCGCGTGTACGGCACCGGCACCACGCGCACTTCCAGCTTGCGTTCGAGCTTGCGTTCGCCCATCCACACCAGGACGCCGAAGGCGCCGGCGGCGACGAGCACGAGGACTACGAGCGCGATCGTCGCGCGGCGGATGACTTTCTTCACGCGCGAACAATATCATCCGTCCATGGCACATCCGCACCTGGACCTCGAACCCTCGCCGTGGGTGCAGCGCTGGCTTCCCCTGATCCGCCCCGGCGGCGAGGTGCTCGACGTGGCCGCGGGCGCGGGCCGCCATGCGCGGTTGCTCGCGCGCATGGGCTTCGAGGTGGAGGCGGTGGATCGCGACGCGAGCCTCTTCGCCGACCCGCCGGCGGGTGTTCGCGTGCTCGAGGCCGATCTCGAGGAAGCCCCGTGGCCGTACCCCGGCCGTCGCTTCGACGCCATCGTCGTCACCAATTACCTGCACCGGCCGCTGCTGCCGACGCTCGCCGGTTCCCTCGAGCCGGGCGGCATGCTCATCTACGAAACCTTCGCGCTCGGCAACGAGAGATTCGGCAAGCCGTCCAATCCCGCGTACCTGCTGGCGCCGGGCGAGCTCCTCGAGGCGGTGCGCGGGACGCTTCGCGTGCTGGCCTTCGAGGACCTGGTGGTTTCCGACCCGCGTCCGGCCGCCATCCAACGCCTCGCCGCCCGACGGGAATCGCAGCAATAGGGTGCTAAAATTCGGGCTTTCCCAGAGCCCTCCAGGGCCGCGTCTTCGCATGCTTTCCGGAAGTCTTGTCGCCATCGTCACCCCGATGCTCGCCGACGGCGCGCTCGACCTTCCGCGATTGAAGGCGCTGATCGACTGGCACGTGGCGGAAGGCACCGACGGCATCGTGATCGTCGGCACCACGGGCGAGTCGCCGACCGTGGATGTCGAGGAGCACGGCAGGCTGATCGCCGCGGCCGTGCAGTACGCGGCGGGGCGCGTGCCGGTGATCGCCGGCACCGGCGGCAACTCCACCAAGGAAGCGATCGCGCTCACGCAGTTCGCGAAGAAGGCCGGCGCGAACTACGCGCTATCCGTGGTCCCGTACTACAACAAGCCCACGCAGGACGGCCTCTACCAGCACTTCAAGGCGATCGCGGAATCCACCGACATCCCGGTGATCCTCTACAACGTGCCGTCGCGCACCGTCGCCGATCTGTCCAACGACACGGTCGTGCGTTTGTCGAAGGTGAAGGGCATCGTCGGCATCAAGGAAGCCACCGGCAACGTCGAGCGCGTGCAGGATCTCTTCAAGCGCGTGCGCAAGGACTTCCTGGTGCTCAGCGGCGACGACATGACGTGCCTGTCGTACATGCTGCTGGGCGGCCATGGCGTGATCTCCGTCACGGCGAACGTGGCGCCGCGCCTCATGCACCAGATGTGCGTCGCGGCGCGCGCCGGAAAGATTTCGGAGGCCGTGTCCATCAACGACCGCCTGCTGGGCCTTCACAAGAACCTCTTCCTGGAGAGCAACCCGATCCCCGTCAAGTGGGCGCTGGGCCGCATGGGCCGCATCGCCGAAGGCATCCGCTTGCCGCTCACGCCGTTCACGGCGCCCCACCACGAGACGTTGGCCGCTTCGCTCCGCGAGGCGGGCTGCATCGATTAGAACGAAGGATCCGCACCACATGAACCGCTTCCCGATTCTCGCCTTGTCCGCCGTCGCGCTGCTCGCGGCGGGTTGCTCGATGTTCAAGACGGACAACTACAAGAGCACGCAGGTGAAGGCCGCGCAGCCGCTCGAGGTGCCGCCCGAGCTCACGTCGCCCACCATGGACGACCGCTACTCGATCCCGGATCCGAAGCAGAGCACGACGTATTCGACGTACAGCCAGCGCCCGGCTGCCACCGGCACGCCGGCGGTCGCCTCGGCCCCCGCGGCGGCGACGGTGCTGCCGAAGTTCGAGAACGTGAAGCTCGAGCGCTACGGCGACCAGCGCTGGGTCGTGGTGCGCGGCGAGCCGGAGCGCGTCTGGCCGGTGGTGCGCGAGTTCTGGATCGACAGCGGCTATCGCCTGATGCGCGAGTCGCCGGAAATCGGCCTGATGGAGACCGACTGGTACGAGGACCGCGCCAAGATTCCGCAGGACATCGTCCGCCGCACCATCGGCAAGATGCTGGACGGCATGTACTCGTATCCGCGCCGCGACAAGTTCCGCACGCGGCTGGAGAAAGGCGTCGAGCCGGGCACGACCGAGATCTTCGTGAGCAACCGCAACGTCGAGGAGGTGCTGCTGGGCCGCGACGGCGGCGACATGACGAAATGGATGTCGCACCCGGCGGACCGCGAGCTCGAGGCGGAGATGCTCAGCCGCATCATGACGAAGCTGGGCGGCGGCGATACCAAGGTGGTGCAGGCTTCCGCACCGCTGCCGGGACGCCGCGGCGCGGCTCCCGCGCCTGCGGCGGCCGAAGCGCGCAACGCCGTGCTCGAGAACGGCGGCGCCGGTCCCCTCGTGGTGAACGACAGCTTCGATCGCGCCTGGCGCCGCGTGGGCCTCGCGCTCGATCGCGTCGGCTTCACGGTCGAGGACCGCGACCGCTCCAAGGGCCTCTTCTACGTGCGCTACATCGATCCGGAAGCCGATCGCCAGAACACCAAGGCCAACGACGAGAGCTGGACCGAGAAGCTCAAGTTCTGGAAGTCGTCGCCGAAGATCGACACCAAGCCGCAGTACCGGATCCACGTCGCCGACGCGGGCGCCAGCATGTCGCAGGTCCTGGTGCAGAACGCGAGCGGCGCGCCGGACTCGAGCTCCACCAGCAAGAAGATCCTCTCGCTCCTCTACGACCAGCTGAAGTAGTGGCGCTGCGCTTCACCTCCCTCGGCAGCGGCAGCTCGGGCAACGGGCTGGTGGTCGAGAGCGGGGAAACCCGCGTGATGATGGACTGCGGCTTCACGCTGGGAGATACCAAGGCGCGGCTGGAGCGCGTGGGCCTGAAGCCCTCGCAGATCGCGGGCGTGGTCGTCACCCACGAGCACGACGACCACATGGGCGGCGTGGCCCGCTTCGCATTGCGCTATGCGATCCCGGTGTACCTCACGCGCGGCTGCTCGCAGTGGCTGCCCGCGGACTTTCCGGCGGTGCTGGTGCGCTGCATCGATTCGCACACCCCGTTCGCCATCGACGCGCTGCAGGTCGAGCCCTTCCCGGTGCCCCACGATGCGCGCGAGCCGGTGCAGTACGTCTTCTCCGATGGAGATGCGCGGCTCGGCGTGGTCACAGACCTGGGCACGGTGACGCAGCATGTCGTGGAAAAGCTTTCCGGTTGCGAGGCGCTCGTGATCGAGTGCAACCACGACCTCGACATGCTGATGGAGGGCCCGTACCCGGTGAGCCTGAAGCACCGCGTCTCGGGACGCTTCGGCCACCTCTCCAACACCGACGCGGGACGGCTGGTCGCCGCGCTGGAGCGCTCGCGCCTGCGCCACCTCATCGCCGCGCACCTCTCGCAGCAGAACAATCGCCCGGCGCTCGCGGTGAACGCGCTTGCCGAGGGCGCCGGTTGCGAACCCGCCTGGGTGGGTGTGGCCACGCAGGACGAGGGATTCGATTGGCGCGAGGCCTGACGGCGCCGCGCTGAAATGAGAAAAGCCGGCGCGAGCCGGCTTTTTTCATGCCGCGAAAACGACGGGGATTATTTCGTCGTGGTCGTGGACTGGGTGGTCGTCGTGGCCGTGCCGGTGCCGGCGGGCGTGTCGACCGTGGTGGACTTCGTGGTTTCGGTCGTCGTCGAAGCCGGGGGCGTCGTCACGATGGTCGTGGTATCGGGGGCCTTTTCCTTCACGACGGTGGTGGAGGTGGACGTGCCGGAGCTGGCGGGCGTCGTGGAGACTTCGGTCTTGCAGCCGGCGAGGCCAAGGGCCAGCAGGAGGGCCAGGGCGTAGGGCGCTTTCATCGGTTTTTCCTGTAGTGGGTGGATGACGCCGATTTGATTCGGCAACCCGCTTCCAGTTCCCCGCGCGCGTGCGGCAGCTACAGGCCCAGCGTCGTTGCGCTGACAGCGGGTTCCGACAGGTCCCAGATCTCGTCGAAGCGCTGCGCGATCGGCAGCGCGTCCTGGGGCGAGTGGATCGCCACCACCGCCCGCGACTGCTCGTAGTGCAGCTGGTGCCAGACGCTGTGATCGTCGGCGATGACGAAGGGATCCGTCGCGTTTCGCGCCTGGGCGAGCGTGCGGTGGATCTCGATGGACATCGGGAACTGCCTGAGAAGCGTGAGGAGGCGGGCGTTGTCGCGCTCGAGCAGGCCCGTTTCGTGCAATGCGATGAGGATGCGATGAGAACGCCCGCGCACCAGGAATTCGCGCAGCGCGTCGGCGCGCCCGGGCGAATTGAAGCCGCGATTGGTGAGCGATATGTCGAAGATGCGCAGGGTGCGCTGCGCCACCGCGACCACCTGGTCGATCGCCTGGAGCGACTCCGCGATGCTGGTGATCTGCCGGTACCCCTGCTCGGTTCCGTTGCCGAGTGTCTCGTCCGTCATGCTTTTCCTCCCGCGTGCACGAAGCCCTGCAGGTACCACGCGTGCGCCACGTCCCAGAATCCGGCCGGCAGGCGCAGCGGTCCCGCGAGCTTCCTTTCGTCGGCGAGGCGGCGAAGCGGGCCGCGGGCCTCGCCCGGCACGCGCTCGACCTCCCCGTTCATGTAGAACATCCTGCCAGAAAACAGCAGCCGGGCGCGCGCGTCGAGGACCAGCCCCGCGGCGGACGCCCGCCGTTCGAAGGCCGCGCGCGCGAGCGGGCGCGCGGGCGCGTCGAAGACCGCATTCTGCTTGGGTTCGGAGAGATAGCGGCCGGCAAAGTCGCGCACGTCGGTCGCGCCCCAGCGCATCGCGCGCGCGAGCGCGTCGCTCACGTGCGACACCATGCCCGCGGGAATCTCGGCGGGATGGCGGGCCGGGCGTGCTCCCGGATCGGCGTAGCGTCCGTGCATCGAGAGCTTCTCATGGAGGAAATCGAGGAAGCCCGCGGCGATCTCCGCGTCGGCGGGCGCGCGGAAGCCGATGGACCAGGTCAGGCACTGCGTTTCCGCGATGCCGTGGTGCGCGACGCCGGGTGGAAGGTAGAGCATGTCGCCCGCTTCGAGGATCCATTCCTGGTCCGCGCGGAATCGCCGCAGGATCTTGAGGTCGACCCCGGGCACGAAGGCGTGGTCCCGTTGCCGGGAAATTTGCCAACGCCTGCGTCCGCGGCCCTGGAGGAGGAACACATCGTACGAATCCACGTGCGGACCGACGCCGCCGCCCGGCACCGCGTAGCTCACCATCACGTCGTCGACGCGGGCGTGGGGGATGAAATCGAAGGCCTCCAGCAGCGCGGCCGCATCGGCCGAGAAGTGGTTGGTGTCCTGCACCAGCACGGTCCAGTCGCGGCGTGGAAGTTGCTTGAAGCGCGACGCGGGAATCGGGCCGTGCTCGACGCTCCATTTCGTTCCGCGGCGCACGACGAGGCGCGAGACGGCGTCGGGGGAGCCCGACAGCGCCATCACTTCGCGCGGCGAGAGCGGATCGCGCAACGCCGTAAACGCACCACGCAGGAGCAGCGGCTCGCGCTGCCAATGCCTGCGCATGAACGTTCCGGGATCGAGGCCGAGAGGACGCTTGCGTGACTTCAAAATGGGCTAGAATCGATTCGACTGTCGAGCGATTGCGGGAGCCATGCTACACGTAGGCGAACCAGCACCGTCATTCACGCTTCCCGATGCGAGCATGGAGATGATGGATCTCTCCAGCTACCGCGGAAAGAAAAATGTCGTCCTCTACTTCTACCCGAAGGACGGCACGCCGGCGTGCACGATCCAGGCGATCGGCTTCAGCGATCGCGAGAACGAATTCAAGAAGCTCGACACCATCGTCTTCGGCGTCTCGCGCGACGACGTGCTCTCGCACCAGGCGTTCCGCGACGAGCACGGCCTCACGGTGAACCTGCTCGCGGATACGGAGCAGGAAGTATGCCGGCTCTACGACGTGATCCAGGAGAAGATCGTCGACGGGCACCCCAAGTCCTGCCTGCTGCGCTCCACGTTCGTGATCGACAAGAAGGGCGTGGTGCGCCACATCCTGCGCGACGTCAACCCGAAAGCGCACGTCGAGGAAGTCCTGAAGATCATCAAGGGCCTCCACGTCGCGCATGCGAATTGACCGCGGCAAGGTCGTCCAGCTCGACTACGAGCTGAAGAACAGCGACGGCGAGCCTCTCGAGGACGAGGGCGCGCAGCTCCTGTACCTGCACGGCGGCTTCGGCGGCATCTTCCCCAAGGTGGAGGCCGAGCTGCAGGGCAAGGAGGTCGGCCAGGAGATCTCCCTCACGCTGGAGCCCGAGGACGCGTTCGGCGAATACGACGCGGACCTGCTGCGCGTGGAGCCGCGCGATCGCTTCCCGAAGGAGCTCGAGGTCGGCATGCGCTTCGAGGGCGTGCCCGGCGACCGGGAGGAAGAAGCGCTCATCTACACCGTCACCGACGTGACGCCGGAAGGCGTCGTGGTGGATGGCAACCATCCGCTCGCGGGAGAGCGGCTATGGTTTCGCGCGAAAGTGAGCGAGGTGCGCCCCGCCACCGAGGAAGAGCTCGCGCACGGCCACGTGCACGGCGACGACGGACTGCACACGCACTAGGGCACGATCGCCTGGATGTGCGGCGAGAAGCTGAAGATGCGCGGCCCGGTGGGATCCACGGTCACCTTCACCCATCCGACGATCGGGCTTCCGTAAGTCTCCACGCGCGTGATGTTGGCGATCGTGGCGCCCGTGGCGTCCGCGAACGGCTGGTCCACCTGGTAGTTGTGCGTGTCGCCATGCACCAGCAGCACGGGCTTGCCCAACGCGCGCGATGCGCCCTCGATCGCCGCGAGCACGTCGGCGAAGACGCGCTTCCTCGTGAACCACGGATTGGCCTGCATCGCGATCACCAGCGCGCGCGTGTCGGGCCCCCGGCTCTGCTCCACCGCGCGCGCGATCCAGCGCCGGTTGGCCGCGTTGCGGCAGCGCGCGTCCGCGTCGGAGGCGGCGTCGTAGCCCACGTTGTTGCTGCTGCCCGGCACGTTGATGGTGACGAAGCGGATGCCGGCGCGCGTCCACGCGCGGTTCTCCGGATAGGCGCCGCAGCCCGTGACGAGATCGCTCTCGGCCTCGAGCGCGATCTTGGTGAGTCCCAGAGAATTCGCGTCGGCGAAGAACACGTCGCGCAGGCGAGCGAGCCGATCGAGCACGTCGAAGCCCATGCCGCGGCAGTCCACCCACTCGTTGTCCCCCGGCGTGTAGATGAGCGGATGGCGGGAGCGGTCGAGCTGGCGGAAGCGCTTCTCGTAGCCGGCGTCCGTGCACGTGGAGCGGCCCGCGCCGATGTCGCCCACGTGGATCGTGAAGGCGACGTCCTCGCGGTCGATGCGCTCCATCATCCGCTCGAAGGGCGCTTCCTCGCGCGGCTTGTAGGGCGCGTCGCCGATGATCGCGAAGCTGAACCCTTCTTTTGTGACGGCGGGCGCTGCGCAGCCATTCAAGCAAAGCGAAGCACAGAGAGCGCAAAGGAAAAAGCGGATCACGAAGGGTTACTGGTCCAGAAGCCCGCGAAGCTTGTAGATCAGCGCGAGCGCGTCCTTCGGCGAGAGCTCGTCGGGCTTGACGTCGGCCAATGCGTCCAGGGCAGGGTGCGAGGGTACGGGTTCGGGCGTCGGGGATGACGATGCGAACAAGTCCGGATGCGCCGATTGCGGCTTCAGCTGGCGCTCCAGCTCCGCCAGGTGCTTGCGCGCGGCGCGCACCACGTCGCGCGGGATGCCGGCGAGGTGCGCCACGTGGATTCCGTAGGAGCGGTCGGCGGGCCCGCCCTCGAGGCGATGCAGGAAGACGATGCGGTCCTTGTGCTCGACCGCGTCGAGGTGGACGTTGGCGATGTTGGGCAACGCGCCCGCGAGCGCCGTGAGCTCGAAGTAGTGCGTGGCGAAGAGCGTGTAGCAGCGCACGCTCTCGGCGAGGTGCCGCGCGATCGAATAGGCGAGGGCCAGCCCGTCGAACGTGGAGGTGCCGCGGCCGATCTCGTCCACCAGCACGAGGCTTCGCGGCGTCGCGTTGTTGAGGATGGTGGCCGCCTCGGTCATCTCCACCATGAAGGTCGAGCGGCCGCCGGCGAGATCGTCGGAGGCGCCGATGCGCGTGAAGATGCGGTCGATGGGGCCGAGCGTCGCGCTCTTCGCGGGCACGAAGCTGCCGCAGTGCGCGAGGAGCGCGATCTGCGCCACCTGCCGCATGTAGGTGGACTTGCCGCCCATGTTGGGCCCGGTGATGAGCAGGAGCTGGCGCGAGCGCGCGAGGCTCGTGTCGTTGGGGATGAAGTCCTCGACCTGGCTCTCCACGACCAGGTGGCGGCCGTCGTGGATCTCGATGCAGTCGTCCGGGGTGAACTGCGGGCGCGAGAGGTTGAGCGCTTCGGCGCTCGCCGCCAGCGCGGTGAGCGCGTCCAGCCTGGCCGCCGCGTCCGCGATTCCCTTCAGCCGCACGATGTGGGTGTTCAGCTCGTCGATGAGCGCCTCGTAGAGCGCCTTCTCGCGCGCGAGCGCGCGTTCGCCCGCCGCCAGCGCCTTGTCCTCGAAGGCCTTGAGCTCGGGCGTGATGAAGCGCTCGGCGTTCTTCATGGTCTGCCGGCGCTTGTACTCGACCGGGACCTTGTCCAGTTGCCCCTGCGTGACCTCGATGTAGAAACCGTGCACGCGGTTGAACTCGACGCGCAGGTTCGCGATCCCGGTGCGCGCGCGCTCGCGCTGCTCCATCTCGAGTAGGAACTCGCCCGAGTGGTCCTGGATGGTGCGCAATTCGTCCAGCTGCGCGTCGCAGCCGTCGCGGATCACGCCGCCGTCGCGGATCATGGCGGCCGGCTCGTCCTTCAGCGTCGCCTGGAGCCGTGCCACGAGATCGCCGACAGGCACGAGCTCGTCCGCGGCGGCCTCCAGCCCGGCCTCGCCGCTGCCCGTGAGCGCTTCGTGCAACGCCGGCAGTGCGGCGAGCGTGTCGCGCAATCCGGCGAGGTCGCGCGGTCGCGCGGTGCGAAGCGCCACGCGCGCGGTGATGCGCTCCACGTCCGACCAGCCCGCGAAGCGCGCGGCAAGCCCGGGATGGCGCAGGCGGGAAGCCGGATGCACCAACGCCGCGATGACGGCGTGGCGCGCTTCGAGCGCCTTCGTGTCGCGCAGCGGATGGTGCAGCCAGTGGCGCAGGCGCCGGCTGCCCATGGAGGTCGCGCAGCGGTCGAGCAGCGAGAAGAGCGTCGGCGACTCGTTGCCCGCCAGCGTCTCGGTGATCTCGAGGTTGCGGCGCGTGGGCGCGTCCATCGCGACGAACTCGCTTTCGCGTTCGACGCGCAAGCCCGTGATGTGGGGAAGGGCGGACTGCTGCGTGTGGGTGCAATACGCGATGAGCGCCCCGGCCGCGGCCACGGCCGCGTCCATGCCGTCGCAGCCGAATCCGGCGAGGTCCGCGGTGCCGAACTGCCTGGCGAGGTCGCGGCGTGCCGCGCGCGCGTCGAACTGCCACGGCTCCAGGCGTTTCATCGCGGGCGGCGCTTCGGTGCGCCACTCGATCGCCATGGCCGAGAGGAGCTCCGCCGGCTGCAGGCGTTCCAGCTCCTGCATCAGCCGCGCGGCGCCGACCTGCGTGATGCGAAGGTCGCCGCTCGCGAGCGACAGCCACGCGATGCCCGCCTCGTTGCCCTCCTGGTGGATGGCGGCCAGCAGGTTGTCGCGCCGTGAAGCGAGCAGCGCCGCGTCGGTGAGCGTGCCCGGCGTCACCACGCGCGTCACCTTGCGCTCGACGGGGCCCTTGGAGGTGGCCGGATCGCCGATCTGCTCGCAGATCGCGACCGATTCGCCGGCCTTCACGAGCTTCGCGAGGTACTGCTCGACCGAGTGGAAAGGCACGCCCGCCATCGGGATCGGCTGGCCCGCCGATTGCCCGCGCCTGGTGAGCGTGATGTCCAGGAGCCGCGCGGCGCGCTCCGCGTCGCCGTAGAACATCTCGTAGAAGTCGCCCATGCGGTAGAAGAGCAGCATGTCCGGGTACTCCGCCTTCAGGGCGAAGTACTGCTGCATCATCGGGGTGTGGGTGGTGCCGGGCGCCTCGAGCTTCATCGCGACGCTATTGTAAGGGCGCTGCTACGCGAGCTCGGCGAGGGTGCGGTTGGTCCTGCGCATGCGCTGGCTCAGCTCGCGGCCCAGGTTGGAGAGGATGGCGATGCCGACACCCGGGTGCGACGCGACGAGGCGCTCGAAGCTCGCGCGATCTAGGACGTAACAGACGAGCGGCTCGTCGGCGATGACGGTGGCGGAGCGGCGTTCGCGGTCGAGGAGCGCCATCTCGCCGAAGAACGTGCCCTGGGAGAAGGTGATGAGCCGGCGTTCGCCCGACTCCGGATCCCGCAGCCATGCGCTGGCCGCGCCGCGCGCGATCACGTAGAGCGCGTTGCCGTCCTCGCCCTGGCTGAAGACGCAATGACCCGCGGCGTATTCGCGCCGCACGAGCGCGTCGCGCAACGCCTCGAGGTCGGCGGCCGCCATGTCGCGCACGATGTCGAGCCGTTCGAGGTCGTGCTCGATGCTGGCGGCGGTTTCGCGGCATGTCTCCAGCAGGTGGTCCTCGCAGCGCTCGAGCGCGTGGTCGAGGTCGGGGAACATGCGCTCGGCGGTGAGCGCCTCGGCGATGCCGTGGTCCGCCACGAGCGCCGAGAGCTCCGCGCGCTTTTCCGTGCCGCACAGCACCATGCGGCACTTGGCCGCCTTCAGGCGCTCGTGCGCCTGCAGCAGGATGCGGGCACCCGTGCTGTCCAGCTCGCTCACGCGGCTCATGTCGAGGATCACGTAGCGCACGCCGTTGGAGATGGCGGCATCGATGCGGTTGTGCAGCAGCTCCGCCGAAGCGAAGAAGAGCGGCCCTTCCAGCTCGAGCGCCAGGATCTCCTTCCCGCGCGAGGCGAGCAGCGCTTCGTCCGCCGCATCCCGGGCGCGCCGCGAGTGCACGGCGTTGGCGTAACGCTCGCGGCGGATCACGCTGCGGCTCATTCGCAGCATGAAGACCACCACCGCCACCGTGACGCCGAGCAGCACCGCCACCATGATCTCGCCGGAGAGCGCCACCGTGGCGACCACGCCGATCACCACGAGGTCGAGGGCGATGCTGCGCCAGTTCACCGTCTTGCGGTGCACCACGCGCTTGAGCAGGTCGAGCGTCCAGCGGTCGAACAGCTGGTAGCCCGCGTAGAAGACGAGCGCCGCGATCACCACGCGCGGCAGGAAGCCGATCACCGAGGCGATGAGCGGGATGAGCAGGAGGAAGAGCGTGCCGTGCGCAAGAAGCGCCAGCGAGTTGGTGGCGCCGCCGCGGATCGCCGTGGTCGTCGTGGCGAGGCTGATGGAGCCCGAGATCCCGCCCAGGAGCGGCGTCACGAGGTTCGCGGAGCCCGCCGAGATCAGCTCCTGCGTGCCGTTGCCGCGGCGTCCGGTGAGATTCTCGATGATCTTCGCGCTGATGAGGACGTCCAGCGAGCTCACCACCGCGATGCTGAGCGCGCCCAGCACGATCCCCGGCAGCGCGGCCGCGAATCCCGGCAGGACGGTCACGCCGATGATCTGCCCGATCTCGTGGCCGTCGGGAATCGCGACCGGGATGTGGCCCAGCGTGGGGCCGAGCATCGAGCCCAGTCCCGCGACGCGCAACACGTGATAGATGATCGTGCCGCCGACCAGGCCCAGCACCAACGGCGGCACGCGCCTGGTGATGCGGCCGGCCTGGAACACGAGCACCAGCGTGGCCGCCGCGACCAGCACGCTGAGCGGCCGCGCCTGCGCCAGCGCCGCCGGCCATTCGGAGAGCGCCGGGCGTTTCGCGAGCCCGAGGATCACGTGAAGCTGCGAGAACATGATGACGAGCGAGGCGGAGTTCTGGAACCCCGCCATCACCGGCGTCGGGATGAACTTCACGACCTTGGCGAGACGCGCGAGGCCGAAGATGAGCTGGAAGGCGCCGGCCAGCGCCAGCAACAGGAAGATCGCCGCGGCGATGGTGTCCGGATCGCGGGGCAGCCAGTCGGCGTGCAGGTAGAGGTCCGCGGTGACCGACGCGATCATGAAGGCGACCAGGCTGCGCGGGGCGTAGATCGCCACGCCGCGCGCGCCCACGAGCATGGCGACGAGGCCGAGGAATGCCGCAGCGTAGAGCGCCGCCAGCACGCCGCGGCTCGCGAGCTCCGGTCCGAATGGCGCGAACGCGAGCACGCCCAGGCCCATGGACAACGGCAGCGTCACGACGGCGCCCAGCACGGCGCCCATGAGGTTGCCGCGTAGCGTGCCGCGCCAGGCGGGCGGCAGTGCGGCGAACGCGCGGAACTTCTCCTCGAGCGGCGAGGCGAACAGACGCGAGCGGGGGGAGTTCACCCGCCGATTCTGCCCGCCCGCCGCGTGCGGGGCAATTTATTCCGAGAGCTGGATGTTCCTTTCCTTCACCAGCTTCTTCATGCTCTCCTGCTCCCTGCGGATCTGCGCGGCGAATTCCTGCGCGGTGTTTCCGACCGGGCGCGCGCCCACGCCTTCGAGCTTGGCGCGCAGATCGGGATTGGCGAGCGCCTTCTTCATGGCATCGGTGAGCTTGGCGACCACGTCCGCCGGCGTGCCCTTCGGCGCGAGCAGGCCGTACCAGGCTTCATCGGTGAAGCCCTTCAGGCCGCCGGCTTCCATCGTCATCACGTTGGGGTAGCCCGGGATCGGCTGCGGCGAGATGGCGCCGATCGCCTTCAGCTTGCCGTTGTCGATCTGGCCCTTCGACGACGGGAACTGGTCGAACAGGATGTTCACCTGGCCGCCCATCACGTCCTGCATCGCCGGGCCCGAGCCCTTGTAGGGAACGTGGACGAGCTTCGTGCCCGAATAGGCCTGGAACGATTCGCCCAGCATGTGGTTGATGCTGCCGATGCCGGAGGTGGCGTACGAGTACTTGTCGGGGTTCGCCTTCAGCACGGCGATGAATTCCTTCAGGTCCTTGGCGGGGAAGGAGGGGGTCACCGTGATGATGTTCGGCATCGACGCGATGTTGGTGATCGGCACGAAGTTGTCGAGCGTGTACTGGGGCTTCGGATGCGCGGCCGGGTAGACGATCATCGTGCTCACGGTGGCGATGAGCAGCGTGTAGCCGTCGGGCGCGGCGTTCATGCCCTGCATCGTGCCCAGCGCGCCTGCGGCGCCGCCGATGTTCTCGACCACCACGGCCTGGCCCAGGTCCTTGGTGAGCTGCGCCGCGGTGAAGCGCGCGATGATGTCCGTGCTGCCGCCGGCCGCGAACGGCACGATCATCTTGATGGAACGGGTGGGATAGGACTGCGCGAACGCGGAGGCCGCGATGGCGCACGAGGCAACGAGTGCCAGGAGCGATTTCCAGGATTTCATGGGGAGGGGGTCCTTCGGGGGTTGAGTTGCTTCGCTATTGTAATCAGTGCAGCTTCACCTTCGGTTCCACCTGCCGGCGGATGAGCCGAGCGAGCGTATCCAGCGCCATGCGCCAGAAGCCGTGCAGCGCCCACAGGTGCTGCTTGTAGAGCGAGATGTAGAAGAGCTTCGCGAGAAAGCCCTCGACCCGGAATTTCTCGCTCGCCACGAAGCCCATCAGCTGGCCGACCGTCTCGTAGTGGCCGAGCGAGACCAGCGAGCCGAAGTCCCGATAGCGATAGGGCTGCGGCGAGGCGAGGAGCGTGTTCACGAGATGCGAGGACTGCTGGTGCGCGGCCTGCGCGCGCGGCGGCACGGTGCGGCCCTCGACCCACGGCGCGGCGGCGCAATCGCCGATCGCGTAGACGTCGTCGTCGCGCGTGACCTGCAGGGTGGGTTTCACGACGAGCTGGTTCAAGCGGTTCGATTCGAGGCCGTCCAGGTCCTTCAGGATTTCCGCGCACCGGATGCCGGCCGCCCACACGGTGAAGTCGCCCCGCACGAGCTCTCCCGAGGCGGTGCGCACGCCTTCGGCGGTCACTTCCACCGCCTTGTCGCCGGTGTGCACCGCGATGCCCAGCTCGCCGAGGACCTTGAGCGTTCCCTCCGCCACATGATCGGGAAGCCCGGGCAGGATGCGCGGGCCCGCTTCCACGATCGAGATGCGAATCTGCTTTTCAGGATCGAAGTTGGCGAGGCCGTAGGCCGCGAGCACGCGGATGGTGTTGTGGAGCTCCGCGGCCAGCTCCACGCCGGTGGCGCCGGCGCCGACGATTGCGATGTCGAGCACGCGACCGTCATTGGCGAAGTTGGCGCGGAAACACGCGTTCACGAGCCGGCGGTGGAAAAGGTGCGCCTGCCATGCGCTGTCCAGCGTGAAGGCGTGCTCGCGAACCCCGGGCGTGTTGAAGTCGTTGGACTCGCAGCCGATGGCGATGACGAGCTTGTCGTAGGGCACGCGCCGCTCGGGCAGGATGGTGGCGCCCTCGTCGTCGCTCACCGCGGCCACGATGATCTCGCGCGCCGCGCGATCCAGCCCCGAGAGGCCGCCCACCACGAAGGTGAAGTGGTGCCAGCGCGCCTGGGCGAGGTAATCCAGCTGGTGCTGGTGGATGTCCATGCTGCCGGCGGCGACCTCGTGCAGCAGCGGCTTCCAGAGATGCGTGCGGCTGCGATCCACGAGCGTGACGCGCGCGCGGCCGCGCTTGCCGAGCTTGTCGCCCAACCGCGTCGCCAGCTCGAGGCCACCCGCGCCGCCGCCCACCACGACGATGCGCGGGGCCATGGCTATTCCTTCGCGACCGCCTTGCCGCCCAGGAAGATGGACGACCAGAGCGCGCTCCACTTGTCCCACTCGTCGAGCGCGATGGCCGGGTCGATCAGGCGGTACTGGAACTTGTTGAGCGGGCTGTCCACCGCGCGGCTCACGGGCACGCGGTTGCGCGACTTGATGATCTCCTGGCCCTCGCGCGAAAGGATGAAGTCGGCGAGAAGCCGCCCGGCCTCCGGGTGCGGCGCGCGCGCGGCCACGCCGACGGAGCTCGGTTGGCCGAACGCCGGCTGCAGCGGCTTCCACTCGATGGGCGCGCCCTTTTCCTTGAGGCGCGCGATGCCCTGCACGTGCGTGTCGATGGCGATCTCGATCTCGCCCGCCGCCACCATCTCCGCCATCAGCGTGTGGCCCTTGCGCATCGAGGGCTTGTTCGCCGCGAGCTTGCGGTAGTACGCCACGCCCTGGGTCTCGCCCATCGCCTTCACCACCGACGCGAACCACGGCACGTCGTCGTTTTCGAGCGCGAGCTTGCCGTTCCAGCGCGGCTGCAGCAGGTCCGCGTAGCTCTTCGGCACGTCCTCGGGCTTCACGAGGTTGGTGTTGTACGACATCACGTAGAGCGTGAGGCGCGTCGGCGCGTAGTAGCCATGCGGCTGCAGGATCTCCTGCGGCACGTCGGCCATCGAAGGCACCTTGAGCGGCGCCAGCTGCTTCTCGCGGTAGAGGATCTCGACCTGCGCGCCGTCGGTCTCGATCACGTCCACGTCGAAGCGCCCGCCGCGCGACTCGGTGATGACGCGCTCGGCGACCTTCTCGCCGCTCGCGCGCCACAGGTTCACCTTGATGCCGTACTTCTTCTCGAATGCCTCGGTAAGCGGGCGCGAATCCACGAGCTGCATCGAGGTATAGAGGGTGACCGCGCCTTCCTTCTTCGCGCGGTCGATCCACGCGGCCTCGGGCGGCGCGGCGGCCATGGCGATGGCGGCGGCGAACGACGCCAGCGTGGCGATGATGCGCATTGTCAGCTCCGTTGCTTGAGCAGTTGCAGGAACGCGGAGAAGAGCTTCGAGTTGGTGGCCACGACGCGGCCGCTGTCCATGAAGCCCTCGTTTCCGTCGAGGTCGCCGATGAGGCCGCCGGCTTCGCGCACCAGCAGCGCGCCCGCCGCCATGTCCCACGGCGAGAGGCCGATCTCCCAGAACGCGTCGATGCGTCCGCAGGCGACCCACGCGAGGTCGAGCGCCGCCGCGCCGGGGCGGCGAATGCCCGACGTGCCCTTGGTCACGTTCTTGAACATCCGCAGGTAGTCGTCCAGGTGCCCGACCTCGCGGAACGGGAAGCCCGTGCCCACGAGCGCGTCCTCGAGCTTGTCGGCGCGGCTCGCGCGGATGCGCCGGTCGTTCAGGTACGCGCCCACGCCTTTGCTGGCGGTGAAGAGCTCGTTGCGGTTCGTGTCGTAGACCACGGCCTGCGTCGGCTTGCCCTTGTGGAGCAGGCCGATGGAAACGCAGTACTGCGGGAAGCCGTGCAGGAAATTGGTGGTGCCGTCGAGCGGGTCGATGACCCAGACGTAATCCGATTTCGTGTCGGTGCGGCCGCTTTCCTCGGCGAGGATGCCGTGGTCCGGGTATGCGTCGCGCAGGACCGAGATGATCGCCTCCTCGGCGGCCTCGTCCACCTCGGAGACGAAATCGTTCTGGCGCTTCTTCCGGATCGTGAGCTTGTCGATGTCGAACGACGCGCGGTTGATGATCGAGCCGGCCTTGCGCGCGGCCTTCACCGCCGTGTTGAGCATCGGATGCATGAATCGATTTTACTATGGAGGCCATGGAGCCCCTTTCGCGCATCCGCGTCGTGCTGTCCCGCACCAGCCATCCCGGCAACATCGGCGCGTCCGCGCGCGCGCTGAAGACCATGGGATTGGACGACCTGGCGCTGGTGTCCCCGCGTCATTTCCCGGATCCCGATGCGACAGCCATGGCCGCCGGCGCCGCGGACCTGCTCGGGAAGGCGCGAGTCTTCGAAAGTCTCGAGGGCGCGCTCGCCGACTGCGCGCTCGCGGTGGGATTCAGCGCCCGCGAACGCGAGCTCTCGCATGCGCCGCTCACGCTGCGCGATGCCGCGCCGCAATTGCTGGAAGCAACCGCCGAGGGAAAGGTGGCGCTGGTCTTCGGCAACGAGACCTCGGGCCTCTCCAACGAGGAGCTCGCGCGCTGCCAGCGCTTCGTGGTGATCCCGTCGAATCCCGGGTACGGGTCGCTCAACCTCGCCGCGGCCGTGCAGGTCGCATGCTACGAGCTCGCCGTGTCCGCCCAGGCGTTCGCGGCTCCGGCATCGCGGGAGCGGGGCGCGGCCTCCGTGGGCGATGTCGAAGGCCTCTTCGCGCATCTCGAGAGTGCCGCGGTGACATCGGGCTTCCTCGATCCCGCCGAGCCCGGCCGCTTCATGGAGCGCATGCGGCGCATGTTCGCGCGCATCCGCCTGGAACGGCAGGAAGTGAAGCTGCTGCGAGGGTTGCTCGCCGCGCTCGAGAAGAAGCGCTGAGCTAGTCCGCGGCCGCTTCGCTGGTCGCGCGGCGCGGCGTGATCTGCAGCGCGACGATCGACACGGCCGAGGTGATGAGCGCGCCGCAGATGAAGGCGGTGCGCAGACCCGTCGTCTCCACGAGCAGGCCGCCCAGCGCCATCCCGGCGCCCAGGCCGCTCACGATGAAGCACGACGACCAGGTGAACGCCTCGGCCGCGTACTTCGCGGGCGCGAGGCGCGAGACCAAGACCGATTGCGACGCGATCGAAGGCGCGATGAAGAGCCCGCAGAAGAACGCGACGACCCCGAACACCACCGGCTGCTGGAAGATCGCGTGCAGCATGAGCGGGATCGACATGAGGCCCATGGTGGTGGCGAGCTGCCGCTCGATGCGCATCTTGAGGTGCAGGCCGCCGAAGATGGCGCCGCCGATGGCGCTGCCGATGGAGTTGACGGACAGCAGGATGCCGGCCAGCGCGGGCGCCGCGAGGGCCGTGCCGAACGCGGGGTAGCCGACCTCGATGAGGCCGAAGGCCATCGTCAGGCCGAACGTGGAGATGAAGACGAGCAACAGGCGCGGCTCGGTGAGCGGCCCCAGCATGTGGCGCTCCACGGGCTCGCCGCGCTTGAAATACCGCAGCGCGGGCGAGAAGAAAAAGATGAACACCGACGCCACCACGAAGCCGATCACGGTGGCGAAGGCGACCGTCGCGCCGGCGGTGGCGAGGATCGCCGCGATGATCGCCGGACCGATGGTGAAGTTGATCTCGATCATCACCGCGTCGAGGGCGAACGCGGTGCGCCGGTCGTCCTCCGACTGGAAGCGATGGCGCCACGCCGTGCGCGTGAGCGTCGTGATCGGCGTGGCGAAAATGCCGCTCAACGCCGCGCAACCCAGGATCACCGCGTACGGCATGTGGGCAAGCGTCGCCCACAGGATGGAAAGCAAGGCGAGCGGCTGGAGGGTCCCGGTCACGATGAGCGGGATGCGCCCGCCCACGCGATCGATGAGGCGTCCCATGACCGGCGCGGCGGCCGCGAGCGCCACGAGCTGCACGCCTACCGCGGTCCCGGCGCGCGCGTAGTCGCCCAGGTTCTCACGCAGG
>Ga0207691_10000701_pt1 | contig 33170 bp, 25 predicted proteins | sample KBSM13metaG_FD_184327 | JGI IMG/M metagenome (GOLD analysis project Ga0207691, IMG submission 184327) | Miscanthus rhizosphere microbial communities from Kellogg Biological Station, Michigan, USA - KBS M1-3 metaG (SPAdes) (version 2) | ecosystem: Host-associated > Plants > Roots > Rhizosphere >...
CCGAACGTCGTCATGGTCGGAGAAATTCGTGACGTTGAAACGGCCGACATCGCCATCCGTGCTGCCATGACGGGCCACCTTGTCTTCAGTACTCTGCACACGAACGACGCGGTCGGCGGCATTACCCGTTTGCTCGACATGGAGGTTGAGCCGTTCCTGCTCGCTTCAGTCGTCAAGGCGTTCCTGGCGCAACGACTTGTCCGGACCATCTGTCCGGATTGCATCGAAACTGTTGAATATCCCAGAGAGTATCTCGACGAGATTAGTTTCCCTTATGAGAAGGGAATCACCTTTCGGCGCGGTGCGGGTTGCGAAAACTGCCGGCAAACCGGTTATCAAGGTCGGCTTGCGATCTACGAAATTTGCGTGATCAACGAGCCTCTGAAACGTCTCATCATGCAAAAACGCGATGGCGGCGAGTTGAAACAAGCCGCTGTTGCGCAAGGCATGCTGACGTTGCGACAGGATGGCTGGCGCCGCGTCATCGAAGGCAAGACTACGATTGAAGAAGTCGTCCGTGTCACTCAGACCGATGAGGTGATGGCTGAGACGGTCGGCCACACCGAGCCAGCCGTAGCGCGCTGACGCGTTGTTTTGCTACTGACTGGAGCGAACCAGCGTCGCTCAGTCATTCTGGTGGCGATCATACGGGACAATCTTGTCCCATTCATAGGCCGAAGATCGGGCTACGAAGGCTACAACTGGTTCGGTCTCACTCGTGTTAAAGACTTCATGGGGTACACCGGGCTTGATGTAGATGAAGTCGCCGGCTTCGTTCTCCAAGACTTGTTTGAGTCCCGGGCCAAACTCATGGCGCACACGTCCCTCCAGGATGTAAAGGATTACCTCGAAGCCCACATGAATATGGGCGTATGCGACGCCACCCGGCGGAATGGTCGCGATATTCGCGGAGAGGGCAGTGGTTCCAACGTTCTTCGCTGACATGCCCTGTTTGTAGTGGATCCCATTCCAATCCCGTCGCGCGCCGCCGCCGCGAATCGTGAGAATACCATTATGATCTTCAACCGCGCTGAGCTGAATGTTTTCTTCGTTCATTAATCAAGAGTTTGTCGGTGCGGAACTCTCACCGCGCAGGCTGTTAATCGCTAACCGATAGTCATTCGTCTTGAAGATTGAAGTGCCCGCGACGATGACCTCAGCACCATTTTCGATGGAAACGCAGGCGGTTTCCGCGTTGATTCCGCCGTCCACTTCGATCTCATAGCGCATGCCTAACGAACTTCGCAGATCCTGGGCGCGACGCACTTTTTCCATCATCTCGGGCTTAAAGGCTTGGCCACCGAAACCGGGATGGACGGTCATGATGAGAAGGAGATCAATGTTAGGCAAATGCGACTCGACGAAAGCGAAAGGCGTTTCAGGATTCAAGGTGAGACCCGCACGACAGCCGCCCTCACGAATCGATCGCAGTGTCTTGGAGATCTCATGTTTGGCCTCAGGTTCGACGTGGACAGTGATCGAATTGGCACCGGCCTCGATGAAGCGGGGCACGTAATGGTCGGCTCGTTCGATCATCAAATGGACGTCGAGCGGGAGATCGGTCAGGCCCCGAATTGTTTTCACCATTCCGGGCCCGAAAGAAATGTTATCGACGAACTGCCCATCCATGATGTCGAGGTGCAACCAGTCCGCTCTTGCGGCAACGACCCGCTCAATGTCAGCTGCAAGATGAGCAAAGTCGGCAGCAAGCACAGACGGAGCGATAATGACGTGCGAATTGGCCATGGCATTGAGATTCTGAACGGAGCGCCTTGGATTGGTCAATCCTGCGCATATCGGCCACAAAAAAGGCGATCTCAGGGCGATCACCGCTCAAATCCCTTGACGGGGCGGTCACCCTTTCGAAGATACGCCTGTCGAGCGTGCGGCACAGCTCTCGCTTTCTGAAGCGGCGGCCGACGCCGACTTCATTCTAAAACCTCTCCCATGTTTAATAGACTTTTCGGTTGGTTTTCCAGCGATATCGGGATCGATCTCGGGACCGCGAATACGCTCGTCTACGTAAAGGACCAAGGCATCGTCCTCCGCGAGCCATCGGTCGTGGCTGTCCAGGCCGGCACTTCGAAAGTGCTGGCGGTCGGAGATGAGGCCAAGCGGATGCTTGGGCGCACGCCGGCAAACATTGTCGCAGTGCGGCCACTCAAGGACGGCGTCATTGCCGACTTCGAAGTGACCGAGGCGATGCTACGGCATTTTATTACGAAGGTGCACAACAGTCGCGTCCGCGCTCGTCCCCGGGTTGTCATCGCCGTGCCTTCAGGGATTACTGAGGTGGAAAAACGTGCCGTCCGCGAATCCGCGACACACGCTGGTGCGCGCGAAGTTTATCTCATTGAAGAACCAATGGCGGCGGCGATCGGTGTTGGTCTTCCGGTGCAAGACCCCGCTGGCAACATGATCATCGATATCGGCGGCGGCACGACCGAGGTCGCCTTGATCTCGCTTTCGGGCATCGTCTTTAGCCGAAGCGTTCGCGTTGCGGGCGACGAGTTAGACGAGGCGATCGTCCAGTACATGAAGCGGGCCTACAATTTGATGGTTGGAGAGCGCACCGCTGAAGAGATTAAGATCAAAATCGGTTCTGCCTATCCGAGCGAGAAGGAAACGAGTGTGGAAGTCAAAGGCCGTGACCTCGTCGCGGGTCTGCCCAAAACGCTAACGATCACGTCCCAAGAAGTGCGGGAAGCACTGCTTGAACCCATCTCAACGATCGTCGATTCTGTCCGCATCACGCTCGAACGCTGTCCGCCGGAATTATCAGCGGATCTGGTCGACCGCGGGCTGGTGCTCGCTGGGGGCGGCGCGCTGCTGCGCGGGTTCGATCGGTTGCTAAGCGAGGAAACCGGGTTGCCAGTCCACGTCGCGGAAGATCCATTGAGCGCCGTCGCGGAGGGAACGGGCAAATGCCTGAACGAGCTCAAATTTCTCCGCCAAGTCGCGACGGCTGATCGTCAGTGGCGGCAGTAGATGCTATTTCGGAAGCGGATTTCCGAATGAGGAGATCGTCATGTTAGCGGCTATTGTTTTCATTCCGCTCTCCGCATTTGATATTTCGCATTCTCCATGAACCGCAGCAGCATCGTCGCGATTGTTCTTTTCGCTGCGGCTCTCCTCGCACTTTTCAGCCTCGGGCCACAGGCGACGCGCAAAATTCAGGCGACGTTCTTTCAGGTTATTTCGCCTTTTCTTAAAACGGGGTCGGGCTTGGAAAAGCAGATCACTTCGGTCCGGACTGGACTGAAATCGCTTGACGAGTTGGAGCGGGACAACACTGCATTGCGAGTCGAGAACCGCTCACTGAAAGCGACTAACGAAGCGCTCCGCGATGTGGAACACGAAGTCAATCGGCTGCGCCAGGCGCTGAAATACCGCGAACGATCACTCTTTCGACTCGTCCCGGCCGAGATTGTTTCACGCGACTCTTCGACTTGGTGGAGGACGGTGACAATCAATCGTGGCGAGGAGGATGGAATCGCGCCTGAAATGCCGGTTTTAACCGATGAGGGTCTCGTCGGGCGTACCACCACAGTGAGCGCAAATATTGCCGTGGTTTTGCTCGTCTCAGACGAAAATTGCAAAGTAGCGGCGAGCGTCGAAGGAACGCGCGAGCAGGGGATTGTGACCGGGGAACGAGTCGCGGGCAATCTCTCTCCCATGCTCGACCTGAATTACCTTTCCAAACAGGCGGAACTGAAGGCGGGACAAAAGGTTTACACTTCCGGCGTCGGAGGAGTTTTTCCTTCCGGCCTTTTAATCGGAACGATCCGGACGTTTCAGGTTCGGGCACTAGATAGCCAGGCCAAGCTCGCGCCAGCTGTGGACTTGGCGAAACTCGAAGACGTTTTTGTCGTCATCGTGCGGAAATAAGCCATGATTTTTTTTCTCCTTCTGGTCGCATTCGTCTGCGTCGCTCAGATTGCCGAGATTTTCATCCCGCCTCTCGATTGGATGTTCAATGCGCATGTCTACATCGTGCCCGTGATCGTCTTTTACGGGGCGATGGCGCTTCCGTTTCCCCTCATGCTCTCGCTCGCCTTTGTCGCGGGTTTTCTCTGGGACGCAATGACCGTCCAGGTGCTCGACGCCCATGTTGAAATTTCCTTCGGATGGTCGATACTGCTCTACGCGGTGCTCGCCGCCATCATGCACGGTCTCAAGCCCTTGTTTAATCGCGGGCGGTGGGAAGTACATTGTGTCCTTAGCGGCGTCTGCACTGCGCTTATTCTCCTCGCACAGTATCTCATGATTTCGTTTCGGCGCGGTTCCCTCATTCTTAACCGCGAGGTCTGGTGGCAGATAGGCGGGCCCGGTCTCCTCGCCATGCTCATGGCGCCGCTAATTTTCTGGTCGCTCCACTGGCTTTCTCGCCTAACGAATAACCCTTATCTCCCCCGTGAGGAGGGGTTCGATGATTATGCGTCGCTCTAAACCTACGCTACGCATCCAGTTCCTCGGTCTCTGCATGCTGGCTGGTCTGAGCGTGCTGCTCCTTCGTCTCTGGTGGGTTCAGGTCGCGCGCGGCTATGAGTGGACCGCCCGCATTCAGAGCAGCTCCGAGGCGACCGTGCGCATCCCTTCAATTCGCGGTGAGATTCGCGATCGCAATGGAGTCGCCCTGGTGCAAAACCGGGCCAGTTACGAAGTCGATTTTTATCTACCGGAAATGGTGAAAGGATATCGCCAGCGCTACGGCCGCCCGCCCGAGACGCAATATCGCGCAACGATCAGCGGAATGCCGAAAGACCTGAAGGAACCGGACATCGTCCGCATCGTTAACGATGGCATTGTTCCGCGGCTCGAGGACCTTGACTTGGCGAGAGATTACAACGCCAATCAGCTCCAGAAACATTATCGCAACAACACGGAGGTTCCGTATTCCTACATCAAGGACATCGATTTCGCGACGATGGCAAAGTTCTCCGAGCATGATGTCGGGTTGCCCGGCGTCGATATCGCGATCAAGCCGGTCCGCTCCTACGTCTACGGCGCGCTTGCCGCTCACTTGTTAGGCTACGTCGGTGCTCCCGACGACACGAACGCGGAAGAAGCACGCAAGTACACATTCTATCAGGGTGATGTGGAGGGGAAATCGAACGTCGAGAAAACGATGAACGAATATCTCCGCGGGCAGCCCGGGATCCGCGTGATGCGACGCAACGCGAAGGGAACGATTGACGGAGTGATCCGGGAAGAGCCGCCCAAGCAGGGAGCAAATGTCTACCTAACGATCGATGCTCGCATCCAGGCTATCGCGGATGAAGCGTTGCGGGCGGTGGGTCGTGGCGCGGCGGTAGTGATTGATCCCAATAACGGAAGCGTTCTGGCGATGGCTTCGGTCCCGTCTTTCGACCCGAACACATTCATTCCCAGCATCAAGGCCAAGGACTGGAAGGAACTTCGCAACGACGAGGCACATCCACTCGTCAACCGCGCAGTCAGCGCGTTTCCTCCTGGTTCGACCTTCAAGATTGTGACCGCCCTCTCTGGCCTGCGCAAAGGTCTGGCTAACACCAGATTCAATTGTTCAGGCGGCGTTTCCTATGGTGATCATTATTTCCAATGCTGGATTAACGAGAAGGGCGGCGCGCATGGCACGCTTGGAGTAAGCGATGCCATCAAGGTTTCCTGCAACGCTTTCTTTTATCAGTACGGAAACGCCGCCGGAATCGATGCGATCGACGCAACGGGTGACGGACTGGGACTCGGTAAACCGACTGGGATCGAAATTACTGGCGAGTCACCTGGTGTCCTGCCGGGGCCGGACTGGATGCGGGTCCAGCATCCTAACGAAAAGTGGTCGTCCGCCTACACCGCCAACGTTTCCATTGGTCAGGGCTACGATCTCGCTTCTCCACTGCAAATGGCGCTCGCTTACTCCACAGTTGCGAACGGAGGGATTTCGTACTATCCGCGGCTTGTTGATCGCGTCTTGAACCAGGATGGTTCGCCGGTTCTGGATGCCGATGGCAAGATCGCAGTTCCGCAAACACCGAAGGTGCATGCCGATTTCCGAGGAGATTTTACGCCGGAACAAATCGAGATCGTTAGGCACGGTTTCTGGAAAGTGGTTAACGAGGATGGTGGCACCGGAAGCGTTGCCCGGATGGAAGACGTGCAAGTTGCCGGCAAAACGGGGACCGCGCAGGCAATGTTGAACGGTAAGAAAGATACGGTGGCGTGGTTCTGCTGTTTCGCGCCCTATGATCACCCGCGATACACGATTGCCGTTATGGTGCAGGGCGGCGAGCACGGCGGTTCGGTCGCAGCCCCTATCGCCACGCGGATCCTGGAGCGGACGTTGGCCATGGAACAAGGCAAATTTGAACCCCAGCTCGCCTGGCTGGCGCCAGCCCGCAAGCCAAATCCCTTCGATATGATTCCGGCCGTAAAGTACAAGGATTCCGCGGTGCCAGTGCCCGGCGATGATCAGGAAAGCGGCAACGGAGCCCAACCGGCCGAGAACGCCGATATGGCAAATCCAGGCGATGCACCGGATGTCGAGCCCGACGCCGATGCGCGCGGCAAAGTGGAGAATGCCCGCGCGCCAAAACGCGCCTTGCGGGCTGTCCCGGTCGCCACACCTGCCCCCCAGCGTCCACGCAGCCTTTTCGAGCGAATGTTTAATATCCGCTCGAAACCGGCCGCGCCCACTCCAATTCCGACCAAGCGGGCGCGCCCAGCGCCATAAATTTAACCCATGAAGTTCAACCACGGATTCCCCGCGATGGCTTCACAAAGTTTGCAGCAATATGATCGAACAAGTAAAAAGATTTCTTGGTTTGTCGCGTCGCAAGACCGGCAACAAATTAGTCATCAGCGTCGAGAAACTTGAACGCCGGGTCGCTCTCCTCGAGGACGGCCAGCTCGAGGAGTATAGCGTTGAGCGGGACAGCTCTCGGAACATTGCCGGGAGTGTTTACAAGGGACGGGTCAAAAACATCGAGCCCGGTCTCAAGGCGATGTTTGTCGACATTGGCCTGGAAAAGAATGCCTTTCTTCATTTTTGGGATGCGATCCCCGCCGCGCTCGATAGCGGGATCGAGGAGATCGAGCGACCAGATCGGAAGCAGCCGAAAAAGCGCCTTACCGCCAAGGACATTCCGAGCATTTATCCAGTCGGCTCCGAGGTCATCGTGCAAGTCACGAAGGGACCGATTGGAACGAAAGGTCCCCGCGTCTCGACTAATCTCAGTTTCGCGGGTCGTTACCTCGTGCTGATGCCCTTCAGTGATCGCAGTGGTATTTCGCGCAAGATCGAAGATCCAAAAGAGCGCGCACGTTTGCGCAAGATTTTGCGTGAGCTGGATATTCCAGAAGGTCTTGGGGTCATCATTCGAACGGTGGGTGAGGGACAGCGCGCCCGCTATTTCGTTCGCGATTTGAGCTTCCTCCTCGAGCAATGGTCGAGGATCGAGCAGCAAATCAAGCAACAACCCGCACCTGCTCGCGTCTTTGAAGAGCCGGATCTGGTGGAACGGACAGTGCGCGATTTTCTCACCGACGAGATCGACGAAGTCGTCTGCGACGATCAAGCGGCGGTGGAGCGTATGGTGGACATGGTCGGCTTGATTTCCCGCCGCTCCAGAAACCGGATTAAGTTTTATGATGGGACCGCTCCGGTCTTCGAGACCTTCGGCGTCCAGAAACAAATTGACGACGCTTTTCATCGCCAGGTCTGGCTGAAATGCGGCGGCTACATCGTGATCGATGAAACGGAAGCGCTCGTCGCGGTCGATGTGAATACCGGGCGCAACAAAGGTGGGCGCGACGTCGAAAAAACAATTCTGCAAACCAACTTGGAGGCGGCCGACGAAATCGCGCGTCAGCTTCGTCTGCGCAATATCGGTGGTCTCATCATTGGCGATTTCATCGACATGAAGAACCGGCGCGACCAGCAGATGGTTTACAGTCGGATGCGCGAGCGACTGAAACGCGACAAGGCGAAGACGCACGTTCTCCCTCTCTCTTCGTTAGGCCTGATGGAGATGACGCGGCAACGCGCGCAGGAAAGCCTGAGCGATTCGCTTTATCAGAATTGCCCGTACTGTGAGGGGCGCGGGGTGGTCAAAACCACGATGAGCACGAGCGTTGAAGTGCATCGCGCGCTCAATGCCGTCATGCGCAAATTTCAGGACTCGATCCATGACATCCGGGTCATTCTGAATCCCGAAGTATTGAAACGTCTGAAGGAGGAAGATGAGGAGCTGCTGGTCGAGCTCGAGCGGCGTTATGCCGGGCGCCTGATGTTCCGGGCGGACCCGACTTTTCATCACGAAAAATTCATTGTTACCGACGCCAATACGGGCGCGGAGTTGAAGCCGTAACTTCCAAATTTCCGCGAATTAGCGCGTCGCGCGCTGGCCGGGGCGATTGCGATTCCGCCGCAAGACGCGAAGTTAGAGCGATGTCTTTTGCCGAAATTCTTGATCAGCTTCCGACCGCGGAATCGCCGTTGTTGCAACGCTTCGCTGCGCTGATCGAGCCTAACGACAGCGCACAATTCGAGTCGATGGCGCAGGAGGCCTGCCGGCTCACGCGGCAAAATTTTGGTCGCACAATGCGAATGTTCGCTCCGCTGTATCTGAGCAACGAGTGCATCAACAACTGTCGTTACTGCGGTTTCTCGCGCGACAATCCAATCTTGCGGGTGACCCTTTCGGTCGAGGAGGTTCGAGCGGAGGCGGAGTATCTGGCGACCGAGGGATTTCGCCAGGTTTTGCTCGTTGCCGGCGAACACCCAAAGTTTGTTAACGAAGGTTATTTGGTCGACTGCGTGCGAGCGCTCCGTCCGCTCTTTCCTTCCATCTCGGTGGAACTCGGACCGATGGAAACGGCGGCGTATGAGCCACTGGTCAAGGCCGGCGCCGAGGGTTTGGTTGTATACCAGGAAACCTACGACCGCGACGTCTACGCCGAAATGCATACGTCGGGTCCGAAAAGAGATTTCAATTGGCGGCTGGATTGTCCGGAGCGGGCTTACGCAGCGGGTTTTCGCCGCATTGGAATCGGGGCGTTGTTTGGACTCGCCCCGTGGCGGTCGGAAGCGATGGCTCTGGCTGCTCATCTCGAGTATTTGGTCAAACGTTGCTGGCAATCGGACATCACGATCAGCCTGCCCCGTCTCCGCCCGGCGGCGGGTGAATTCACGCCTCGCTTTTCGTTAGGCGATCGGGCCCTGGCACAATTGATTTGCGCGTTTCGAATTTGTTTCCCGCAGGTCGGGATCGTGCTGAGCACGCGGGAGCCGGCTCCGTTGCGCGATGTTTTGGCGTCGTTAGGCGTGACGATGATGAGCTCTGGCAGCCATACCGAACCAGGCGGCTACACCGGCCAGGGACGCGCGACAGTGCATCAAACTGTCCGCGGTCGAATCCTGCCGCCCGATGAAAGCGCCGGTTCGATTGCCACAGGTCAATTCGAAATCAGCGACGAACGCTCGGCCGCGGAGGTCGCCACCGCCCTGCGAAAACGCGGGTTCGATCCAGTTTGGAAGGATTGGGACCAATTGCTCGCCACGAAATGACGATTTTCATCAACGGCGAGCCAGTTGATGCCGATAACGCGCGTACGATAGGTGACCTGATTCGAAATCATCAGCTCCGCGAGGAGACGACCCTGGTGGAGTGCAACGGGATCGCGTTGCACAAGCGGGATTGGGCGACGCGAATGTTGCAGGAAGATGACCGCCTGGAAATTCTGCAAGTGGCGGCCGGTGGCTGATTGCCTAACGACGAGCTTGCCTCGAGAGGAGTTGTTAGGGAGTTGGCGTGATGTTGTAGACCTCGACCAGGGCGACGCCGGTAATTCCGTTTTTGCCGCGCACAACAGCGGTGTAGGGGGCGGGTGAGAGCGTCGCGACGATGGCTGACTCGAGATTGTTGCTCGGCGGAATGGTGGTAGCCATGATCTCGGCTTCCTGGCTGTCCCTCCAGTTATCATTGTAGTTCAGAGTTGCGCCGTTGCTGTCATGTAATTCAAGGGTGGTATCGGCAAGCGCATTCGCGACCGGTGGATCGGCGGTCGCGAGCGAAGGGCCAATGGCGCGCACGAGGATGCTGGCGCTGCCGCCGCCGACAAAAAAACCGCCAATCATGACGTTGTCTCCGGTCTCGACGAAGCCGCGAGTGCTGATGTTGGCCAATTGGGAGTCAGCCGTCTGGGCGAGATCGTAGGCCTCAACGAGGGCTATGCCGGTGCCATTGTTCTTTCCTTTGACGACAGCCGTGTAATTGCCGGGATCGAGCGTGGCGATGATGGCGGATTCGAGATCATTCGTAGGCGGAATGGTCGTGGCAATGATTTCGTCTTTTTGCGTGTCTTTCCAATTGTCATTCGTCACGACGTTAGTGGGCTCGTGCAGTTCGAGAATGGGATCGGCCAAGGCACCCACGACCGGTGGATTTGCGGTCCCCAGTGAGGGACCAATGGCTCGCAAAAGCACTTTTTTCGGCTGGGTTCCGGTGACGATGAAACCGCCGATGAGGAGATTGTCACCGGTAAGGACATTGAGTCGGGTGGAAATGTTGAGGAGCAGCGAACGGGTGGGTGTGGGTGTTGGAGTCGGAGTTGGCGTGGGCGAGCCTGAAACGATGGAACTTGCGTAGCCCTTGCTGGGTTGCTGGGTTCCCCCAAAGTCCGAGTCGGTAGTGAAAAAGTTGAGGGTGATGCTTCCGCTGACCGGTGCGTTCCAAAGATCTCCGCCATCGGGATTGTCCGTCAGGTTGGGCGGAACACACGTGCGAGGATTGTAAGTTCCGAAATGCTGGCCAGCGGCGGGCATCGTTCCGGAAAGATACTGCCCGTATGTTATACCCGGGAACCAACGCAGAGCGATGCGATCGTTAGGGGGAAGAGTCAGGCCGGTAGTGGGAACGGAGAAGAAGGTGATTGTTTCATCGGTCCCACCCGAGTTGTTGAATCCTCCCGCGGCAAGAAGAATATCGTTATCGGCGACGAAATTGCCCGGAGAAAGTGTGTTCGAAAAAGTGCCGTCGCCATTGGCGGCGATGAGCAGAAGCAGTGATCCGTTGGTGAACGGAGCGACATTATCGACGTGGGGCAACGGTGAGGTGCTGTTGATGCGCAGGCGGCCAGCATCCACCGTTACGGAAAAGTCCTCGACGACATCCGTGGCTGCCAGGGAACTGGCAACGGCCAGCGAGCAGACGAAAGCGAATGTGAGCAACAGTTTGCGCACGACAACAACCTTGATCGCCTCCGCCAAGTGGTAAACAGCAGGCGAAAAACAAAACGCGGAGAGTCGCCGCGTCACGTTACTAATCAATAATCAGGAGCGCCGTTTACGCAGGTGGAAAGCAGCCGCGCCCAGCAAAGAGACGCCCACTAGGACGAAGCTCGAGGGTTCAGGAACAACCGTGAATTGCGCGTATCCTTCAGCCGGAGCTTGGGTTCCACCAAAGTCCGAATCAGTCGTGAAAAAGTTAAGGCTGATCGTTCCACCAGGGCTGGGCACAGCCCACGCGTTGCCGCCATCTGGGAGATTCGATCCATTCCCCCAAAAAAGCGGGTTGTAAGTTCCGAAATTATTTCCAGTGGTTGGGGTAGTCCCGGCCAGAAACTGCGTCTTGGTAATCTGCGGAAACCAACGCAGTGCCAACAAGTCGCCGACGGCCAAGCCGGGAAAGCTGGTTGTGCTGATAGTGAGGGTGTTGAGGGTCTCGTCTGTTCCACCTGAAATATTGAAGGCGCCGGACGAACCCGGCACGGTCAAAATCGAAAGCAAGATGTCGTTGCCAGATACATATTGTCCGGCACTAAGCGTATTGGAAAACCCATCTCCGTTAGCCGCAACCAAAACGAGAACCGAGCCCGCCGGCATCGCGGTTCCCAAACTGAGCCGCAGTCTCCCTGCGTCGAGATTAACAGTGAAATCGGCAAAAGCCGGAGTAGCCAAAGCCACGAACAACAAAGCCAGGATTTTTTTCATGAATGAAATCAATTGAGTCGGCTAGTAGGTGGGCGAGTTGGTCCAATAAACGGGCAGCCCAGTCCCGTTCGCCGCTTTTCGAATAATCAACGCGCTTCCTGCTGCGAGCAGGTCATTTCCATGATCGGTCGTGTTATCGCCGAAGATTCGCCAGCCGATCCCACCATTGCCGTTGACATTGTTGCTGTAGAAATAAACCGCGCTCGGCGATTTGTTAATCGCAACAGTGCTGTTATCAAAAATAAACAGTTGATCTTGAAACGAACGGGTTTGCGTCGTGGCAACAAAAGAGCCGTCCGCGGGATTCAATCCGGTCGCATTCAGGCTCACAGCAACCGGACGAACCATCGACACGGAATTATCGCGCCCCGAGGTGGCGTTAGTGAGTTCCGGAACGGCAAGCTTCTTGGTTAACACCCCACCGACGGCAGTAAGTGGCAGCGTCGGCGCGCTGTTAAGGTTGCGGATCGTGAAATACCCATCTGGAATCAGCACGTCGTCTCCGTGATCGGTCGTGTTATCGCCAAAGATTCGCCAGCCGATCCCACCGACGCCATTAACGTTGTTGCTATAGAAATAAACTGCGGCGGCCGAAGGATTGATGCCGGTGGCGTTGTAGTCCGGGATCAGGATCTGGGTCTTGAAGGTTCGAGTCTGCGTCGTCGGCGTATAAGAGATGTTGGCATCGCTGTCCGGAAAGACAGTCGCCAGGGTCCAGTAAGGAATGATGATGACCTGCGCGTTTGTCGGGATTCCGGTCAAATTATCGCTGGTCGTATCCACCGTGAAGGTGGAGGCGGTGTTCGCCGTGATCGGGTAGGTATGACCTTCTTTCGGGTTCGTCGTGGCGGCGGGCCCGACCAGCAGGTAGTAGTGATTCGGCTGAGATCCCTGCGCGTAAACGAATTGATTTGTGGTCCAGCCGGGCGAGCCGGTCACCGTCAAGGTGCTGCCGGCAATCGATGTGACGGACCCGACAAACGCCTGCGGCCTGGTGAAGGGAATCGAGACGAGTGTATCCGAGTTGCTCAGGCAAGAGGTGGTGGTGAAGCCGACCGGATCGGTCACGACGGACTGGGCGAAGCCCAACGAGGCGAGAAGTATCAAGCCTAACGAAATGGAGAACGCGGAGATCACTCGCGGCGAAGCCTGACGCTGCGAGATGTCATTCGAGAATTCAGGAGGTAAGGACATCAGTTTTTGAACGGCGGAGGTTGTAGCGGGTTGACTCTCTCGTGGCAAGACAATTCTGCATCGTTTTTCCCTAAAAGGGAACATTTGTTGCATAAATGTGCGGCCAGAAACCCTGATAGCCGGTCGCCGCCATGGCTGTCGAGCAAAATTTTGCGCCACAGTAAAATATTTCGACGCAAACCGAAGCGTCCTTTTTCCCTCTGAAATGGCGTTTTCGGCATTCAGCGCCGGAGAAAGGCCGTCGCGACTCGAATAACCGGCTCCGCGATTTTCCCCTAGGCAGACCAGCCTGCTTCCCTCATTCTCTCCGCCGCCTCGCTTTATGAGTGACCATGTGATTCAACATCCACCCGGCTTTAGGGCCCGCCGCGGTTTGAACTGGACCTTCGTCGGCTTGCTCTACACCTCGTTTTACACTTGCCGGTATAACTTCGCGATCGCCAATAAATCGATCAGCGACGAGTTCGGATTCACGAAAGGCCAAATGGGCACGATTATCACGACGGCGCTTTTCGCCTACGCTTGCGGCCAGATCATCAACGGCCTTCTGACCGATCGAATCGGCGGGAAGCGCGCCATGCTAATCGGTGCCGCTGGGACGGTGATCATGAATATCCTCTTCGGGTTCGCCTCGTTTGCGGGCATGTTGTCGCTGTTTTTGCTCATCCGTGGACTCGATGGCTATCTCCAGTCGTTCGGCGCGCCGGGAATGGTTAAGATCAACGCTGCTTGGTTTGCGAAAACCGAGCGGGGACGTTTCGCGGGCATCTTTGGTTTCATGATCAATGCCGGCCGATTTTTGATCAACACCTTCGGCCCGGCTTTGCTGGCGGGCTTCGTTTTTCTTGGTCTGTGGCACGTGCCGCCTCTGCATTGGCGCTGGCTCTTTTGGATTCCCGCCGGGCTTGCCGTCTTAGCCGCCGTCACTATGGCGTTCATTGCCAAAGAAACGCCGCAGCAAGCTGGCTTTCCGCCCGTCGACGAGGAACACATTCGTGGCGATGAGACACACGCGTCGATTGCCACGGTCTTCAAGGCGATTGCGTCGAACCCGGTCATTTGGGTCGTCGCCCTCGCGTATGGTTGCACCGGCGCGGTCAGGCAAGGGATCGATCAATGGTTCTTTCGTTTCATGCAGGAGGTCCATCATTTCGATCTGCATGATGTGCGCTTCAAGTACCTCGGCGTTTTGATTCCTTTTGTCGCCTCGGCCGGTTCCCTGATTTCCGGATACGTTTCCGATCTTGTTTTCAACGGGCGTCGTGCGCCTGTCGCGGCTGGGCTCTACTTCCTCGAGGCCGGCATCATTCTTGTCGCCGCTCAGTTCACTTCCGCGAACACCGCGGTCTTTTTCCTAATTCTCATTTCTTTCACGGCCAATGCGACGCATTCATTGCTGGGCACCGCTGCTGCGATGGACATTGGCGGAGCACGGATGGCCGGTTTCGCTTCCGGGTTAATCGATTCGTTCCAATATTTTGGCGGGAGCTTGGCCGGGCTCCTTCTCGGGCATTTGTTAGATCGCAGCTGGGGCTATTATTTCTATTTTATGGTGCCGTTCGGGATCATCGGTGGATTTCTAATGGTTTCTATCATCGGCAAGGTCAGTCTTGCCAAGGCGCCGGCTCATTAACCGAAGAGTGTCAGTTGCTCGTTAGGCCGGCAAAACGCGGCAGTCGAAAGTTTGGGCCGCTCGCCGATCCCGGCTCTTTTGCATCCGGCAGCGAAAAGGTCGCGAATCTGATCAGCGAAAATTCCCTCGCCTTTGATCCGCGATTTGAAGCGCGGATCGTTCAGCTTCTCTCCGCCACGGAGATGGCGAATCCTGCCCAGGACCTTCTCCTTGCGATCTGGAAAATGTTCCTCCAACCACCGCTCGAAGAGGGGCGCAACGGCGAAGGGAAGCCTGACGACAGTGTAGCCTGCGAACTGTGCGCCAGCTTCCGCGGCAGCCGCCAGGATGGCCGGGACTTCATGGTCCGTTAGGCCTGGGATAACGGGGGCCGTCATTACGCCGACTGGGACACCCGCCGCTCGGAGTTGCCGAATCGCTTCCAGTCGGGCGCGCGGCGCCGACGTGCGCGGCTCGAGAATGCGCTGCAGTTTCGGTTCGAGCGAAGTGATGGAGATATTGACGGCGGCAGCGTTGTGCGCGGCAAGTTGTCGCAACAAATCAATGTCGCGGGTGACGAGGTGGTTTTTGGTGATGATTCCAACCGGGTTTCGAAAACGGAGCAGGACCTCGAGGCAGCGCCGCGTGATGCGCAGACGGCGCTCCACCGGTTGATAAGGATCGGTCACGCCGCTCATGACCAGCGTCTGCGGCCGCCAGCGCGGGGAGGCTAACTCTGAGGCAAGGAGTTCCGGGGCGTTTTCCTTCACCATGATTCGGCTCTCAAAGTCGAGTCCCGCGGAAAAGCCGAGATACTCGTGGGTCGGCCGCGCGTAGCAATAAATGCAACCGTGTTCGCAACCACGATAGGGGTTGATGCTCGTTTCAAAACCAACGTCCGGGCTGTCGTTGCGAGCGATGATCGAGCGGGTGAAATCGCGATAGAATTTCGTCGTTAGGCCTGGACTCTCTCCTCCTGGCTGCTCCTCGGGCTCGGGCTCGATCGCAAGGGCTTCGAAACGATTGGCGGGATTTATTGAGGCGCCGCGTCCATGGATTGGCGGTGGAAGATTGGGCTTTAGGATCGGCTCGACGGTTTCGTCGGAGAAGACCGCGCCGGCTCGGCGATCAGCGCGGGAGCCTTCGTGGCGCGACATCATGGGATATGTTCATATGAACAGCCCGCATTGTCCAGCGATCAGTTCAATTCGGCAATTCGAATCCAAATCGTTCGGGCTGAACACGGGAACTCTCAATTTCGACAAATTTTGGAGCAAACAGGCCCGAATACTGCAGGAGAAGATCGCCCTCTAAGTGGCATAACTTCTGCATTATACGGAATGCTCTGATGAAACCCCTTCGCGACCGCTCCATGCGGCAGAGGATCACCCTGGTAATAGAGCTCACCTCCTGCGTGGTTCTGCTCCTCGCCTGCACAGCGATGTTTGTTTTTCAAGCATGGTCGATCCGCGAAAACTTCGTCAGTCAGCTCACGGTTACGGGGGAGATTGCGGCAAACAACGTGGCGGAAGCCGCCATGTCGCGCGACGAACGGCGCGCGAATCAAACGCTCGCTGGACTGCACGCGATGCCTCAGCTCGTCTCGGCCACCCTGCATTTGAGCGACGGCAAGCGGCTTGCGCAGTGGGGCGCGGACGAGGCTGAGGGATTCAAGCAGGTTTCGTTGAACGACCGCTTCACCGTCAATGGCACCCGAGTGCAGCTTGTCCAACCGGTTTTGCACGACGGCCAAAGCGTTGGCACGCTGGCTCTTCAGGCCGACTTTCGTAGCCTCTCCATCGATCTGCTCAGGCTCTACGGCGGTATCTTGGTGCTTGTTCTGGGGGCCTCCTTACTCCTTGCACTTTTTCTGTCCGGCCGCTTTCAGCGCTTTGTCAGCGCGCCGATCCTCCGCCTCGCGGACGTCGCACAGCGCATCGCGCACGACAAGGATTACACCATGCGGGCGGAGAAGACCGGAGACGACGAGGTGGGCGCCCTCACGGACGCTTTCAATCAGATGCTCGGTCAGATTCAATCGCAAAACGCTGCGTTGCGAGAAAGCGAAGAGCGCTTCCGGTCCGTCGCCGAGTCGGCAGCTGACGCCATCATCATCACCGATGGTAATCAGAGCATCGTCTCATGGAACAAAGGGGCGCGACTGATGTTTAGTTACGAGGCCGATGAAATCCAAGGGCGCCCGCTTTCCGACCTGATCGCAGAAAGTTACCGGCCAGCGTTTACTGCTGGCATGGCGAGTCTCCGGCCAAACGCCGCAGGGGAAAAGACCGGTCCGGCGATGGAATTGTTCGGAGTACGCAAGGACGGCGTCGAATTCCCGCTGGAAATGGCTATGTCTGCCTGGACAACTTGCTCTGGCGTCTTCTTCAGCGGTGTGATTCGCGATGTCAGCGAACGAAGAACGGCCGAGGTGACGTTGCGGGATTCGCAGCAAAGGCTGCTTGAAACCTCCCGGCTCGCGGGCATGGCGGAAGTTGCAACCGGTGTGCTGCACAACGTCGGGAATGTTCTCAACAGCGTGAACGTTTCGGCTGGTCTTGTGGTCGAGAAACTTCGCCGATCCAAAGTGCCAAATCTGGGGAAAGCCGCGGCTTTGCTAACGGACAAGAACGACACTCTGGGTGACTTCCTCACCAACGATCCTAACGGGCAAAAGATCCCTGGTTATCTGGCGAAGCTCAGTCAGTACCTGGTGGAGGAAAACGCCGAAATCCTGACCGAGGTCGATCTGCTCGCGCGCCACATCGAGCACATTAAAGAAGTGGTAGCCGTGCAGCAAAGCTACGCCAAAGTGAGCGGCGCTTTTGAAGATTTGCAGGCTGACCAACTCGTCGAAGACTCGATCGCGATGAACATCGGCGCCTTTGAGCGCCACGGCATCGTCCTCGAGCGCCGCTTCTCGCCTTCGCCGCCGGTACGAGTAGACCGCCACCGCGTCCTGCAAATCATCATTAATCTTCTCCGCAACGCCAAATATGCGCTTGATGACGTTCAGCGAATCGACAAGCGCATTACGATCACGATCGCGCCGGCCAACGAGAAAGTCCTGCGAATCGCCGTTGCGGACAACGGGATCGGCATCTCGCAGGAAGATCTTGCGCGTATCTTCGGGCACGGATTCACGACCCGCAAAAACGGCCACGGTTTCGGTCTCCACAGCGGCGCGTTGGCTGCAAAGGAAATGGGCGGCTCGCTCAGTGTGACTAGCCTGGGCTTGCGCCGCGGCGCCACCTTTACGCTGGAACTTCCGATCGCTTCTGCACCTCAATTAGCTTCGACAACTCAATCGCCGTCCCCGCCTCAACTGGCTTCCACCCCCTAATTATGAAGAATACCCCGCCGACCGAAGCCGAATGCTTTAATCATCGTATCCTCGTCATCGACGATAATCCTGCGATCCATCAGGACTTTCGCAAGATTCTGAGCCCGGTTGACTCGACTCTGCAGGGCGAACTGGATGCGGACGAAGCGTCGCTTTTTGGCGAGACATCGGCCGTCAATCGGGATTTGACCTTTCAGATCGACTCCGCCTTTCAAGGGCAGGAGGGTTTGGAAATGGTGCGCGCGGCGGTGCTCGCGGGGACGCCCTACGCGGTGGCTTTCGTCGATGTGCGGATGCCGCCTGGATGGGACGGGATTGAAACGATCTCCTATATCTGGAAGGAATTTCCCGATCTGCAGATCGTCATATGCACCGCTTATTCGGACTATTCCTGGGAAGACATTGCCAAAGCCGTCGGGAATACCGACCACGTGCTCATCCTGAAGAAGCCATTCGACAACATCGAGGTCATGCAAATGGCGCATGCTCTTTCGAAAAAATGGCAGCTGACGCAGATTGCTAACCGGCAATTGGCAGATCTGGACGCCCTGGTCGCTCAGCGCACTGAAGAGCTGCACAAGGTCAATCTCTGGCTTAAGGGCGAAATCGCCCAGCGCACGGCCGCCCAGGACTTGCTCACCAGCTCTGAGGAACGATTCTCGAAGGCTTTCCACAGCAGCCCGGTGCCCATGGCGATCCAACGGGCCAATCGACCGGGATTTCTCGACGCCAACGATCGCTTTCTTACCTTACTCGACGCTGAGCGCGAACCGGTTCTTGCCGGGGAAGTAAGCTTTTGGGTCCAACCAGGAACTTCTCAACAGATCAACCTCGAGCTCGCGGCGCATCATGCCGTGCGCGATTTCGCAAGCACCATTCGGACTGTCTCAGGTGACACGCGCGAAGTGCTAGTCGCTGCCGATAATCTCGAACTTGGGAGCGAGCCCTACTACCTTTTGATCGTCCAGGATATCACCGATCGAGTCCGGCTCGAAAACGAACTGCGGCAGGCGCAGAAAATGGAGGCGGTCGGTCGACTCGCCGCCGGTGTCGCCCATGATTTTAATAACATGCTCACGGTCATTCTGGGCTACTCCTCGATGATGCAGAATGGTTCGCCCCGGCTCGACGGGAAACTGGCTTCGTACCTAAGGCAGGTGGAGCAGGCGGCCGAGCGAGCCACAGCTCTCACCCGCCAACTCCTCGCGTACAGTCGCAAGCAGATCATTCAACGTCGGCCGTTGCAGTTGAACGAGATTGTAAACCAAACCGTTGGCATGCTCCGTCGTGTCATCGGAGAACATATCGCCCTGGATATGCAGTTGGCGATGGATCTTCCGTTTGCCTACGCCGACACGACAAGTGTGGACCAAGTGATCATGAATCTCGCGCTCAATTCCCGCGACGCCATGCCTGATGGCGGCAAGCTCACTCTTTCTACCACCATGGTCGAGATCGATGACGCTTACTGCGCTCGCACTCCGGACGCTCAGCCTGGCCGCTTCATTTGTCTCACCGTGCAAGATAGCGGGCACGGCATGGACTCCGCCACGCTCAATCGCATCTTTGAGCCGTTCTTCACTACGAAAGAACCAGGCAAAGGAACCGGCATGGGTCTGGCCACTGTCTATGGTGTTCTCAAACAGCATGAAGGCTGGGTTGAAGTTGACAGCGCGCTTCGTCGCGGCACTACTTTTCGCGCCTATTTGCCAGTCGCCGAGGGCGCGGTCATGGAATCACCCACCCCCGCTGCTTCCGCGGCACCTGAATCGGCCCCAGAGGGCGACATCACGATTCTTTTGGTCGAAGACGAAGAGATGTTGCGGGACTTCGTCAGCACCGCTCTGACCTCTCTCGGCTATCGTGTCCTCTCAGCCTGCAACGGCCGCGAGGCGCTGGAAGTCTGGGCTGAATCCCGCACCGAAGTCGATCTCCTGCTCACCGACGTGGTAATGCCCGAGTCAATCTCAGGGCGTGATCTCGCCCACAAACTGATCATGGATAAGCCTGACCTTAAGGTCATCTTCACCAGCGGTTACAGCGCTGAGTTGATCGGACCGGAGTTCGAGCAGGAAAAGGAACACGGGTTTTTATCCAAGCCGTACCTGACCGACAAGCTCGCGAAGGTAGTGGCAGCGCAGCTGGCCAAGGCGGCCTGAAGTGGTTTTCCATTCCACCAAACAGCGCTCAAGATGGGCTGCTGCGAGGATTTGCCGCGCCATCCCCTGATGCGCTAGGATGTGTCGCCCGATCCCGCCAAACGTGGCGGCGCGAGCGCCCGGAGGGGTGGTCGAGTGGTTGATGGCTCCGGTCTTGAAAACCGGCAGGGCGCAAGCCCTCGTGGGTTCGAATCCCACCCCCTCCGCCAGCCAACGAGTGATCTCTAGTTACCAATGGGCGGAGGGCGCCAGCGCGCGCAAAGCCAAGCGCAAAAAATTCCAAGGAATGCCGCGCAAACGACGTCGGAAAGATAGTGGGCTGCGACGTACATGCGCGATGCGGCGATAAGAAGCGGGATTGGCAAAAGGCACAACGCGGCGCGGCGGTTGGCGAAGAAAAGCACACCGAAAAAGGCCGTGGTCGCAGCGGTGTGTCCGCTTGGGAAAGAGTTATATTTCGGGTTCAAACGCGGGCCGTTCCAGCCGAGTTCCTGTTTGACCGAAGGTCGGGCGCGGCCAGTTGCAATCTTAACGCCGCGTGCCGCTGTGCCGGCCAGGGCACACGCGACAATCATCGTTAGGCCAATGTGAACCCAACGTTTCTGGCCGCGCCAGGCCGCGATCGCGACGACTACCAACCCGGCGAGAACATGCTCGGGCCAGTCGCCATAACGGCTCGCGAATCGCATGACTTGTTTGGCATGACGGTTCCCGTGCCTAACGACCCACTCCCGTGCTGCGGCATCGAAGTGAAAGGCGGCCGCGATCGCCACAATCGCAAGAAATAGGATTAGTAGCCACTTCCAGACCGGTGCGATTTTATGCATCAAGAATTTGCCGGTTGTGTTTCGGCCCTGGCCATCTTTGAATCGCTCTCTTGCAACCTGCAACTGGCAATTTTGTCGCGCTTTTTTGCGGATGTCTTCTTTTTCACCTCGCGGGCACCTGGCTGTTACCCCTGGTCGATCGTGATGAACCGCGATTCGCCGAAGCCTCCCGCGAGATGATTGAGCGGAGCGATTACGTCGTTCCCTATTTCAACAATCGATATCGGTTCGACAAGCCGCCATTCACCTATTGGTTCCAGGTCGCGAGCTATCGGATCCTTGGCGAGAACGCGTTTGCGGCTCGGCTGCCCAGCGCGCTCGCGGCGGCGCTTACGGCCCTGGTAATTTTTGCCTGGGGAGCACGTCTTCGACTGGCACGGGCCGCTTGGTGGGGCGCGATCATCTTTACTCTTTGCCTGCAGGTTTTCATTCACGCGAAAGCCGCGGTTGCCGATATGTGGCTTGTCTTTTTCATGAGCCTGGCGCATTGGGCCGGCTACGAACTTTGGCGCGATCGCTTCCGCGGAACGTGGCGGAGCGCGGTCGTTAGGCCGGTCGGTTTGCGCCCGTGGTGGTGGTTATTTTATTGCTCTCTGGCCTGCGCTTTTTTGGCCAAAGGTCCAATTGGGTGGATGCCGCTTGGCACGATCGGCGTGGTGCATTTCCTGCGCCCCACCGCGCATTTCGTGCGTCGCTTTCTTTTCGTTAGGGGAATTCTCCTGATGCTCGTGCTCGTCGCGCTCTGGGGCGTGCCCGCGCTTCTGCGCACGCACGGAGAATTTCTGCAAATTGGCATGGGCCAGCACGTGGTTGGACGGACGTTCGGCACGATGCAGGGGCACGGTGGAAATTCGCTCGCAGCCGCGATCCTCTCATTGCCGTTTTATTTTTTCACCGTTTTCCTGAGCTTCGCGCCATGGTCGTTCAAACTACCGTGGCTGACGCACCGACTCTGGAAGAAACGAGACTCACTCGATCTTTATCTCGTTTCCGGGTGCGTCGTTATCTTTCTGATTTTTACGATCGTTAAGACCAAGCTGCCGCATTACATCCTTCCCGCCTTTCCTCTTCTGTCGCTGCTGCTGGCTCGTCATTGGCTGGATGCGGGCGTGCCGGAACCCGTCCTCCGCCGCTGGTCGGTGGCAACGGCGGCCGTTCTGCTCGCGGTCGCGTTGATTGGATTTCCCTTGCTCGCGCCTCTCTTTGCCTCCGATTCACTTTTCAAAAAGGCCGAGCCATATCTTCAGCCGGACATGGATTTTGCCGCGTACGATTTCGACGCGCCAAGTCTGGTCTGGACTTTTCGCAGTCGCGTCCGCGGCTTTCTTTATTACAGCCGTTTCGAAGGACGCGACTTTGCGACTCTGCAACCTGATCAGGTACCAGAGTTCCTTGCACGACCCGGAACACATTTTGTCGTTTTGCCGGCGACCGTGGCAGATCAACTTTACCCGGCTCTCCCAAACGGTTATCGGAAGTTTTCCACCCATGGTTTCGATTTCGCCAAGGGTCGTTGGGTCGATTTGACCTTAATAATGAAAAAAACATGATCACTTTTCTGCGCGGCCGCCTAACGAGTGCCCTTCCAACCCAGGCCGTCATCGATGTCAACGGAGTGGGGTACGAAGTTTTTATCCCGCTTTCGAGTTACGACAAACTGCCAGCCCCGGGAGAAGTCGTGCACATCCTGACGCATCTGCATGTGCGCGAAGACGCACAAATTCTCTACGGTTTCATGAGCGTGGCGGAACGGGATTTGTTTCGCCTGTTGGTCAATCACGTGAGCGGGATTGGACCGAAGCTTGCGCTGGCTGTGCTCAGCGGAATGAGCGTGAGCCATTTCAAAACCGCCGTGGTGAACTCCGACGTCGCCTCACTTTCGAAGATCAGCGGGCTCGGGAAAAAAACGGCGGAACGAATTGTCCTCGAATTGAAAGACAAGCTTGGAGTCGCGGCCGCCTGGGAAGCGGCGAGCGCTGCGCAAGCGCCGACCCCGGAAGAAGAACAGGCCAATGAGGCCGTGCTGGCGCTCATTGCGCTCGGCTACAAACAAGTCGATGCGCACAAAGCGGTACGGGACATTCAGCAAGGCGGCAAAGAGCCGAAAAGCGCGGAAGATCTCGTTAGGCTCACTCTTCAGCGGCTCGCGTCGGGCCGGTGAATTATCCGCCGACGATGCTTCGATACGATTGCGGATCGGTCGCGCCTTCGGTTACGATTAACATCGCGCGACTCGACTCATTGATCCCAAGCGCCGCGCGGCGGTCGGCGTTACCCACACCGGTCATCACCTCGATCAGTCCCGCCAATCCAGCGGCGCCGGTTTCGCCGGCGACGATTCCGGCCCGGGCCAGCGCGCGCATCGCTTCGCGCGCGGGCTCGTCTTCCACCGCGATAAACGCGTCGATCCCGGTCGACACGATGGGCCAAGCGACGATCGAGACCCGCCCGCAGTTGAGCCCGGCCATGATCGAGTCATGCGGGCCGGGCACCGTCACAATTTCGCCCGCTTCCATCGCCGCCAGCATGCAGGCGGCGTGCAGTGGCTCGACGCTTAGAATCTTCGGGCGCTGACCAGGCGGAGCGTGCTGGTAGTGTCTAGCGACGGCCGCTGCCAGCGCGCCAACGCCAAATTGCACCGCCAAAATGTCGGGATCTGGCTCTCCACGACGGACCAATTCATCTTCGATTTCCCAAAGGATTGTGGAATATCCCTCCACTATCCAATGCGGGATTTCTTCGTAGCCTGGCCACGAGGTATCCGAAATGACCAGGCAGCGAGCGTTTGCCTCACGCGCCGCACGCGCGACGGCGTCTTCATAGGTGCCATCGACAACTTCGACCGCTGCGCCTTCGCCGGTGATTGCGTCGATGCGCGCTTGCGCGGTTCCAGCGGGAACAAAAATCCGCGCGCCAAATCCAAGGAGCGCTGCCACATGAGCGACGGCGCGGCCGTGATTGCCGTCTGTTGCGGTCGCGAGTGTCAGCGGCCTGAGGGGCGCGAGCCGGTCGGCAAGCTCCTCGATAGTCGACCACGTTTCCAAGCTGAGGCCGGGACTCGGTGCTCGAGTCTCAAGAGCGCGATAAACTGCCCACGATGCGCCCAGGATTTTGAACGCTGGGAGATCGAAGCGGCAGGACTCGTTTTTGACCAAGACCTGTTTGATTCCGAGAAGCTTCGCTAGTTCGGGGACATCGATAAGCGGCGTCGCTTCATAACCGGGAAAACGGCGATGAAACGCGAGCGAGGCGCAGGCGGGTGGAAGCCCCTCCTCACTCTGGCTGATTGATCGATTCAGAAAAAATCGTGACTTCATTTTTCTCGCACACCTTACTTGTGTCCGGGCCTCGAAGCAGGAAGAAATGCGCTTGTCTCGGTTCTCGTTAGGCGAAATGGCTGCTGCTATTTTCCACCGGTGACAGTGTAACCTTCCGCGCGCAAGTCTTCCGCCAGTTCCATTTCCATCTGCGCGGCGGCCTCGTACGGCATCGGATTAAGATGGGCAAAGAGCTCGGGAAGGAGGCGAACACCATATTTCTGCACCACCCAGGCGGACTTGTAACCGTGCTTGTGATTTTCGAAGCGATGTTCGACCGGTAACCCGGTCATGCCTACATAAACGCACGGTTTTGCCGGATCGCGCTTTGGGTTGGCGCGCAGAATTGAGGGATGCCGGAGCGCCTCCGAATCGAGGAGGATCACATAGACATTGTGATGAAATCTTTCCGGCTCAGCCATGCGCTGAAAATTATTTCAAATTTTTTTGCCTATCGGACAACTAATGTCCGACACCCTCATGCAAGGTGGTTGCATGACAAAAAATCATCGCTTCAACCAGCACTTTGCAACTCCCACAGCCAGCTATCGCACAAACCGGCGTGTCCCGCGCGGTCTCGCCATGCTCCGGGCCCTGCGCCTTCGTCTCGCCGCGGAAAGCCGGCCACATCTTTGCCAGTTGGAATTTCATTTCAGCAAGTAGTCAGCGTCACTTCCGAAGCTCGCGCCATTCCGCCGGCCGTGCGGCCGCGGCCGCCAACCGCCTTAAGCCATCGCGCGGGCCGGGTTTCGCATTTGCTTGAACTTGCCGAAAGCTACCCGCAGATTGCACTCTATTAACGAGATGGAGAAAAATACGAAGATAGATTTCGCGGTCGGCATAGGCGGTGAAAACGGCCAGGGCATCGCCTCCACCGGCGACATTCTCGCTCGCATCTTCGCGCGGCGCGGACTCCACCTCAACGCTTACAACGCCTACCAATCGATCATTCGTGGAGGGCATACCTTCCTGACCATCCGGGCGGGTGACACGCCGGTGACCAACATGGGGGACAAGATCGACGTCTTCATTCCTCTCAATCAGGACACGATGAATCGCCATCTCCGTTTATTGAAAGCGGGGGCCTGCGCAATTTACGACGGCGAGAAAATCACGCCAGGTGAGGTGGCTGATGGCGTCCAGCTTTGCTCTATGCCCATGAAGGAGTTGACCAAGGGCAATAAGCTCGCAGTCAACACTGCTGCGCTTGGCGCGGCGCTTCAGCTGCTCGGGATCGAATCGGAGCCGCTGGAAGCCGTGGTCGCCCGGCAATTCAAGAAGAAGGGCGATGAGGTCGTCGCCGGAAACATCGCAGTTGCCAGGGCCGGCTATGATTATGCGGCGCAGAATTTCAGGCCGTTTCCGTGGAAGGCTCCGAAGGGTGCGAAACCGCTCGGTATTGTCACCGGCAACCAAGCCACCGCGATGGGCGGCGCCGCGGCGGGCGTGAAATTTTATGCGGCCTATCCCATGAGCCCGTCCACCGGCGTGCTGATGTGGATGGCGGCGCACGCCAGGCAGCTTGGGATTATGGTGCGTCAGGTTGAGGACGAGATTGGGGTCATGAACATGGTTATCGGCGCTGCTCATGCCGGTTGTCGGGCCATGTGCGCAACGAGTGGTGGCGGTTTCGCTTTAATGACCGAAGCGGTTGGGATGGCGGGGATGATTGAAACGCCGATCGTCTGCGTCGATGTGCAACGTGCTGGTCCGGCTACGGGGGTGCCGACCAAGACCGAGCAGGGTGACCTGTGGCAAATGCTGGGCGCGGGGCAGGGGGACTATCCACGGCTGATTGTGGCGCCGACGAGTCAGCTCGATTTATTCAGGACGGTTCCAGAACTCTTCAACCTCTGCGACAAATACCAGTGCCCGGGGTTAGTCCTGGCCGATCTGCTCATATCCGAAGGCACGTCGAGCATTGATTCCGACGCGCTCGATTTCGACGTCAAGATCGACCGCGGCGACTTGATTTTGCCTAACGGAAACGGAGAGGGGACAGCTCCTGGTAGCGGCTACAATGACAAGGCCTACCTGCGTTTCAAGAACACCGAAAGCGGTATCTCGCCGAGGGCCGTCCCCGGTGTTCCAGGTCATATCTTTACCGCCGCAACGGACGAACACGACGAAGACGGCACCCTTGTCAGCGATGAGTTTACCAACCCTAACGTTCGCCGCATGATGGTCGAGAAACGTGGCCGCAAAATGCAGGCTGCGATCAATGATATCGCCGCGCCAAAACTTTTCGGCCCCGAGAACGCGGCTGTGACGCTGGTGGGATGGGGTTCAACGGATGGCGTGATTCGTGAAGCGGTCGAGAAACTTGCCGGGGAGGAAGGGATTGTTGCTAATCATCTCCAGATAAGATGGATTGTTCCATTTCACGCGCAGGAAGTCGGCCGCGTCCTTTCGCAGTCCAACAGAGTTATCGTCGTTGAGAACAATTATAGTGGTCAGTTCGCCCGCTACCTGCGAAGCGAGACCGGCTTCGACGCCCACGGCCACATTCGCAAGTACGACGGCGAGCCATTCATGCCGCATCACATTGTCGAAGCAGTCAAAGCCCAGTTAGACGGGAAGACAAAGCTGTCAGTCCCGATCCATGAGGTCTTAGCCTAACGAATATGAGCGCACCTGTTGCACCACCGCCGCCTCCTCAAGCCGGAGCTGAACGCGGCCAATTAACCAAAGACACCTACCGCGGTCGTATTCATCCCGATTGGTGCCCTGGCTGCGGCGATTTTTCTGTCCTCGCGGCGCTTCAAACAGCCATGTTCGAACTTGGTCTTGAGCCCTCTCAGGTCTGCGTCGTCAGCGGCATCGGCTGTTCGTCGAATCTGCCGGGGTACGTCAACACCTATGGAATGCATACCCTGCATGGTCGCTCACTTGCGGTGGCGACAGGGCTTAAACTCGCCAACCACGAGCTCAAAGTCATCTGCACTGGCGGGGACGGTGACGGCTATGGGATTGGCGGCAATCATTTCGTTCATACGATGCGACGAAACGTCGACCTGACTTATATCGTGATGGACAACCAGATATACGGCCTAACGACCGGCCAATGCTCGCCCACCAGTGTTAAGGGGATGAAGACCAAAAGCACGCCGTACGGCAACGTCGAGAACCCAATCAACCCGATTCCGATGGCAATCGTCGGGGGCGCGACCTACGTAGCTCGCGCCTTCAGCGGCAAACAAAAACATATGGTGGAGATGATCAAAGGGGCGATAACCCACAAAGGCTTCGCGCTCGTAGACGTCTTTAGTCCCTGCGTTACCTACAACAAGGATAACACCTATCAATGGTTTAACCCGCGCGTGAAAATGTTGGAGGAGCAGGGTCATGACTCGTCCGATTTCAGTCAAGCCATCAACCGTGGCTACCAGTGGGGCGAGGAAATTCCTATTGGCCTGTTTTGGCGTCGTACTGACCTGCCGTCTTTAGAGGAATTGGAACCGGTCTTGCACACCGGTGAAGGCCCGCTCGCTTTCCGCAAGACCGGCATTAGCGCGGACGAGGCGAAAGCCTTGGTCAACGAATTGCTCTAGTTGCGGCGCAATGCAGGAACCTGGCGGTTCGTGCGTGCAACCGCGGCACATTTCATGCGGAACTAGCGCGCGCTAATGGAAGCTGCGACGCTCAATTGCCCAATGTGCGGTGCGGCCTGCGCCAGCGCTGCTGGGGCGTGCGAACATTGCGGCGCCCGTTTGGCTACCGTCGCCTGTCCTTCGTGTTTCGGCATGATTTTCATTGGCTCCAAGTTCTGTCCGCATTGCGGGACAAAAATCGAGCGAACCGAGGAAAACGATAGTGCGCCGCGGCCGTGCCCGCGCTGCCGTGAGCCGCTGGGCACTATCATGCTTGGCTCCACGAAGGCACTCGAATGTCCGCGCTGCTCGGGCCTCTGGGTCGGTACCGCAACGTTCAATGAAATCTGCGCCGACCGGGAGAAGCAGGCCGCCGTTATTAGCGAATCCTCTGACTCGCTCCAACCGAATCTCGCAGTCGCTTCGCTCGATTCCATCCACTACGTCCCTTGCCCCGTTTGCGCGAAGCTAATGAACCGAGTGAACTTTGCCCGTTCATCTGGTGTCATCCTTGATATTTGCAAGGCGGATGGGGTCTGGTTCGACCGCGAAGAGCTTCGTCGCGTGGTGGAGTTTGTTCGTGCCGGCGGCCTGGAGATTTCGCGCGAGCGCGACCGCAAGGAATGGGAGACAGCAAAGCGCAAGAAAGATAATCTTAATGTCCTGTCTGGGATGGCGGGAATGGGACTCGAACCTTCGCCCGATGATTTCCGCGAACGATTGAGCGATGGGTCACTTTTGATTGACGCTCTCCTGTCCGTCGCCCGGTTTTTCTTGAAGTAAAGCGTCAGAACGAAGCGTTCTGTCAGAGCTAGACTTCGGACCAAACAAACCGAGTCGAATCGCCAGTTTTGAGTGAGTCTGCGAAGGTCTGCTTTCGGATTCGAGCCAAGAATCTAGTAATAAGGATCTTATATTGAGCAGTCTGCCACTCACATTTTTTCTGGACAACGCTTAGCCATTATTTAGCATCCGCCCGGATGAGAAACGCCGCCCCCCGGGCAGGAGAAATCAAATCGATCTGTGCTTATGGCAAGGCTCGCTGCCGGGCCGATTCAGGTCGTTCACCTTTCGATTGTGGTCAGGACGGAAACACGTTGCGAACCCAACGGATTTAATTGATGAACAAATTCTTATTACTTTTGTTACTCTTTGCGATTGGCTCTGTTTCAGCAGGGGCGCAAACAACCCCTCCGAACATCGTAGTTATCCTGGCGGACGATCTGGGTTATGGCGATATCGGGTTTAACGGCTGCCCCGATATCCCAACACCCAATATAGATTCTATTGCCGCGAACGGCGTTCTTTGTACCAACGGATACTCTACCCACCCCTTTTGCAGTCCATCGCGGGCAGGCCTGCTCACTGGGCGCTATCAACAGCGCTTTGGACACGAAATGCAGCCGACAGACGATGGGTCTAATCCGCTCCTGGGGTTGCCGGCGCAGGAGTTGGTGCTGCCGCAAATTCTTAAGAGTGCCGGCTATGTCTCTGGTATCGTTGGCAAATGGCATTTGGGTCAGGCGCCGAATTTGCGGCCACTCGAGCGCGGGTTTGATGAATTCTTTGGCTTCTTACGAGCGAAAGCGAGCCCTGGATATTACAACGCAGAGGTTTTTCGGGATGAGACGCCTTTGATTGAACCGGAGTATCTCACTGACGCTTTCACTCGTGAAGCGATTTCCTTTATCAATCGTCATGCCAGCCGGCCTTTCTTTCTCTACCTGGCATACAACGCTGTCCACGGCCCCTTTGATCCACCTCCTCAGGTTTATTTGGATCGCGTTGGAAACATATCCGATCCAAATCGGCGAAATTACGGAGGGATGGTGGTCGCGCTGGATGTGGGAGTTGGTAAGGTTCTTCGGACTCTTCAGACAAATAACTTATTAGACAACACACTGATTTTCTTCTTGAGCGACAACGGTGCCTACAACACCGGCTTTACGAGCAACGCCCCCCTTCGGGGCTGGAAGTTTCAGATGTGGGAAGGTGGTATTCGCGTTCCTTTTGCTGTGCAATGGACGGGACGTCTGCCCGCGCACTCCGTTTACGATGATCCGGTTTCGGCTCTGGACATTGTTGCAACGGCGGCAGCTGCCGCCGGCGTGCCACTACCGACGGATCGAGTCTACGACGGCTTGGACATCGTACCATACCTGGCCGGAGAAGCCGTCGCTCCAGTTCGAACCCTGTACTGGCGCTGGTTCGGCCTGGGATCGGCTGGCCCGACCGGATCTGTGGATACTACCTGGGCTGTGCGAAATGGTTCGCTAAAGCTAGTTCGTGAAAGAACAAAAACGGATCAGCCTCCGGCACTCTTCGATCTAAATGATGATATCCACGAAGACAATAACCTGGCTTGGAGCCGTCCTGAAGACGTCGCTGCTCTCCAGAGTCTGTATTCGAAATGGACTTTGGATACGGTCCCGCCGCTTTGGCAACAAGGCACCCAGTTCAACTCGCTACCTCAAGTCCTGGCGGGTGACTGGAATGGATTCGACAAAGATGACACCAGTCCTATCTGGAGGCTCACCAGAGTTACCGCGCCCGGACCTGGTGCGGCGCCAGATGGATTTAATTGGTTTACCACCACAGTTCACGTAGCTGCGAGTGGTGGTGACACTACGCCGGGAGACCACTCTTTTGTTTTAGTTGGTGCCAGGACTTATGCCAGCCAATGGGGTGGCGTTACGATCAAGATAGATGATGCCACGACGCTCCCATTCTTTTCCGGGGGAACGCTGGGGCCACTCAATCATATCACTTTCGATAATGGCTACTACTACTCATTTCGCATTCTCGACCCGGTTGTCCCAGCTCCAATTGATCTAAGTCTTGCAGTGATGAAAACCTCCGCGCCGCCTATTTCGGCTAGCCGGACTGAACAGATTCCAGCGGTGCCTAAACCGAGCGATCAAATCACGGTCAAGATTGCTACGAGCCAGGCAAAATCTTCGGAAGAACGCATCTATTTGCGGTGGTCGACTGATACATTCATTACTTCGACCTTAGTTGAAGCGACCGGCTCGGGAGTTAGTTATTCGGCTACCATCCCTGCCCAACTCGCCGGTACGCTGTTACAGTATTCCATTGTTACCTCGACCGCGGATCTGACCCATTTCACCACGTCCGGCGAGATCGATTCGCGGATTCTCGCGACGAGCGCAACGTTCAATGCCTTCGTGCCAGTCCTTCCCTCCATCACGACTCAACCTGCCGACCGATTAGTGTTGGTTGGCCAAAAAGCGAAGTTCTTCGTTGTCGCGGGAGGGACGAAGCCATTTGGGTATCAGTGGACGAAGAACGGCACAAATATCTCGGGAGCGACCAGCGCTTCTTACGTTACGCCACCGAACACGCTAACCGACAATGGCGCTGTTTTCGCCGTAACAATCAATAACCGAGCTGGAAGGGTAATCAGCAAAAACGCCACTCTGACAGTGAAATGAACCGCCTCGGGATTGGGCAGAAGGGCTGACCGTATCTCGAAGTGCGGGCAGCTCTCCGCAGACAGACGGGTTCCGTTTGCCATTGGGCAGAGGGCAATTCGGTAGTCGTTTTGGCTTGACGAAAAGTGCGCGAGCTTGCCATCCTCTGTCCGAAGTTTTTGTTCCTAAAGCGTGTTTATGTGGTGATGAAGGATTTTGTTTTCCCCGGGCCCATTGCTCGCTCGAAGAGATTCTGCGTCACGCTAGTCTCTCTCCTCGTCGCGGCGGGAGTTGTCCTGACCGGCCCGGCTCGCGGGCAAGCACTGTCGCGCGGGCCTGTCGTAGGCGGTGTGACTGAGTCGGAGGCAAAGGTGTTTGTGCGAACCGACCAAGCGAGCACCGTGACGCTTCGTTACGGGACTGATCCAAATCTGGGTTCCTTTTTGGTTTCAGCGCCGCTTGATACCGCATTGATAAGTGATTATACAAAAATCATTCCGCTAACCGGTCTGGCAGCCGAGACCACCTACTATCTGAATGTGCTGGTCAATGGCATTCCGCAGTTAACCGGGCCGCCGTTTCCTTCCTTCTCCACTTTTCCTCCAAGTGGTTCTTCGAGAAATTTTAGCTTCATTGCATTATCGGATTTTGAAACGAGTTACAATCTGCACGAAACTGTCCAGACTTACGCAAGCGCTGCCGCTCTGTCTCCGGGGTTCGTTTTCATTGGAGGAGACTTCGATCACAGAAACCCCCTTACTCTGGTGGACAAGCGAAAGATGTTTAAAGATCTCTATGATCCTGCTTCAGCTTATTTGTCAGACTTTGTTTCGCAGATTCTGCGAAGATTTCCGATCATTCACCAGTGGGATGACCACGATAGCGGCTTGAACAACCTTGATAAGACGTACAGGCATTGGAACATCACACAGCAGGCGTTTCAAGAGTATATTCCGACCTATCAATTGCCGGCGATCAGACCGGGAATCTGGCAAAAGTTCAGTTACGCTCAACTGGACGGATTTGTTCTCGACTGCCGAAGCCAACGAGATCCGGAAACGGATGTGGACGATTCCAGCAAGAGCATGCTAGACGGCAATGCCCTTGGCGCCACGGGACAGCTGGAGTGGTTAAAGCAGGGGCTACTTTCATCTACCGCAGAGTGGAAGGTGATCTTTAGCTCCGTGGTTACTAATACGGCAACAAAGTTTCCGGATGGCTGGGCTGGTTATCAGATTGAGTGGCAGGGGCTACGGGATTTTATCAACTTAAATAACATCAAGAATGTGATTTTCATTTCCGGCGACCTTCATCAGGCGTCGATTGATAATGGCACTAACTCGGGATTTCCAGAGATGTGTGTGCCACAGGCAAACGCCTCTAAAGGCGGATACTGTGCGACCGGCCCGCCGGGCAATTGGAGCGAGGGATATTACAATGTAACATGCTCCGGCTTCTCGCTGATCACCATTTCGCAAAATCCAGACGCCCTAACTTTGCAAACTTCGGACGAGTTTGGAACGATCGAACTGTCATACACAATAACGGCGGCACCGGGAGTAACCCCCACGCCGACACCCACTCCGACAGATACGCCAACGCCCACGCCGACCGAAACACCGACGCCCACGCCGACGGACACGCCAACGCCTACGCCGGCCGATACACCAACACCAACGCCAACCGACACGCCAACACCAACACCGACCGACACGCCGACACCGACGCC
>Ga0207691_10000702_pt1 | contig 33161 bp, 22 predicted proteins | sample KBSM13metaG_FD_184327 | JGI IMG/M metagenome (GOLD analysis project Ga0207691, IMG submission 184327) | Miscanthus rhizosphere microbial communities from Kellogg Biological Station, Michigan, USA - KBS M1-3 metaG (SPAdes) (version 2) | ecosystem: Host-associated > Plants > Roots > Rhizosphere >...
ACACGAGGGCAGAGTCGAGCGCGAGAACGCGAGCGTAAAGCCGAGCGCTAGAACGCGAGCGTAAAGCCGAGCGTTAGAACGCGAGCGTAAAGCCGAGCGTTAGAACGCGAGCGTAAAAGAGACGAGAGCCACGACGAGCGCGAGCATCGCGGACATGGCGCGGAAAAGGCGTTCGTTCATTTTGTGAGTTCCTTTCGCACCTGACTCATTCCAACTCCCGTGCCACGTACTGCCCGGGACCCCTGAAGTCTCATTGGTTGAGACACTTGCACCTAGCCACCGAATGCGGCGCCGGGGCCCCTCCCCGGGCCCGTCGTTACCGAAGGTAACGCCCAGTTACGCTACCGCCCGTGCGCGTCGACCTCTTCGACTACGACCTGCCGGCGGAGCGGATCGCGCAGGAGGCGCGGCCGCGGGGCACGAGCCGCCTGATGGTCCTCGAGCGGCGGAGCGGCGCGATGGAGCACCGGCGGTTCGAAGAGATTCCCGAGCTTCTCCGAGCAGGAGATCTCCTCGTGCGGAACGACGTGGCCGTGCGGCCCGCGAGGCTCTACGGCCGCGACACGCAGGGGCGCCTCGTCGAGATCTTCCTTCTGTCGGCGGAGGATGCCGGCTCCCGGCTCTGGAGCGCGCTCGCGAAGCCCGGCCGGCGCGCGAAGGCGGGCGCCGGGATCGCGTTCGACGAGGGCCTCACGGGGGAAATCGTCGAAGTGCGCGACGACGGCGGGCGCTCGGTGCGATTCGATCGCCCGCTCGACGCGGCGCTGCTCGGCCGCATCGGCCACACTCCCCTTCCGCCCTACATCCGGCGCGAGGCCGGCGCCCCGGATCGGCCCGAGGACCGCGCCGCCTACCAGACCGTCTTCGCGCGGGAGCCCCTCGCAGTCGCGGCGCCCACCGCCGGCCTCCACTTCACGGAGCCGATCCTCGGCGCGCTGCGCGAGCGCGGCGTCGAGATTGTCGACCTCACGCTGGCGGTCGGCGCCGGGACTTTCAAGCCCGTGACGGTCGACGACACCGATGTGCACACCCTCCCGCCCGAAGAGGTGTGGATCCCTTCGAACGCGCGCGCGGCGCTCGCAAGGGCGAAGAGCGAGGGACGCCGCGTCGCGGCCGTCGGCACGACGGTGGCGCGCTCGCTCGAAGCCGCCGCGCGCCTCGTCGACGCGCCGCCGGATGGCGACCTGCGCTTCGCCACCGATCTCTTCATTACGCCGGGATTCGAGTTTCAGACCGTCGACGCGCTCCTGACCAACTTCCACCTTCCCCGCTCGACCCTCGTGATGCTCGTTTCCGCTTTCGCGGGGAGGGAGCGCGTGCTGCGGGCCTACACGGAGGCTGTCGCCCGCGGCTATCTCTTCTACTCCTTCGGCGACGCGATGCTGATCGCCTGAGCCAGCCTCAGGCCGCCGGTTCGGAGCCGGCCGCCTCGCGCGCTTTCGCGTAGAGGCGTTTCCGCAACGCCCGCGTGTGCTCTGCCCTCGTTCCGCAGCAGCCGCCGACGATGCGGGCGCCCAGGGCGAGCCAGCGGGCGGCGTGCTCCGCGTAGTCCTCGGGCGAAAGCTCTTCGGTGAAGGCCCATCCCTTCTCGTCGGCGGGAAGCCCGAGATTGCCGTAGGCGGCGAGCGGCAGGCCGGGGGCCGCGGCCGCGAGCTGCTCGAGGTCCGCCGCGAGCCGCGCGGCCGGCACGCAATTGATGCCGAGGGCGTCCGGCGCGAGCGGCAGAAGCGCCCGGGCCGCGTCCTCGATCGTCTCGCCCGAGAGGAGCCGGCCTTCCCCGTCCGTAACGAGCGACAGGATCGCCGGCACGCCGGAAGCCTTCGCGGCCGACAGCGCGGCGACAGCTTCGCGAATCGTGTTGTGGGTTTCCGCGAGGATCAGATCCACGCCGGCATGGGCCAGGAATCGCGCCTGGGCGCCGTGCTCGCGCTCGAGCGCCGCGTCGTCGGGCACGAGGTCGGGCCGATAGCAGTCCTCGAGCGGCGAGAGCGAGCCCGCGACGAAGACTTCGCGTCCGGGAGCGGCCGCCGCCTGATGGGCGAGCTGGACGGCTCGCGCGGTGAGCTCGCCGAAGCGTTCCGCCAGGCCGGCCTTCGCGAGGGAGCGGGCATGCGTCCGGAACGTGTTCGCGGTCAGGATGTCGGCGCCGGCCGAAACCTCGTCGCCGTGGACGGTCCAGACGAGCTCCGGATCCCGCAGGAGCGGCCGGGCGCTCCAGAGAGGCAGCGTCGTGTCGGCGTCGCGGCGCTGGAGCTCCGTGCCCATGGCGGCATCGAGAAGGAGCGGCGGGCCCGCCGCGAGCCGGGAAAGAAAACGGGCGGTGAGAACTCCCACCGCCCGGATTTTAGTGCAGGCGACTCGGGGCTACTGGCAGAGGAACGCGTCCGTATCCTGGATCGGCTGGAACGGCGTGCTCTGCGGGTTTTCGTACGTCTGCGTGGCGCCCGTGTGTGTGTCGGTCACCGTGATCGTCACCTGGACGTTCGTCAGACCTCCGGCAAAGACCCAGTAGTAGCCCGGGTTCGTCAGGGAGCAGCCGCTCAGCACCTTGACGACCGCTTCGACATTGGCCTCGTTGAAGAACCACATGTAGCCCGTGTCGTCGGTCAGCTGCACCATGTGGGCGGCGCCGCTCTGGCCATTCAGCGCGGCGAACGTCGCCCGAACCTGGAATCGGCCGCCGTTGAGACAGACAGTTTCGGGATCCGGTGTGCAGTTCTGGGACGCGCCCGGGCGGGCGAGCCGGGCGCCCGTCTCGGCGAGCTCGGGCATCTCCGTGCGGATGCGCGCGAGATCTGCTTCGAGCCGCGCCGCCTGCTCCGACGCCGGGCCATCGTCCACGACGGCCGGTGCGGTACACGAGAACGCGTTCGTGTCCTGGATCGGCGCGAACGGCGTGCTGGCCGGGTTGCCGTACTCGCGAAACGCACCCGTCTGGGTGTCCGTAATCCGGATCGGCACGGCGACGTTCGTGAGCCCGCCCATGAAAGCCCAGTAGTGATTGTTGAGACCGCAGCCGCTGATCACCTTGGCCACGACCTCGACGTTGTCGGGAGCGAAAAACCAGAGGTAGGCCGTGTCCGGCGTGATGGACTGGACCTGCGCCGGCCGGGTCAACCCGGTGGTTCTTTGCGAGAAGCCCTCCAGCTTGAATCGTCCCCCGAGCAGGCAGCCCGCGAATGCATCCGGCGTGCAGGGCACCGCCGGCTCGGCAGGCGTGGTCACGGTCGCCGTGTTCGAGGTGGCCGCTCCGCCGGCACCCACGGCCTTGACCCGGAAGGTGTACGTGGTGGCGGGCGATAGCCCCGTCACGAGCTGCGAGCCGGCCCCGGGTGGGGCCGCCGTGATCCATTCGACGAACGGCGCGCCATCGAGCGAGCCTTCGACGCGAACGCTCGTGCCCACCGGGCTGGCCGTTTGCCAGGACAGGGAGACATCGCGGCTCGAGACGGCGGTGGCCGAGAGACTGGTCGGAGCGGCCGGAGCTACCGTCGGCGCAAGCACCTGGATCGTGGTCGCGCGATCGCTGTAGATGGAATCGGAATTGACGGCGCCGGCTCCGCGCACGACGAAATCAAAGACGCCCGCCGTCGTGGGCGCGCCCGAGATGACGCCGGTGGACGAATCGAGCGTGAGGCCGCCGGGAAGCGCCCCGGAAACGATCGAGAACCGATAGGGAGCCGCCCCGCCGTCCACCACCACCGTCTGCGAGTACGGAACGCCCACGCCGGCAATGCCGTCGCGAGGCAGGAACTGTATGGCGAGCGCTCCGAAACCTCCGAGGGTCAGGATGGGCGAACCGATCGATTCCAGCCGGCCCGTCGCCGGGTCGATTGCGAAGCTGCGGATCACTCCGGGCGGGCCCGACCTCCACCCGTAGAGCGCGGCGCCCGAAGGGTGCACGACGATCGACACGGTGCCGGCGTCGGTCTCGACCTCCGGACCGTTCTCCGCCAGCTCCCCCGTGCGCGGGTCATAGGTGAGTGCCTGAATCCGGCCCGCGAGGCTTCCGGAGCCGACGTAGACCTGGGACAGGGTGGGATGCACCGCCAGGGCGCTGACTTCGCCATCGGTCCGGAACGGCTGCGTCGGAATTCCGAGGTTGGGAGCCACCGGCAGGCCGCGGAGCTCCGTCACCGAGGGATTGTCGCAGGAGGTGGCGGGAGGGGGACAGGATTTTGCTCCGTAGTACACGAACCGGCCGTCCGGCGTGACGACGAGCCTCGAGACGGCGAAGGCGTCGAGCTGCTGATCGAACCGAAAGGTCAGCTCTCCCGAATCCCGATTGATGCCATACCCGAGAAGGTGTTCCAAGCCATTGGTCGCATAGACACCGTCGCGGGAGACCGCGATCGAAGCGATCAATCCTCCCGGCGTTTGCGGAAGCTCGTAATCGGCGATCTTCTCCAGCGCGGAGGTCGCGAGATTGATCCGAAACGCGGAGACGAAGGTGGTCCGAGGCGGGGGGGCCACTCTCCGGCCGGCGACGTACAGGAAGCGGCCGGTCGGATCCACGGCGACGGAGTCGGCGCCGGCGGGAGTTGCGAACGGCGAGCCCGGCACAGTCGAAACCTGGCCCGTCGCGGGCTCGACCGAGTACGCGAAGACTCCCCCGCTGAGGCTTCCGACGAACAGCGATCGTCCCGAAGGGCTGAACACGGCCTCGGAGGGAAACGGGCCGGTCGGGATCGCGGTCGGTAGAATCGATTGCGCATCGAGCTGCGCCGAGCCGAGCGTCACATTCCCCAGCAGGAAGCCGGAAGCCAGGACTCCTCGAACGCTCGGGGCGGCGAGCTGCGGCAGCTCCAGGAAATACCCCTGGACGATGGAACTGTCGAAGCTCGACAGATATGCAGCCGATTCGAAGCCTCCCACCGGACGCTGGAAGTCCGCGACTCGACGGAAGAAGGAGGAGGGCACGTTTCCGGTCAGGGGCAGGGCGCAGAGGATGACCAGTGCGACGACGAAGAGTCGGCGGCCACGCATTCTTTTTTTCTCCTCAGTTGGATGTTCGTGGGGAAGAGTCGCGCGATGTTAGTCGCGCGGCCCGAAATCACTCAGGCTTTTCTCGCGTTCCGCTTCTAAAACAATAAGGCTGAAGTCGCCGTCAGCCTTATTTAATTAGGATGGGTTCGCGGGATTTCGGGGGGTTCACCCGCGAAGATCGAGCGCCCAGCAATCGGGCGGGCCGCCAAGTTGTACCGAAAAAAATAAGGCTGGAGTTGCCTCCAGCCTTATTCAATTAGAGTATTCGGTCGATTGTCAGTACGTTTCGAGGTACTTCTCGGTCTCCCAGGGCTGCACCCGCGAGATGTACTCGGCCCACTCGCCCCGCTTGGCCTCGAGGTAGTGCGTGAGGATGTGCTCGCCGAGCGCTTCCGTGACGACGGGGTCCTTTTCGAGGCTGTCGCACGCCTCCGAGAGATTCGCCGGAAGCTGGTCGATCCGCAGCCGGCGCTTCTCGCGCTCGCTCATCTTGAAGATGTTGCGGTCCACCGGCTCGCCCGGATCCATGCGGTTCTTCACGCCGTCGAGGCCCGACGCGAGCATGACCGCGAAGGCCAGGTACGGGTTGCAGGACGGATCGGGCATGCGGACTTCGATGCGGGTCCCCATGCCGCGGCGGGCGGGAACGCGGACCAGCGGTGAGCGGTTGCGCATGGACCATGCCACGTTGATCGGGGCTTCGTAGCCCGGGACCAGGCGCTTGTACGAGTTCACGAGCGGGTTGGTGACCGCCGCGAAGCCGCGGGCGTGGCGAAGGATGCCGCCGGTGTAGTTCAGAGCGGTCTTGGAGAGCTGGTACTTGGCCTTGGCGTCGTAGAAGACGTTGTTGCCCTTCTTGTCGAGGAACGACTGGTGCACGTGCATGCCCGAACCGTTGATCCCGTAGATCGGCTTCGGCATGAACGTCGCGTGGAGACCGTGGTCGAGGGCCACCTTCTTGACGACGAAGCGGAAGGTCGAGACGCGGTCGGCCGTGGTGATGGCATCGGCGTACTTGAAGTCGATCTCGTGCTGGCCGGCGGCGACCTCGTGGTGAGCCGCCTCGACCTCGAAGCCCATCTGCTCGAGGGCGATGACGATGTCGCGCCGGGCCTCCTCGCCCCGGTCCACCGGGGTCAGGTCGAAGTAGGCGCCCTCGTCGTGGGTGTCGATGACGGCCACGCCGTTCGCGTCGCGTCGGAACAGGAAGAATTCGGCCTCGGGGCCCGTGACGAGCGTGTAGCCGAGCGCCGACGCCCGGTCCATCTGCTTGCGCAGGCTCATGCGCGGACAGCCGGTGAAGGGCGCGCCGTCGGGCGTGTACACGTCGCAGATCAGACGGCCGACCTTCTCGCCGTTCCTGTGCGACCAGGGATAGATCGCGAAGGAGTTGAGGTCCGGAACGAGGTTCATGTCGGACTCTTCGATCCGCGTGAAGCCCTCGATCGAGGAACCGTCGAACTGGATCTCGCCGTCCAGGGCCTTGCCGAACTGCGAGCTCGGAAGCTCGACGTTCTTGATGACCCCGAAGATGTCGGTGAACTGCAGGCGCATGAAGCGGACGTTCTCCGCCTCGCACACCTTGAGGATTTCCGTCTTGGAAAGACCCGGGCCCGCCGCGTCGAACTTGAGCACCTTCGCCTTCAGCGCCTTCGCCATGCCGCCTCCCTTTTTTTGACGTGTCGGCAGGATTTTAGTGTCAATCTGGCTGAAATCAAGACCGAATATCGATTTTGTACCCCAAAATCTGCGTTTCTTGCACATTCTGATGTGCATTACGCACGGCCCGCCGAGGGCATAAGATCGCCAGGCTCCCGATGAGGCTCTCCGCCGGCACGCGACTTGGCCCTTACGAGATCCTGGCGCCGCTCGGCGCCGGCGGCATGGGTGAGGTCTACCGGGCCCGTGACACGCGGTTGCATCGGGACGTCGCGGTGAAAGTTCTCCCCGATCGCTTCGCCGGATCCGAGGAAGCCCTTTCCCGCTTCGAGCGCGAGGCGCGCGCCGTCGCGGCGCTTTCCCACCCCGGCATCCTGTCGCTCTTCGACTTCGGCACGTCCGACGGGATCCTGTACGCCGTCGCCGAGCTTCTCGACGGACAGACGCTGCGCGAGCGCCTCATGCAGGAACGGCTGCCGCCGCGCAAGGCGGTCGAGATCGGCGCCGCCGTGGCGGAGGGCCTCGCCGCCGCCCACGCCGCGGGGATCGTGCACCGGGACCTCAAGCCCGAGAACGTTTTCCTGACCTCCGATGGCCGGGTGAAGATTCTCGACTTCGGTCTCGCGCGGGTCGAATCACCCGCGGGCGGGTCCGCCGAGGTCACCTCGGCGCCCACGACGCCGGCCTCGACCGAGCCCGGTCTCGTGATGGGAACGGCCGGTTACATCTCTCCGGAGCAGGTCCGCGGCCAGCCCGCCGATGCCCGGAGCGACATCTTCGCGTTCGGCGCCGTGCTCTACGAGATGCTCACCGGGGAACGAGCGTTTGCGCGGGCGACAACGGGCGAGTCGCTCGCCGCGGTCCTCCGGGACCAGCCTCCCGAGCCCTCCCGGAGCGCGCCGGACGTTTCGCCCGCCCTCGATCGGCTCGTCGCGCGCTGCCTCGAGAAAAACCCGGGCGAGCGCTTCCAGTCCGCCCGGGACCTCGCGTACGCCCTGCGGGAGGCGATCAGCGGATCGGCGGCGCTGCCCGTCGCCGTCGAGCGGCCCGAGGCCTCGCGATCCGTCCGCCGGACGCTCATCGGCCTGGCGGCGGCGCTGGCGGCTTTCGCCGCCGGCTGGCTCCTGCGGCCGGTGTTCCTCAAGTCCGCGGCGCCGTCCTTCGGACGCGTCGTCCGCCTGACGCACGGCCCGGCCCGAGCCTTCGGTCCCTCGGTTTCGCCCGACGGGAAGTGGGTTGCTTACCTGTCTGACGCGCGTGGTCCCACGGATGTTTGGGTGCAGTTCGTCGCAGGAGGTGAGCCGGCCAACCTGACCGAGAAGTCTGGCTTGAGCCTGCAGGCCCGGACGGACGTCGGCGGCGTCGACATCTCTCCGGATGGCACCCAGATCACCTTCAGCGCTTCGGACGCGGCGGGCATCGCCCTCACCGAATATGGCCTATGGGTCATACCGGCGCCGCTTGGAGGCATACCCCGGAAGCTCGTGGATCGAGGCGTCGGCGCGCGCTTCTCGCCGGACGGAAGGCGGATCGTTTTCGTGCGCCCGGGATCCGGGGGCGGGGACGCCCTCGTCGTCTCCGACTCGGACGGTGCGAACCAGAAAGAGATCTTCCGCACTCACATGCACGCGCACAAGCCGAGCTGGTCGTCCGACGGCCGTTTCGTCTACTTCCACAAGGGGATCGAGGCCTTCAACTGGCCGCCCGCGGAGATCTGGCGGATCGCCGCGGAAGGCGGAACGCCGAAGCTCGTCGTCGCCACGTCGCGGCTCGCGATCTACCCGGACCCTATGCCGAATGGACGGGGCCTCCTCTATTCCGCCAACCCGGATTCGTCGGATCTCGGACTGTGGTGGCTGCCGCCGTCGAACAAGGGCCCGATACGCATGACGATCGGCACTGGGGCGTACATCGAGCCCCGCACTTCGGCAGACGGACGCCTCGTCGCCGCCACGCTCGTGGATTCGAAGGTGGCACTGTTTCAGCTCCCGGCCGACGGCGCCGGCAAGCCGCTGCCCCTCGGAACCGATGCGTTTGGAGACGCCACCGATCCGTCCGTCTCGCCCGGCGGCGACCGTTTGGTGTGGAGCTCCGCGCGCTCCGGGAATCGCAACCTCTGGATCGCCGCTCCGGACGGCTCGCGAGCCAGGCCTTTGACGACCGGAAATGCGTCGGACGAGAGCCCGGCGTTCGCTCCCGACGGCCGTCAGGTCGCCTTCGTCTCGGATCGGTCCGGAGCACGAGGCATCTGGCTGGTCTCGGCGGAAGGGGGAACGCCGCGGGAGCTCCACCGCGCCGAGGTCGTGGACCTTCTCTCGTGGTCGCCGGACGGCAAGGAGATCCTCTTCTGCGCTCCGGCCGGGGATGCCGAAGGTCTTTACCGGGTCTCCGTGGCCGATGGGCGCGTGACGCGACTCCCGACTCCGACGGGAGCCCGCGCGCCGGCCTGGAATCCTCGGCAGGATCTGATCGCCTATCTCATCCAGGAGCCCGCGAGCGCCGAGCCCAGGCCCCGGCGCAACCGCATCGCCTTCGTGGACGCGTCGGGAAAGCCACAGCTCGAAGACCTCGCGGCCGGATCCCCGATGTCCAACGGTGTGCTCGCGTGGGCTCCGGACGGACGCCGCCTTCTCGCCGTCGCACGCTGGACCATACTCCCCCAGGAGATCTTCGTCGTGGACATCACCGCTCGGGAGCCCTATCGAAGCCTGTACAAGTTTCCCCTCGGCTCCGGAATCCGCGGGGCCGCATGGTCTGTCGACGGTTCCTCGATCGTCCTGGGGCTCGAGGAACAGAAGAGCGACATTGTTCTTCTCTTCGCCGACGGCGCCCAACCGCGCAGATAGAATCCACCCGTGACGACCAGTCCGGGCGGCCGCTGGCCCACGCGCGACGAGGCCCGGGACCTCCTGTTCGAGTTCACGCAGTCGGATGCGCTGCGCAAGCACGGCCGGGCCGTCGAAGAGGCGATGCGGGCCTGCGCGCGCCGGGCGGGCGTGACCGACGAGACCGAGATCGAGCATTGGGGCATCGTCGGGATGCTTCACGACTTCGACTACGAGCAGAACCCGACCGAGGACACGCATCTGCACGTCGGCGGACGCATCCTGCGGGAGCGGGGCTATGCCGAGGAGATGGTCTCGACCATCCAGTCGCATGCCGACTACATGAAGATCCCCCGCGACACGCCCATGAAGAAGGCGATCTACGCGTGCGACGAGCTCGTCGGCTTCATCGGGGCCTGCGTGAAGGTCCGCCCGACGAAGAAGATCGCGGACCTGCCGGCGTCCTCGGTCGTGAAACGCCTGAAGGACAAGGCCTTCGCCCGCTCCGTGGACCGCTCTTACGTCTACGGGGGCGCCGAGGCGGTCGGGGTTCCGCTCGAGGAGCACATCTCGTTTCTGATCGAATCGCTCAAGCCCATCGCCGACGAGATCGGCCTCTGAACCGCGAAAACGGCACGAAATCTGCTATAAATAACGGTTCCCGAGGAAATTGAAATCTCTGTCGCAAAAGGACTTGCATTCATGAGCACCGTCGAGGCCGTCACAGCACGCACGATCCGGGCGCGCTCGATCCTCAAGGACCTTTCGGGAGAAGAGCTCCGCGCGCTGGCCCGCTCCGGGGAGAAGACGACCGAGTATGGGTCGCCCGTCTACGCCACCCGCATCAAGAACCGCTCGGCGAAGAAGACCTATGTCGTCTCCGACGGCGTTCAGGTCGGCATCATGCAGCAGGCCATCGACGGCGGCCGGGCGGCGGAGAAGATCCGCGAGGTCCAGGACGCTCTCTCGAAGATGGACCTGATCCAGGTCGACCGCCGCATGGGCATCAGCCCCGAGGCTCCGATCCATTGCCGCCTGTACGTTCCCAAGGATTACGCCCGCATCGCCTACATGTGGCACAACATGCTGTTTCCGTCGGACTCCTCGAAGGAGCCCGACTTCATCTCCGTTTACGTGCCCGACTGGCCGGAGACGCTCATCTTCCTGGACGTCAACCAGGGCTACACGTACATCCTCGGGACCGACTACCCCGGCGAAGCCAAGAAGTCGATGCTCCGGCAGGCGATGTACTGGATCAAGCGGCGGGGAGGGCTCGGGCTGCACGCCGGATCGAAGATCCTGCGGGTCACGGGACCCGATGGAAAGCTGCACGACGTCGGCTTCCTGCTCTTCGGGCTGTCGGGGACCGGGAAGACGACGCTGACGCTCCACGACCACGGCCTCAAGGAGCCCGAGAAGGCGATCATCAAGCAGGACGACGTCGTCCTGTTGACCCGGGAAGGCCGGGCGTTCGGGACCGAGGATGGCTTCTACATCAAGACCGAGGGCCTCGAGCCTTCGCAGACGGTGCTGTGGGGAGCGGCGACGCACCCGACGGCGGCCTACGAGAACATCGCCGTCGGCGAGAACGGCAAGGTGGACTTCCTCGACACCTCGATCACCTCCAACGGGCGGGGCGTCGTCCTGCGCCGGTTCATCCACGGCTCGGGCGACGGCATCGACCTCGACAAGGCAAACAAGATCGTCTTCATCACGCGCCGGAACGACGTCGTCCCGGTCTGCGCGCGTCTGACCTCGGAACAGGCCGCCGCGTACTTCATGCTCGGTGAGTCGATCGAGACTTCGGCGGGCGATCCCACGAAGGCGGGTCAGGCCAAGCGCGAGGTCGGCACGAATCCGTTCATCGTGGGGCCCGAGGCCGACGAGGGAAATCGGCTCCTCCAGATCCTCCGTGAGAATCCGGACATGCAGGCCTACATCCTGAACACCGGGTCGATCGGGGCGAAGCCTGGATCCCCCGGCGAGAAGATCACGATCAAGATCTCGACCGAGCTCATGAAACAGATCGCCAAGGAAGGCATCCGCTGGGCGAAAGACCCGGACTGGGGCTACGAGGTCCCGGTCGATGTCCCCGGCGTCGACCTCGCGAAATACGATCCGCGCCGTCACTACTCGCCCGAGGAGTACGCCTCTCTCGTCGACAAGCTCCGCGGCGAGCGGCGCGAGTGGCTGGCGAAGTTTCCGGGGCTGGACGGGGCGATTCCGAAGGCCGTGGAGAAGTGACGCCGCAGGCGTCCGCACGGACGCCGTAGGCGTCATCCCGAGGGCCGAAGGCCCGAGGGATCCCGGAATCGCAGCGGGGGCTCGTCGGGATGACAGGCGCCGGCTCCGCGACGCCTGTCACTCCCCCAGATAGGCTTCCTTCACCCTCGGATTCGCCGCGACTTCCGCCGAGGTTCCCTCCAGCGCGACCTGGCCGGTCTCGAGCACATACGCCCGGTTGGAGTGGCGGAGCGCGGCGTTGGCGTTCTGTTCCACGAGAAGGACGGGCGTGCCGGTCTTGTGAATCTCCTCGATCGCTTCGAAGATCGCGTGCACGACGATCGGCGCGAGCCCGAGTGACGGCTCGTCGAGCAGGAGCACCTTCGGCTTCGACATCATCGCCCGGCCGATCGCCAGCATCTGCTGCTCGCCGCCGGAAAGCGTGCCCGCCGTCTGCTTGAGCCGCTCCTTCAGCCGCGGAAAGAGCACGTAGACCTTTTCGTAGTCCGCCGCGATGCCCGCCGAGTCCCGTCGGGCGTAGGCGCCCATTTCGAGGTTCTCGCGGACACTCAGATTCGCGAAGACGATGCGGCCCTCGGGCACGAGCACGAGCCCGTCTCGCACCAGCCGGTGCGTGGCGGTCGCTCCCGTCGGCCGGCCGTTGTACCGGACCTCACCGCTGGAGGGGGGAACGAGTCCCATGATGGCCCGCAGGGTCGTCGTCTTCCCCGCTCCATTGGCGCCGATGAGCGTCACGATCTCGCCCTGACCCAGCGTCAGCGAGACACCCTTGAGGGCCTGGATCGCCCCGTAGGAAACGGAGAGGTCGCGGACCTCGAGGATCGCGGACCCCGCCGGCGCCATCAGGCTCCCCCCAGGTAGGCCTCGATGACCTTGGGGTTGTTCTGGATCTCCGCGGGCGGCCCGATCGCGATGGTGGAGCCGTAGTCGAGCACGTGCACGGTTTCGCAGATGCCCATCACGACCTTCATGTTGTGCTCGACGAGCAGAATCGCCATGCCGAAGTGATCCCGGATCCACCGGATCAGATCCATCAGATCGTTCGATTCGTTGGGGTTCATGCCCGCCGCGGGCTCATCGAGGAGAAGGAGGCGCGGGGCCGTCGCCATGGCGCGGGCGATCTCGAGGCGCCGCTGGCTGCCGTACGGAAGATTCTTCGCTTTGTCGTCGGCGAGGTGGTCGAGCTTGAAGATCTTGAGGAGCTCGCGGCTCTCGACGTCGACCCGGTCCTCCTCGGCCTTGTGGGATCGGGTTCGCAGGACGGCCGTCGTCAGGGTCGTCGCCTGGCGGCAGTCGAAGGCGACCTTGACGTTGTCGAGGACCGACATCTCCGAGAAGAGACGGATGTTCTGGAACGTGCGGGCGACTCCCCGCCGTGTGATGCGACCACAGCGCTGGCCGCCGATCGACTCGCCTTCGAAATTGATGTCGCCTTCGGTCGGCGTGTAGACCCCCGTGATGACGTTGAAAACGGTGGTCTTCCCGGCCCCGTTCGGCCCGATGAGGCCGTAGAGCTGCCTGGGCGCAATCTCCAGGTCGAGCTCGTTCACCGCCACGAGACCGCCGAATCGCATCGTGACGCGGGAGAGCCGGAGGATCGACATCGGGGCCGCCTGTACCTAGTTCGCCCCGGTCGTGCCGGGAGCCGCGCCGATCGAGCGCCGGCGCCGCGTCAGGAAGGTCACGAACTCCTTGTGGCCCAGGATTCCCTGCGGCCGCACGATCATGATCACGATCAGGAGCAGCGAGAAGAGGATCATCCGGTATTGGGCGAACTCGCGCAGGCCCTCGGTCAACCCGATGAAAAGCACCGCGCCGAGGACGGAGCCCGAGATCGATCCGAGGCCGCCGATCACGATCATGATGATGATCTCGAACGACTTCAGGAAGGTGAAGGAGTTCGTGTGGATGTACATGAGGTAGTGGGCGAAGAGGCCGCCCGCCACGCCCGCCATGGCCGACGACACGACGAACGAGATGACCTTGGCCCGCGTCGTGTGCACGCCCATGGCTTCGGCGGCGATCTCGTCTTCGCGGATCGCCACGAGCGTGCGGCCGAACGAGGAGTGCACGATGCGGTAGACCACGAGGATCGTCACGGCCGCGAAGAGGTAGATCCAGAAGAAGTTCGAGAGCTTCGGGATGCCGGAGAATCCCCGGGCGCCGCCGACCGCGTCGATGTTGAGGATGAAGACGCGGATGATCTCGCCGAAGCCGAGGGTCACGATGGCCAGGTAGTCTCCCCGCAGGCGGAGGGAGGGGACGCCCACGATGAAGCCCGCGATGGCCGCGAGCAGCGCCGCAATCGAGAGGCCCAGGAGCAGGAGCAGGCTCTCGCGCCCGAAGCCCGGCAGGAAGCCCAGCGCCTTCTGGATCCTGTCGCCGAAGGTCACCGTGAAGTATGCCGAGGAGTAGGCCCCGATCGCCATGAAGCCCGCGTGGCCGATCGAGAACTGGCCCGTGAAGCCGTTGATCAGGTTGAGGCTCACGGCGAGAACGATGTTGATGCCCGCGAGGCAGATCACCTGCAGGAAATAGGGCGAGATCGACACGCCCGGGACCAGCGATCCCGCGAAGAGGCCGTTCACGACGAACAGCCCCGCGACGATTCCGAGAGCGGTGAGAAGGCCCTTCACACCTTCTCCTTCTGAACGCGCCCGAGAAGGCCCTGCGGCCGCAGGATCAACACGAGGATCAGGATTCCGAACGCGATGGCTTCGCGGTAAGTCGAGGACAGGTAGCCCACGACCATGACCTCCGAGATGCCGATCAGCAGGCCGCCGAGGACCGCGCCCGGGATGCTCCCGATGCCGCCGAGCACGGCCGCGACGAAGGCTTTCAGGCCATACATGATCCCCATGAGCGGATCGATCTTCGGGATCTGCATGCCGATGAGCACGCCGGCCGCCGCCGCGAGCGCCGAGCCCAGGGCGAAGGTGATGGAGATGATCCGGTCGGTGGAAATGCCCATCAGTCGCGACGCGTCGAGCGAAAACGAGACCGCGCGCATGGCCTTGCCCGTCCGCGTTCGAAGAATGAAGTAACGCAGCAGGAGCATCAGGAGCATCGCGACGACGATCACCGTGATCTGCTCGCTCGTCAGGCGGACTCCCGCGACGATGAAGTCGGTCCGCGGGGCGAGCGAGGGAAAGAACTTCGGATCCGGACCGAAGACGAGCTGGGCCACGTTCTCGATGAAGAGCGAGACGCCGATCGCCGTGATCAAAAGCGTCAGCCGGGCCTCGCGGCGCACGGGCCGATAGGCCAGCCGTTCGATGAGCATCCCGAGAAGCGCGCAGACGATCATGGAGCCGACCATCACGAGCAGGGCGGAGATGATCGAGGGCTCTTTTCCCTGCAGCTTCCGCGAGAGGTAGTAACCGACGTACGCACCCACCATGTAGACGTCGCCGTGCGCGAAGTTGATGAGACGGAGGACGCCGTACACCATCGTGTAGCCCAGGGCGATCAGGGCGTAGATCGACCCCAGCGACAGGCCGTTGACGAGCTGCTGGAGAAACGTGGTCATGCGGAGGATCGCACCGCGCGCTCCGCCCCGGCGCGCCTCTCTACTTCACGTCCTCGGGCTTGATGGTCTCCGTCAGGAGGTACTTGCCGTTCTCGACTTTCACGATGACGGCGGTCTTGACCGCGTTGCGCTCCTCGTTGATCGAGATCTGGCCGGTCACGCCCGGGAAGTCCTTGGTCGAAGCGATCGCGTTGCGCACCTTTTCGCCGTCGGTGGACCCGGCGCGCTGCATCGCGTCCGCGAGGATGCGGGCCGCGTCGTAGGCCAGCGCGGCGAGGGCGTCCGGAAGCTGGTTGTACTTCGCCTTGTAGTCGTTGACGAACTTCTGGACGACGGGGTTGGGATCGTCGGTCGCGTAGTGGTTCGAGAAGTAGCAGCCGTTGAGCGACGTGCCGCCGATTTCCCAGAGCTTGGGCGAATCCCAGCCGTCGCTGCCGAGGAACGGCACCGTGATGCCGAGCTCCCGCGCCTGGTGGACGATCGTCCCGACTTCCGTGTAGTAGCCGGGGACGTAGATGGCCTCGGGATTCGCGGCCTTGATCGCCGTCAGCTGCGCCCGGAAGTCCGAGTCGCCCTGGCTGTAAGACTGCTCGGCCACGATCTCGCCGCCGAGCTTCTTGAAGGCCTGACCGAAGAAGGTCTGGAGGCCGACGGAGTAGTCGCTGCGCACGTCCACGAGGATCGCGACCTTCTTGACCTTGAGCGTGTCCGAGGCGAATTTGGCCATGACCGCGCCCTGGAAGGTGTCGAGGAAGCAGACACGGAAGATGTAGTTGCCCACCTGCGTCACACGCGGGTTCGTCGAGGCGGGCGAGATCATGGGAACCTTCTCCGCCTGACAGATCGGCGCCGCGGCGAGGGAGTGCGAGGAGGCCACGTGGCCGATCATGGCGACGGCGTGGTCCTGGTGAATGAGCTTGTTGACGACGGTGCCGGCTTCCTCGGGCTTGGACTGGTCGTCCTCGACGAGGAGCTTGATCTTGTGGCCCAGAACGCCGCCCTTGGAGTTGACGTCGTCGAACGCGAGCTGGGAACCGTCCCGGGTCGAGATGCCGAAGGTCGCGATACCGCCCGTCAGCGAGCCGTACTCGCCGACCAGGATCTCTTTCTGCGAGCCTTCTTTTCCGCAGGACAGTGTGACGGCACCAATCGCCGCCAGACAGACTGCGGCAAGCACTCGGAATCTCATGACATCGACCTCCTCGTCATATCCTCGTCAGCGCGTTCGCCCGGGGGATCGCGAAAGACGGCGTATTCTTTCGCACCGGACGGGGGAAGTCAAAACATCCTTTCTGTCAATGGCTTGCGATAGAATCGGGGTCGTCGACGAACTGTATTTAGAGAGGCCGAACTTCATTAGAGACATCCGCTCCCCCGTTTCCGAAACGGAAACCCCCACCGCCCGCGATGACGAGTCAGCCGAGTCTGACGAGTCCGCCGAGCCCGCCCCTCGCATCCGGCCCCGCGCCGAGCACCCGATCTCCCGCTCGCGCATCGATCCGGACGCGCTGAAGGTCCTCTACCGCCTCCACGGGGCCGGGATGAAGGCCTACCTCGTGGGCGGCAGCGTGCGGGACCTGCTCCTGGGGCGCGTGCCGAAGGACTTCGACATCGGCACCGATGCCGCTCCCCAGGCCGTGCGCAGGCTGTTCCGCAACTGCCGGCTCATCGGGAGGCGCTTCCGCCTCGCCCACATCCTGTTCGCGGACGGCAAGGTCGTCGAGGTCGCGACCTTCCGCCGGCGGCCGGAGCCCACCGCCGGAGCCGGCGAGGAGGCCGGCTCGGAAGCCGAGCTGCTCCAGCTTTCCGAGAATACGTTCGGGACGCCTCGCGAGGACGCGTTCCGGCGCGACTTCACGATCAACGGCCTCTTCTACGACATCTCCGACTACTCGGTCATCGATCACGTCGGCGGCCTCGAGGATCTCGAAGCCGGGCTGATCCGCACGATCGGGGACCCGGACGTCCGCTTCCGGGAGGATCCCGTCCGGATGATGCGGGCCGTCGAATTCGCGAGCCGCCTCGGCTTCGCGATCACTCCGGACGCCTACGAAGCGATCCTCCGCCACCGGCGGGAGATCGTGAAGTCGGCGCCGCCTCGGGTCACCGAGGAGCTCGCCCAGGCTCTGCGCGGCGGCCACGCGCTGCCGACGCTGCTGCTCATGCGGGAGGTCGGGCTGCTGGACGCTCTGCTCCCGGAGCTGGCCTCGGTCCTGCGCCAGATCGATCCCGATCACTCCCGGGGAACGGGCCACCTGTTCTGGGCGCTGCTCGAAGTCCTCGACGCGGAGCGCCGCCGCGGCCGCAAGTACGAGGACGCGCTTCTCTTCTCGCTCCTCTTCGTGCCCATCGTGCGCGCCCGGGTCCGCGACGCGGTGCCCGAGGGCGAGCCGGATCCGGGGATGCTTTCGGTGATCATCGAGGACGTGGTGTCCCCGCTGGCGTTCCGCATGTCTCTCCCCCGCGCGACCACCGATCGGATCAAGCAGGCGCTGTCGATCGTCGGCAAGCTCTCGCACCGGCCCGATGCGCGGGTCGCCACGCGCCGTGTGGCGTTCCGCGAAGCCTTCCCCATGGCGCTCGAGCTCTTCGAGCTCACGGCGATGGCCACCGGCATCGGCCAGGAGCTCGTCCGCGACTGGCGGGCCCTGCAAGCCCGCATCGAGCGCGGCCGTGCGACCGGCGAGATCCCGACACTGCCGCCCCCTCCGCCGCGGAAACGCCGCCGCCGCGGAGGACGGAAGCCGCGAGTTTCGTAGCCGAAAAAACGTGGGGTCAGGTCTGAAATCTTCGGTCCGGCCGGTCACGCCGCAAAAACCGAAAAATCGAGACCTGACCCCCATATGATTTCGCTCTCATTTCCACGGTCCGCGAAGCGGACCGCTAGAGGTCTGAGTCCATGCTGCTGCACGACAACTTCCTCGGCATTCCGCCCGAAGACAGCTCGCTCGATAAAAGCCGGGTCGTGATCCTTCCGGTGCCCTACGAGCGGACCGTCTCGTACGGGCCGGGCACACGGAACGGCCCTGGCGCGATCCTCGAGGCGTCGCACTACGTGGAGCTCTACGACGACGAGCTCGACGAAGAGGTCTTTCGGATCGGGATCCACACGCTTCCGGGCTGGCTGCCCGACGACATGGAGCCCGCCTCCGCCGTCGCGGAGCTCGAGAAGGTGGTCGCCGGTCTGCTCTCACCGAAGCGGTTCGTCCTCACGCTCGGCGGCGAGCATTCGATCGCTCCGGCTCCGATTCGGGCCCACCATGCGAAGCATCCCGGAATGTCCGTCCTCCACTTCGACGCGCACGGAGACCTCCGCGACGAGTACGAGGGACAGAAGAACTCGCACGCCTGCGCCGCCCACCGCTGGGTCGAGCTCGGCATCCCGTCGGTCCACGTCGGCATCCGATCGATCTCCCGGGAAGAGATCGACTACGTCCGCAAGTCGGGGACGCTCATCGTCTCCAACCGGGAAATGCACAAGTCCGACGCGTGGATGGAGAAGGCCCTCGCCAGGCTGACCGGCGAGGTCTACGTGACCTTCGACGTGGACTTCTTCGACGGCTCGCTCGTTCCCGGAACCGGCACACCGGAGCCGGGGGGAGGCACCTACGACCAGGCCCTGTCGATCCTGCGCCGGGTCGCGTCCGAGAAGCGAATCATCGGGGCCGACGTCGTCGAGCACGCCCCGCTTCCCGGGAACAGGGCCCCCGATTTCATGATCGCGAAGCTCTGCTACAAGCTGATCGGGTATGCCCTTTTTCCCGAGAAGGCGCGGAAACCCGTTCTGTCGCCGGGATAGGAGGCAGGATGCAGGAAGCCGGAGGCGGGGTAAAGCCTTTGCGATGAGCGACTTTCATCGTGAGCCCTCCTGCGCCTCGCCGCCTGCCGCCTGCCTCCTGAGCCACCGAACATTCCTTAAGAAACTGCGTCTAGCTCCAGTGAGGCAAGCGTGAGCGGCACCGAAGACACAGATCTGGTCGCCCGCTGCCGGGAAGGCAATGACGAGGCCTGGAAGGAGCTGGTGGACCGGTTCGGACCGAGGGTGTACGCCATCGCGTACCACTTCACGATGAAGCGCGAGGACGCCGAGGAGCTGTCTCAGGAGATCTTCCTGAAAGTCTTCGAGAACCTCCACCGCTACGACGGTGGCTTCCCGCTGGTCGCCTGGATCCTCTCCGTCTCGCGCAACCTGTGCATCGACCGTTACCGGCGGCGCAAGCGCGAGAAATCCTTCCGTTTCGTTTCCGATGAAGCCGTGACCTCGCTCCTGAAATCCGAGGACGATCCGGCGACCATGGCCCTGAAGAAGGAGCGCACGAAGCTCCTCTTCTCGGCGCTCTCCGAGATTCCCGAGGACCTCGCCGAGATTCTCGTTCTCCGCGACCTCAACGGCCTGGCATACGAGGAGATCGGCAAGGCCCTCGACCTTCCGGACGGCACGGTGAAGTCGCGGCTCTTCCGCGCCCGCGCCGAGGTCGCCCGGAAAATCCGCGAGCGTCACGAGTCCCGTGGCGCGGCCTCCACGTTCGCCTCCATCGCGGTCGCCGCGGCGGGGATCGTATGAGCTGCCGCGAGATCGAGCGTCTCTTCGTTGCCGGGTCCGACGCCGAGATCGCGGCCCACCGGAAGACGTGTGCCGCCTGCGCGCGCCTTGGCGCCGACGCGGACGACACGCAAGCGATGACGAGCCTCCTCGCGGCGCCGCACTTCTCCCCGGAGCTCCGCCGTTCGCTCCTCGAGATCCCGCGCATGACCGTCTCCTGCGAAGGCGCCGAGCCGCTGCTCGCGGCGGCCATCGAGGGAGACGACGAGATCGCGGCGGACGATCGCCGCCGTCTGGACAGCCATCTCTCGCGCTGCGGCGCCTGCACGGCCGCCGCGAACGTGCTGCTCTCGATGCGCGACCTCGCGCTGCCCGAGCCGCCGCCCTGGCTCGCGACGCGGCTCGCCGCGGCGAAGCCCGCGAAGCCGGTGTCGCGGTGGCGGGGATTCCTCTCGGGACGCGCCGTCGTGGCGTATGCCTACGCCGCGGCCATCCTGGTCATGCTCCTCGGCTGGAACCCGACCACGGTGGTGCGGAAGGCGAGCTTCGCGAGCCTCGGCGTCAGCACGCAGAAAGCCGTGACCGTCGCGCAGAGCTCGCTGACCGACCGACTCGGCGCGCTCCAGGAACGCGCGACGCGCACGCTCGCGGTCTGGAAGGGCCACATCGGCGGCTACGGTCGCGCCGCCGTGTCGAATGCGATCGCGATCGTCTCCCGTCCGGAAACGAAGAAGACGCCGGCGCGTCCGCGTCTTTCCCGGGAGGGCGGCAACTCCGTGGGCGCCGACGACTTCACGAAGGCGGCCCGGTCGCGGCGGGAACCTTTTGCCTCCCGATTTCGTGTCTAAGAGCGACGACAGAACGACGACGAGGAGATCAATCCGATGAACGAGACATATAACCCGCAACCCTCGGTCCCGCAGCCGCCGCCCGCGGCTCCGAACGCGGCGCCGCTGCCGAGCCCGGTTGCGGTTCCGCCGCCGGTGATCCTCGAGCGCAAGTCGCCGGGGCTGGCGGGATTCCTGTCCTTCTTCCCCGGAATCGGCCATGTGTACCTGGGCCTCTACCAGCGCGCCTTCGCCATCGGCGGCGCGTTCGTCCTGGCGATCGCGATGACCTCGCACGGAGGGCCGGGCGAATTTCTGGGACCGGTCATCGCCTTCATCTGGTTCTTCGGCGTCATCGACGCGATCCGGCAGGCGAAGGCCATCAACCGCGGACAGCTCGCCGAAGCGGGATTCGCCGGAGAGCAGCAGCTCAAGGCCGCGGCCGGGACGGGCGGGCTGACGTGGGGCGTGATCCTCGTCGGGCTCGGCAGCCTCTGGCTGATCGACCGCTACATCGAGATCGACTGGTCCTTCATGGAGACCTGGGGCGGACCGGCCGCGTTCATCCTCCTGGGCCTGATCCTGATCGTGAGCCACATCCGCAAGCGCCGCGCCGAGAACGACGCCCAGATCGGGATGCCGCCCCGCAGCCGCTGACGCCGGCCTGCGGGCAACACGAAGGGCGGGGTGACCCCGCCCTTCTTTTTTGGGCGAGTCCGGGATCCTTCGGCGTTTTGCGCCTCGGGATGGCTCTCGCTACGCACGGGCCAGCTCCGCCAGGAACGCCACGAAACTCCGCGTCGCGCCCTCGTAGCCCTGCACCTTGGGGTTGGAGGACTCGAGCACGTAGAACTCATCCGGCGCATGGGCGCCGTTCCCATAGCCGAGACCGAAGTGCCCGGCGGCCAGCTTGAGCGGCGCCTCGGTGAACACGTACCCCGGCCAGGAGCCGGCGTTGCGCGGCCAGAGAATCGGGTCGAGGCCCAGCCCGCGGTAGGTCGCGAGCTCCGCGCGGATCATGGGCGCATCGGCCGGAGTGCTGTTGGGGTCGTAGCCTCCGGTCATCACCACCTCGATGTCGCCGAAGCCCTTCTTGGCGAGGTGGGCTTTGACGGCGGCGAGGGCCTCCGAAGCCTTCATGTCGGGCACGAGACGCAGGTCGAGCTTCGCGACCGCCTTGTGCGGCAGGACCGTCTTGCCGCCCGGCCCGGTATAGCCACCGACGAGGCCCTCAATGTTCACGGTCGGCTTCGAGACGAGATTCTCCAGCGACGTGGGCCAATCCGCGTCGGCGGCCCACCGCGAGACGCCCATCTGCTTCTTCGCCGTCGCTTCGTCCATCCGCTTCGCCGCCTCGGCGATCATTGCCTTCTCCGAGGCCGAGATGGGACGCGCCTTGTCCGCGAAGCCCTCGATGGCCGGCGTGTTGCCGTCCGGGCCGACCAGGGTCGCGAGCGCCTGGACGAGGTGAAACGACGGGCTGTCGAGGCGCGCGCGGTTGGCCGAGTGGACGTCCTTGGATGCTCCGCGCCCCCAGGCCTCGCCGCTCGACGTCAGCTCGAGCTCGATGACGCCCTTGGCGCCGAGACTGACCGTGACCACGCCAGTCGAATCCTGCGACGCGGACGGCATGAAGATGCCGGTGCAGCGGGACAGCGCCTGCGCCACGTTCGCCCGGCGGACGATTTGCGCGAAATGCGGCGATCCGATTTCCTCCTCTCCCTCAGCCACGAGGACGAGGTTGACGGGCGGCTTTATTCCGGCCCCGCGAAAAGCGTGGAGCGCCGCGAGGAACGCCGACTCCGGTCCTTTCTGGTTGACCGCGCCGCGACCCATCACGCACTTGCCGAAGTCCGGTTTGTCGACGATCGCCGCCTCGAAGGGCGGCGAGCTCCACTCGGCCGGGTCTGCCTGCTTGACGTCGTACATGAAGTAGACGCCGACCGTCTTCGGCGCACCGGCGTCCAGCATCGCGAAAACCCCTGGCTGGCCGTCGGTCGGCACCACCTCCGCGCGCTGGAACCCGGCGTCCGTCAGCATCCGGATCAGCAGCTCGGCGCCCTCCTTCATCCCGCGGTTCTCGGCGGCGATCGCCGGCTGGCGAATCCAGTCCTGGAGGCGGCGGACGGCCTCGGCATTGCGCGTGGCAACCTCCGCGTTGACCTTGTCGAGGCCCGGAGGCGTCGCCCCTCTGGAGCCCGAGGGCAGCGCCAGCGACGCGGCGGCGGCGCCCACACCCTGCACGAACTGACGGCGATCCATGCGCATCGATCCTCCCGGCCTAACGGCGCTTGAAGTACTTCTCGAGCTCTTCCTCGCTCATGGAAAGGACCACGGGCCGCCCGTGCGGACATGTGAAGCGATCCTGCGTCCGCGACCAGTCGGCGATCAGGCGCCGGATCTCCTCCGGAGCGAGGTGGTAGCGGATCGTCACGGCCGACCGACAGGCGATGCTCGCGGCGAGCTTGTCGCGTCGGAGCGGTTCGTCGGCGCTGCCCGCGTCGGCGAGAGAGGCGAGCGCCATCCGCAGGGTCTCCGATGGATCGCGGTCCGTCGATTCCGCCGGAAGGGCGGCGATCGCGTAGGAGCGGCCGGACATGGGCTCGATCTCGAAGCCCGCCGCCGCGAGATCCGCGAAGCGCGCGGCCAGCGTCTCGACCTCTTCGGGCGTCGCCTCAAAGAGGACACGCAGCAGCAACCTCTGCGAGAGCATCCGGCCCGACGCGATCCGGTCCCGGATGCGCTCGTACAGCGTGCGCTCATGCGCGGCGTGCTGGTCGATGATGAGAAGGCCTTCTTCTCCCGACGCCAGGATGTAGGACTCGCGATGCTGCCCGATCGGCTGGATGTCGGGCGGCCGTTTGGCGCCTTCCGGCGGCGGAACGACTCCCGGCGGCGGCGCCGTGTCCTTCGGCGATGCGGGCGGAGGCGTCGGAAGGCCGACCGGAGCTCCGGGCGGCACGGCGAAGGGGTCCCGGTACGGGGCCGGGCTTTCGGCGACGACGTCGCCGCTCGGAACAGACCGGAGCTTGCGCTCCTCCTTGCCCGCGACGAGAGCCGAGTTCAGCGCGTGGTAGACGAGGCGGAAGGCCGTCGCCGCATCGGCGAAACGAACCTGCGTCTTCGCCGGCGAGACGTTGACGTCGACGGCGCCAGGCTCGGCCGTCAGATAGAGGAATACCGCGGGATGTCGATCGATACGGATGGCGTCGCGCGAGGCCTGCGAGATGGCTTTCGAAAGGGCCCGATCCTCGACCGGCCGACCGTTCACGAACAGGTATTGGTAGCGGCGATTCGGGAAGGTGACCGAGCCGCGGGTCGCGTAGCCCGCCAGCTTCAGAGATCCGGACCGCGCGTCGAACGTCTCGAGCTCGCCGAGAGTCGAGCGGCCGAAAACCTGGAGGATCCGCGAGCCGCGGTCCACGGCGGCCGGAGCGTCCATCGTCTCCCGGCCGTTGGAGCGGAGCGTGAACGCCACCGAGGGATTCGACAGGGCCGCCTTCGTGACGACCACGGCAACGGCGCGGGCTTCGGCCTCGACCGAGGCGAGGAACTTTCGCCGGGCCGGCGTCGTCTCGAAGAGGCTCTCGATGAGCACGTCCGTCCCGCGGGGCCGCGCGGCGACCTCCCGGGAGGGCCTGCCGCCGAAGTCGCTTCGAATGCGCACCGCAGCCGCGTCGGGGCTAGAGCCATCCGAGGTGGTCAGGGTCAGCTTCGAGACCGCGGCGATCGAGGGCAGCGCCTCGCCTCGGAATCCGTACGTCGCGACGCGCGCGAGATCGTCGTCGGTCGAGATCTTCGAGGTCGCATGGCGCTCGAGCGCCAGCCGCGCGTCCTCCGAAGTCATGCCCGAGCCGTCGTCGCGGACGAGGATCCGGTCGACTCCGCCGCCGTCGATCTCGATGTCGATCCGCGACGCCCCCGCGTCGAGGGCGTTCTCCACGAGCTCCTTGACGGCCGAAGCGGGCCGCTCGACGACCTCTCCGGCGGCGATCCGATCGATCACGGCGCTCGGCAGCTTGTGGATTCGGGGCATGGGGGCCGAGTCTAACAAGCTGCCGCGACACGGTTGGCCGCACCCGGCCACCGGTTCGTCGAAAACCCGCCTGCGCGCTGCGAAAGGTCGCCTAGCCTCACTTCCATGACGCAGCTGCTCTTCTTCTCCGCCGCACTCGTCCTCGCCACGCCCGCGCCGGCTCCGCTCCGCGCGCCGTCGGGCACGACGCTGTCGCAGCGCGCGAACGCGGACGCCCTCCGCATCCTCGACGCCGCCGTGGCCGCGTACGGAGGCCCGGCCGGACTCGAAGCGGCGCGACGGTTCCGGATCGTGCAGACCGGCCTGCGCTATCAGCTCTTCCAGAACGAGGACCCGGAGCTTGCCTGGGACGGTTGGGAGCTCCTGCGCACCGCGGCCGTGGATCTCGATGCCGGAAAGCTTTACGGCGAATACCGGGTCAAGAAGCCCGCCTCGGATTACGTGTGGTGGACGCGCGAGTTCGTCGACGGTGGGAAGGGCTGGGAGCTCATCCTGACGAAGAAGTGGGCCGTCCCGATGCTCGAGCCCGGCCTGGAATCCATGCGGGACTTCGTCCGGCTGCTTCCCCAGTCGCTCCTGATCGAGGCCCTCGGCGCCGGCCCGAGCCTGCGTGCCATGGGAAGCGACCAGATCGACGGCCGCGCTCAGGACGTCGTCGGCTTCACCGCCGAGAGCGGGCAGCGACTCGCCCTGTACTTCGACCGCGAGACGCACCTTCTGACGAAGTACGAGTCCCTCTACACGCGCAACACCGTAGGCGACACGGTGAACGAAACGCGGTTTTCGGGTTACAGGAAGGCGGGTGAATTCCCTGTGCCCGGCCGGCTCATCCAGTACAGCGCGGGCTACCTGGCGACCGATGCCACCTACACGGAGGTCGAGCTGAACCGCCCGCCGGAGGCCGCGCTCTTTCAGATCCCGTCAGACTTCGCCCGGCTCCGTGTGTTCGACGCGAAGCCGGAGCTCTTGAAGCTCGCGCCTGACGTGTACCTCGTGCATGCCCTGCCCGGCGGATTCAACACGATGTTCGTCGTGTTCAGGGACTTCATCGTCGCCGTCGAGGCGCCGGAGGAGAACTCGTTCAGCGGGATCTCCGAGCGCGCGATTGCCATGATCAAGAAGGCCGTGCCCGGCAAGCCCATCCGCTACCTCGTCGAGACGCACCACCACGGAGACCACAGCAGCGGCGCCCGAGCGTACATCGCCGAAGGCGCGACCGTCGTCACGACGGCCGGCAACAAGGCCTACCTCGAACGGGTGGCCGCGGCCCCGTATCGCATGCGCCCCGACGCCCTGGCCAGGAACCCTCGGCCCGCCAGGATCGAGACGATCTCGAACCGCAAGCGCGTCATCGGCGACGGCGAGCGGACAATCGAGCTCTACGAGGTCGGGCCGCTTCACACCCGGGAGATGGTGATCGCCTGTCTCCCAAAGGAAAAGATCCTCTTCCAGAGCGACCTCTTCAACCCGATCACGGTCAACGGGCCCGAGCCCATCGAGCACGACGCCCCGTTCCACGGGGTCTACGACGACAACCCCCGCCGGCTCTACGCCACGATTCGCGAGCTCGGCCTCGACGTTCGCACGATCGCCGGCTCCCATGGGCGCGTCAGCACGGTGGAGGAGCTCGCGGCCGCCGCGCGCTGACCCGGCCGTTGCCGAAAGAGCGAGCTCGTGACGCCTGCGGCGCGGGCGCCAGCGCGCGCCGTCTCAGGCACAGCGTCGGCTCGCGACTGCGAGCGGACGCTCGTGACAACTAAGTAGTCGAAGAGATCGCCGGCGAGCTCCTGTGAAAAGGAGTGGCGATCATGACAAGGAAACTTTCACGGACGCTCGTTCTCTGCTTGCTGCTGCTCGCGCCCGGAAGACTCGCCGCGCAGAACGGTCCCGACAACGATGCGGACGCCGCGCCCGGATACACGAACAGCGTGTTCCATCAAGACGAGATCGATTCGATCAACCTCTACAACGGGCAGCTCACCTTGCCGATCGCTCTCGGCCCGTCCTACCCCATCGGCCCGAAGCTGCGCCTGCAGCTATCCCTGTTCTACAACTCGCGCGTCGACGACTTCGGAGCTCCGAAGGCGGGCCAGACGCCGCCCCCCCAGGAGACCTTCGCCTACCGGCCGCTGGTCGGAAATTCCTCGCTCGGGATCGGATGGGAGCTCTCGCTCGGCGCGATCAAGAACTGCCGGCACGGGATCTCGATCGGCCAGTGCTACGTGGCTCCGGACGGCAGCCAGCACATGTTCACCCGTACCCAGGGCAACGGGAAGGTCACGGGAGACGGCAGCCAGTTCTACCTGAAGGGCACGGGCCCGTACGAAATGTGGGACGGCCTCGGCAACCGCTACCTCTTCGACAAACAGGTCGCGGGCTTCGACGACCTCGAGACCGACGGCTACACGCACGACTTCGGCCGAGGCCGCGACGGCTGGTACCTCGGTTCTCTCACCGATCCGCATGGCAACGGCTACACCGTCACCTACTGGACGGGCTCGCATCCCCAGTGGACCTACGGCGCCTCGACGTGCAGCGCCGCAATCACCGCGTGGATGACGATGCGCCCTCCCGCGGGCACCGGCGGCTGGGTGCCGAAGGAGATCACTCTGCCTTCGGGCCAGATCGTGCGCATCCAGCGAGGCTTCAACGGCTACCTCGACGGGATGGTGACCTCGATCGACTTTCCCGTTTTCGTGAACGGCTCTCTGACGACGCGAACATGGACGCTGGCCTACGACGCGCCTTACGCGAACTACCCGCACAGCTGCGCGGTCGGCGCGGTCCACGTCAATCTCCAGAGACTCAAGGAGATTCGGTTTCCTTCGGATCTGGCGGGCGCCCCGAAGTACCAGTTCGAGCAGGCGAGCCTTCTGACGAAGGTGACTCTGCCGACGGGCGGGAGCGTCGAGTACTGCTACGGCGGGTACACGTTCTTTCACGGAAGGGCCGGCGGTCTTCGGCCGGGCTGCGCGGGCCTCCCGCCGCCGTCGACGGCGTACACGACGGTGTCGGCCAACGCCTTCTACTGCTCCGGGAGCGTCCCGGAGGAGCCGGACTCGTCGCCCCTGACCGGCGAATGCAGCGAGGACAACGAGTCCCGCTGGGTGGATTCCGTGCGCGGAGTGCTGAAGCGCACCCTCACTGAGCCTCTCCGAGGCCGCGTCTCCACGACCAGCTACACCCAGTACGCATTCCCGTTCGGCGAGGCGGGATCGGCCTCGTCGCCCAACGAGCCGCAGACGCTGACCGTCATGCTCCTGCCTCCCACGGACCAGAACCAGGCCGGCAGCCCCGGCGTCCGCCGCGCGCGCGCGACACTCTTTCAATCGAGCCCCCGAGTCGCTCAGGCGCCTCCGGGAACCACCCGGCCGAGCGTTCCGGGAGATCGGGTCGGCGCCGACGTCGAGGAGCGCCTCTTCGAGTCCGACCCCAACGTCGTTTCCCCCGGCACCCCGGCATGCCCGGGCACGACCGCCGACGCGCCGTTCTGCTCGAGCAAGTCCCTCCGGACCCTCAAGCGCGTTTTCGAATATGACGATCCGGATGTCCAGGAGGGCAACCGCCGCACCGCGAGCGAACGCACGATCCAGGGCGCCGGATCCTGCTCCAGCTGCCCCTACCATCTCGTCGCCTTCACGAACTCCACCGGCGACTGGGAGTCCCACGGCCGCCATTACGAGAACGAGATCCACGGCGGCACGCTCGGCGGCGATTCCCGAACGACTTTCACCGACTGGGCCCCCGCGAACTGGACGACGGGCCCCCCATCCGGAGGCCGCGTCCTTCCCAACCTTTTCCATGAGCGCCGGATCAGCGAAGGCGCCTCCGTCCGCGACGAGCTCTTCGAGTTCGACACGTCGAACGGCTTTCTCAAGGGCTCCTTCATTTACGACGCGGTCCGCGATCTCGCGTTTCTGCGATGCCGCTACGACGACGGCGACGGCAACGTCGACAAGGAGTTCTACAAGACGTTCACGTCGGGAACGACGCCGTCGAGGACGTACTGTTCGAACAACCATCCGAGCTTTCCGCCGTCCGTCGGCCTGGACGGCGATCTCTTCGGCAAAGACTTCACGTGGCAGAACGGCGAGCTGCTCTCCGCGCGATTCGTGAAGGGGTCGGCAGGCACGCCCACGTTCCTCACGCGAAGCTATGTTCGCGACGCCACGACGGGCTGGGTCAGCTCCTCGAGCGACGGCGCGGGCCTCGCGACGAGGTTTACGTACGACAGCCTCGGCCGGGTCATGCTGATCACGCCGCCCGCCGTCGGCGAGCTCCGGACGTTCGTCTGCTACGAGGGACCGAACGCGACGACCGCCTACCGCGCCGCGGCGCCTCAGGCTTGTCCGGTCTCGCCCGCCAACGCGAGCGCGAAGACGTGGGAGCATTTCGACTACGACGGGCTCGGGCGCAGCGCGCGAGAGAGAAGGCTTCTCCCCGGCGCGGGCGTGTCGAAGCGGTTTCGCCTCTACGACCCCGCCGGAAACGCGCACTTCGTGTCGGAGTGGATCGCCGATTCGGCTCTCGAGACTGTGACGCCCGATCTCGCCACGGCCTGCACCTTCTCCGGAGGCTCCTTCGCAACGAAGCGGCCGTCATCCGCGCCCGGCACTTACAGCATGTGTTTCGACCCCTTCGGCCGGCCGCAGCAGGTCGTGGGATCCAAGCATTCCGGGCTGCAGACGGCGGACCGAAAGGACGGGTCGGTCTGGTACAGCCAGACGCTCGAGGCGACTCTGACCTATTGCGTCAACGGGACCTTCACGAACCTTCAGGCGGCGACCTGCTCCTCCGGGGGCCTCAACGCCCTCACCACCGCGCGAAAAGACGCGTTCGGCCGGACGACGAGCGTCACGGAACCCACGGGCGATGTCACCACGCATCAGTACGACGTCAACGCGAAGCTGACGAGGGTCACCCAGGGCCAGCAGGTCCGCACCTTCGCGTTCGATTCCGCCGGTCTGCTGCGTTCGGAATCGACCCCCGAGGGCGGCGCCGTCACGTACGACTCCATCGGAAGCCTCGGCAACGTGCGGCAGGAGACGCGGCCGGGCGGGCTGATCGTCACGCGCCAGTTCGACTTCGCGGGACGGATCACCCGGGAAGATGCGGGAGGCGCGAAGTTCGCGGTGCACTGCTACGACGGGACGGGGGCCTGCGCCGACGGGAGCGCCAACTCCTCGGGCGGCGCCTATCCCGGGGGCAGGCTGACGCGAAGCTACGGCTACAACTATCTGCCGACCCTCGGGCCCGTCGTCGACGAAGCGTTCGAGTATGGCGACGGCGGCGGCCGGCTATCGAAGCTCACGACGTCGACCGGCAACGGCGATCTGTCGGCCACGGTTTCACAGACCTGGACGTACGATTCGCTGGGTCTGCCCTCGACACACAATCACCCGCGCCCCGCGTCCGCCGCGGGCTTTCCCGTCGCGGCTTCATACGTCAACGGCCTCCCGACCGCGATCACCGGCAACGGCCAGACCGTCGTCGCGGCCGCGGCGTACGGGCCGTCGGCGGCCCTGGCGTCATGGACGGCGGGAAACGCCGGCGCGCCGGTCGTCACGACCATCGCTCCGGACCCGAGCCTCCTGCCGCGCCCCGCGAGCATCTCGAACGCCCTCTGGAGCTCCGGCAGCTACGTTTACGACGGCGCGGGCGACATCCTGAGCATCGGCCCGTCGGACAACTTCACGTATGACTCGCGCGCGCGCCTCATCTCCGCGAAGTACGGGACCACGACGCGCGGCTTCGGCTACGACCGCTGGGGCAACCTGACGCAGAACGGCGCCGTCACCTTCTCGATCGATTCTGCGACCAATCGCGTCACCTCCGGCGGCCCGCAATACGACTCCCGCGGCAACATGACCGCGTTCAACGGCGACGCCATGAGCTACGACTTCCTCGACCGGCAATATCGGAACACCAACGGCGGCGCCGACTGGGTCTATCTCTTCACCGGGTCCGGGGAGCGGATCGCAAAGTTCCCGGCGAAGGCCACGGTGCTCCGGCGGGAAATGGCCCGATACATCGCCGAAGCGAACGCCCTGGCCAAGGGCTGGAGCATTCCCGATTGCACGACGCAGATCTTCAGCGACGTTCCATGCTCCGACCCCGATTCGAAGTACGTCAATTTCGTCTACCAGAAGGGCGTCACCGCCGGCTGCAACACGAGCCCGCTGCAGTATTGCCCCGACGTCACGCTGACCCGCGCGCAGATGTCGGTCTTCCTGGTCAAGGGATACAAGCCCGACGGCTTCGCGCCGCCTCCGTGCCAGGGCACGTTTCAGGACGTGACCTGCTCCGGTCCCTTCGCGACGTTCGCCCCGTGGATCGAACAGCTCTATCGGGACGGTGTGACCGCCGGCTGTGCCACGAGCCCGCTGCGCTTCTGTCCCGCCAACACGGTCGGCGAGTGGGAGATGCTCGTCTGGCTCGCCAAGGCGCCCGGCGCCGCGCCGGGCACGCCATTCTGGGCGTCCTACCATCCGGTGCCGCGGGGAGCGATCTATACTCTTCGTGACGACTCGAATCGCATCGTGACGGAGATGGCGGGAGGCTCCAGCGGCGCCTCGACGGCCACCCTATCGGTGACCCGGGACAACGTCTTCCTCGGCAACATCCTCGTCGCCTCCTACGTGGCTTCCCCCGCCGGATGGCAGTACACCACCTCGGATCACCTCGGCAGCCCCACGCTGGTCTTCAATCAGGCGCGCCAGGTCGTCGAAACGCACAAGTACTGGCCCTACGGCGAAGACACGACGACGACTCCGCCCGGACAACGCCTCGCCTACGCCCTGATGGAACGCGACACCGAAGGGACGCGGTTCTACGACCACGCCCGCAACCACGACCACGTCCTCGGCCGGTTCCTCTCGCCCGACCGCGTCGGGGGCACGCCCGCGAACCCGCAGTCGTGGAACCGCTACGCGTACACGCTGAACAACCCGTTGAAGCATGTGGATCCGGATGGGAACCTGACGATCGTGATGCAAGGCACGTCGTTTTCGGGAAAGGTCGATCGCGACTTCACGCCCGGCGGAAGATTCTTCGAACACATCGTGAAAACGACCGAGGATCGCTCGGTTGTGAGCTATCGATGGTCGGGAGGCGACAACCACATGTCACGCGTGGAGGCGGCCAAGGGCCTGGTCAACTTCATCCGTCACTACGCCTTTGCACCCGGGGAAAAGCTATCCATCGTCGGTCACAGTCACTCAGGCAACGTTGGCATCGCCGCCGTCAACATGGGTCTCGGCAGGGCTGTCGACAATTTCGTGACTCTCGGCACTCCCGTAACTCCGTCGTACCGCCTGCAGGAGCCGACGGCGATACGAAATTGGGTGCACCTCATCAATCTCTTCGACGGAGTCCAGGTTCGCGGCGGGGGCAACGACGAGAGCCCTCTGCAAGTCGGACCGGCCGCACGCACTCAACCCTACGCTTTGAATGTCTACTGGAACGTCGACAACGGTCCCACCGGTTCTCACGGCGTACTGCACACACCCGAGGCATGGGACCGGGTGCTTCCGTACCTGGATATCAATGAGCCTTGCCGCTTCGAGAGGTCCTTCTACTGGGTCAGTCGGTGAGTGGAGGACAGATGCTGAATGCGCCGCCTGCGCCGTCCGATCGCTTCTCGAGCCGTACGTTTGCTGAGGCGAGGGCGGCGCGCCTCGTTGTCATGGGCGCCCTCGTCGGCGCCCTGGCGTCCCTGGGTGCTCTCGGTCTCAGGGCCACGGGGATGGTCTGGCCACGGGTCTTCATTGCGCACGCCTGGAATCTCGGCGTGCGTGCGAGCAGATCCATGGACGCCCCGAACACGATCGTTCTGGTGGGCGTCATGTTCGCGACAGGGTTCGTGCTCGGATTCTTTGGCTCGAAGGCCTTTCAACCCTCCCGGCGCGGCGAAAAGGAGCGAACTCGCCTACTCGCGCTCAACCTGATTCTCTTGTACGCAGCAGCCATCACCATCCTCGCCGCCTATCCTGCGATTGCCGGTGCCATCGGCGAGGCGGTCGGCGGCGATGGAGCGGTCGGTCCCGAGTACCCGGTCGTTTTTGCGATTCGATTGCTGCCAGGCGCAGCGTGCTATCTCGTCCTCGCGACTGTGGCTGTCTACCTAACTCATCGACGGGCGCCGGAGCGGATTGGAGCGGCACTTTTTCTCGCCTGGATTGGTCTTGCCTTCGTCACGCTCGCCTCCATTGCGTGGTACTTCGGCCCAAGCGGTCCCACGCCTCCGTGAAGATCCAGAAAATGACCGAAACCCGTTCAGGATGACGATTCGGTGTCGTACCAGCTCTTTCCGCGGAACGGCAGGCCGATCCGAAGGAAAGCGATCGAGATGACGGCGAGCCGGCCGAGTAGGAACCCACTCAGGCGGCATTGCTGGCTCGCCGTCGCCATTTCTGTTCTCGGCCTCGCCCCATTGGAGCTGTCCGGGGAGACGCCCCGGCTCGTGTCGGAAATGAAGGCCCTGGGTTTGCGATTCGCTCTCCTCGTCGAGTCC